>Ga0307508_10005759_pt1 | contig 11724 bp, 9 predicted proteins | sample 9_EM_MG_FD_203089 | JGI IMG/M metagenome (GOLD analysis project Ga0307508, IMG submission 203089) | Populus trichocarpa ectomycorrhiza microbial communities from riparian zone in the Pacific Northwest, United States - 9_EM | ecosystem: Host-associated > Plants > Roots > Unclassified | place...
AGCGCGCACCCTTTTTACCTTTTTACCCTTTTACCCCCCCCCCCCCCCCCCAACACTTCCCGTCCTGGCGCCGACCCTGGCAGCGTGCGGTGTGGTTGTTTGGTTGTTTTGGTCCAAGGGGCGCGGAGCACGTCGTGCAATTTCACCGTTTCGGTGGACAAACGCCGAGGGCTCAGTGGCCCCCGCCATTTTCCTTCAAGTTGCCTAGAATCTGTTTCTGGCGGATCATATGTCAACCCAATGGCGCGGGATCCGGTGACGTAACCTTGCGGCTCAGAGCAAATTCGGGCGCTTCCGAGAATTACATTGAATTCTTGGACCGACGAACATCACTGGTGTTACACTTGAAAAAAAAGGTCTTCATGAAAAATAGGATGCAAAAATGGAACTATTCCGCAGGCCGGTTACACATATGAAACAACCCAGCCAGTCTCGTGTCCTGGCCATTTATGTCCGTTGAATGGCACAATTTGGCCAATCAGAATATTCCATGTAAATACTCCGTCCTCGCTAATACAGAAAATGCCGACTAACGTGTCCTGCCATAAAACGCCTAACAATATTTAATATTAATGGTGGCATGATCGCGCTCCGGCAGGGAAACAGGCATGTCAACGTCGAAACAGCCGGTCGAATGCGCTCTCTTTGACACCTTGCCTTCTCACCGCGACATTGGACTTTAATCTTATTAATATTATTTTGTTTGACTTGCAATCCTTTCATGAAGATGACCGAGGGTTTGTTTGTAGAGCAGTGAAGCTGTCTATGATGCATCAATAAGATGATTGTCCCGCGCCGTGATCAACTGGACTGCCTTGTGCAACTCCTGCGCAAAGATGTGGTCTATGTTGCAGCAACTGGCCATGGCTCCGGCAAAACGCTCGTAATCGCCAAGATGTTGCTCCTATTCCCAAGAATTTGCTCTTTAACTGTCTCGCCTCTTTCAGAGCTTCAGCAGCTTCAGCGCTGGCAGGTACTGTGCCCCGGTTCTCACTTATTGACACCATGTTATATATATAGCTATTCGACTCCATTGCTTCGGCGCTACGGCGGTACGGTAAATGGTATACAGCTGGTTTCATATTTTTAGAGAATTTTGATCTAGTTGTTATACCCTGTCGCTATGGCGGGTGTGCGGGAAAGAGGCCCGATTTGTAAGATAGATCTCAATATTTAAAATGAGAAATCCTGTTGTCGCTGTGGCGCTCTGGCTTGGCACATGGCCGGGCCACTGAACGTCGTCTTAAGGTCGTTCGGCATCGTCGCGGGACCCTGATTTTGTCGGCGACGGCCCGTAAGCGCTCATCGCGCATTTTATTCATTGCTGGCCTTTTGTGTGCATCTTAGCAGCCTTCCAATTGCGGCAATGGCTATTGTGCCTCCGCCCCCATTGATGTCCTCTTACCATCGTACAGTATTCCCGGCGGTTATTTTCACACCTGGCACACTATTTTAATTAGTATAATACCTCTAATATACAAATAAATTAATTCGGGATTGCCGCGCTGACTCGTTCATTCAAGCCCATAATTCACTGCGCAGCTGGGAACTCCTGCCATTTTGTGCCGGAAAGTGAAAAATAAGCGCCAGGAACACGATGGCGAGAGGTCATCAATGGGAGCGTCGCGGGCGGCAGGCACAATAGCCATTGCCGCAATTGGAAGGCTGCTAAGAATGCACACAAAAGGCCAGCAATGAATAAAATGCGCGATGAGCGCTTACGGGTCGTCGCCGACAAAATCAGGGTCCCGCGACGATGCCGAACGACCTTAAGACGACGTTCAGTGGCCCGGCCATGTGCCAAGCCAGAGCGCCACAGCGACAACAGGATTTTTCATTTTAAATATTGATCTATCTTACAAATCGGGCCTCTTTCCCGCACACCCCGCCATAGCGACAGGGTATAACTAGATCAGAATTCTCTAAAAATATGAAATCAGCTGTAGCAACGGGTTTTCGTTTTCGGAAAAATGAATAGACGGACATAATCACGTGTTGTCAGTTGCCCAAGCGCTTAACCTCACTTATTCTTATCTGTCCATCCTGTGTAGTCATTGACTTTAAAATTCATACGTTACGATTTATTTGCCACGCCGCATTGAGCTTGGCCATCAAACAGAATCATACTGGTCAAGCACTTAGTAATCTATTATATGTGTCAGACTAAGTCAGACTAAATCGACTCGTTACAGTATTGTTACGTCGGTAACACATCAGCGTCACGTTTCGTCATGAAAACAGCCTGAGCTGTACACAGCAAATGGACAGGCCTGTGTATCCGCCTGTGCGGCGTATGCCATCCTACGTTTTGGTTTTTGATGTCAACTTATTACGTATACACCAGGTCCCCGGTTCGACACCGGAGCCCCACTCCCTCGCCGAACTCCTCTTCGTCCGGATGAACGTCGTCGTGCCAATACCCTCATCGGTCCGCCTTCAGGTCATGCGCACATACGAGCCCGTTCATTGGGCTCTATGCCGCCTGAGATGGCACAAAACATGCTTATTGGTGTAGAGAAGATAATACGTGATTTCGTTGCATTAAACAGTCGCACCCAGACTGTTGCTGGCGAATGGGGCGTGCATGTAGGGAAGATCAAAGCCTTGCCTGGTTCGGCTCAACCTCTAACTCTAGATAGCCCGGTTGGAAAGGAACCTTCGCAATTCCCCAATGCAGAGGATTATGCGTACTTCTCACTTCTTTCCATCGTCAACACGCATCTTTACAACCGAATATTTCGCCCTTTTCATCCAGCCGAGTCTGACGCCGAGAACGCTAAGCTGGAGACCGGCTATCAACGCCAGGCGGAAATAGGTGTGTTTATGTTTAGACATCGACACAACTATGCTCAGCTATATTTTGTCCAGCTTTACAGATCGGAGCAGCTAAATGGCGTGCGAAACGTTTCCAGTTTATCGAGAATAGTATCGACAATGCTCGGAGGGCGTCGTTACTCCGCAGCATATCCGACTCTATACAGAAGACCTGGCTAGACTCGCTGGACTCGTTGCCTGGAAGTTTGGATGCATTACCCACTGCATTCATCGCAGATATGGAGGCTATATTGGGAATCGCGTATGAATGGCATCGTGTTGTCAAAGTAGAGGTAGCGAAATATGACTTCGAACCTTTCGCCGTTCAGCCATTGTCGCCGTACGACCCGACTCAGATGGAACCATTCGAGCGCATGCGTACCCAAGTCGTGAATGGACGGCCGATTGTATCGTGTGTCTCCCTCGGGCTTCTCGCAAGCGCGGCCCTCGAGGGCCAACGCGTTTCTCATGTTCAATTCAAGACGAAGGTGCTCGTCGAGGAGTGGCTGTCCAACCCCAGCAGCACGTCGAGACTGCGCACGAAGAGCGTGAGTGCTGCTGGGCCATCAAGATCGAGAGCGACGGCGCCACCCCCAACGACCCAAGCCAGCGCCCCCATTGATCCCCCAGCCGCCGGGTGCAAATGCGTCATTCTCTGATTGCTACATCACAGCATGCTAGCTATGCATTCAGTTTTTTGTGTTTTGGCCCTTTAACGACACCTGCAAAGCCACAGCGTTCCTATCTATCTCGAATTCTCGTCCTTTGACGTGGAGGGTAACGGGTAACAGGTCTCCCTGCATTCAGGCACGACGATTGAGTCTCAAGCCTGAAGCCTTACCCCACCACCCCTCCAACTTCAGGTTGATCTTAAGTTACGAAACAACTACATGCACATTCCGCATCCGCATCCCACATTCCATAAGGGCCAGTCCGGTAACCGAGTTTTCGGGAAAAAACTATTTTTGAAAACTTGTGAGTTGACCTTGTTCCCCCGCATTTTGCTGTCAACAAAACCGACCGGCTGACCCCTAAGCGGTATGGATTAGGTATGGTGTGGTCATTCTGGGTCAGGGAACAGCATGGAGAGCGCAAAAACGAGTTATTAATTTGAAGTTTTTCACCGAAAACTCGGGTTTCTCACAAAACTCGGTAGCCGAACTGGCCCCAAGTTCTGTTTCACTGTTTCATGTTCACCTAATTCTTGCGTGCTATTCCTTGCTGCTTTCGCTATATTCTTGTGTTACCCGGCGCTGCACTAGCCCTAGGCTACCATTTGCAAAAACTGCACCTCTACTTCCGTTATTCCATCACTCTCATGATTTAAGCGCAGATCGGGGTGTGACATGGCGTTCAATCGTTTCAAATCCATTGAGACTGCATGGCCACCGTTACCGGTGCTCAGAAAGTATAATTACTCCGTGAAGTCTAAGGCAGGTATGGCTAAAAGCCCTGCACTCGTTGCCCTGCTAGCTGGTGCTTTGTTCCTACCAAAAGGGTTCGCTACCGATATCGAAACTATTCTATCTATTGCATATGACGCCGGGTCCTCAAATTGGATGTGGCTGCTGATACTGTGGTTTCCTAGCTATTTATATGACCTCTGAAGGTTCGAACCCATAAACTATAAGCAGCTCGTCTGGCAGCCAGGTTCTTGGTATTTGCATCTCGTGCAAATGAGTAGTATTAAACCCACGCTTCGTTTCTTCGCTTCGACACCACCTATCGCGCGATTGGGAAGAATCTCTTGGTGGGTTTGAAAATGTCATCTCGCCAACATTTACCTATCCGTTGTCTTTGCGAAGTACTGGACTGCAATTATATCTTCAGGTTGTTGAGAATAAACTCTAACTTTTACGTTTATCACAGAGAGTACAACTGATCGTCTTGCAGAAGGGACATTAAGTGTTCCACCGCAAGGATATAGATCTAGAGAGGTACTCATATCAAAGGGGCTGCTTCTACTGTCCGCTGCCTACCAGCACCTTCACTTTCGACGCAAAGTCTGTGAGCCACGTACTCCAGGTTCTGTTCTTACGATGTACCAGGACGGAGCCAGGCTCCCCAGCCAACAGGTTTAGGGCACCAATTGCCACGGGCTTTGAGCTTGGGAGCAAGACATGTGTCAGAGTACTGCTACTTGTACAAGGACCAAACGAGGCGTACTTCGTGGGATTTCCGGACAGGATATGGCACTGGGTCGCAAAGGTTGTTTCCAAGCAATTCCTCAAATATGGATTGTCTCCGAATCCGCCGGCAAGGAGAATGAACTATCAAGAAGGGAATATATATCACGGTAGATGTTGTGATGATATTCCCCATACCTCGATTTGATTTGTTCTAACTCGTTCTCGGAGCGTGGCAATGATTTCCTGCACCGATGGTTGGAAGAATTGCACCATGGTGGCACTAGCGCAGTTAGGTTCAGTGTCTTCTTCAATCCCCTAAATCGAATGCCTAGCTTCGTACCCGGGCACAGTCATAACTCCCCTCCTAACGCTCAAACCCTTATGATTCATGCGAATCCCTCCTATCTTGATCTTGCTTGGGCCTGCTGGAGATGAGAAGGAAAGCTTTGATGTTTCTTGAAAGTTAACTAGACCGTCATGAACAGCTTCGTCAATGATATCATCCTCGATTTGCGCGGTTGAAAGAGCATTGGAAAGGTGGTTCTCGCAACATTTGTCGACAAGAACACCTCCAGCATACTTGCCTGAGCAGGTATAGAATATAATAAGGGGGTACTCGTTATAGATACAGGTTGGCTAGTGCTCACAAGACGGCAGATCGACTTCCTCGAGAACGGTCTTCCCGTCCCTCGGAGCCAAAACTTTATAGGCGGAAACGTCTGCAGTAGATCCACCAGCATCGCATATAACGAATGTAATTCCAGCCTAGTGAATTCGTCAAATGCATGCATGTGTAGAAAACAACGAAGCGTACTCACAGTCAGCCTTCTCATCAGGGCTTCTTTACTTGTCATGAGGTACGAAGCAGATGCTTCGGCTTCCTCTACAAAGTGCAATCGTTTGGATCCTTTCTTTGAGACAATTTTTGCGTTCACCGCAGCTTGCTCTAGAATGTCTTGCTCGCGAGATCCCCAATGATTTGGATGGGCAACGATAATCTCTGCCTTATCGTGAAGTGCTCCCCAGACATCCCAGAGAAGGTAGTTCTGCAGGTGTCTCTGAGTGTTCTCGATAAGGTAAGTCATGTAGTCGGTGTAGACTCGGGTGATGTTCACACCCGGGGGAAGAGCTGCAGAGCGCCAGCAGCGGATGAGTTCATATATGTGCCGACAAGAATATGATGTATATTTGACCTTCCGAGGGGAGATTGTTCTCTTTGACAATTCTCTTTGGATGTAAATGCATTTTGAAGTGCTGGACATAGTAGCATGGATCTTCTTGTTCGTGATAAACGGCAGCTGCCAGGGCACCGCAGGCGAGAACCTGTTTTTCGATCGATGAGTGCGAACCCGCAGGGGAGATGTATGTGCGTGCAGTACTGACTGCTCTATCCTGGCTATACACTACGACTGAAGGCACCCTCTGGCTCCATAACATGTTGTTTTGGCCAGACCATCCGTCCACGTAAGTTACATATGGATCAGCGCCTAACAGTGGGCGTCAGTTCATTTTTTCAAACTACAGACAAATGTAAACTCACCAGGCTCATGGTAGCTGACAGCAACGGCGCTTTGAACAGTCCCAATATCGATAGAAATCACAAGACGGGCTCCCTTCTGCGACATAGTAGTCGATTGTGAGGTTGCAAAGACTGGGCGGCGAAGGGCACAGCTTAATATGATAACAATAAAGCACCATGATAGAAGGAGGCGGTACCCGAATCGTAGGCCATAAAACAATACACTTAGATGCCACCAGGAGGCACCGGTGAGGCAAAAGATCCATTTGCCTCACGGTCACAGCGAGGATCGATTGCGGTGTCCCACGGCGCCAGAGGTGTCCTCGAAAGACTGATACCTGCTCGATCGAAAGCTGGGGCAATCAACACAGAAATCGATAACAGAAACATGTTCGAGATGCTGATATGGTTGTTTTGCATATCATAGGGGGATCCAAAAACCCTGTTTTGCTTCTGATCGACAGGTGGACAATTAATGTACCCTTTCACCCTGGCAAGGTCCGGCCGAGGCACGAGAGCTGGACCAACGGTCTGACAAGAGAGAGGTGACGTGTGACTCACGTGTCACAGTCACATCTCGCGTAACAGCTCCCACGAGCACCGCCACGTCACCTGATTTTTTTGAATTTTGTCGTTGGCACAAGGCTCTGACACCACTATCTAAACCGATTTACAACTTTATACCTACTGGACAACCCAACCGAGCCACGTGTACGGTTCACAAACTTGGTTCACGAAACCAGGTTCACAGGCCCGCCCTAGTTAAGCATGTGGGAGCTTGGGCTGCGTTCACCCCGGATTCTGCTGCCGCTGCCGCCCTCGAAACATATCATCTAGGGAGGGAAATCGGGGCGGTCGTACTTGCTTGAAGTTCAAGTAAAGACAACAAAGACTCCTCTCCCCACCCCGATTACATTCATCACAGCATCAATGTAGCGTTGTTGGGATGGGACTTGAACTGGAAGGGCCGTACGTAGACTCGGTCAATAGTTGTGGATTGATCAGAGGACTTGACTGGAGTTGAGCCACGCAATTGCTTGACAGTGCGCCTCGCTTGTATTGGGGGCAAGAGGTTTGTGTGTGGGAAGGAGGCGGTGGAGCGCTATGTGCAGGGAGGTGCTGCATGTATAGATGGCCGCATTATTTCATGTGCGTACAGTCTCTGGCTATACTGTGTATATAGCAAAGCTGCTCTCCACGCTGCTAGTGGGATTCATCACTAATTGACCGTATTGTACCGTCCATCGCAGCGAGACTTCACGTAGGCGACGGTTCAGCGTGGAGAGAGGGCGTCATACAAGAAGAGTAGGTTTCATCGTGGAGGCATGGAGGCCGAAGCAAATTGAATAATGAATTAACAAAACGAGTGCGTTGCGCTGCGTGAAACAAAAGTGCCGGGGGTGATGATGGAAACCATAGGCAATATTTCCTGGGGACGTACCATGGCACTTGGTGGACTGATAATATATTTATTAGGCCAAGAAGGTACGTGGGTTTCGGAGCATCCGATCCATAGATAGGGTAGCCCATGCATACCATACCACAATACTACAACCATGCAAAATGGAATAAATCGTGCTTAGCGGCATTCACATAGGATGCAGAGCGTAGAGCTCAGAACGGAGAACGCGGGCCCGCATGCATGCATGATTGTATATGAAATGACCATGCACGTGTAGGCATCAAGATATAAATTCCACAGGCCAAACAAGAATGTAATTAGCGTCTCAAGAGATGAAACCACCAAGTATTATCAAACTGTATGCCAGTAACAACACACGCAGTCTTGATCCTCTCCAACTCCTGGTTGCTCCCTTGAAGGACCAGCATCCTGAGGCTGGTCTTGCGTGCGCGGGAACATCGTATCATTTGTTCAATTGCAGCGAGATAAAAACTTCCCGACCGGGTGAGCAATCGGAGTGTGTGTATTTGACTTAGAAGTCGCCATAGAAGTGTCGAGCTTATACTCTTCTGCATGCAATGTAGCTCACACAAGTGTGGCAACTGCAGTACAATGCGGTCCAGGAACGCAGGCGTTGACGGAATTATGACGGACAGTGACACCAGGTGCGTCATGTGAAGGAGAGTGTGGGTAAGTGATTCCTCATCCGTCGATGCTCGTGTATCAATGTCCAGCCGAGTGAGGGTTGACGCATACGCCTCCATGAAGGGAAAAAATCGATCCACAAGGCTCGAACGGATGCTTATACGGCGTATGACACGAGTTGGATGCGAAACGTCGCATATCTGGTTATCCAAGTCGAGCGCGAAACTATCCGCATTTGGAAACTTTTCTAGAATGCGTTGCACTGTCAGATAACGACAGAAGCCAGCATCGAGGTAAATATGCTTGACGCTGAGGAGAGGCGGAGTTGAAGAGAAGATTTCCTGGAAGCCCTCGACAGGGTCAACAGGGTACACCTCAAGATAGTGTAGGTTACCGAGGGAGGCAAGGGTTGGGAACCAGCTGTAAAGGCTACCATCATCATCATCCGGACCGATGGAGAGCTCACGGATAAACTCTTGAAGATGCAGACTGGTGTGAAGTGTTCGTGCAAGAAGTCGCCTCGCCTTCCGTGCGCGCGACATGAAATATACTCTGGTATATAGTTGCGCGCGACATGCGTGGAGCCAACCACGGCAAACGAGTGAGCACCTGGCCGCATCATCCTCCCATACATAACTCATCACTTCTCGTAAAATATCCTCAGGACACCATTGGGCTATTGAACAGCTATTGTCCTGCATGGACCATGCACACATTCACCAACAGCTTCTGAAGTTGTCTGGGTTCGAGACTAAGGGATTGCAGTGTGGGCTGTATGACGCTATTGGAAGCTTGCCTAGTCGCGTCCATCAACCAACGCGAGGAGACGACATGAGTTAGTTGACGAAGGAGAATGTAGTCCAGCTCAGACCGTGGGGTCGATAAAAACCACGTACGAACACACGAACGACGACGCAAGACCGCGGGCATCCGGGTGTTGCCGCACCTGCCAATACAGCAAAGCCAGCCAGCCTCTGGGCATGCGCAGCTTGCATAACACTGATTCCCCTAGATCAATATTACATTGCCCTTCTTTTGTCCCAGACAATCAAATCCTGATGACCTGATGATATGATAGGCGTCGCGAACTCACCGCCATATTATCACGAACCTTGCCGCGCATGACCTACCGTACCGTACCGCCGCCACGGTAGCGCGTATCACATCACAAAGCAATGAAGTCGAATAGCGGAATAATATAACCGTGGATCGAACCGAAATCTTCATCTACATGCACAATCTCCCCCTCCTAATAAGAGAATATTCGCCACGCGCGGGCGGTATTGATATCTCGTTTGCCCTCCTTTTGCAAATGATTAATATTTACGACCCGGTTGGGCGAAATACCATATTAGCGTGCTTGATCAATTTGACGTCGCGTCATACTTGACCAAAAACCTTTCATGCAGAAGGAGAGATGGAGGGATCGATTGTGACTTAGGCTAAAAGTATCTTGTAATAAGCGTAAGGCGGTCTTGCTTCAACCCAACGATCAGCAGTAAAGATGTTAATTAATATTGTTGCAGCTTCAAGGTCCCAAGTAGTAGTAAAATCGGCAAGGAATCCAGGAAACGATGATGGAAAAACCAAATGTAGCAACCAGTATTTTTGACCCCTGGCTTGCGCTAGTACTTAGTACTAGTCAGATAGCTTAGTATAGTTTTTTTTTGTTCGGAAGAGAGGGGAGGGAAAACCAACAACTACAATAACTCCGCCCGCCATTCGGCAAGATACAATAGCCCGGACTACAGTATTCACGAACTGCTGGTCATGAAAAATGGTTTCAAGCTATACGTAAACTGTGGTGTCATTCGTGCTCGTACTGTATGTTGAAGAACATACCGGAACATTCCGGAAATAGTAATTACATGAATAATCTAGAACAGGATTCCTAGTTTGGTTATTCTCCCGTTCATACTAGAACATTGTGGATATTTGTACTACATGTATATAAGGGACACCGCTAAGACGGAATCCTACAATCGATCTCTCAGAAAATATATATTCTGTCCTCACTCGGACGTTAACCAAACAAGTAATATCACAACACTGTATACCTACACGGCTACACCTACACTTACAACCTACATTCTGCGCGCACTGCGTTGTTTTCCGAGCCGAGCCGCACAGCTCATAAAGCGTCGCGTCTTGGCCTAGACACTAGCTAGACAACAACCTGATTATTGTATGAACTCTATTATGACGATCACAGTACTGTACTGTAAAAGTCCATAAACGCAATGTCATGTCATGGAACCAACATAGCATACATACATGTAGCATAGCCAGTCCGCACCCGTAGCCCGTGGCGGGATTTGTAGTAAATTGACCGAAGAGAACGCGAAGAAGCAAATAAAGCCAAGGGAGTGGAATGGGAGCTGAGCTCCAAGTTCGCGAGCGCGAGGTCACGTGGGAATGCCGACACTGATTGCATAAACACGCCTTCAGGGTAAGGTAATGATTGAGAAAACGATCTAGTTTTTATATTTGTATTCTTCTATTCTACACGTGTATTCGAGGGTAGTCAAACACAAAAACAGCGGAGAATGGGGTATATGTTATCCGCTGAGATGCCAAATGTCGAGGAATGTATACACATACATCTCTCAAGAGAAGAAAGAAAGAAAGAAAATTGGTCTGGGACTGTCGGGTATATTGGCAAAAGATACGAATAACGACAGCGACCAAAAAAAAAAAAAAAGCGAAGCCAAATAATCCAACGTCGCCAGCAAGACCTGACCAGTGCAGGGCCGACGGATTTGATCGGGGGTAAATGCTGGATTAGATGGAGACGTGGTGCCCAAATCCGAATTGCTATCGTGCATGCGACGCGTGACGGAATGGAGGGAAGAGTAAAAATGAGCGGAGGCGTCAAGCCACTCACACGCATTGAATGGGAAAAGAGAAAAGTAGTCAAAAGAAAAGGAAAGGGTAAAAGGCAAAAGAAAGAACGAGAAAGGAAAGGATACAACGAGAACAATTAGGGTTTTTTTGTCGCGACGTGCGAGACTTGGCGCCGCCGACGGCGGCAATTTGGTTCGAGGACGAAGGGACGTCGTGATACATGCAAGGATACAAGGGTGGGTTTGATCGTGGTTTGAGGCATAAAGTTGAATCGAATAACGAATAAACGTGCCCGATTGCGTGACGAAACGCGGCGTTACGTGACGCGAAGTGCAACCGAGCTAATGGTGGGAACCAACCCCCAATATTGC
>Ga0307508_10005760_pt1 | contig 11722 bp, 14 predicted proteins | sample 9_EM_MG_FD_203089 | JGI IMG/M metagenome (GOLD analysis project Ga0307508, IMG submission 203089) | Populus trichocarpa ectomycorrhiza microbial communities from riparian zone in the Pacific Northwest, United States - 9_EM | ecosystem: Host-associated > Plants > Roots > Unclassified | place...
ACCCAATCACGACGAGAGGACTTAAGGAGAGGCACCTGCTCTGGCCACTCTCGGGAAGATACGGGAAAAGCACTACTGTCTGACCCAATCGAGAGTTATCCTCTTTACGCTGATGAAATCTAGTGCAAAGGTGAAGAGTTTTCACGTCACGGCGCGGGTGTCAAGATCCTGCCTCGACTTCTCTGTTCTGGCTCGACAGACAATGTAGGCTTGGGTCTGCAGAGCGAGCGCTTCTACTCACACTTCCGGCGTACTCACACTTCCGGTGTATTCACACGTCTGGCGTGGGCTTGTGGTTCTCGCGATATCCGTCACGCCCAGTGTGGTCTCTTTGCGGCTCTTCTCACATGCCTTGCATGGGTTCGTTGTTCTCGCGGTATCCGTCACACCCGGCGTGGTCTCCTTGCAGCTCTTCTTACACGCCTTGCGTGGGCTCGTTGTCCTCGCGGTATCCGTCACGCCCAGCATGGTCTCTTCGTGGCTCTTCTCACACGCCTTGCGTGGGCTCATTGTTCTCGCAGTATCCGTCACGCCTGGCGTGGTCTCTTCGCGGCTTTTCTCACATGCCTTACGTGGGCTCGTTGTTCTGGGGAGGAATGGTTGCAGCACCAGTCACAGGGATAGAGAGGTAGGTCTTTGGAGAGAGATAATAGATTGCGTGGAGAAGAATCTCCAGACTAGCTACCGCGCCATTCCTTTATACTTTTCCTTCCCTCTGTGGAATCACAGCTTGCCCGCAAGACTGACACAGTTCCTCCGTCTAACATTATGACTCAATCGCTGCACCCAAGGAAAACACATGATCGCACTCGGCCGCTGCGCGGCCAACACTCTACTCGCGGCAACAGGAGAAAGGACACGTAAGCCTTTAGTAACAGTAAAGGAAAGGAAGACTGATGTACAACTTAATCAAGGGAAAACAATACTCGTAATGAACATGGGAGAAGGACGCGCAAGCTCAATCAATGGGAGACAACAAACGTAGTGGACAGGAGAAAGGACGCGCAAGTAACATAATGGAGACGAAGGAGAGAGGTCTAGACTGGCCAGCGGTCGGGGATATCGCTACCAGAGCGATATGGCGGAGATCGGTCGAGGCGTCTAAGCGTGGAGGATGACCGCGGCTGCGGCAGCTGAAACGAGGACGTGCCACAGGGCGACAAGGGTGAGAGTGGCACCGGCGCCGGCGCCAAGGAGCCTGTCGCGCCAGGTTCGTGACAGTATGTCCCCTGTCCAGACCGAAGCTCCAGCGAGGTCATGTCGGGTCGTCAGGGTCCGGTGGCGGATAGGGGTGTGGCAGATGTGGACGGGCCGGCTAGCCTGCTGCCAGGCTTGGAGTTGTTCGTTCATTCGCTGTTGTTCGGTGATGATGGCTACCAGGGTGTTGGTCATCTGCTCGAGTTGCTGTTGGTCCGTGTAGTGGAACTCGTTCATCCGCTAGGCGAGCATCCGGTGTACGACGTGATTGCGGCAGGCGTCCTGGGTGGTTGTTTGATGTATCATGGTGACGATTTCCCCCAGGAGGGCGAGTTGCTCGTCCTGTAGTGCCGCAGTCGCGGCCACGGGGTTTATGTTTTCCTGATCTTCCTGTGGTGGCGTGATGTCCGCCAAGGTTTCACGTGGGGCTGCAGCGCTGCAGCGGAGGTGGTGGTTTTCCATGTTCAGGAGGAACCGGCATTCGGAGCAGACCCGCTTTCCTCGGTACCAGTCCGTGCATGCTTTGGCAGGGTTGAGGCGTCGTTCGCGGGTTACTTCGAGTAGTTCGTTAGGGTGTGGGAGTGGGCAGTCACAGTTTGTCGCTCGGCGGTGGTGGCTTCGGCGCAGGTAGTAGTTATTGTCCTTGCTCTGGCGCTGGGTGTTGCAGTAGTCATTGTAGCAGGCCGCCCAGTGCAGGGATGCGTGGTTGTTGGTATCGGGCTGTCCTGCAGCAGACAGCAGGGGTGAAGGTGTGGCTGGAGGGGTACCCCATCCGTCGGTCGTGGTGGCAGCAATGCCCCAGTCAATGTTGGGTTCGTTGGTGGGTAGTTCGGTTTGTTCGTTATCGGCGGAGGTTGTGATGGGAAACTCGGAGGTGCGGCTGCGGCCAGTGAAGGTCCAGCCTTCGTTGGTGCCGACAGTGGCGGTGGTGGACATATCGGGTTTTTTAGAGTTGGGGTGGGGGTTTCTCAGGGTATTCCTTGTGGAACTGGCGGACGAGGTCGGGTGAGTTCTCAAAGTTGCGGGTGGGATACCAGGTACAATCGGGGTCGTGGAAACCGGTCCACTTGACTCGATACTGGATCTGGTTTCTATGGCGTCGGGAGTCGAGGATTTTCTCTACTTCCCACTCTTGCTGTTCTTGGATGACCACAGGTGGTAGCGGTGTTTGTTGGTGTCCCGGAATGGGTTCGGTGTTGGCTGTGGGTTTGAGGAGGCTGATGTGGAAAACTGGGTGGATCCTGACAGTGGCCGGTAGGTCCAGTTTATATACTCTTGAGCCTACCTTCTCGAGGATGGTGTACGGGCCTATCTGCTTGTGGTCCAGTTTGTTCGATGGTCGGGTTGTCTGGATGTGTTTCCGTCGTAGCCAGACCCTGTCGTCTGGGTTCAGTACCGGGTCCGGATGTCGTGCTTTGTTGGCTTGCTCTGCTTGAGACATTTGGACTTCCTTGATCTCTGCTCGAAGTTCTTCATGCAACCTTCTTAATACCGCGACATATTCCGACACTTCTGGGGTCTCCTCGTTCCAGGTGCTGAGGTCTGGCAGGAAACGAGGGTGATATCCATAGTTGGCAAAGAAGGGGGTTATTTTTGTGGTTCCGGTTTGTGTGTTGTTGTAGCAGAATTCGGCAATTGGCAACAACCTTTTCCAGTCGTCCTGCTGGTAGTTGCAGTATGCCCGGAGATACTGCTTGAGGGTGGAATTGGCTCTTTCCGTTTGTCCGTCCGTTTGTGGGTGGAAGGCTGTGCTGAGATTACATGATATCCCGAGTGCTTCCGTTACTCGTTTCCAGAAGTTTGAGGTAAACAGGGACCCTCTGTCTGATACAATACTGCTTGGCAGTCCGTGGGGTCTTATAACTTGTCGGAGGAAGGGGTCTGCTAGGTCTTAGGGGTCCATGGTGCCCTGGCAGGCGACGAAATGTCACATCTTTGTAAGGTGATCGATTATTACCCATAACGCGTCTTTTCCGTTGCTCGTCGGCAGCGCGGTGATAAAGTCCATTGATATCGTGTCCCATGGTCGGAGTGGGAGTTCGAGTGGCTTTAGCAGTCTAAATGGCGCGTGTCGGATTGGCTTGAAACGATGGCAGGTGTCACAGTGGTCGACGTATCTGTGGATGTACTTTCGTTGCCCTGGCCAGTAGAAATTTCGGCTAACAACTTCCAGGGTTCTTGCTCGGCCTGGGTGTCCCACGGCTTGCGCGTCATGGTGGTCTCTTAATATGCGTAGTCGCAGGGTGTCGTTGTCTGGGACCCATATGAGGCCGTCGTACATTAGCAACCGGCTGTTTTCCTCGCATAACCCTAGTACGATCTTTCCGTCACGGGTGGTCCCCCTCGCTTTTTTCCTCCAGATTTCTTGGATCTCTTTATCTGCTGCGCTTAGTGTCCGGATTTCATTCAGGAGTTCCTTGTCTATCTCGAGGTTGATGGTTTCTGTTGTATTGGCCTGGAGTGCTTTGAACGCTTCTTCGGATAACAGGATTCGGCCGTGGTTCTGTCGATGCTTCCTATCCCCTTCCCTGGGAGAGTTTCCTGACTCTCTAGAGAGGATGTCTGGTTTGCCAGCTAATCTTCCTGGTCGGTATTTGATTGTGAAGTCGTAGTTTGCTAGCCGCTCACCCCATCGGGCCTGCCGTAGGTTGGGATCTTTTTTCGTTTTCCAATATTCGAGGTTTTTGTGGTCCGTGAGAATCGTGATTTTGGGTCCCATTGTTTTGCAATAGGTATCCCATTTTCACAGTGCGTCCACGATTGCCAGTAGCTCTTTGTTGTGGATATCGTAGTTGCGCTCCGGATCCTTGAGTTTCCTTGAGTAGTAGGCTACAGGGTGCAGAATTCCGTTATCGTCTGGTTGCGAGCAAATTGCTCCTATGGCGTAGTCCGAGGTGTCTGTTTCGATGGTGATGGCTCATTCTGGGTTGAAGTGCTATAGTATGGGTTCTGTGATCATTGCCATTTTTAGGGTATCGAACGCTCCTTGCTGTTTGTCGCCCCATTCCCACTCTTTTTCCTTCCTTGTGAGGGAGGATAGGGACATCGTGATCTTACTGTAGTCTCTGATAAAGCGACGATAGAAGTTGGCAAATCCCAGGAAACTCTGGATTCCTTTTACATTCGTTGGCTCTTTTCATTCCTTGATTGTTCGGATCTTTTCTTTGTCCATTCGCAGTCCCTTTGGTGATATGACATATCCCAAGTATTCTTTTTCTGTTGTATGGAATTCGTATTTAGATGCTTTCAGCGTGAGCCCGGTTTCCTCAACTTGTCTCAAGATTGTTCGGACGTGCCTCCGGTGGTCTTCCAGATTTTGCGAGAAGATGAGGATGTCGTGCAGATATGCCACACAGAAAATATCCAGGTATTCGCTCAGAATCTCGTTTATCCATCGTTGGAATGACACCGGTGCATTGGTCAAACCGAAAGGCATGACGCAGTATTCGTATACTCCATACCGGGTTCGGAAGGCTGTTTTCTACTCGTCTCCTGCTGCGATTCGGAGGTTGTAATATGTGTCTCAGATATCGAGTTTGGTGTAGACGGTGGCACTGGACAGTTGATCCAGGGATTCTCCGATCAATGGCAATGGTGTCTGGTCCTTGACCGTGATTTCATTTAATTGTCGGTAATCCACGCACAAGCGTAGTCCTCTGTCCTTCTTCTTCACAAAATGGATCGGTGCTCCGGCCGGGGAAGTGGATGCACGGATCCATCCTCGTTTTTCGTTGACATCCAAGTATTCTTTGAGAGCCTTCATTTTCTCGTCATTCAGGGGTCGCAAGGGCTCATACGGAGGCGTTTTCCCTTCCTCCAGTGGGATATGATGGTCCTGCGTGCGGTGAGGTGGGGGTGTCGTTGGTTCTTATTCGGTGAATACATCGAGGAATTCGTGATATTCTGGGGGAATTGGTTTCTTGCTCATCCTGGACATTTCTTTGATTTCGTTGATTACTGTCTGGCATACCTCCCGTGGGTCTGTTTCGCCGATTTCCCAGTTCTCCTCTTCTGCCGGTGTTTTCTTATAGTATTGCTCTGTGGCCTTTTCTTCTGGGACTGTGTTGGCTCTTGGTGAGCTGGGTAGGCATTTCTCGGCACAGTGGTTGGAGTGGAATTTCACGGTCTGATTCTTCCACCCTATCACTGGGTCGTGGAGTTTGAGCCACGGGAGTCCGAGGATGATCGGAGCATTCCCGATCGTGATGCAGTGTAGCCGGATGTCCTCCTCGTGATGGTTGATGGTTAGGTGGATTTGAGCATCGTGGGTTACCGGCCCGCCAGTGATCTCACTTCCGTCGACTGTCAATACTCGTCTTGGCGTTGTTTTTTGTTGCATAGGTATTCCGCTGGCCTCAGCATAGGCCTTATCGATGAAGTTTTCTGATGCCCCACTGTCTACCAAGGCTGTAGTGGTGCATTCGTTCCTGTCTGTCCCCTGGATTCGTACTTTGATCATAATCTTCTCCTCGCGGTCGTATCGGGCGGTTCGTACTCGGTACGGGGGGTCTTCTTCGGGTTTGGCAACAGGTGTTTCCCTCGGGTGGTGGTTGTCGGCACTTATTCCCGAGGGTTGTCGTTTCCCAACGGTTCTTCTTCGGTCGTCTCCTTGAAGATGGCTTCCGCGGCCCTGTATGGTCTTCTCCATGGAACTCGTTCTTTCCTGGGCTGGGGGAATTCTTTTGCAAAATGTCCTTTCTTTCCGCAGTTGTAACATTCTCCCGTGATTGCTCGTCGTGGGAATCGGTTCGGCGTTCCCCTTGCGGATTTGAATTGTCGGGTGGTATCGAGGTCTATCGGGTCTCCCAGGGGCGTTGACGGAGGCTCCTTTGTGTTGACGTGGAAGCACGCTTCTGGGTTGGTGGTAGGTTGTCGATTAATGACTCCGAGGTTGCATAGGCGGCTATCTGTTTTTGTCACGGTGCGTGCCAGCTACTAGGCTTCAACCCCTGGCATAAGGAATGCGGGAGGAAGGAATGTGGAGTGACGCCAGGCGTCAGGATGGATTGTGGAGTGATGCCGAATGGGCGACGGATATCCTTAAAAGGAGCCGTCGCCCACTTCTTTCTTCTTTCTTTTCTTTTCCCCTTTCCCTTCCTCATGCAACAACTTATCTGTACCCACCCTCGAATAGAAGCATCTCGTTACAACCCTTCTCCTCTTGTCCTTGTCCTGCCTCGGCCGCCACCGCGCGCCGCTCTTGTCCGTGTCCTGCCTCGGCTGCCGCTGCGCGCCGCTCTTGTCTGTGTCTTGTCCTCGGCCGCCGCCGCGCGCCGACTCTTGTCCTTGTCCTGCCTCGGCCGCCACCGCGTGCCGCTCTTGTCTGTGTCCTGTCCTCGGCCGCCGCTGCGCGCCGACTCTTGTCCTTGACCCCGTCCCTGTCCCTGTCCTGTTTCCCCATCGGGAGCCTTGCCTGACCTAGCCGTTACACTTTGTTGCGTCTCCAATATCTCTCCCGACAACCCGACCTCTCGACTCCTTGAAAGATGTCTCTCAACAATGAGACCCCGCCTCCCCCAGTTTACCGCGAGATCTCCGCCGACCTCCAAGGGAAAATGAACCTCATCATCCAGAGCGAAGCCACCGTGGCGGATGGAGCTGCATTTGCTCAAATCAAGGAACTCGTGCAGGCCATCGTTGATTCTCCCCCTGCCTCACCCTCGTGGCAGGTGGACGACCTACGAGAACAACTGGCCGCCTCCAGACGCACCATTGACGTTCTGTCGACCTTCCACACTGCACCTAAACCCTCTCGAGGAGACAAGATACCGGACCCCCCTAAGTTTAGCGGAACCCGCGACGAACTGGATGGATTTCTGGCCCAGCTTCGTCTCAAGCTCTACAGTGACGAATCCCGTTTCCCCACACCGAGTCTCCGCATGGCCTACACATTCAACAGGCTGGAAGGACGTGCTCAAGAGCAAGTTCTCCCCTACGTAAAGAATAACGAAATTAACCTCACAGATACGGAAGACATCATTCAAATCCTCAAGAACGCTTTTGGCGACCCGGACCCGGCAGCCACCGCCCGCTCCAAGCTTTACAATCTCAAACAAGGTAAACGCGACTTCGCTGTCTACTATGCAGAGTTTCAGGGCCTCGTGGCGAAGCTGGGCTGGGACACACGCGCGCATCACGATGCTCTACGTGAAGGACTGTCAATCGAGCTTCACCGACAGCTGCTGGGAAGGGAGAAGGGGTTGAGCTACGAGCAGTTTGTGGCACTCTGCCAAGAGCTTGACGTTGGACTTCGGGCCCTCCATCACCGTGAGGGGAAGCACAGTGGCGGTACCGCTCAGCGTAACCACCAGAACCACTCGCAGCCCCGCATCCAGACTACGACCCCCACCAACTACACGGCACCCAGCAGCGGCACCCAGTCACCGCACCCTGACGCGATGGACCTCAGCGCTACTGGTGGCCGTGGAAAAGTCTCCGAACAAGAAAAAGCAGCCAGGCTCCGGGAAGGTCGCTGCCTTTACTGTGGAGGGGTTGGACACATGGCTCGCCACTGCCCCAACAAGTCGAAGAACCCCTTTCGCGCCGCCTCTGCTCACGTGGAGGAGAATCCCAATGCATCCGCAAACGCGAGTCCCGACGCGTCTGCGAACCCGAACACGTTTGCGATCCCTCCCAACGGCAGTGGTGGGGGAGGAAATTGGGGAGGAACTTGGGGAGCAGTTGGAACTAGCGGCAAAGGCCAGTCGGGAAATGCCTAGACCAGCAGCTGCATGATGGCACTGTTGTTGGTCGTACTCAAAAGAAGTCGTTGTCTGTGTTTCGTTTGTCTAGTTTGTCCGTCGGCGAGGGGTTAATGGAAGGAAAACATCTTGTTGTGCTATGCAGAATCTCCTTCGGTAACAGGACTGTTGCCGCCCATGCCCTCATCGACTGCGGAGCAACTGGAATCGCTTTCATAGACAAAGACTTCGCACGCCATCACCAACTCCCGCTTACACCCCTCCAGCACCCCAGAAGCCTTGAGGTCATCGACGGCCGCCCGATATCCTCCGGCGACATAACCCACGTCGCCAACACCCACCTCGCAATACTCGAACACCAAGAGACCTTGCCTATGTTCGTCACCAAGCTTGGCCACTACCCAGTCGTGCTCGGCATCCCGTGGTTGGAGCTCCACGATGTCGCCATTCGCTTCAGCTCCCGGACCTTGACCTTCGGATCAAAATACTGTACCTCGCACTGCAATCGGGCACCAACCGTGGTTCACGCCCACTCCCTCGCGTCAAAAATAGCTCCAGAGGAGCCAGTGGTAAGCGCGGGGGCCGGCAAATTCGTGGCCCGGGCATTTACGTCTCCCAAGTCATCTTTTCGGAACCAAGCTGACCATGGCAAGGACTACAATGTGGGAATGGGCGCCCGATCGTTGAACTGGCGTGCCAGGCCGAACGAAAATGGCGCCGCGCCGGAAACGAGCATTTTCGATGAAAATGGCGCCGCGCTGGCATCGAGCGTTCAATCCGACGGGAATGGTGCCGCACGGCCGATTCAGATTTCAGCTCTCGGTGGCCATCCGTTCCGACGATTGGCGCATAAGCAAAAATTGACGATTTTCTCGACTTCCTTGTATGAGATTAACCAAGCGCTCGGCTTGAACGAGCAAGCAAAGAAACCAAAGGAACTGGATCTGAAGTCTTACATACCTGCCGAGTACCATGAGTTTCTGCCACTATTTTCGGAGGCGTTGGCAAAGAACCTACCACCCCACCGGCCTTATGACCACAGGATTCCCTTGCGGGAGGGTTTCACGCCTCCCTTTGGCCCGCTATACTCGATGTCTAGAACCGAGTTGCAGACGTTAAAGGAATGGTTGGAGGAGAATTTGAGCAAGGGATTCATTAGGGCGTCTTCCTCCCCTGCGGCCTCACCAATCCTTTTTGTCAAAAAGAGCGACGGCAGCCTGAGGCTGTGTGTCGATTACCGCGGCCTGAATGCGGGTACCATCAAGAATCGTTACCCACTGCTGTTACTACAGGAAACGTTGATGCGATTGTCGAAAGCCAAATACTTCACCACTCTGGATATTCACGGGGCGTATAACCTGGTACGAATGACAGAAGGCGAAGAATGGAAAACGGCTTTCCGGACGCGTTACGGGTTATTCGAATCCCTGGTTATGCCATTCGGTTTGACGAATGCACCGTCCGATTTCCAAGCCCTGATAAACGATGTGCTGCGGACCTACCTCGATGACTTTTGCACCGCATTCCTGGACGACATCTTTATATACAGCAGCACCTTGGAGGAACACAAGGAACAGGTGTACAAGGTGTTGAAAGCATTGTCGGACGCCGGACTGCACCTGAAGCCGGAAAAATGTCATTTCCACAAACAGGAGGTGAAATATCTGGGTTTCATAATCACCACCAATGGAATCCGGATGGATCCGGAGAAGGTATCTTGCGTCCTGGGATGGGAGACTCCGAAGACTGTCACCGACGTCCAGTGTTTCCTTGGATTTGCCAACTTTTACAGGAGATTCATAAAGGATTACTCCAAAGTGGTGGCGCCGTTGACCAAAATGACCAAAAAGGAGGGAGGCAAATATGTTCTATTCCTGTGGGGACAAGAACAGCAGGCAGCCTTCGACCTCCTCAAAAAAGCATTCACGTCGGCACCCATTCTCCGTCACTTTGACTACGATCGGGAGATAATAGTCGAAACGGACGCTTCGGACTACCTCTCGGCCGGTATTCTCTCGCAGCACGACGATGATGGCGTTCTGCATCCGGTGGCCTTTTACTCCAAAAAGTATAGCCCTACGGAATGCAATTATGAAATCTACGACAAGGAACTCATGGCAATCGTTTGGGCTTTCGAGGAATGGAGGCCCCACTTGGAGGGCTCGCGCCACCCGATCCAGGTTTTGAGCGACCATAAAAACCTGGAATACTTTATGAGTACCAAGCTTTTGAACCGACGGCAGGCCAGGTGGTCCGAATTCCTTTCCCGTTTCGATTTCAGGATCGTTTATCGACCAGGAAAGGCGGGTGGCAAGCCGGACGCATTGACTCGGAGATCAGGAGATCTCCCTAAGGAGGGGGATGAAAGACTGCTAACCAACCGGCACGCCGTGTTGAAACCTCAGAACCTGATCGAACTACCAAATGCCGGACAGCCGGATTCGCTGGAGGTTCAAGTCAACGGCTTGAGCTTGATGGCTAACGACGCGCCGGACGCCGACGCCGGACAGCCAGACGCCGCCGTCGCCGGACAGCCGGACGCCGGACAGCCGGACGACGCCGGACGGATAGCCACCTTACTAGCCGAGGCCTACCGAGTGGACCCATTTCCGGAGCGAATACTGGGACTGCTTCGGGACGGCGCCAGGCAATGCAAGGAGATATCGCTAGCCGATTGCAAGGAAAAGAACGGCAGGCTGGTTTACCGGGATTCCCTCTATGTGCCGGACCACGGACCTCTTCGGCTGCAACTACTACAAGATCACCACGACCCCCCAGCTGTGGGCCACCCAGGACGGGCCAAGACCCTGGAACTGCTCGCAAGAAGATACTATTGGCCATCGATGCGGAAAGATGTCGAGCGATTCGTACGGAATTGCCACACCTGCCGCCGAACGAAGGCGACACGTCATGCCCCCTACGGAACCCTACAGCCTTTGTCAGTACCGGAGCGACCCTGGCAGCACATTTCGGTTGATTTCGTCACTGGCCTACCGCTATCAAAAGGTTTCGATGCCATCTGTGTTGTGGTGGATCGCCTGACTAAGCAGAGGCACTTGATTCCGTGTACAACCACGATTACCGCGGAAGGACTGGCCGACCTGTTCTGTGACAGGGTTTTCCATTACCATGGATTGCCGGAAACAATCGTGTCTGACAGAGGGCCCCAATTTGCGTCCCGCTTCTGGAAACACCGATGCTCATGTCTGAAGATTGATGCACGACTCTCGACTGCCTTCCACCCACAAACGGATGGACAGACTGAGAGAGTGAACGCCGTTGTGGAACAACACCTCCGTGCATACGTCGCGTACCTCCAGGACGATTGGGCTGATTTCCTCTTCCTGGCAGAGTTTGCGGGCAACAACCAAGTATCGGACACTACGACGTTGTCACCGTTCTTCGCCAACCTCGGGTTCCATTCCCATTACGATTTCGAGCTGGACATCCGAGTAGACACGGCAGAAGAACGCCAGGCACAAACCGCAGCAGAACGACTGGAACTCATTGACGAAGTGGCCCGAACCGAGATGCGTTACGCACAGTTATGACAGGCGGAGGGGGCGGACGCCCACAGGACTCACGCACCAGCCTTCCGACCCGGCGACCTCGTGTGGGTGGACGGCCGTAACTGGAGAACTGCACGCCCGAGCCGGAAGCTAGAAAACAAGCACCATGGACTGTACCGCGTGGTCCATACCATTGGAACGCACGCCTACGAGTTGGACATACCGGCAACCATACAGAAACACCGAACATTCCCTGTATCCCTTCTACATGCTGCTGCCGATGACCCGCTCCCAGGACAGGTGGTCCCACCACCA
>Ga0307508_10005761_pt1 | contig 11719 bp, 6 predicted proteins | sample 9_EM_MG_FD_203089 | JGI IMG/M metagenome (GOLD analysis project Ga0307508, IMG submission 203089) | Populus trichocarpa ectomycorrhiza microbial communities from riparian zone in the Pacific Northwest, United States - 9_EM | ecosystem: Host-associated > Plants > Roots > Unclassified | place...
ATAATATTTTTTAATAATTTCTTTTTAAATTTGATCTCTAAACTTTCTTGGTTAGACATTATTTGTACATCCTAATTTATATATCTTCTTAATTTGTCTTGCATAACAAATTAAATTATCATATTTGATTTGTGAAACAAAATTTAACTAGTATAATTATTATTATAATTGAAATAACTAAGAACTTTTGTAATTAATATATTCTTATATATTTTATATGAAAAATTAAATTGATTATTTAATGCTAAAAAACTCTTATGTCTTTTATTTGCATATATTCTTTTAAATCATCTAGCTCAATATAATACCAAAGAACTAACTTGCAATTTATCATTCAGCTCATCTATCAAGGCATCATTAGCTATACGATTATACAAAAATTTGGCAATAATCTGGGCCTAAGCGCAAATGTTTCGGCAAAGTGGGCGTATTTAGGCCTCCGAATTACATATCGTTCATATGTTGTGTCAATTTAGTGATGAAATACAATAAACTGTGTCAACTGTCAAGCCCTGATTTCTGACGAAAACAAGCACAGCTTTCGATCCGAGACTTGAAAAAGCCTAATTACTTTCTCATCGTTTATATGTTGCGTCAATATTAGTGATGAAATACAAGAAACTTTGTCAGGCCTGCTTCGGTAGAACTTTCCAGGGTCTCGTGCATGTTCTTCTTTTTCAAATGCTTGTACTATTATTCATGTCTTCCTCCGAAAGTTTATTCATATTTACCTTCTCTATGTGGAGTTTAGGAATAAAATGTGTTCTAATAGGCATGAACTCCATCTTTTGATAGTTAGAAGTCCACATATATGTTGTAATTGCTACTCTACTAACATTGTTCTATCACTTGTGCAGTGTCCTTCCTCTCTCATGATCATAAACTTTTATAATTTTGGCATAGAATATTGAACAAAGGTTGAAGTAAATTCGAATACCTCCAAATTCCAACATGCTCCACCATAGAAAGTGGGTTCTCATGTAAAATAATTGCATTTGCAAGCTATCTCCGAGAATTCTCTTGATTAAAAATGTATGTAACTAATTTTTGAATCTCTCCTTTCATGAAAATATTTTTAGTTAATTTTTTTTTTTTAATGTGGGTGTCCGGGCCAGCTTGTGCGTACCTCGACTAATCTCACGGGCCCTAAAGTTAATGACCATGTAAGCCTCTAGTGGTCATCATATTAGCAACCATAAAACTCGAACCTGAAACTACAGGGAGGCAAACTTCTTGGTCCAAAGTTAAATTTTTTTACTGTACATCAAGATGTTTTCTCCTATTACAAGTCATATAATGGTTTCATAAATGATTTATTCCATATTTTGATTTTCACAAAACATCTTTAAATAATAATTACACTTTGCCTTAACATCCTCATCAAATTTTTTTTAAATGCCTCCACACAAAACTTCTTGTTTCTTTGGTATCAACGTTCTCATCACTAACATTACAATTACTAACCTCCTCATTTAGGGTTTTGGTATTGAAAACATATTTGGTATTGGATTGGAGTCTTTCTTTTTTTCCTGACATAAATTGAGAGTTACTTTATTGTTGTGTCATGTTCAAATCCAGAGTTTTAAAACCCGGACTGGCCCGGCGGATCGACCCGGGCCTGGGACCGGTCCGGGTTGAGGCAAAAACCCACTCGGGAATTGGCCCGGGAAACTCGGTCGACCCGGGACCCGGTCCACCCGGCCAAACCCGGGTGAGACCCGGTCAATTTTTTTTTATTTTCACTGTCATTAAACGACGTTGTTTTTTGCCATCTAAAATGCCAAAACGCTGAAAAATGAAGACAGAAGAAGAATGAAGCAATAAACCTAATTAATGTTCCTCTTTGTCTTTGAAACTCAGCTGAGGAGCAGAGGAGCAGCGAACGTCTAACCATTGATCTCTGTGAAAAAGGTTTGAATCTCCTTCTTTCACTCTCTGTTTTCTTTATTATTGGTCGTTTTCTCATTTCTGGCATCAATTTCAATTTCAGCCCAACACCTTAATTTCTGCGATAATCCTTCTTTCACTCGCTGCAATCGATTTCTCTAGCCCGATTTCTGCATCAATTTCTCTAGCCCAGTCACCTCAGCCCTCAGGTATGTTTCTCTAACCCGATTTCTGCATCAATTTCTGTCTTTTCTTATGCCGGTCACCTCTGTTTCTGTAGCCTGATTTCAAATAGAACCGTGTTGTTCGCATTCAAAAGCATTATTAAAAGTCCAATCATCTTTCTTAAATGTTTTGCTAACTTCGTTAAAATCCTTCTCAATGTGCAGGAAGAGGACTTCATTTAATGGATGCGATTGAGGAAAGGCAAAGCTTGCATGACCAGTCAGATGAATCAGATTATGATAAAGTGGAGAAGGAAAGCGATAACATTGACCAGAAGAAGAAGAAGAGAATCCAAAGAGCATCAATAGCCCAATTTCAAGTTTCTCTAACCCAGTAACCTCAGCCCTCAGTTTTTTTTTTTTTTGACCCGGGTCAACCTGAGTCAACTCATCTGACCCGTGACCCGATCACTTGACCGGATCAATAATCGGATCGGGTTTCAAAACTATGTTCAAATCCCTATATCAAAATTATGAAATAAAAACTTTTATTAGTATTAAAATGATTAATAAATATACATTGATGTAATTAATGATGTTAGTACACACAAGCTGCATGTATGTGCAAATGATTTGGAAAGTCGTCGATATAGAAAATTTGATTTTAGTATTTTCAAAGAGGTTTCCATATATGGTGTTGATGGAAATAAACGGAGGAGGATGCAATAAAAGTTTAGCCCCCATTTGTTTTAAAAAAAGCTTTCATTTTAATATTCTTTAATGAATGAATGCATTAAATAATATTTTTTAATCATTTCTTTTTAAATTTGATCTCTAAAATTTCTTGGTTAGACATTATTTGTACATCCTAATTTATATATCTTATTAATTTGTCTTGCATAACCAATTAAATTATCATATTTGATTTGTGAAATAAATTTAACTAGTATAATTATTATTATAATTGAAATAACTAAGAACTTTTGTAATTAATATATTCTTAAATATTTTATATGAAAAATTAAATTGATTATTTAATGCTAAAAAATTCTTATGTCTATTATTTGCATATTTTAATTTATCAGTTAAATAATAATAAATCTCACTAAGACCCTATTATTTTGCCAAACATAAGCAACATATGAAATCTTAAAAAATGCATGCAGAGATAAATTAAGAATTTTAAAAATACTTTTGAGGATATTGTTTTGGTGTCGATCCTTGCTCGTCATTGTGAACAGAGCCATGCTGTCATATCCCAATTACAAGCCATAGCTTTATTTTAGACAATTTAATTTTAATTTAAGATTAATTACTTTTGATTTTTTTATTCAAAAATAAAATTAAAAGAACAAAAATGAAAATAAAAAAGATATCAAATATAGATGGTGATCCAAAAGTTTCGGAAAAGATACACTTTGTCTTCTAACTTTTAAAATAACATAAATTATATGATTTTGGTGCATCAATTTTTTTTTAAAAAAATTCAATTTTAGTATAAAAATTTATTTTTTTTATACTTACCGATGAAGATACCGACGTAATAAAACGAGTAAATTTTTTTGTGACATGTTTTGTCTGTCTATAAATTTATTGGTATATTTATTATAGATAGAATTATTAACAAACCATAAATTACTGATAAATGTTTTTTTAATAAACTATTTTTATCCGTAAATCTTTCAATAATTTACGTACCAATAGATTGCTAATGGAAATATCGTCAAAAATTTCCTTTAGTCAAACTGTCAAATCTGATATTAAACATAATTAATACATTCTAATTCCAAGGCTAATGGATTAATTTAATGCCTGGAATCCAGATTGATCGGTCGGTTTTTAATTCCAAGGCTAAGCGTGACTGTGATTTTAAACATAATTAATACATTCTTAAAATGTTAAGTAATATGCAGTGGTCCATTGGTGAGTTTTCTGTCTTCTTTTTTTGTTTTTCCTTATTTTCGAGTACAGTTGTTTTAAAAGTGGTCACGTCCTCCATTTGTTTAAACATGTCTTTATACGTAGAGAATAAAAATAATAGCTGAAAAAAACAAATAAATAAAAAGACGTGGCCTCAACACATGCATTGACCTCGAGTACGTAGTAGGAGTCTATTTGAGGATCTCTTCATTAGAAAAAGAAGTAAATTTATAATTTTTTTTATTAACATGGATGTCTGGATTAGTTTATGCACACCTCGATTAATTCCACGGGCCCTGAAGTTAACGATCATGTAAATCTCAAGTGGCCATCATATTGCAACCACAAAGCTCGAACCTGAAATCACAGGAAAAATAAACTTTTTAGTTCCAAACTCTTATCACTAGACTACCTGCTAAATAGTTTAAATTTATAATTTTTTTGAAGGGTGGAAAATGAGTGTGTGAGCTATTATTATCATTTGGCAGGGAAAAGAGACGAGAAGAAGAGGCGTTGTCATGCAAGTGGGTTGGTCGAGAAGCTCACGCAAGGCACAATTTTGCAGGAGTGCTATGCCACTATGGCTAATATTCCCCACTTTGACTGGTGAACGATATGTGATCAAAAGGAATCGATGTGTTCAAAATCTCCAAAAAAAAAAAAATTCAACTCGTAGACTATATTGTATCCACTAATCCAAGAAGGATGTCACTTGAGACAAAAGAACTCCCATTTGTTTTGAAAACATTTTTCTTCAAAGAAAAAAAAAAGCAGATCCATTGTTTTCTTAAGAAAAACAATTGGATGAAATTAGATCTCCACTCCTTATCTCTGAAAATCCCATCCAATCCCCTGATAGTTTTGTCCGCGTTAGGAAATGAGTTGTTTGAAATTATGTTCTAAATAATGTTTCTAAAAAAATTTTATTTTAAAAAAAATTTACTTTTTTTATATTTTTTTTAATCGTTGGGCTGATATTTAATATATTTTTAAATAAAAAACACTTTAAAAAATAACTGTTATTACACTATTAAACATCTAAAATATGTTCATAGGGGTGAGGGTGGTTTAGATGTATTAAACGTGCTCTTGCTATAACGCGCATCCTAGGATTATTTCCTAATTCTCAACCTAAGATTGTGGAAAATTCAAAGGCAGCACATTGTATTTTTTTGAGTTTAGTTCAGAATAAACTAGCTACTAAACAACTAACTAAAGTTAGCTTTGGAGTTAAAAGATGTCTCGGGCCTTCGATATTTACTATGTCTCGAAGGCCACCAAAACTGGCTTGCCGTCTTGCCCAACAGTAAGAAAGGAAAACACTATTTGACCAAAAAAATAATTTTTTATTGTTTTAATTCGATGATATTGAAAATAAATTTTTAAAAATAAAAAATATTATTTTAATATATTTTAAATAAAAATACTTTAAAAAACATTTTACAAATTAATCTCTCCAGGTAGTTTTAATCAACAGCTTCTACAAAACATTTGTAATAGTAACAGTAGTGACTTAAAAAATAAATAAAAATAAAATGGATAAATACGTTGTAAATAAAAGAAGAAACTCCCCTTTCCTTTTCCACGCTCCTTCCAAGCAAATGCCATCGCACTTTCACTTCCTTCCTTCAAATGACAAATGGTCAGTTCGATGACACAAACGACGACGGTTCTATCCAAAGACTCTTTTGACCCGTTTCTCTCCCTCTTACCATCTCAGTCCACGCGCTTTCCGACACCATCTCCTTACACAATTCCCAAGAAGACCTAAAAGAACAAGGACACAAACATGCGACTAAAGAATAAACCAACTCAGCTTAAAAGCCCAAAAAGAGTTAATTACAGCTTAGTCCATGTCGCTTATCAAAATTAATTAATCAATCCCTATAGTATTATTAATAATGAAAACGTCCCTCAATCAGCATTGATCATCCTCAATGTAGTTGCTTTTTCGTTTCATAGTTTATTTTGTGATAAATTTTACATCTGTTATTTTATTTACTATATTTTTTAAAAAAAAATGGAAAAAAAAAACATGAAATCAACTATTCTCATAAATAGTTTTAAGAATAGTAAATACATATTCTGACATTGTAAGTACTAATTAATTAGTTATATTAAAATATAGGGACTAAGTTATAATTTACTCAAAAGATAAAACAAACAGTTAAAAACGTAAAGAAAAGAGAGAGGCCAGTCATCATAGTCTTCGTCCCCAACCCACACCACCACCAGCTCCCATCCAAAGAAGAGATAGTTATTCAATTCAGGTGAGCCAATCAACCAAACGAACGCCACCCAATTCGATCCAACGACTCAGTTACTGAGTCACTGTTTATTTATGGCTGAAGAGAAACGAATCGAAGAGGAACTCGCCTGTGCGATCCTACTAGCAGAACGGGTTCGCTCCGCCGTCGACGAGGCCGAATCCTTCAAGGCCGAGTGCAACCACGTGGGAAAGCACGTTGACACCATCGTCGAGAAGCTGCGTGCTCACGTCCGCTCTGCCCAATCCTTCTACGAGCGTCCCATTCGCCGCATAGTCGCGGAGGTCTGCAAGAACCTGGAGCGCGCTTTAACCCTTGTACGCAAGTGCAAGCGCCGTAACGTCTTCCGCCGTGTCTTCACCATCATCAGCGCCGCCGATTTTCGGAAAGTGATCAATCTCCTAGAAGCTTCGGTTGGTGACATGAAATGGCTGTCCAGTATCCTGGACTCCAACAATGATAACTCCGGGATTGTGATAACCCTTCCACCCATTGCTAGCAACGATCCGATTCTGGCTTGGGTTTGGTCCTCTATAAGTTCCATTCACATGGGACCTTTGCCTGAAAAAATTGAAGCTGCTAATCAGCTTGCCTCACTTGCTCATGATAATGATAGAAACAAGCAAATCATTGTGGAAGAAGGGGGCGTTCCCCCATTCCTTAGGCTTTTAAGTGAGACTACTTCACCTGATGCTCAAATTGCTGCTGCCACTTCGCTTTATCACTTGTCTAATGATGAGGACAGGGTGACGACTATTCTGGATGAAGCTGGGGTTCCCATTATTGTCAAAGTGCTTGCGGATTCTCCAATGAGGGTTCAAACTTGGGTGGCGCGTTTGGTGGCAAGAATGGCGGAGCGCAATTCGATTGCTCAGGATGATTTTGCAAGGGAGAATGCGATGCGACCGCTGGTGACTTTGTTGTCTTTCGAGACCTTCATGGATGATCAAAAGAGTTTTGTGGGTAAGCAGAGTATTCATTCCCTTGTTCAGATTAACCAAGAAATGGAGAAAAAATCGTTAATTGATTCGAATAATAATCACCATTACCGCCCGTATGTGAGTTCTTTTTCGAGTTTTCATAGTTCGGAGGGGAGTAGTAGGGGAGGGAGTAATCATAGGAGAGAGAGGGAGAATGAGAGTCCTGAAGTTAAGCATAAGCTGAAAATTAGTTGTGCGGAGGCTTTGTGGATGCTTGCCAGAGATAGTGTGTTGAATAGTAAGAGGATAACAGAAACAAAAGGGCTTCTTTGTTTGGCTAAATTGGTTGAGAAGGGAGAGGGAGAGTTGCAGTTCAATTGTTTGATGACGATACAGGAGATAACTGCTGCAGCTGAGTCCAATGCGGACCTTAGACGTGCTGCTTTTAAGGCTAATTCCCCTGCTGCCAAGGCAGTTGTTGATCAGCTCTTAAGGGTGATTAAAGAGTTGGATAGTCCTGAATTGCAAGTTCCTGCTATAAGATCGATTGGTTCATTGGCCAGGACTTTCCCAGCTAGAGAGACTCGAGTAGTTGGCCCTTTGGTTGCCCACCTTAGCAACAGGAGCCAAGAAGTGGCAGCAGAAGCTGCCATCACACTAGGGAAGTTTGCTACTCCTGAGAATTTTCTTTGTGTTGCGCATGCAAAGGCAATAATCGAGTTCAGTGGTGTACCGCCTTTGATGAGATTGCTTAGGGGAAATGAACCGGCGCAGTTGCATGGGTTGATTCTTCTCTGTTACCTTGCATTACATGCTGGCAATAGTGAGGCTCTGGAACAGGCTAGGGTGTTGAATGCCCTTGAGGGAGTGGACCAGAAAATGCTTGCACAGTTTCCTGATTTGAAAGAACTGGTGTCCAAGGCAATATATCACATCAATCTCTATCACGCCGGAACGCATTCTCAAAGGCTGCTGTATGTGCCTTGAACACCAAATCTGTGAGTTAGGGTATCCACCATACTTTTTGGTAGAACTATCCTATTGTTCATAGCTCGGTCAGGTTATTCCCTTTTAAAAAACTCAAAGAGTACAGAAACAGAGTTGGTTCATATAGAAACACAGTAACACGTCATCATAACAGAGTTTTCTGGATATTATTGGTAATTAAAACAATTTGTTCATGCCTTACAAATAAATCAAATTAGTTATAAATTTACCTGGTCCCTTTTCTAAGTTGATCCCCTTTTTATCCATCAATATGGTTTATCGTTCGCATAAAACCAGCTGTGCGTTCCTTCCTGGGTTTTGTTTGCCCCTTCCTTTACAGTATTGGATTGCTAATGATGGAGGCAAAAAAAGTTACACTGTCGAGGCTAAAATTTGTGTTCCTCGGATCGTTTGAGGCATAATGATTTCTGATATTTAGTCAGTTTGAAGCCCTCAACTTCTTCAGCCTTCAATAACTTCAGTTAGTCTCCGAGGATGAAATGGCTTGAGAACAGCAGCTATCATTTGCTTGATTACTCCTTGTTTCGTTAGCAAGCATGCATGATGCTCCAACGAAGAGGAAATATCTATCTGCTGACGCTGACACCCAGCATGCATTAGTGGATGGAGTGAGAGCTCTTGAATATGTTTCAGTCAAGTGCATGGTATTTATTTTTCGCAGGTGTCCAAGTCTCGTTAATGGAGAAATCCTTCTCGTAGTTAAAGGTACTTTTTTGGGGAGAAAAGATTTGTTATAATCAATAGAAAATTACCATTTAGCTGGCACATACTCGGTCTTTTACCGGACAAAAAAATATTAACAAAAAAAAAAAAAAGTGTAGATAATTTAAGTATGAAAAAGAAAATTAATTGTATATAAATAACTGATATATGAAAGAAAAACGATCAGTTTATAATGTTAATCAAAAATTAAATTGAAAAGCTGAGAAATTCAACCCTGCTCAGTGAAACTTCTCTTACTAAATGCTGAATAGAACTCATCTACACCAAGAATATGTATTTTGGTGTATGAAATGTGGAAAATTAAACAATTTCTCTCTCCTAAACCATTTGACAGTGGTTCTCTCTCTTTTTAGAATTTAAGGATTAAAGCATAAAAGAAAGGAACTTTTGCACCTAAAAGTAAAGATTCAAAGGATCCAAATTAATTTTTAATAAAACCCTAGTCAAAAAAATTGAAAAAAAAACACTTACAAAACAGTGACAAATAAAAAAATATCCACATCGCTTTCTCAATGTCAATTTCAGTCCTTTTTTGTTTTAATTTTTTATATATAAAAATTAAAAAAAAAAAAAAAGACTTATAAGTCCGAGCGCAAAGACAATGTTAGCATATTTGTTTTTGAGACCTCAAATCGAATCAATGCAGAACAATCAAATTGAAAAGAATCATGTAATTAGGCAAAGAAAAAATTGCAAAAAAAAGCGTTTGTAAATTCACCATAGTGGGGGTGTCTACTTGAATGTATATATAAACACGGTCTGAAAAGCAACTTGATTCCATGAATAAAAGAACAACAAAGTTAATACAACTTGCCATTATAGCTCACTAGATTTGCTTTTTAAAAATCAACGATTAAAAATTTACATGATCGTTAACTTCAGAATCAGTAGAATTAATCGAGGTGCCTGGACACCCGTTAATAAATTAAATAAAAATGTTAATGCTTTAGAAATGATTTCGCTTTTTTAAAATTAAAAATAATAATAAAAGTTGGTGCCACCTTAAAGTTAAAGAAAATGCCAGCGTTAACATCCCACAAGCATGAACATTTAACCAGTAGAGTACGCCAGACAGAATTTTACCATCGACGACAATGCTATCTACTACAACAGAACTTCTCTAATTGGACTCCCAAAATAATTTTATAATCTTGGTTGCACTCCCCACTAAGACAACATTATTTTTCTCCAATCTTCTTGGTGGTCATCACGATGACCAGAAGAATAGTGCAAGCCCCACGCTCCCAGAACTTAGTGGCACAGCACATAGCAGTTTGCTTAACATTAACACGGAGCACCACCATACACACCTATGAACCATTCCACACTCTCGTCGTAGCCATAACCTTCCAAAATTATCAAAGGTGACCGCTAACCAGGACTTCGTCTCATGAATGGTCATACCCGAGCAACATAAGTTTTGACAGTTCAACTGATGAAAGAACAAGCAGCGGAGACGACATTTTAACCACGCTCAATGGCATAATTGCTCTCCATGGTATCATGCCAATGTTTTCCCTCTTCGCCAAAGAAAACAGCACAAAAATGGAGAGGAAGTGTGCCAAGATATCCGAGCAAAGGCTGAAATTTGTCTGCATAGTTCGATAATGCCCCTAATTTTGACCTTGGGATTTTTAAATTTAATGTCTTGCAACCAATAGGCCATGAGATTATCCTGATCTACAAAACCAATCAAACAATTAGTCAACCGAGAAGCTCTTACAGACACACACATTGAGGCGTCTTATATTAACCAGTAATTCTTGCAAATATAAACAAAAGGTGTCTATTTATGATTAGAATTAAAGTGTATTGAAACAAATCTCTAATCTATTCGATTGAAAGTACTAGCGAGATATATAATGAACAACCAAAATCAAAAATCAAAATTTAGAAGGATTCAAGAGATAGTATCTAATTAATTAATTAATCCTTTGTACTCTCAATTTAACTTTTTTATATACCTTTGATGCTGAAATAAGCAACTATAATGTTTAGCCAATTAGTGTGATTGTTGCATTTATGCTGCCACTTATTTTAAATTGCGAGGTCCTGAGAACAACAATTTGCTATCGCAAAACCTTCCCCATTCATTTTAGGGAAAGCATACAGTTAGATTCTGTAATTGCTCATGGGACTCGAGAAAAAATCTTGTTAGTTTATTATTCCTTTTCAATTACAGAATATTGAAATGCAAACAACCTATGTCTCCAACACAGTGGTCTACAGCCAATAAATTTATAGTATGCCACAAATAGAATGACATTTCATGATCAAGGGCATAAGGACAAGTTCTTGTAAAGCATGTAAGTGAAGGGAAAGCCTATAATTCAAAGATTTACAAACCCGGATGAATAACTCAGCGAGATGAAGGTAAAGCACGCCAATTATCAGCAAGATTCATGACACGATCACGTGAAGTTGCTGATAGTTGTTGTAAAATTACATTCTTGACATGAGCTGCTGCTGTTTCACCAGCACGAGTGGCAAGTTCCAGATAAACTACAGCTTTCAACTGCTCTCCTTCCTGCCCAAAATATCACCATAAGATCCTTAAACAAGCCAAAAAGTAATATAGAAGTACTATCTGCATAGTTCATATCTAAGTTGCAGATATGATGGGGAAAGAAACTGTTGAACCATTAGCCCTATCCCACGTGACCTCTAAAGATGCCATGGGGCTTTGACATTGGGTTTTAGCTTTCTTAGGGTGGATTGCAAAGTTATGCTTGGGTAGTTGGCAACGTGTATTTCGACAAAGCATCAGTCCTCATTCTTTTCCGAATCACAGGTTTCCACATGAAAAAAAAAAAAAGAACACCAAAAAGAT
>Ga0307508_10005762_pt1 | contig 11719 bp, 1 predicted proteins | sample 9_EM_MG_FD_203089 | JGI IMG/M metagenome (GOLD analysis project Ga0307508, IMG submission 203089) | Populus trichocarpa ectomycorrhiza microbial communities from riparian zone in the Pacific Northwest, United States - 9_EM | ecosystem: Host-associated > Plants > Roots > Unclassified | place...
GATGGAGTACGTCTTGAGTTGCCTGTCTCTGTTCAACCGTGGCGCCGAAGAGTTGGACCTCGTCTCGGTAGGTGACTGCATCTCGAAAGCGGCCGAGGTTTATCGTATTCTTAGCGCGAATTTCGGGACCAGCTTGGAGGCGGCGGACATCACTCCGCTCCACTCCGGCGAGGCGGTCTTTGCCCGCTCGTCCTTCCACCTGCGGCGTGCCGCCTCTGCCGGTGCCGAGCTGCAACCCTGGTCGGCCGGCGACAATCAGTTCGTCAGTTTCCCGGTCTACCAACTCCTCCTCGATCACGTGCTGGCGAGTCACGGACAGATCGTGGTCGGTGCTTCGCAAGGGCGAAGCCTGCTTCGGATCACCTCCACGGACGGCGGCTTCGTGTGCCGCGGCGGCGAGGACCTCGACATAGTTCCTGATGGAACACGCCAGGATGAGAAGAAGAAGAGTTCGCGCGAGTTGGTGACGGAAGCTCTTGCTCGGACGGGCTTCCTGTTGTCTAACCGCTGGCGCGAGGTCGCTGGCCGGCTCGGTCAGTTCGACGACATTGTTCTTGGGCTGGACACCAACATCCTGTATGGCTGCGTCGTTACGCAACAGATTCTCGACTCTCTGGTCTTCACCTGCCATTCCAACGCATCGCCCAACTGGATTCTCTTGGTCGTGCCCAGCACCGTCATGCACGAGCTCGAGCAGGCGGCCAACGGTCGCGACGAGAAAGGGGAGCTGAGCCTCAGCGGGAGAATGGGATACCGGGCCCTGCAGGAGATTCTCGAGCTCGACCTGGCCAAGGACATCCGCGGGGTCAGCTTGCTGATCGCAGGCGAGACCGATCCGATTCTCGACGCTCGCGTCGAGCTGCGAGCGCTTCGCGGCGACGTCCAACGGAGCGCACCGCAGGGCACCCGTTTCCTGCCCAGGAATTCGTTTGGCGATACGCTGATCCGCGATCAATTCAAGGGATTTCTCCGTCAGCTCAGTTACCACAAGGGTGCGTTCTTCCTCACGGCGGACAAGTCGAACAGCGCCCTCGGCCAGGCGGAGGGGCTGCATTCCCTCTATGTGCCGCCGCCGAATGGACGGAGATCGATCAGCTCGGGAATCGACCTGGCTCCCCCACCCGTCAAGTTCGACGAGCAGAACATCTCGATGAACGTACCGATCGGAAAGATCGTCTACGAGATGGCAGTGCAGTTTGGATCGATCTTCCTGTCGTGGAACGGAACCACGATCAAGGTGAGCTGTGACGCGCGCGGCGACTCTTTGGAGCACTGGCTCAAGAGGGAGCTGATCATCGATCAGCTCGATGTGCGGAAGTTGCTGGCCCTCTATCCTCAGTCCGAACGAGTATCGCTCGATCAGGCGGAGGCTACCTGGGAGACCGAAAACAAGATGGCCATGTCCTGGTAGGAACCATCCGGGTGGAGGGCTCGACTATTCGCCGTCCATCCGGGCGACCCTTGCCATCTCTTTTTCCATCCCCCGTTCCATTGCTTCGATCAGATAAGGTCGCAGCCGTTCCGGCGGCAGGATGTGGTGGATGGAGCCGACGCGTTGGGCTCTTTCGACGCTGTGGATGTGATCGAACTCTTCGGCGACCTCTCCCAGCTTTTCGGAGCGCACGGCGTCGAGGAGATCTTCGAGCTGGGCGCGCAGGGTGCCTTTGTCGGGGGTGGCGGGATCGGCGATCTGTTTTTCGAGGTCGACGATGCGCTCGTCTTTGCGGGTGCGCTGGTCGACCTCCCGAGCGAAGACGACGGCGGCGGCGGGGGCTCCTCCGATCACGGAGGCGTGGGTGCCTTCGAGGGCGGCGACTTCCATGTTGTCGTGGAGGGCCGCGGAGAAGACCACGAAAGCTCCGCCGTGGTATCTGGAGATGACGCAGAAGACGATCGGACCGGCGAAATTGACCACGGCGCGGCCGATCTCGGCTCCGTATTCGAGCTGCCATTGGCGCATCGATTCGGGCGAGCCGTCGAATCCTGAGAGGTTGGCGAGCACGACGAGCGGGCGGTTGTGGCTCGCGGCGTTGATCGCTCTGGCGACTTTTTTCGAGGCGAGCGGGAAGAGGGTGCCTCCCGTCCAGTGATCGGGACCGTAGACGGGGACGAAGCCGAGCCGCGGGAGCGGCTTCGATTCGAAGCCGAGGAGGCAGATGGGATGGCCTCCCAGATGCGCGTCCCAGACCACGGCGATCTCGGCGTCGCGCAGGCCGTACCAGCGTTCGAGCGGTGCATGATCCTGATCGATCACGGCGCTCATCACGCGGCGGATTTCGAACGGTTTCTTGCGGCCGGGGTTGGTGACATCGGAGAAGACTTCGCCCACGGTCTGGAAGAAATCGCCGCCGTGCGGGAACGGGCGGATGTCGCGGTCGCGCGTGTCAGCGGTGGGCGCCGGACGCGGGAAGCGCTCGCCGGGGGCGGTATAGGTGTGCTCGTAGTGGCGCAGCAGGAGGCGGCTGGCTTCGCCGAGGTCCTTGGCGAAATATTGCGCCTGGCCGTTCGGTCCCATGATCCGCTCGTAGCCGCCGATTCCCTGGTTGTCTTCCGCCGAAACGCCTCCGGAATAATCGAGCGCCTGTTTGCCGGTCAGAACCATGGCTCCTTCGGGGGTCATGATCACGATACCGCGGGTATGCATCAGCATCGTCGCTTCGGCGTTCCAGTAGGGCTGTGCGCCGACGTTGATCCCCGGCACCACGATGTTCACTTCGCCGCCGCCCTGAGTGAAATGGATCAGGCGGCGCAGGACGAGCGCGATCCAGTCCATGTTCTCGGTGCCGCTGTCCATCGAGATCTTGGCGCCGGCGGAGACGGCGAACCATTCGAGCGGCACGCCCATCTGCTCGGCGAGGTCGAGCCCGGCGATGATGCGCCGGCATTCGGGCTCGGCGAGGGCGCCCATGCCGCGGCTCGGATCGCCGAGCAGGATGACGCGGGTCATCCCTTCCGGATAGCGGGGGGTGAAGCTCCGGATGACGCCGGCCACGATGTTGGCGGTGTTGCCGCCGTTGGGGCGTTCCACCGGGACGAGATGGCCGTCGGCGTCGAGGTCGTGCTCGACGAAGTCGCCCGGCGGCAGCTCGGCCTGGGTCTCTCCCCGGCGCGGCGTGAGGCTACGCACGATCTCATAGGGGTAGACGAGGCCGCGGCGGCGCAGCTCGATGACTTTGCGGGCGTATTCGCGGAGCGGTTTGATCGGCGTTTCGGCCGGGCGGCGGAAGCGCAGGGTGAAGCCTTCGTCGGGATTGATGATCTCCATCACGACGTCGCGCAACTCGCCGGTCTCGCGGTCGGGGATGCGGCAGCGGAAGGCGACTTTTTCGAGACCGAGCCCTTCCGAAAGCGGCGCCAGGCGGCGGACGAGGCTGTTCAGCTCGTCGGGGTGGAGATCGACGGGCGGCCAGATGGCGAGGAGGACGCGGTTCCAGTGCAGGCGCTTGCCGGCGGGCCGGCGCGACTGGAAGCTGCGCATGCCGGCGAGCGCCTCCATGAGGGTGTGCTCGAGCTGCGGCAGCGCGGTGATATGGCCGCCGGCGTCGCGGGAGGGTGTGAAGTCGCGGACCTCGGCGAGGGCGATGAGGCGTTCGTCGCGCGGATTTTCGAGCGCGATGCCATGGAAGAGGTGGACGCCTTTGGGCGCCGGCAGCCGTTCCAGGCGGAAGTTGGCGAGGCGCCAGAGCTGCAGGCGCAAGGCGAGCATGGGATGGATGCCGCGGCTCAGGCGCTCCTCGACGAAGCCGGCTGCGAGCGTCCCTTCGCCGGTGATGGGCGGACTGCGGCGGAAGGTGAAGTGGCGGCCGCCTTCCGGTCCGTTGAGCGCGAAGGCGATGCGGCTCACGGGAGCGGGAAGGCCGGCCGCTTCGACGAGCGTGGAGAGGCGGAGTGCGGTGGCGTCGTCGTCTTCGGGGGGCTCGGGGCTCCAGGAATAGAGATCGGCGACAATCTCCCGTTTTTCCGTGGCGGTCTCCGGGATTTCTTCGATCTCCTGAGCGAGCCGGCGCACGGCGGCGATAGCCCGGGGCAGATCGGTCGGCTCGACGTGGGTGGCGACGGCGTCGACACGCGCGCCGCGAAACTGATAGGTGGTGGTGGCGAAATGCAGCGGCTCGCCCAATCCGGAGACCTCGCGGCCGGTGACCGCGCCGAGGTCGCGGATGCGGTAGTAGCGCCGCAGCATGACCTCCAGGATGGCCTGCCGCAGCACCGGCGAGGCGCTGGTGTAGCGCCGGGAGAGGATCTCATGGAGCGGCTGGGTGCAGTCGACGAGGGCGCGGATGTGAATTTCGCGGGTTGAGGCCGAGGAGGCCGTTGAGCCTGAGGAGGCCGCGCCGCCCTCCCAACCCAGGGCGTTGCCCTGGGCTAAGGGAACCCGGGCCTCCGGCCCGCCCCCGCCCGGGTTTTGTTCTTGGCTGTTTTTCGGCCCGGAGGGTCGTGTTTCCTTAGCCCAGGGCAACGCCCTGGGTTGGGGGCGCGGCTCGTCTCCTGGTCCGCCTGAGTGAGCGCCCCCGTCCAGCGCCGCCAGATCGGCCTCCGCGGCGGCGAGGAGGCGCTCGCGGGCGGCTTGCAGAATGGGCTGATCGAAGCAGCGGAAGCGCAGCTCGCGGGCGAGGTCGTAGACGGCGGGCTCGCGGCCCTGGGCTTCCAGGATCAGGCGGTCGAGGATTTCACGCAGGTCTTGGCTGCTGGTGGGGTCGGGGTTTTCCAGCCGGCGCTCCAGCAGTGCGAGGATCGGAGGGACCTGTTGCGCCGCGCGCTGGTGGGAGACGGCGAGGCGGAAGAGGCTCTCTGCGAGCTCGGCGGAACGGTCGAGACTGAGCACGCCGTAGTGGCCGAGGGCGCGTTGCAGCTTGCCGAGGAAGGCTGGAGGCAATCCTTCGCCGTGGGCTCCGCTGGCTCCACTCGCTCCACTAGCTCCACTCGCTCCACTGGCTCCAACATCGCGCAGGTAGGTGAAGAGGTAATCCTCGGCGGTGTGGCGGCCATCGGTCTCGGCTTCCTCGGCTCCTTCGTCGGGCCGGCGATGGAAGAGCGAGCCGAAGTGGACGAAGGTGCGGAGGATGTCATCTTCCTTGCGGCTGTTGCTGTGTCCGTCGTCTTGCCCGGGCGCTTTCTGCGGTACCGGCAGCGGTGGCTCGGCGAGCAGGCGCTGCACGGCGCGCGGCTCGACGTCGTAGCCGAGGATCAGGCGGCGGACCTCTTCGAGCGGATCGCCACCTGTCTTGGCGGCCAAGCTGTCGAAGCGGACGCGTTCGCCGGCGGTGGGATCGGCGGGCGCGAGCGGCTCCAGGATCAGCAGCGGCGCGCCGGTGCCGACCTGGGCGTTGCGGCGCACCAGGAGCTTGCGCACGCGGCCGGCGGCGGGAGCGAGCACGGAGGTTTCGACTTTCATCGCTTCCAGCACGGCGAGAGGCTCGCCGGCCTCGACGGCTTCGCCTTCCCGTACGGCGAGCGAGACCACCACGGCGGGGGCCGGCGAACGCACCACGCTGCCGGCGTCACGCGAGACGCGGTGCGGGATGCCGTCGATCTCCACCAGCAGGTCACGGCCCTGGGACGACACCGAGGTGTGCCAGCTCCGGCCGCCGCAGGTGAGGCGCCGGCCGGTGCGGGCCGGCGGCTCGACGCGCGCTTCGATCGTCTTCCCATCGAGCTCCAGCCGGTAGTGCCGCGGGCCGAGACGGCAGACGCGGAAGAGATAGGCGTGGCCGCGGTGCCACAGCTCGACCGCGCGGCCGATCTCGCGCGGCACGTCGGGCCGGCCGCGGACGGCGGAGGTGTAGAAGCGCTCCTTGGCGGCGTCGAGCTCGGCGTCGTAGGCGGTCACCGCCGCCGCCAGCAGCGCGGCGTCGGCGCCGCGGCGCGGCAGGTAGCCGCCGCTCGACACCAGGCGCTCGATCCAGGCGGGATCCGCCGCTTGCCCCGCGCTCTCCAGGCGGTCGAGGACTTCGGCGAGGAACGCCTTGTCCGTGCCGCCGCCGTGCACGACGGCGACAGTGCGCGCGAGGCCACGGTGGAGGCGGAGGAGCGCTTCGTTGCGGGTGCGACCCCAGGCGGTGAGGCGGACGATGGCCGGATCGCCTTCGGCGGGCAGGCTGTCTCCTTCGTCGAGCGTCGGATCGGCGCGCAGGCCGGCGCCGGCCGGCAGGCGGAGGATCTCGACGACGCCGGGGCTGGGCGTGAAGCCGGCCTCGGGATCGCGGGCCGCCAGGCAGACCTGGAACGCATGGCCGCGCGCTTCCGGCGGCTCGCCGTCCAGGCTGCCGCCGCGCGTCAGATGGGTGTGCAGGGAAGCGAGGTCGAGACCGGTGAGCGCCTCGACCGCAGCGTAGGCTTCGGGGAGGCGCGGCACGGTCTCCAGGAAACGGATGTCGCCGCTCCCCGGGTCGGCCACGAACGACACCGTCACCGCGCCGGCCACACCGCGGGCATGGCCGAGGCCGGCCGCGGTAGCCAGCACGGCGCGCTGACGCTCGGCCGAGAGACCCGGCGGCGGCGTCTCCGCCACCACCGTCCTGCCGTGCAGACGCAGGGTGACATCGAGAGCTCCGGGAGCCCAGGCGGCGCCCTTGCCGTCCACCAGGACCGGCACTTCCAGCCGGCGTGATCCCACCGGCAGCGGCTCGCCGCTTTTCACATCAACCATCCTTCCGGGCTCCACCAGCCCTTGCGTGCTCAGCCCTTGTCTGCTCACAAGGCCCCCATCGCGGCTTGCAGGGGCGCCAGCCGTTCCGGGTCGATCCCTCCGGGCAGCTCAACGGTGCGGTAGCCGGTGAGGGTCACATAGAGGTTGCCCTCATCGTCGACCACGTAGGCGTCCACCGCGCCGTCTTCCTCCCGGGTCCGGGCGACCGCGGTGAGTCGTCCGCCGTTCCCCGGGCGCAGCCGGCTGACCCGGTCGACGTGCAGCGGCAGGGCCATCTTGCCATGAGTCCCGAGCTCGCCGACGCCCGCGGTCTGGAAGCATAGCTCGATGAGCCGCGGCTCCATGAGGGTGGGAATCTCTTGCGGCTGGTGATCCGGCGGCAGCGTCTGGGACATCCGGCCGGCGACGTCGTCACCGTGGGTACCGGTCCGCCAGGCGCTTTCCATCACCTGGTAGGCCGGGCCGTGGAAGTAGATGCGGTAGATGTCCGCGGCAGCGACGCCAGCGTTTCCGGCAAGCGCCGCGACCGGCACGCTCTCCGACTCCGCGGGCGCATCGCCTGCTGGAGCCAGCCTTACGCGGGCGCGGAAGTGGACCGTCTCCTGCGGCGCCGTCTGGCCGGGCAGGGTGCGCCGGCCGAGCAGGGTGCAGTCGGCGAGGATGGCGTCGCCCTCGGCGCGGAACAGGGCGCGGATCACCACCGTGCGCGGCTCGTCGCGATAGAGCTTGAAGGGGACCAGGAACTCGATGTCCTCGACCGCGGCGACCCGCAGATCGGGGAAGAGGAGCGTCGCCGCCTCGGCGAACGCCTCGACGCCCATGACGCCGGGCAAGACCGGTGTGCCGTCGATGCGGTGATGGTCGAGGAACGGTTGCTCGGCCGGATCGAGAACCGTCTCGATGGTCAGGCCGAGCTGCCCCATGCCGGTCACTCTTCCGATCATGACTCCGGCGCCCGGACCTGCCACATTAGCCAACAGCCGGACCTGGGCCTCGTCGGACGTGTCGAGACCGCCGGTCGCGTCGCGCTCCTCGGCCATCGCGCCGAGGCGGCCGGCGACCACCATCTCGCCGCGGAAGCCACCGAGGGTGAGCTCACGGCGGATCCACGGCACGCCGATCTCCGGCGGCAGCATGTCGATCCCCGCCGCCTCCATCATCTTGGGAATCGAGCCGCGGGTGGCCATGCCGATGCCGCCCCAGGCCGTCCAGTCGAGCGCGATGCCGCGGGTGTCCGGACGGGTGTGGCGCAGGCTCGACACCTGCTTGCACAGCAGATCGTTGGCCGCGCTGTAGTCGGTCTGGCCGCCGTTGCCGAAGCGGCCGGCGATCGAGCTGAAGGCCACCGCGGCCCCCAGAGGCATGGTGCCGATGGCATGCATCAGGTTGAACCAGCCGTCGGCCTTGACGTCGAACACCAGGTCGTACTCCTCCTGCTTCTTGTCGCGCAGGAAGCGGCTGATCTCCAGTCCGGCGGCATGGAGGAGGACGTCGACCCGTCCGTGCCGCTGCCGCACGTCCGCGATCGCCGCCTCCACCGCCGCGCCGTCGCGCAGGTCGAGACGGTGCCAGAACGCCGCGCCACCGGCTGCCTGCACGGCCTGCACCGCGGCGAGCGCCGCCTGCGACCGTTCGAGCTTGGCCAGCTCTTTCTCGACCAAAGCGGGAGTCGCCCGTTCGCCGCGCGCCTTGATGCGCTCGAACAGGTCGAGCTTCAGACCCTCGCGGTCGGCGGCGAAGCGGAGCAGATCAGGATCCTGGGGATTGGGAGCCGCCGCCAGATCGAGGAGGTGGAACGTGCCGCCCGACGCCGCCGCGAGATCGGCGACGATCGCCGAGACGATGCTCCCCGCGGCGCCGGTGACGACGAAGACGGAATCGGCACCCAATTGCATGCCGGGGATGCCTGGGACACCGTCGCCGATCGCCTCCTCGCGCAGACCGACCGTCCACCGCCGGCCTCCTTCGCGGCCGATCTCCACCGCCCCGGGATCGCGCAGCGTCTCTTCGAGCAGAGCATCGGCGAAAGCCGCCGTCTGGCGTCCCGCCGGGAAGTCGACCGCCTTTACCAGCGCGCCCGGCTTCTCGCGGGAGAACGCCTTGGTGAGGCCGGTCACCGCGCCGCCGAGCGGAGCGAGAGCGCCGGCCTCGTCATAGCCATGCCGGCCGCCCAGCCGGGTCGCCGAAACCACGAAGGTCCCCGGTCCGCCGAGGCCGTCATAGAGAGTGCGGAGAGAGATGACGAAGAGCTTCACGCGGACGCGCAGCGCCTCGCGCCAGGCGGCGAGATCCATCGCGGCCAGGTCGCCTTCGACATCGAGAGCCGGCAGCCAGTAGACCCCCTGCACCGGTCCCGCCGCCGCCCAGGCAGTCAATTTCTCCTCGATCTCGCCAGCCGTCAGACCGCCGTCGAGAGCGAGCACCTCGGCGCCGGTTTTCACGAGCCGGGTCGCCAGAGCCTTGCCGACACCGCCCTGATCGAACGCGACCACGACACGGCTGCCGGCGCCCAGCGTCACGCCGGTGGGCTTGCAGGCGGCGAGGGGTGGGCGGAGGGCGGAGACGGCGAGCCGCCGCGGGGCCCTCACCCCCGGCCCCTCTCCCAGGCCCCCACCCGCACCCCCGGGAGAGGGGGGCAGTGCGTTGGCAGAGGCCGTCTCCCCCTCTCCCGGGAGGGTGGGAGCGGGTTGGGAGAGGGGGCTGGGGGGTGAGGGCGCTTTGAGGTCGGGCCGCCGATCGTAAACGAATTGGATTGTGTGGGCCAGCGTCGGAAAATCGCGAAGCTTCAGATTTTCATCCCGCGGGATGCTCCACTCGCTGCGGATCGCCGCGAACATCTCGGCCTGTTTGACCGTGTCGACTCCGAGATCCGCTTCGAGATCTAGATCCAGATCGAGCATCTCCAGCGGATAGCCGGTTTTCTCGGCGATGAGAGCAAGAACGCGATCCTTGACCGCGTCGTTTGCGTCGTTCGCCGTGGGTGCCGTGCCGCCCTCCGAACCCGGGGCGATGCCCCGGGCTGAGGAAGCCCGAGCCTTCGGCCCTTCCCCCGGCCCGGATTCGGGTGCCGCTGCCTTGAGATCGGGCCGCCGGTCATAGACGAATTGGATGGTGTGGGCGAGCGTCGGGAAATCACGCAGCTTCAGATTTTCATCCCGCGGAATATTCCACTCACTGCGGATCGCCGCGAACATTTCTGCCTGCTTAACCGTATCGATCCCCAGATCCGCTTCCAGATCGAGATCGAGAGCGAGCATCTCCAGCGGATAGCCGGTTTTCTCGGCGATCAGAGTCAGGACCCGATCCTTGACCGCATCGCTTGCCGTCGTTGCCGTTGCCTGCTCCCCCTCTCCCGGGAGGGCGGGAGCGGGCTGGGAGAGGGGGCTGGGGGGTGAGGGCGCCTTGAGATCCGGCCGCCGGTCATAAACGAACTGGATCGTATGAGCCAGCGTCGGGAAATCCCGAAGCTTCAGATTTTCATCCCGCGGAATGTTCCACTCGCTACGGATCGCCGCGAACATCTCGGCCTGCTTGACGGTATCGATCCCCAGATCCGCCTCCAGATCGAGATCGAGAGCGAGCATTTCCAACGGATACCCAGTTTTCTCAGCGATCAACCCAAGAACCCGATCCTTCACCCCGTCATTCGTTGTTGTTGCCGTTTTTGCAGTTGCCCTTTCCCCCTCTCCCGGAAGGGTGGGAGCGGGATGGGAGAGGGGGTTAGGGGGTGAGGGCGCTTTTGGCGTTTCGATCACGATCGAACGCACCGGCGCAGCCTGCGCCTTCGGTTTTTGATCGTTCCTTTGCCGGTCCACCACCCGCAAAGTGCGGCAGACGATTTCGAGCTCGGGCGCCGCGTCGCCGGTCACCGCGGCCAGCCAGCGCTGCCAGGCGGCGGGGTCGGCGATGCGGTAGGCGTGGCCGAGATCGTCAGGATGGGGGCGTTGGCCGTCCGGGGTGGGCACCCAGCGCAGGAGGCTCATGCTGATCTGCGAGCCGAAGCCGGCTCCCAGACGGAGAGCGTAGTGGATCGGATAGGCGCCGCCGCGTGAGAGATTGAGGCGCCCGAGGTCGGGGTCCATCTCCTTGACGTTCGGCACTGGCGGCACCAGGCCGGTCTCCAGCGCTTTGACCGCGACGACGTCCTCGATGCCGACCGCCATCGGGTGGCCGGTGTAGCCCTTGGTGTTGGCCACCACGACCTGGTCCGCGGCGGCGCCAAAGACGTGGCGCAGGGCGTCGACCTCGGCCTGGGCGCTGCCGCCGCGGGCCGGGGTGTAGGTCTCGTGCGAGAGGAACACCATCTGCGGCGCGATCGTGCGGCGGTCGATCCCCCAGCGCGACTCGGCGCCGGAGACCAGCTTCTCCATGATGTCGCCGATGTGGTGGACGTCCAGCCGGCTGCCGTGGAAGGCGCTGTTGGCGGTCACCGTGCCGAGCACCTCGCAGATCGGGCGGAGGCCCCGCTCACGGACCGCTGCGGCGCTTTCGATCACCACCGCCGCGGCGCCCATGCCGATGATCAGGCCGTGGCGCCGGCGGTCGAAGGGGAGCGCGGCGTCTTCCACCAGCTCGTCGGTCGCGGCAGCGCCGCTCGCGAGGAAGCCCGCTCCGAACCAGCCGAGCAGGTGATCGCTGGTGACGTCGTCCGCCGCGATCACCACCACCCGGCGGCAGCGGCCGGCGCGGATCCAGTCTTCGGCGAGCGAGAAGGCCTGCGTCGTGGTGGCGCAGGCGGAGTTGATCTGTGTGTTCGGACCCCGCGCGCCGATCGCCTCGGCGAACTGCGAGTGCCCCATGGAGAGCACCTGGAAGAGGAAGCGGCGATCGAACACGAACGGATCACGGAGAAGATCGGCTTTCACCTCGCGCAGCCGGCGGTCGATCTCGGCGGTCGCGGCGCTGGCCGCGCCGTTCCCCTCGGCGAGGACGTGGCGCAGGCTCTCGAGTTCCGCCCGCTTGTCGCGCAGCGCCTTGTCGCGGTGGAAGTGCTCCATCATCCCCACCAGGCTGTCGAAGCCCGGGAAGGCCGAGCCGAAGATCACTCCGGTGTCGTCGCGCATCGCGTCC
>Ga0307508_10005763_pt1 | contig 11718 bp, 10 predicted proteins | sample 9_EM_MG_FD_203089 | JGI IMG/M metagenome (GOLD analysis project Ga0307508, IMG submission 203089) | Populus trichocarpa ectomycorrhiza microbial communities from riparian zone in the Pacific Northwest, United States - 9_EM | ecosystem: Host-associated > Plants > Roots > Unclassified | place...
TTATTTTCGTCTCCACCGCGGCGCACAACATGGCCTCGAAATCGCTGCCCCTGCCCCCCCCCCCGGGGCGCCCCCCCCCCCCCCGCCCGGGGGGGGGGGGCCCCCCCCCCGCCCGGGGGGGGGGGGGGGGCCAGTAAGTAGTGGGAAATCACATGCATCGGGGTCTTGTCGTCCGCAATCGTGAATCGTTGGCTCCTGGTGTCTGTGTGCGTGTGTGCCCAGCTGGTGGTAGACGGAGAGAGGCGTGTCCCATGCTCGCAGCCAAACGGGGACCGGTCTCTCCACCATTTGCGCTGTAGGCCCTGCCTGCCGTCGCAGCGAGCACGCTGCAGGAAGCCACGTCTGATCCCCCTCCCCCCGGACGGCTACTCGCAGACGGCCGTTTGTCCGATGCCAACTGCCAACGCGCGGACTCGCAGACGGGCCGCATTTAAGGAGTGCGGTGACCTGGCAGACGGAAACGCCTTCCCCCCCCCTCCGTGTAGTGCACCTCGTCCCCGTCTCGGTGCACCAGATATCACCCCCCCTCCACCCACCACCAGAAGTCAAAGTCTCAAAGTTCGACACTCGCACCTCGCGCTTTCGAATCAGCGCATCGACCGTTCTTCCACCTCCTCCCACAAACCGAGACAATGTCATCGCCCTACTACCGCTATCGCTTCTCGCCGCCACCGCCGCCGCCGTTGTCGCCGTTGTCGCGACGGTACCGCAGCAGCACGCCCGAGGAGCAGCGCGTCGACATTACCCAGCGCGCGATCGTCGAGGAGGACATGCTGGCGCGCCGCGAGCTGGAGCGCAGGAACGCCGAGAGGGAGCGCGACCGCGCGCACCGGCTCGAGGAGAAGGAGCGCTTGCAGCGACGCGAGATCGATCGCCTCAAGGAGGAGAACCAGCTCCTCAAGGCGGAGAACGACCGCCTCAGGAGGGACCGCACTAACCTGCAGACCGCCCTCGAGGCGGTGTGCGAGCGGCTCGACCGCAGGAGGGAGCGCTATCGATAGTGCCCTGGGGGGGGGGGAGGGATGTCGGTGTCTGTGTTGTACTTTGATTCACGCAATCCTTCGCTCCGCAATCCGGACTTCGCGTGCTGCCATCCGTCTCCCTCTCCTCCTCCGGATGCGTTCGCGCCCGCAACCGTACTCTGTTCTGTGACCGTCCCAGAGTGTAAACCGCCGGCCGTATGTAGAGTGAAGAACCGGTCCAAGCCCGGACCGCAAAGCCAGCACGGACTGACTTGTCGGTTCCGTCAGCACAATACCAGAGGGTAGACCCAGATCGTGGCCAGAAAAGAGCGCCAACCCCCCCAGCGCCATTTCCACGCACCACCAAAGGGGGAAGTCTCTGGGCCCTTCCATCGCCGCAGAGCCGGAGTCAGTTAACAGACGACGGCTACCACCCACGATGTCGAAGCTTGCTGGCCGCGGTGATGGACAATCGCGCGGAAAAGAAGGCAGTCACGGTGCTTCGATGGGACCGCCAGTGTTTCGGAGGAGTGGCCCGGAGTGTAAACGGATCCTTTCGTCGGAAGGAGTCGGGACGAGCGTGCTACCGCTTTTGTCAGATGCCATAACCACTTGGATGCCGGTGCATAACGGTTGCAGCTTTGACCTTGCTTGACACACTCTGTCGACAGCCAGTTTCCTGCAACGACCGCAGTTGAAGGGAAATGTTGTCGATACATACCGGGCGACTTAGTACGGCCATCTGACCAAGGGGAGATTCAAACAGCAACCGTGTCAATATCGTACGTATCACAATCGCAGTATCTGCTTTTGGTAATCACCAAACTGCAAGAACTAAACGACAGCAGTAACACCGACAAAATTGCGGTAATGTTGCCGTACCGGTACTGGCATTGGAAGCCTTTTCGGATATTCTCAATCCTAGTAGATTACAAGATTGTTGGTAATGCTACGGGTTGGGCGTGCTTCCGGTTCAAGTGCTGTTCAGCAGTAGGTACCATTCTCACTCAGCAACCGCAGATATAAAAACATTTGCAACTTCCGAGCCATCAGGGAATCACTACTGAACATCTGTGTCGAGCAGAGTTAGGCACAATCGTCGGAGGGGCTCAGACTTTTCCTTCCAGACCCTCAGTGAAAGAAATTTATTATTAAAGAGCGCTAGCGTAGTGATGAGTGATGACGGACTTGGCGAAGGGTTAAGCGAGACGCCTGACGCAATCGTGTCCTCAACAAACTCTAAGGCTCAAGCGCGCGAAATCCAAAACCAGTACATACAACAACCAGTACATAGCTCTTCAAGTCTGATGGTCTTTCTTCTGCTCACGTGTCGGATTACCCCGCCATGCAAGTTGCCTGTCGAAACTTGGACCTGCGATAAGAGGCCAAAACATTCGTAGGTAGTTCACACCACATCTAAATGCCTTTGCCCTGCCATCAGGATTGCATCCATACATAAATATTAGGTTAAGAAAGAGCGGTTTTGTGGCCCTCCGCCTCTTGTCTCAGGCGCAGGACCAGGAACTAGATCAGTCACCATAAAATGCCCTTCATGTTCGATCCTATGCATTAGAGGCAAGTGTTTGGGGCACCGGCTGCGTATCTGTGGGCTCGGGCCTTTGGTCCTCCGCATTGTAGCAAAGTTCAAAGCTTTGGCTCGAATGTGGGGTGTACAAAGCTCATTCCCTACACCAAAATCCCTGAATTTCCGTATCACAATGGTAACGGTACAGTCGCTGTAATATTTCCGCAGTTCAGATGATCATGATCCTGTATTTCAATGCTGCCGAAGTATTGAACACGCTACCCAAATACAGTAAACATAAGGGAGAATGCCACGCGAATACCGCAATTGTATAGAGTAGAACTCGACATTTCCGGACTACGTTTTCAAGAGACTAAAATTCCCACCGAATGGCCGCCTCATTGCCGCAGCAATATGTAAAACCCCCTCCCTTCTTGGTACTGTATTTACTTAATCTCCCACGTGCGTGGTGGCCAAGACACAGCGGCACGTCCTGGAGACCAACGAGATGGCGTGCCAATGCTTATGTTTCGTTGCGTTCCCACATGCCCTATGCAGCGATGGTCTAGAAAGGAGTGTCGGTCGAGTTGAGTTCAACTCCTGCGCTGTGTGTGAGTCCCGGTTTCACCTTTCCGCGTATCTAACTGCTATAATTTTAGCTGCCTGCTCTTAGTAAGGGCGAACCTCCTTTATCGCGAGCTGAATCCTTCAACCGACGACCAGACCTTGCCGTCTTCACTCATCATCCTACCTATCGTCCCTCGTTAGCATCCCCTTACTTACTCCCCCTGACGAGCGCTATGCCGGAGCCCGTCGTGCAACAGACGTTACAACGAGCACCTCCGCCGCCGCCGTCGAGATTGAAGGTCGCTGCAACCGTCCTGTTCCACTCAACATGCGCAATCAGCGTAACTCTCATCTCGAAATCCGCGCTGAACGGCGTTGAGCTTCCGGTGTCGCTGCTGGCGCTGCAAACCACCGTCCAAGTCATCCTCCTGACCGCCATTGGCAGGCCGTTGGGGTGGATCCGCTTTCGCAGGCCGCTTTCTGTAGTCCCCCCCCAATCACATCGGCCCCCGTTGCTCTCCCTGCTCGTGCTGACTTGGAGCCCATCGCAGGCATGGAAAGCCATCTTCCCGCTCTGCTGCGCGCGTCTCGTCGGAATCCTCGCGAAAACGCTCTGTCTCGCCGCCGTCAATGCGTCGTTCTACCAGATCGCGCGGGGCCTGCTGCTGCCGTTCACGCTGCTGCTCTCGTACCTGATCCTGCGACCGCGCCCGACGAATCCGCCTCTCTCGCTCGCCGGCTGCGCCGTGATCATGCTCGGCTTCGGCACGGGGATGGTGACCGACATCCGCAAGATGCTGACGTCGTACAAGGGCCTCTTCCTGGGCGTCGGGAGCTCGTTCACCACCGCGGTCGAGTCCGTCGTGGTCAAGAAGTTCCTGGGCAAGGGCGACGAGGGGATGTGGCAGCTGGTGTGGATGTCGTCGACGATGCAGCTGGCGCTGTACGCGCCGATCCTGCTGCTCTCAGGCGAGACGGACGCGCTCGCCGCAACCACGCCGGCGGTGTTCTCGCAGTTCGTGCGCGCCGCCGTCATGACCGGCTTCGCGTCGTTCCTGCTGACCCTGGCCACGTTCCTGCAGATCGCCGTCACGAGTCCGACCACGCACATGATCGTCACCGCGGCGCGCGGCGTCGCACAGAGCGCGCTCGCCGTCATCATCCTCGGCGAGAGCGTCACCGCCGGCAGGATCTGGAGCATGGCCTGCATCCTCGGCGGCAGCACCATCTACGGAGTCGGCAAGGACCGGCTGCGCGAGACGAAGGAGGCGGAGCGCGGCGGGTACCGGGCCGTGGCCTCGGGGGAGCCGGACGTGGAGCTGGGCGAGAAGAAGTAGTCGCGATGCGCGGCTGGCGTTGTTGTTGGGGGGGGGGGGGCTTTTTTGGTACATGTCAGAGTCTTTTTGGTATGTGTGTCGGGGTTTTTTTTTAGTATACTTAAAGCTCTGAGATAGACTTTGTTTCCGCAACGATTATTCCGCTTTGGCGCAGCTACTCTACAATCCACTCAATCGGGCTCTTGGCTGTGTGCCAGCGGGGTGGGCATGTTAGATTAGACTTCCATCTGTCAGGGGGCATATGACAAGCGGGTCAACCGAATGTGCCAATGTGACAACGTCTTCCGGATCAGGCCGCCAGCTTCGGCACGTGCCTCCCTCGAACCGGCAGTCTGCCACACCCCCGATCACTCGGCGACGTGACTACGATATCTTGGGTGTCATACTGTATGCTTAGTCAGAGCACGTGCCGTGCCACCCGTATGATATGTGTATCTCTTTAACTTGCCGCACAGTCACTGATTGGTCTCTCAGCTTTTCCATTCTTCCGGTCCAGCCAGAGCAACGGTGTCAGATAGACAGCCATCACATCTTCACATCACTCCTGCTGACACATCTCGGTCGGCCGGAACTCACGGGGCACAGTGAAGACGCAGAGTCGGAAACCCAGATCACATTAAAATCCACGCACAAGCCAACAGCCAACTACAGCCATACATGTTCCCCCACAGCCATAAGATATCACATCCGAATTCCCCCTTTCCCCCGTTATCCCCTCCCAGATGGATTCTTCACTTGCGGCACCCAGCGTTGGCGGGGTAGTCGCAGACCCAGGTGGTGGGGCTGAAGTGCAGGCCCGCCGGACAGTTGAAGCGCACGGGGCCCGGGTAGTCGCAAATGTAGAACACGTTGCAGTCCTTGTCGTCCGGCAGGAACGTCGTCGGGCTGTGGGGGTAGATCGGCGGGCATTTTCCTTTCGGCGCGCGCGCCTCGAGCGGCGCATCCGGGGCCGCCACCGCCGCGCTGGAGGCCAGCGAGGCGAGAGCGAGGACGAGCGAGGCGGCGGCGGTGAGGGTGAATTGCATTTTGGGTGGGGGGGGAGGTTTTTTTGGGAGGGAAGTGCTGGTGGGAGATGCGTTTGAAGATGTGGAGGTGGGAGATGCGTATGAAGAGGTGGATGTGGATGTGGATGTGGATGAAAGGGCGGTGAAGGACGAGGTCTTTATACCCTCCCCTCCCCTCCAGCCATCGCCATCCTCCCGACTGCAGCCGTCCAGCTGCGATGAAGGACAAAGCAGGAATAGCAACACGCCGTGCGCACAGCTCTCAGCCCTAGCAGCATCAGAGTTGGGACTTGGCACGTGCACTGCACTTTGCGAAAACAACGAACGCGGCGAGAAAATAACACTCTTGCCCAACCAAAAATAAAGAAAACAAAAAAAAAAAACAGTCGGTTCCAGAGGCTGAACCTGCCGCCACCGCCACCGCCGTCAGCGGCGGTCATTCCGCAGGTGGACAAGTGGGTGCCCCTCCTGCAGCCTTGAAAGTATGTACTCTAGATACATAAAGTGGAGAGAGCGGGCGGAGGATAATTTCTAGGCTACATAGCAGTGGGGATCGGAGCAGGGATGTGCCGGCTCATGTGGTGGGGCTGAGCTTCCCCGCGACTTCCTCACAAGCGAAGGTCCGGCCTTCGACCGGAGCACTATATGTAGATATATGTATCTATGGGCCACGATAGGCTGGAGGACGCTTGGCGCAAGCTCTGGGGATTTTCACGCGTCATTCGTACCACCCTCATTCACTATATACCGTTTCTGTGGTGCAGGTTGCGCCTCCTTTCTCCGTTCCTTAATCCATGTGCCATGCTCACACCACCGTGTTGCTTAGCTTCTACATACACTCCACCACTCGCTCGATTGTACCACCGCTTCCCGTCGTTCACCAGCCTGTTTGCTCGTAACACCGTCCCACATCTCGCTCGTCCGTACCATCGCGCGTCTCTCACACCCTCGCTACTCCCACTCAGCTCGCTCCTCCGCCAAATCGTTGCTCCAGCCATGTCTTCAGCTATACAGCGACGGCGTCTGCTCTGTCCTCTCGCTAATCATTCCTCGTGCAGAGAGATAGCAACGAAGAGAGAACGTTGTAGCCGGCGAGCCTTCTCGAGAGTTATTATCATACACTGTGGTTCGCAGTTCGAAGCACCGAGAGAATCCGACTGTCCGCTAAAAGGATCGGTCGGTCGATCGTTGGTCGAACGTCTTCCAAGTTACTCCGATTGCTTGCAGAATACCCGGTTGTGGATTCGGCAGTGTGTCGTCAGGATTGTCAGGAAATCTATATACAATCAGTAGTGTTATATCTACTGGAAAGAGTGAAAAGACGAAATTTCCCATGACCAAACATCGATCAGAAGTCATCCGATTGATAAATCATCCATGAGCGAATTCTTGGTAGCGAATCATCAATTGTAGCAGTCCTGTATGGCAGCGAGCTTTCCAAAGCGATTGTCTGGGCTCCAGCGAAGTCATGGCTGTCGTTGACTGCAACCTTGCACTCGAACTGTTGGCTTAGAGAGAGTCCAGTAGTTGGGTTTATCCTGCTGCCGAGAACGAAGATCCCATGGCATATTGATCGTGTATTCTGGTGGCGATGGAAGTTGTTTCGTACGATTTGATAGGTAAGTAGCTGCAGCAAGTTGAAATCCAGAACGGTACCACCTTGCGAATGCAATTTGCCACTCACACCACCCATATATTCGACTCGGATTGGAGCCATTGGCATCGCCTCTCGGGAGTAAAAGCACACCAGCTCCAGATGTCGCGCAATTCGGCTTGAGCAATCCTATTGTTTTCAGGCTAGTGATGAGGAGGCACTTCTGATGGTAACGTCGTCGGCAGCCATTACCATGAGTCTATCGCCGGATCCATGGATACCATCAGCGATATTCATGAGCCCATCTTATCTTTTGGGCGGTTTCTATGACAAATTCTATCACATACTACATCACCCCTTCGAGCGGTTCTGTGTTTGTGACGCGCTTATGACACGCCATAAATTCGTGGCACATCACAGCTTTTGAACGAGCATCTGGCTTGTCACTATCACATCCTATCACCCACCCCAGATCTGTTCACGGTACCAGTATTCTTTGCGCCCCACTACCTAATGGAGAAAGCTCACCTCTTGTTATCTCACGATACGGCTTGCTTGCACGGTTTCCTTGGGGGTGGAGCGGGGCACAATGTTTTTGTTGATGGTAGGGAGACGCTCCTGACGGTTACGTCATCTGGTCATCCCCATGGCGTCAAAATTTATGAGCCCATATTAATAGTCATCTACATGAGCCCATGTCAACAGTGATCTACATGAGCCCATTGTATGAGCCCATCTTTCGTTCCCACCTTCCGGATTAGGGAACTTTGAGGGACCAATCTGCTTATACTATTTAGATGTACGGACCGCGATGGTTATGACCGGAATCTGGCGGATGCACTGCACTGTGGAGCGGGGTGCAGGAAGGGGAGAAAAGGAAAGAAAAAATAAATAAATGAAAGCTTGGTATTCTTTCTGGCGAACGCATCGCCAATATATCTATTTGTGGGGGCGAGGAGAATCGTCACGCGGATGAGGGTTTCCAGAATTAGACGGATGGACGTACAGACCGGACGGGACGGGACGAGACAAGCGAGGGAAATCGCACAGCGGCCCGGGAGGGCGGTCATGAGTCGTTGCTCTCACTGTCCCGCTGATGAAAGTGAGGCTGAGATACGCACGATGATGGTACGAGGCCTAGCTCGACGGATGGGAGGTTCCCACCGGAAGTGCCAGAATCGGGATAGGGATAGGGATGGGGGTGCTTGCCAGTGTCTATCACATACATATGTAGTAGCGCTGTTGCATAAACATCCCGACTGCGCAAGAGCAGCCTTGTTGTCGTATATCTACATATATTCGCCACGATACTGCGCTTGCGGGTCCACTTGCATACTCACTTGCCCGCGTGCGTGCGGGGGTGCAGGGGTGGCCTGCTGGGGCGATTTTTTGTTTATTCGTACCCACATCTAGACAGACTAAGGCTCCATGTTCGTGGCGGGAGCATCGAGTATGACAGCGTCCGTCCAGATTCGAGAAAATAGAATCAACCTTCCAGCATACGATACTCCATTCGGAGATCCTAAGCGCATACCACTCTTCGCGTATTGGCCCGGACTGTCTCCCGCCCCACCCGAAAAACCAACCGGAACGATCCGCGAGGTAGCCACACTGCAGATACATATGCAATTTAAATCGACGACTCGTGTACATTTCCTCGGATATATCCTGCCGAAACACGCAGCAGCAGCGGGGCCAGTCGAAGCGGGGCGACGAGACATCACGGCACACACCTCAGACTTGCTCTGCTCGCGCAGCAGCGGGGGAGGCAAGGGGCGGGTGTGAATGCATCCTGTGCCGCCACATATGATATACCCGTCAGCCCCGTGTCCCATATGTAGTAGATGTAATAGCGCAAAGAAAAAAAGAACGCACCCAGCAGCGTCGACGCCCACTCCGGCGTGAGCTTGTCGTACATCTGCGCTGACGGCAGTAGTCGAGGTAGCCCTCGGCGATGGAGCTGATGAAGATGAAGCTGATGAGGATGATGGAGCAGGAAGATCCTCGAGAGGATAATATGCACGTCAAAGCACCACCGCTTTTGTCCACTGGGAGTTCCTGAATCAAGAACCCGCTGTATGGTCAGCTGGAGGACACTCATCGCCGCCGAGGACGAATGGACGCACCGGCAACCGGGCTGAGGAAAGCCGCCATGAGGAACAGTCCCAGAGGCGGGCCGGACTGATCCGCTGTCGACGATACACCACCATCAGCGGAGTCGCTCGGCACGGGGGAAGGTTAGCTTTACTCGGCCAAATATCCGCAGACACGCCCCCCCCCGCTACGGTCAGGGTCGGAGGGCCGGAGACCTAAAGACGCCGACGAAGAACCAACATATCACCAGCGTCACGGGTTCTGCGGGAACACGCAGTTGAATTGGAAGGCGCAGAACAAGATCCATGCCGGTACCTGGCTGCTCGCCTACCGCAGACCTCTGAAGTGGGAGAGTCTCGTCAGCGGAGAGCGGAGTATGGCGGAGGACTGGGTGGCGGCACCGCTCATCGGCGCGAAGATTGTCGGGCCGAAAGCCATTCCCAGCACATTAGCTTGACGCATCTTGGACGTCAAAGCCCTCCGACCGCGAACGGAGGTACATAAAACTGAGGCCCAGGGTGACGACTGCGTTGCTCCGGCTGAATTCGCGAGCCACCACCGGGGTCCCGGGAGTGAGGATCGAATCTCCGACCGAGACGGCGGTGTTCTGGGCGCTGCGGGTTGCCGAGAGCAGCCATCACTCCAGTTGTACGGATCCTCGTCGCCCCCGAGTCGGCACCGGCCGGCGTCGGACAAGGCATTGGCGCTTTCGAGACCGCTTTCCCTTGCCGCCGCTTTCGCCTCATCGATGCTGCTGTCTGGCGCGGCTGTGCCGCCTTCGAGATTGAGCTGTCGTGCTCCGCCCCTGCATTCCGAGCATTCTCGACATATTTTTTTTTCTCCCTCGATACACTGATACACCCATCCATATCTCTCCCTCTCCCCTTCCTTCCCCAGCGACGGCGACGGAGGTTCGCTAAACCGGAGCAAAAAAGCAGGTTGTATTGCGCCAGCGTAGCGAATCCGTGCTCTCACCTGTCCCAATCAGGCCAGCACTACCGAGGCGCCGCGCGAGCATTGAGCATCGTGCGGATTTAACCTATTGCAATCTATTGGCGCGGTATATTCGGGGATTTAAAGTGGATAGAATACACAGGCACGACCACGATGCATCCAGCCAAGCAACAGTAGCTGGCAGTAGTCACATAGTAGAGTATCCGCCAATAGGTCGGCCGAGATGATGGAACGGTGAAATGGCCAGGAAGAAAGACAGCGCCTCGGGACGCGGTCCGAGTGGGCGGCCAAGTAAGCAGACTGAACGCAGTGCTGCCAAGATCGGGTCCAACGACTGCGGAGTCGGAACGGGGATCATGATCACAACGTTGGTCAAGCCGCGAGACCATCACTCACGCAGGAGGGCTTTTCTTTTGATCTCTCCACATCGCCCCGATCTAGATAGATCGCGTGCGGCTGGTGGATAAGCGAGAACAAAGGATACATAGGGGTTTTGTTTTTTTGATCATTAGTTGCATGCGATCTATGTGTGTAGGTGTCTATGTAGATCGTAGCAATATTGACTCTCTATATAGTTCCCGTCCATAGTCCAGCCCCCCGACCTCGAGCAGTCCGCGAGCGTCTTGTTGCGGCTCCCCCTGCCCTCCGCCCTAGCCTGTCCCACCGAGGAAAGAAATTGATGTAATGACAGAGGGAAAGACAAAGAAAATATCTCCATTTTTGCCCTCCAGCTCCTCTTTTGCGGAAACCAGGGTGGAAGACGCGGGAGTATGTATGTATCTATTGGCCACCGTGATTACATGAGTCGGCAGCGGCGGATGCGAGAGGCAGAAGGAGGTCAGCGCTTGCAGCTATGTACATACGCGCAGGTGGGGACAGAAGAGAGAAGTGGATGGCGAGACTACTCTCCTCTGATACAGATGTAGGTACTTAGTTTGCGGCCATCCGCCACGGTGGTCTGTGCGCGAACCGTAACCGGCGAGAGTCTTGATCTCGCTCCTCGGCGCATAACTACATACATACACGTTCTTGAGCTTGATGGATTCCAGCTAAACCACACCTCCGCCACGGAAACCTGCCAGAACGTGTCAATAATCAGCCCATAGCGAAATTCAAACTGTGCCACCCTTCCGACCGATGAGATAAAAGGGGACCAACCTTTTTCCCTTCTCTCTGCTCACCTTGTCTAGACTCTAGAGTACCGACATCAACAAACAAACCAGACAACCACCGAATACTATCCTTACGCTCACCTATAGTTACTACATACATGTTTCAGGTTCCACTTCCAAACCCCTCCTCCTCACGACCTTCTGCTTACCTGAGGTTAATCCCAGCAGCTCATTCGCAGTGCCAAGATGACGGGAACTTACTCCGTTTCACCAGCTTATCCGAATCGTTCACCATGCCTCCGAAATCTGCGGCGGCGGTGCAACTTCCGAAGGCGTGTGGCAGCTTAAAACCAAACAGCAAGGGAACAGAAACCAACTCTCCTCAAGCTTCTTGACGGGCACGCCAAGAAGATTGCAGCCGCTTCCGCTTCCGCCACCAAAGGACCCAGCGTCGAAATGGACTTCGAATGTGGTGCAGTACGGGTTGCACAAGTCGAAATGGTGGGGGGGGGGGGGGGGGGGTTAATTGGGGGGGGGGGGCCCCGGCGGGGGGGGGGCGCGCACAACCC
>Ga0307508_10005764_pt1 | contig 11716 bp, 10 predicted proteins | sample 9_EM_MG_FD_203089 | JGI IMG/M metagenome (GOLD analysis project Ga0307508, IMG submission 203089) | Populus trichocarpa ectomycorrhiza microbial communities from riparian zone in the Pacific Northwest, United States - 9_EM | ecosystem: Host-associated > Plants > Roots > Unclassified | place...
CCCCCTCCCCCGCAGCGCAAAGTCATCTGTTATGATCGCAACTTCTGCAGCTAGGAATTCACGCTCTCATTTGCATCTGACCACGGCGACGGCTGCTTCAACCTACGAGCGCGCTAGTAGCCACCGCCGCGGGAGACTCGCGAACAAATCATACCAAGGAGACGGCGGTTACAACGAGTACAGCGACAGCGACAGCGACAGCAGCAGCACTAGCTCCAACGCGCGCGACCGCCTGAGTTCGTCTGCTGCAGCAGCGCAACTTCTTCGCCAGCGGAACATTACCATGACCCGTGTTGAACGCGAGCGATCAAGGATGTTTGTGCGCGCTCTCTACGACTACTCGACCGAGGACACGACGAGCTTGAGCTTCCGGGCCGGCGATGTGATCCAGGTTCTCAAGCAGCTCGACAGCGGGTGGTGGGATGGGATCGTGAACGGCCAGAGGGGCTGGTTCCCGAGCAACTACTGCATTCTGGTCCCGCCGGGCGAGGCGAACGGGGGCATGCTGTCGGACGACAGCGACGATGCCGACGAGGATGACTCCTACGACGAGTACGACGATGGGAGCCAGTCCAGCGACTCGGAGCGGGGACTGGCCTCTCCCGGTCTGCCCATGGAAGGTACCAACATCGGAAAGGACGTTTCGGGCCTTTGGGTGCCGCAAGCCACCCCTCACGGCAGGCTGTATTACTTCAACCTCGAGACCGCGGAAACGCGACAGGAGCTGCCACTCGAGGCGCCGGCCACGACGACGGAGACTGGGCCGAGGGATGCTACTCGTATCGTCCCCGATCACACCCGACCACCTCCGGAACTGCTGGCAAGGGGCTACGAAAGGGACGACGACGAATCGGCATCGGATAAAGGTGGCCGTATGATCGTGCTGAATTCTCCAATGGTTAGTGCGTCTGCTGCTCAATTGGGGGAGGGGGAGGGGGAGGGGGAGGGAGGGAGGGAGCGGGGTAGATAGTGGTTTCATCGCTAACGTGTTATCCATCACCAGGGCGAGGAGCGGGAACGTAGGGGAACTATCTCGACGGAGCGAGCACTGGATGCCACAACGCCTGGAGGAGGCGTGGATGGCACGGCCGGCGTGGGCTCTCCACAAGCAAACCCAGCCTCGGCCGCCGTTGCGAAGAAGAAGGCCGACATCTCCCTGGGTGCGCCGCAACTGCGGGGTGCAGCCTACGAGTTCTACAAGGATGTTGGGCCGCCGATGCCGGAAACCTGGGACGAGCTGATCGACAGGACCAGTCTCGCCGTGGAGCGGTTCCGACGTGTGGTGAACACCTACCAGCATGTGAAATACTCCAAGCGGGCCGAAGAGATCGCCGATTGGCTGTGTCTCGTCATCGCCAGTGGATCGGGAACCACCGACACGCACTCGGTCCAGCCTTCGGTGATTGCGCGCAAGAAGGAGTTGATGCCCCACTTCCGACACTTCATGGCCGCGTTCTCCAAGCTCATCCTCTCGTCTTCCGTTGCATCTACAGACTGTGGCCCTTCCGATACCGAGACCAAGTGCCTGACGGAGGCCGACGAGGTTTTGGTCGGACTTTTTGGCTACGCCGATGTCGTGAAGGAGATCACCGACGGCAGGCTACCGCGGATCAAGCCGGGATTCATCAAGGGAAGCACCTTGGCGGAGGGGTGGAAGCCGACAGCGAGAGCGCTCACCTCGCCCGAAGCGCCTGGCAGCCCAAAGTCGCCGCGCACGCCGGTCGATCAGTCGCCGGTTGGAAACAAGCCCGGCCACCTCGATTCCGCACTCGTCGAGGCGATGGAGAAGCTGGACGGCATCATCAGGCCCGCTGTGGTGAAGCTCGAGGCTTCCCTTTCCTGCAAGCAGGACGTGGTCGCTATCACGCAGCAGCAGCAGCAGGAAATCGGCACAAAGGTTGTTCTGGCAGCGCAGAAGGTGTTCGAAGCGATGCGGAAATACTTTATCCTGCTGAACGGCGTCAACATGCTTCCGCAGGCCGCGTCGAGCCCTACGCTGGTCGATTTCGAGATTCAGAAGCAGCGGTTGCGGGACTCTTACGGAGAACTCGCTTCGGCCTGCATGTACGTCACGGCGCCCCTCGCGGACGAGTGGACGACCAGACGAGGCGAAACACTGGAAGAGAGGTTGAATGGCATTCGACAGTGCATCAGGGATTTCGAGGGTGGGATTCGTTCGCTCAACTTCACCACGCAGCTGCTGGTTGGCGAGCTGGAGACTCAGGGCGCGAAGACGGCCGACGACTTGGGCTGGAACCAGCCAACCGACCTGTCCCCTCGGTCTCGACACACGCGCCAGCTCTCGGCGGCCCTGCGAGCCTCGGTCGTCGTGCAGAACGGCCAGTCCAAGGTTTCGCGGCTGCTCGGCGAACAACCAGTACGACCGGAACCCCAGGTGCCTCGGGAAGTTCAAAAGTACCTCCTGTGCGACCACGACAACGAGATCGTCTACGGAGCCAAGGGCCAGGTCAAAGGAGGAACACTCTCCTCTCTGGTCGAGCGTTTGACGCGTCACGACATGCTAGATTCGGGCTTCAACACGACGTTCCTCCTCACATACCCTTCGTTCACAAATTCGTCCGAACTGTTCTCCGAGCTGGCCAAGCGGTTCACCATGCAGCCGCCGGCTGGCATCCAGGGGGCAGACTACGATTTCTGGGTCGAGAAGAAGCAGCGACTGGTCCGGATGAGAGTGCTCAGTATCTTGAAGGTGTGGCTGGAATCGAACTGGATGGAGGCCGTCGACAACGAGTCCAAGCGGGTGCTCAAGTCGATGTACACCTTCGCCAAGGATGTCATGCTCCCCGTTCTGCCCGGCACGAGCCAGGTCATGCTGCTCATCGAGACCCGCCTACGCGGCCAAGAGCCGGAGAACAAGCGCATGATCCTGACCATGTCGTCGCAACCACCTCCGCCGATCCTGCCGCGGAACATGAAGAGACTCAAGTTTCTGGACGTCGATCAGCTCGAGTTCGCGCGGCAGCTGACGATCATCGAGGCAAGATCTTACAGCAAGCTGAGAGTAGTCGAGTGCCTGAGCAAAGGATGGAGCAAGCCGCCGCAGCCGGGTGCGAAGGACCCCGCAGAGAACATCCGGTCCGTCATCATGCAGTCGAACCAACTGACCAATTGGGTGGCGGAGATGATCCTCGCCCAGACCGAAGCGAGGAAGCGCGTCGTTGTCATCAAGCATTTCATCGGCGTGGCAGAGGTAGGCTGACACCCCCCCGGGAACCGGGGAGAATGCCCATTGCAGTCCGCTAACGGACGCGATAGAGATGCCGTCAACTGAACAACTTTTCGACGCTCACAGCCATCCTGGCGGCGCTGCAGACCGCGTCGATCCACCGCCTGAAGCGCACGTGGGAGCACGTGCCAGCAAAGTCGCAGATCACGCTGGAGGGGCTCAACCGGCTCATGGGTGCCACGATGAACTTTGCGGAATATCGCGAGATGCTGCACATCGTCAACCCGCCTTGTGTTCCTTTCCTCGGTACGTCACTCGCCCATCGCGATAGCTACGTCCAGACTTGCTAACTGCATCAAAGGGGTCTACCTGAAGGATCTCACGTTCGTCGCCGACGGCAACGACGACTTCATCAAGGGAACCGAGCTCATTAATTTCGGCAAGCGCGTCAAGGCGGCGAACATCATCTCGGAGATCCAGCAGTACCAGGCCGTGCCGTATCCCCTGACGGCGGTTCCCGAGCTGCAGGACTACATCATGTCGAGCATGCAGCAGGCGCGCGACGTCAACGAGATGTACACGGTGTCGCTGTCACTCGAGCCGAGAGAGCGGGAAGAAGAGAAGATTGCAAGGTAGACCCGCTCGACACCCTCTGGAGAAGACTCCCTCTGACGGCTGTCGTCTGCAGGTTACTCACGGAATCCGGGTTCCTGTGAGATGGTGGGTGTGCCATACCGGAAAATGTATCTATATATTGTGTTTGCTCTCTTTTTTTCTTTCTTTTTTTTCTCTTTCATTTTGCGATGCGATCCGATGCAAGGATGTTCGGCTTTCTCCGGACAGATCCGGCCCTGTTTTTTTTTTCTGGGAGGGGGGGTTTCTTTTCCGCGCAATGGTGGTGCCTCGCGCGATACAGTTTGCATCTGCCGACGAAATCATGACGGATTTTTCTTTGGTTCGGTACAATTGCAGCCGACTATTTTCCCGGCCTTTCTTTCCTTTCTCCACTTTTCTTTGTGCTGCCATATCGGGGCGGATTTCTATATATCACTCAATCGTTCGGCGGTGGCGGTGGCGGCGGTAGCTGGGTGATGCAAGGGGAAGGGAGGGGAGAGGAGGTGTTGAGGGATTGTTCGACGCTTTGGGCGAGCGTATTGTCTGGCGGAAGTGCAGAGCTGGGGAGGGGAATGAAAGCGAAGATCGCCATCGTGCCCGTTTGTCCGTGTCAGCACAGCGGTAGCCGTGCGGAGGGGGGCGCGCAGTCCGTCCACGCCGATCGCACGCAAGCAAAGGCGCACCCAACGCATTCGCCTGTCTATCATAGATTTCACGGTGGCTACCGCGTACATATGATACCTACCGAGTCGAGCGCAGCCACGGCGGGCCAGAGCACCCGACTGTGTCCCTTGCCAGCCTCTTCGCCGCCGTACATGGGAGCACAGCACAAGTATTCACGGCACAAACGACCGGTGGACGGTGGCTGAAAAAGATGGAAGGAAAACCCCGCCCCCCCCCCCCGTGTCGGTTTCGCACGTGAAGATGCATCTGACCCCTCGCATGGACTCCAAGTGCGCAGGCGGAGCTTCCATCTGCCCAACTCATTCACACTCGTTGCTGGCTCCGCCTTGCTTTGTTCGAAGTGCACTTTGCGGATTGTGTGTCCGCATTGTCGTGCGGTGGCAGGCTGGGAGGACGTCGCGCGGACGGTATCTATAACTAGGCTACCGCGCGATATCGCTCCCCCACGCTCTCTACTCGACGGACCACAGACGATCAAGGGTGAGCTCTCTGCGCTCGCGATGCGCGACGGGAATATCGCTGACTGTAACGTGCAGACCGCCGACCATGGCCAAGAGCAAACAGACCAACGCCACTGGCGTCGCCAGGAAGAGGACCGCGAAGAAGAATGGCGGCGCCAAATCGGCCGCCAACCGGCCTCAACGCGGAACGAAGGGCCTCCTTCCCGTCGCCACGGCGGCGACCCCGGAGCCGCTCGCGGCGAACGCGCAAAGCCACCGCCGTCCGGAACACGCCGGTCCATTTCCCGGCGTCGCGCAGGAGGGCGGCGGTGACCAGCAGAGGCACGCGGTGAATGCGAACGCCCCGAACGACAACGCCGCCGCACACCCGCACCCCCCCGGCGGCGCCCCTCCTTCGCCGCGGCGGGGCGGCGAACACCCCACGCCGTCGCCGTCCTTGGCTGAAAACGGACCGGCGATGGCGCCACGTCTCGCCGCTGCACGCCTGCACACTCCCGGCGGCGCTCCTTCTGTGCCGTGGCGGGACGGCGAACACCCCACGCCGTCGCCGTCCTTGGCTGGAGACGGACCGGCGATGGCGCCACGTCTCGCCACCGCTCACCTGCACACCCCCGGCGGCGCTCCTTCTCCGCCGCCGCTGCCCCTGGCTAAGGACGGACCAGCGATGACGCCCCGCAGTCCCGCCGCTAACGCCCAGAGCCGCGGAGATTTCGCCGTCAGCCAGGCCGAGGACCCCTGCATCGCGTGGGGACACAACCAGCTGGTGGAGTGGCTGGCCCTGGACTCCTTGCGCTTGTCGGCGATGATCCAGGACGCGGAGCGGCGCCAGTGGTACGAAAGGGAGATCGAGCGGATCGTCGCGCACTACGCACTCGACACGGGCCACGAGATTATCCGCCATACCTCCCGGTACCAGGGGCTCGCCGCCGCCTTGTTCGCGCAGGCCAATCGTGGGCGCGACAGCGACGGTAACTTGACCCCGGCCGAGGCCACGGAGGCGGAGTTGCATGCGGAGCTGGAGAGGACATCTGCTAATGCTGCTGCCGCTGCTGCCGCTGCTGCCGCTGATGCCGCTGGTGCTGGCGCCGCTGCTGCTGCCGCTGCTAATGCTGCTGCTGGTGCTGCTGCTGCCGATGCCGCTTGTGCCGCCGCCGCAGCCGCAGGTGCTGCCGATGCTGCCGCTGCTGCCGCAGGTGCTGCCGCAGCCGCTACTGCTGCCACTGCTGCAGATACCGCAGCAGCCGCAGCCGCTGCTGCCGCTACTGCTGCCGCTACTGCTGCTGCTATTGCCGATGCTGCCGATGCCGCTTGTGCTACTTGTGCTGCTACTGTTGCTGACGCTGCTGCGCGTGGGGGCTTCGCGGGACTGTCGCCGCCGCCACAGGCGTTTGGGTCGGCTGCTGATGCGTATGCTGATGCCCCCGCTCGTGGCGGCTTCGCAGGACCGCCGCAGACGCAACAGTCTGGGTCGGCGGGCGGGAATAGGTGGTTGCATACGGTTTTGAGATAGTGAAGTGGGGTGGCGACATGGGATCGGTGGTCTTCTGTTTTCACTGCTGCTTGGCTTTTGTTTTTTTTCTTTTTCTTCCCTGGGTGGTCTTTTGTCTTCGCTGCTATGTACTTGTGTTCGTTGTGGTGGATCTTCCGGTATGACGCTATACTTGTCTTATCCTCTTCAATAAATTCATGGATTTCTTTGAATAAGGGGATGGTTTTGCAGTGGGCTCGAGTTCTGACGCCAGAGTGATGGACGTGCTTTGTCTGGTAGCTCCACGGCCCGCTCGCCTCCAGCTACGGTTCGGTCCCGCTCTTGACATCACCACTTATCGCCCCACCAGGCCAGAAGCCCATTGACGTCCCCTCCCCTGCAGCCTCGACCTCCACCTCAACCCAGCATCCTCCTCCCATCTGCGCAATCCAATCCCACTCCCACTCCCCACATCCACGTCCACATCCACTCCCACTCTCGACACAGACACAACCGACAGAAATGCCACCGTGTGACAGCGCCGCTCCCGCGCCGCCGTCGGAGCCGGGGCGGCCGGCGGACGTTGCGACGCTGCTCGCGCAGCGGGACGCCATTTACCTCTCGATGCGGCACAGCGCGGCGATGGCGATCCTCTTCGCGGCGCCGGTGGTGATGATGCTGCCGCCGCGCAAGCTGGACGTGTACACGGCGGGGCTCGCGTTCTCGTGGGTGTTCTGTCTCAACGAGGTGGCGAACCAGCGCTTCGGCGGCGGCGGGATCGTGCGGCTGCTCGCGGAGCGGCGCACGCAGGAGGACCGCCAGCGCCCGGGCGAGAAGGAGCGCGCCGCCAGATGGCGCGGCGCCGACGACGACGTCCACGCCGCCGCAAAGTACTTCCGCAACAAGGAGGAGCAAGGGAAACCCGTCGGCGAGATCATGGCCGAAACCGTGCGCGACGTCTGGAAGAAGGAGCCTGCCGCCCATGACCACGACAAGTCAAAGACCCCCGCCGCCGTCGTCGACGACGACGGCGCCCTGCCGCTCAGCCGGACGTCGCTCAAGTACGAGAGCGAGCGCCGGGAGAAGACGCAGAACAAGGCCGTCGAGGACTCGTCCAGGTCTACGTAGTCGGGTGACGGGGGCGAGTGTACGATACAATATGGACTTTGCGGGGAGGGGAGTTTTGGGGTCGTAACTACATATAATATTCTCGTATAGATTGGCTACTTTATACACTGCTACGATCGACCTCTTACGATGCTGTTGGATCAAATCGACTTGTCCGTAGCTAAAATGGACAGGCCCTTGGCTATGTACAATTTAGTTTGAGTGTGGAGTGGGATCGAGAAATTGAACTTGCCGGATTCTGAAATAGCGCTAGTGCGCAACGGGACTAATAGCCCAAACAAAAAACCGTGCACACTTAGGAGGTAGTTACTCCTATGGGACTGCTCTGCAAGCGATGTACTTACATAAAGGCATTCGCTTCTACATACGAGAAGCCGGTCCCAAACGCACTTGTGCAAGTTATTCCCAACTACAAGACGGCGGAGGCGAGCTAATCGAAAAACCGATGGGTTATTGACGTCTTCAGGTTCGTCCATTTCTATCAGAGCCATCCTGTAGCTATGCAGAGTTGGAGATTAAGACGTAGAAGACAGTTGAGCAGAACCCCCCCCTCCCTCCCCACGGCCGTTACCACTTCCCTACAGTATTTGACCGAAAGAAGGCTTCCAATGCACCCAAAGCCAAGGCGTTCGCATAGATAACACGCAGGCTCGGGGAACGCTTCTTTTTCCAGCCCGCCATACAATGCTACGGTATCTGGGTCCATCTGTTGAACCAGATGTCTCAGTCTCGGGTGTGAAAGACAGCCGGGCGTTAACTGTCTGAATGGAGGCATGCTGCTATGATAGATTGACCCCCGCTAACGTACCTAGGTACTCTTATCTTACTTATGTACAGTATGTAGTAGTTAATTCTCATAAACGGTTGCGTTGCACTCCTCTCCTGGCCGTTTTGTTCCCTTCAACAATGGCGAAATAGGTAGACCTGTTTATACGTGTCCGTGTGATTGGACGCCATCTGCATCCGGATCCTGCACTGTTACCTCTAGTCTTTATGACGCTGATTGCGTCGATATCATTGGTGCCCCACGGTGATCTAAAAAGGCTGACGAAGCCTTGTGTTTTTTTTTTATACTAATATAAGTGAAATATTTGTAGAAGGGGGTTTTTTTTTTGAAAAACCGGCTTGACAATTGTAGTACTTACATGTGTTAAAAATGTACTTATCTAAGATGTAGGCAGGTATGTATCCATCATACATTAACGAACTGCTATATACTTACCTAAGTAGTCTGACTCGCATCACCTATTGTCCTTCCGGGTAACGAATCTACCTTCTCCACGTGCCGGTCGGAGTGACGCCACATTCGTGGTGGGATCTTCCATTCAGAGACCGGGGTGGTGGTTGGCTGTTTACAACAAACAAAGGACTTGACTGGCCGGACGAGAAGAAGAAGACCGACCGGCGACCCTCATCGCATCTCCTCCGCATTACCCACGGACGACCACACAGCCCCTGCCATTCCGGCCACTCTAACTCGACAACGCACTCGAGCACCACATCTTCGACCGGCCAACTCTGACGACTGCTCGTCCGCCCACCCGCCCGCCCGTTTCGCGACGAAGACAACTCTCCGCCTACTTCTGTTCAACATTTGCTCTGCGCTCTCCGCGGCAAAAGGAAATCTCCGCTCAGACTTAAACTTCTCTCATCTCACCTCACACCTGGGGGGGGTTTTTTTTTCTTCCTCTCGCCCGTGTCCCGGTGCGTTGTGGATGGCTAGATGGGTTCTCCGGCAACTACACATGTGCGTTATCACTTTCTCTTCGAGACTGAGGCGGAGGGAAGACCCGGCCGATGGCGGAATGCTGGGCATGGCGGTAGGAGAGAAAGTCGTCGGGAGTGCTAATTGTGTTGTCCGTGTTGCAGGTGCTCAGCACGTCATCTCTTTCCGAAATCCTCGACGATCTGTGTATTAGGTAGCTGCCTCCCTCCTCTCTTCTTCGGTTTTGCGGGGAATCGAATTCGTGAGGGCGCGTGGATGAGGATGGCGATGGATAGCTGACTCGGAGGGCGGCAGATTCTTATTGTTCCTACCGGAAGAGGAGTTGAGCTCGATCGAGGTATGGGAGAAATGGGCAGCTGGAGCACACACCCTTCCACGAGAGAGATGGCGAGACTGACGGCGACGGTGCCGACAGCGAATATGCTTTCAAATCGAGGAAGCCCACTGGTTCTACGAGGACTTCATCCGCGAGATCAACCCCAACGTGCCTAACCTGAACTTGCGGCAGTTCATCCACCAGCTGCTGGAACACGTGCCGCCGTCTCTGATATCCCACATTCCGCTATGGAAGACCGAGACCGCCTTCACCGATTTCATGTCGTACAAGACCCGCGTGCCCGTGCGTGGTGTAATCATGCTCAACGTGGACATGGACAAGGCCGTGCTCGTCAAGGGCTGGAAGAGCGGCGCGAGCTGGAGCTTCCCGCGAGGTAAGATCGACCAGAACGAGGGCGATAGGGATTGCGCCATCAGAGAGACGCTCGAGGAGACTGGCTTTGATCTCACCGGCATGGTCGGCCCGGAGGATAAGATCGACATCAACATTCGCGAGCAGGACATGAGGCTGTACATCGCGCCGGGCGTGCCGGAGGATTTCCAGTTTGCGCCGAGGACGAGGAAAGAAATTAGCGTATGTAGCCGTGGACACTTGTTTTTTTTTCTTTCTTTTTCTTTCTGCCTATATTATTTCCCTTTTGGGTCTGCCTTAAGCTTGCGTTTCTGACGTCACATCCCACGTAGAAAATCGCCTGGCATAAACTGTCGGAGCTGCCGGGCTACTCAGCGAAGAAGGGACAACGCGAGCAGTACAACATTCGCACCGGAAAGTTCTTTTTAGTTGCCCCTTTCATCCGCGAGCTCCGTAAGTGGATCGCAACGAACGGGAAGCAGTGGCTAGAACAACAACAACAGCAAGGAGCAACAGAGTCGCAACAGAGGCAGCCGGCCGCTGCGGCCGGGAAGTTTGAGCTCGGAGGAGCTGAACTGAAGACCGAAGAACCTTCCCTCTCATCCCAAGCTACATCTCAACCAACTGTGCAACCTGGAAACACGGCTGCCAGTCTGGAAAACATGCTGGCAGCCCGCGCTCGACAAGGAGCCCCAGCAATGACCCAGGAGGAGCAAGAGGATGCCTCCCGCCGACTCAGGAGAATGATTGGCGGCATCCAGGAACCGCAGCAGTTGAACACTGTCGCCGCCAACGTTTCCAACCCGGACGCTGTGTCTTCGGAGAACCCCAACATGACGATGCGGTTTCCAGCCTTGCATCCCTACGGACCAACAACGTCGTCCCATCACTCCCCGCCGTCCCACCGAGTCTCCGTTCAGCCGAACTTCATGGGCTTTTCTCCGATCGGTCACCAGAACATGCGCCCGAACCCTTCGACTCCGATGCAGCACCCGAACCAACCCCCTCACCTGCGTTCGTCTTTCGGTCCTATGCTTCGGAGCCCACAGGTGGCGGTTCCTCCGCCTGGTGGATGGCAGCAGGGACAGTCGCAGCACATGGTCGCCTACCCTCTGCCTTCGCCACCGCCGACATCGCACTTTGGTCCTCCACCGACTTACGCGCAGCAGCAGGCGCGAGGCCCCCCGTTCCCCGTGAACCAATTCTACACGAACCCAACAGCGGCGATGCCGCAGCATGGGAAAACGGTGCCGCAGCACGGAAACATGATGGCCGGAAACGGGATGCTTCAGCACTACGGACAGCAAGCGATCCACGGTCCACCTACTCCAGTCGATGCTCTCCACCCGCCGCCCCAACAGCAGCTCATTCGACCCCAGGATCCCGAACAGACGGGTGCTTTGCTCTCTATCCTGAAGAGCACCAGCACTCCCATTCAGGGTGTTCCGGCGGCGGCACATTGGCAGCCGGGTCCGACAACTACCGCAGCAATGCCGGCCACGCCTACTCTGATGCAGCCGGGTGTCCATTTCCAGCAGTCCCCTAAGCAGCAGCTCCCCCAGCAGAAGCTCCCCAAGCAGCAGTCCCCCAAGCAGCAGCTCCCCCAGCAGCAGCTCCCCCAGCAGCAGCCCCCCAAGCAGCAGCTCCCCAAGCAGCAGTCCCCCAAGCAGCAGCTCCCCCAGCAGCAGCTCCCCCAGCAGCAGCTCCCCCAGCAGCAGCCCCCCAAGCAGCAGCTCCCCAAGCAGCAGTCCCCCAAGCA
>Ga0307508_10005765_pt1 | contig 11716 bp, 13 predicted proteins | sample 9_EM_MG_FD_203089 | JGI IMG/M metagenome (GOLD analysis project Ga0307508, IMG submission 203089) | Populus trichocarpa ectomycorrhiza microbial communities from riparian zone in the Pacific Northwest, United States - 9_EM | ecosystem: Host-associated > Plants > Roots > Unclassified | place...
CACAGCAAGCACTGGGTGGCCGCGCATACCAGCTGCATGTGCAAGAGGCCAAGTCCAGCGGCGCCCAGCCCATGAGCCCCGAACAGTTCGCGGCAAGCCAGAAATAGTTAGCAACCAATCACATAGGGGTCAAAGATGGACTACTCCATTGAGACTTGGACTGAATCTAAAAAAGATTCGGTTACAAATCATGGCGAAGCCTAAGGGGTCGCCAAAGACGGGCGGCAGGAAGCCTGGAAGCGTCAACAAGAGCACAAAAGAGTTTCGAGATACCGTGAGTGCGCTGCTTGAGAAAAACAGCGCCAACGTCGGCCTATGGCTCACTCAAGTTGCAGAGGGGCATGGCGAAGTGAAGCCGGCCCCGGAGAAAGCGCTAGACCTACTCGCAAAGCTTGCCGAGTTCGCCGCGCCTAAGTTGGCGCGCACTGAGCACACTGGCAAGGACGGCGAGTCCATGAAGCATGAGTTTTCGTGGCGCGAATAGTCATTGATTACGCACCGCGTACGGCTTTTATGCCGCTGCACAAGAGAAAAGTAAGGTGGGCTTGTGTAGTTGCCCATCGAAGAGCCGGTAAAACAGTGGCTTGCGTCAATGAGTTGATCAAGTCGGCGCTGACTGATGCGCGCTCAGGCCAGCTCTATGCTTACGTGGCACCGTTCTACGCCCAGGCCAAGGGCGTTGCATGGGATTACCTGAAAGAGTTTTCAAGGCCAATTCCTGGTGTATCGACCAACGAGGCCGAGCTGAGGATTGATTACCCCAACGGGAACCGCATCCAGCTATTTGGCGCCGACAACGCCGACCGGATGCGTGGTCTGGCATTCAGCGGGATCGTGGCTGACGAGTTTGGTGACTGGAAGCCCAGCGTGTGGGGGTATGTGATCCGTCCTGCGCTGGCTGACCGCAATGGCTGGGCCGTGATCATCGGCACGCCAAAGGGTAGAAATCAGTTCTGGGTGACATACCAGAATGCCATGTCGGATCCCGACTGGCTCGCCTTGCGCATCAAGGCTAGTGAGAGCGGCATATTGCCAGCCAGCGAGATAGCGGCGCTGCAAAAGGAATTGACCGAAGACGCCTACCAGCAAGAAATGGAATGCGACTTTGAGGCGGCACTGCCTGGGGCGTTCTGGGGCAAAGAGCTTAGAGAGCTTACCGAGTCGGGACGCATCAGGCCCATCAAGCCTGATCCAGCGCTCAAAGTGCATACCGCTTGGGACTTGGGTTTTAAGGACGATACGGCCATCTGGTGGTATCAGGTGGGTCGTGGTGAGGTAAGGGTGATCGACTATCACGCATCAAGTGGCGAATCGATCAAGTATTACGCAGACCTGATCAAGTCCAAGCCCTACAAATACGGCACGCACTGGCTACCCCATGACGCCAGGGCCAAGACCTTGGCGAGCGGCGGCAAGTCCATTGTTGAACAGATGGCGGCTTATCTGGGTGAGTGGTCAAGCATGGCGATTGTTCCGGATCTGAGTGTCCAAGACGGTATCCAGGCGGCCAGAGCAATGCTGCCGAGGGTCTATTTCGACCCATCAACAGAGCCGGGAATAGAGGCCTTGAGGCAGTATCAGCGCGAGTATGACGAGGACAAGAAGGCGTTTCGCGAAAGACCGCGCCACGACTGGACCAGCCACCCGGCAGACGCCTTTCGAATGATGGCGATTGCCTGGCGCGAAGAGGTCAAGAGCGATCCGAAGCTCGCGATAGAGATTCGAGGTATCACAGTAGGCGCCAACACCGTCACTCTGGATGAAATGTGGGCAAGCGTCCCAAAAACATCAGCAAGGATTTGATATGCCACAACCACTCCCATTCTCGGCGCAAGCCAAAACGCTTCCAATTTCAGTAACAGCTACAGCCAGCTCATCGGCGGCCCTTCCCTCTGCCGGGAATGTCATTCGCATCGTCAACGAAGGGCCGAATACCGCATTTGTATCCATTGGTGCCACGTCACAGACGGCGACCTTGCCGAATTCAACGCCAACCGCGACGTCCACCCCTGTGCTTGCTGGGACTGATATAACGCTGTCCGTCCCGGCCGATGCGGTCTATAACATTTCGGCGATTTGTCGCGCATCCGGCACGGCACTACTTGATGTCCAAGTTGGCGAGGGGGCCTAATGAATCGCGGCGGCTCCCCATCAATCCCGGTCAATCGGGTAGGTCAAGTCCTGTTCGTTTTGCGCTCGGCAAACATGCAGCTCACAACTGATCAGGCATTTGTCAAGCAGTTTGTCGGCACGAGCTATCGCATCACCGACATCGTTAGCGTCCGGAAGACTGGTGGCGCGTCGGTGGCCTGCCTCGGTGGCATATATGACGCAGCCAGCAAGGGCGGGAATGCGCTGGTAGCGGTTGGTCAGTCTTGGGTGACGTTAGCCGCTAATGTGAACGTTGTTCCGACGCTTGCTGCAGTTGTGGCGACGGCATTATTGTCTACGACTCCGTTTTTATCGCTGTCCACCGGATCCACGGCTGCATGCACGGCGGATCTGTTCATCTTTGGCTACTGTGTTGACTGATGGCTGACAAAGAAGAACAGGCCGGGGCGGATGTCCAGGTTTGGCTTAGCCACATCTCCGCATATGAGAGGGAGTTCAAGAAGTGGGAAGGGCGCAACCAGAAGATCATTGACCGTTACCGCGACGAGAAGCGTAAAACTGCTGACTCGCTGGCGAAGTTCAACATCCTATGGTCGAACGTGCAGACCCTGGTTCCGGCGACATTCGCACGACTGCCCCAACCTGATGTGTCACGCAGGTTCAAGGACAATGACCCGATAGGCCGCGTCGCATCGCTCATTATTGAGCGGGCGCTTGAATTTGAGATTCAGAACTACCCGGACTACCGGCAATCGCTCAAGGCGACGGTTTATGACCGCTTCCTGGGTGGGCGCGGGACGGCCTGGGCCAGATACGAGCCGCATATTAGGGCTGTTCAATTGGGCGAGCCTGAGGACGGCGAACAGGTCACCGAGGACGTTGACGAGCCGCAGGAGGAGCTTGAATACGAGTGCGCACCGATTGACTACGTGCACTGGCGAGATTTCGGCCACACGGTAGCCAGGACATGGGAAGAGGTGACGGGTGTATGGCGCAAAGTCTACATGACCCGCGACGCGTGCATTGAGCGGTTTGGCGAGGAGATGGGTAAGACCATCCCGCTTGACTCCCGACCCGAGGAAATGAAGAAGGGCGACACGCTCACCAACGATCAGTATGCAAGAGCGCTGATTTACGAGATTTGGAACAAGGAAGATAAGACGGCCCTGTGGTTGTCAAAGTCGCTGGGTAAGTTCGTTGACGAGAAGCCCGATCCGTTGGAAGTGGAGGGTTTCTTCCCTTGCCCACGTCCTTTGTTCGCCACGCTCACCAATGATTCACTGATCCCGGTCCCAGACTTCACGCTGTACCAGGATCAGGCAAACGAACTGGACACGCTGGCCGACCGCATTAGTGGGCTGATCAACGCGCTCAAGGTGCGCGGTGTGTACAACGCAGAATTCACCGAGCTGCAACGGCTATTCACCGAGGGCGAGAACAACACCCTAATCCCGGTCAAGAACTTTGCCGCCTTTGCTGAAAAGCAGGGCCTCAAGGGCGCTATTGACTTGGTTGACCTGACGCCCATCGCCGCCGCCCTATTGGCCGCCTATCAGGCAATGGAGCAGGTCAAACAACAGATTTACGACATCACTGGCCTTGCAGACATCGTGCGGGGTCAGTCCGAGGCCGGCGAGACGGCCACAGCGCAGCAGATTAAGGGGCAATACGCCTCCATGCGCCTGAACAGCATGAAGCACGACGTGGCGCAGTTCGCCACCGAGGTGCTTCAACTCAAAGCGCAGATCATGTGCGGCAAGTTTGACCCTGAAACGCTGCTCAAGATCAGCGCGGCCGATCAGTTGAGCGATGCGGACAAGCAGATGATCCCCCAAGCGTTGGAGATGCTCAAGAGCAACCCAATGCGCTCCTTCCGCATTGAGATTGCGGCCGATTCCATGGTCCAGATGGATGAGGACCAGGAGAAAAAAGACCGCATGGAGATGCTCCAGGCGCTGGGTGGCTACCTCAAAGAGGCGCTTCCTGTCATCCAGGGCGCTCCCGAAGTCGCCCCCATGCTCATCGAGTTGATGAAATTCGCGGTAGGCGCCTTCAAGGTCGGCAAGGGCGTTGAGGGAATGATTGACGAGACCATGGACAAGGTCAAAGCGGGAATAGAGGCCAAAGCAGGCCAGCCAAAGCCACCAGATCCTGAAATGGTGAAGATTCAGGCCAAACAGCAAGCCGATCAACAGGCATTGCAGGCCAAGGCCCAGAGCGATCAGCAGACGCTACAGGCAAACATGCAGATGGAGCAGATGCGCCTCCAGGCCGAACAAACCGCAGAGCAACAGCGCTTGCGGTTTGAGGCCCAGATGGAGCAAGAGCGCCTTGCTGCGGAAGGTCGTGCAACCCAGATGCAAGCCATGTTCGACCAGCAATTCCAGCGCTGGAAGGCGGAGCTTGAGGCTGCGACAAAAGTTGAGGTCGCCAACATCAGCGCCAAAGTCAAGATGGATGACAACGCGACTAGGGCCGCTGAGCGCGAAGTATCACAGGAAGTCAAACCGTAGTTTTTCAACAGCAAGCCATGCTTGCAATTCTCAAAGGAGCTTTACATGGCTTATGCAAGTGAACTAGTGGGCGCATTCCCGCCAGGCCAGGCAAGCGCGGTTGGCGGCCAATACAACGCCATCACCGCCGCTGGCAGCGCCCAAGGCAGCGCTGCCACTCTGACGGCCTCCATGTCCGTGGTGGCTGGCGCCGACGGCACGAAAGGCGTGATCCTCAAGGGCCAACCAGGTGACGAGGTTTGGGTTTTCAACAACTCCGCTTCGACGCTCAAGGTCTATCCGCCTACAGGCGCCGCGATTGCCGTGGTGGGTACGGGTGTGGGCACGGCCAATGCCGCGTTCTCGCAGTTGACCTACAAGACCACGATTTACAAGTGCCTCACCAGCACCCAGTGGCTGGCCAACACCAGTGCGTAGAACATACCGGTACATTGATGGCGAGATGGTGGAGGTCACGGGCAACCGTGAGCCCGCGAAAAGCCACCAGGTCATGCCGGACATTCAGCCATATCAGTCCACCGTCACCGGCGAAATGATTACCAGCCGCTCCCAGCACAGGGAGCACCTGAAAGCCCATCACTTGGTTGAGATCGGCAATGAGACGAAATACCTCAAGCCCAAGCCCAAGGAGCTACCTCCGGGGCTCAAGCAGCGAATCATCGATATAGCCAACAGCAAATTGTGATAACCGCCCATTGAGGCGGTTTTTTTATTCCTGACGCTGACTACTCAGCGAGAAAGCATTGACATGGCAGACCTTCGCGAAGCCCTGACCACGGCCCTTGAGACGCACGAAACCGCCCCGGATACAACGATCCAAGCGGAAGTTGCTCCACCAATCGAAGAAACCACAGCGCAGCGCGAAGAGCGTCTCCGCGATGAGGGCGGAAGGTTCAAGGCCAAGGAAGAGGAAGCGCGTATCGCAGCAAAGCCAGCCACGGCGCCCGCCGTTGCAGCAGCTCCCGCAGTCGAGCCGAGAAAGCCGCCGTCGAGCTGGAAAAAGGACTATTGGGAGGCTTATCAGGCGCTTGACCCGAAGGTTGCTGATTACATTGTCCAGCGCGAGGAGCAGTTCGCCAATGGCGTGAGCACCTACAAGCAGGAAGCCGAGCGGGCCAAAGAGCTGTTTGATGCCATCGCGCCATTTCAGCAGGACTTGCAGCAACACGGCATAGCACCGGTCCAGTGGCTGCATCAGCTTGGAACGGCCCATCAGATGCTGGTGAAGGGTACGCCAGAGCAGAAATTGCAGGCTTTCCACAAGCTTGCCCAAGATTATCGCGTCCCGGTGGACGCATTGCTTGACCCGAACGTCAGGCGGCAGTTTTTAACAAGTCAGCCACCACCGCCCCCACAGGACGTAGGAAAGCTGGTTGAAGAGAAGTTCATGCAGGTGCAGGCAACAAGCGAAATCGAAAGATTCGCCGCCGATCCAGCGCATGAGCATTTTGAAGCGGTCAAAGCGGCGATGGGTCAACTACTTGACACAGGGTTAGCCACAGACCTTAAAAGCGCCTACGAAAAGGCCGTCCGTATGGATCCCGAACTCTTTGAGCGTGAACAACTTCGCACTCAAGAGGCTGCTGACAGGCAGCGCAAGGATGCAGAGGCGGCGCGAGTAGCCAAGGCGCGAGCCAACACAGTCTCCACCCGTTCGGCTACACCGACCGGTGCGATGGGCGGTAGCGGCAAAAAGGACTTGCGCTCAGCACTTGAGGACGCTGCGGAAGCGACCCTCGGCAGCGCAAGGGTTTAACTTTGTTTTAAGGAATAGTCATGGCATTCGCAAACTCAGCCGTGACGGACATCATCGCAACGACCATCCAGAGCCGTTCCGGTGAGCTGGCCGACAACGTCACCAACAACAATGCGCTGTTGAAACGTCTGAAGGCAAAAGGCAACGTCCGTCCATTCTCCGGGGGTAACGTCATCCTCGAAGAAATCATGTACAACGACTCGTCTACCGCGAACGTGAATTCGTACAGCGGTTTCGAGATTCTCAACATCAGCCCCAACAGCCCGATCAGCGCGGCGCAGTACAGCATTACCCAATATGCTGCTGCCGTCTCGATTTCCGGACTGGAAATGCTGCAAAACAGCGGCAAAGAGCAGATCATCGATTTGCTCGAAGGCCGTATCAAGATTGCCGAAGGGCAACTCCTGAACCGCATCAGCAATGACCTTTACCTCGACGGTACGGGCAATGCCGGCAAGAACCTGACCGGACTGAAAGCTGCTGTGGCGGACTCCCCGTCCAGCGGCACCTACGGCGGCATCTCGCGCAGCTCATTCTCCTTCTGGCAGAACAAGAGCTATTCGGGTGTTACCAACGGCGGTGCAGCGGTCACGCAGGCAAACATTCAGCAGTACATGACTGCACTGGCTATCCAGCTGGTGCGCGGTCAGGACAAGGCTGATCTGATCGTCGCCGACAACACCTACTTCCAGCTCTATGTGAACTCGCTCCAAGCGATGCAGCGTGTGCAGTCGGATGGCGGTGGCGATGCGGGTGCGGGCTTTGCCTCGATCAAGTTCTACGGCGGCGGCCAGTCCGCAGACGTGGTGCTTGACGGTGGTCTGTACTCGGGTGGTGACTCGGTGAATACAACGTGGTCTGGCGCCTCGTCCGCCCACATGTATTTTCTGAACACCAACTACTTCTTCTTCCGCCCTCACAAGGACCGGAACTTCGTCCCGATTGGTGGAGAACGCCAGTCGGTCAACCAAGACGCCATCGTGAAACTGATTGGCTGGGCTGGCAATTTGACCAGCTCGGGCTCCCAGTTCCAAGGTGTTCTGACCGCCTAAGGGGATAAACCATGGCATATACCATCACTGACCCACAATTGGGTTTTCTGCCTATCAGCGGCACTGACGCTGGTTTCACCACCTCGGGCGGTACGTCCGGTGGCACGCTGATCCCCACCCCTCCGCTGCAACTTGGCCAGATCGTGAAGGCGGTTGATCCCACGTTCGGCACGGGTGAGTTCATCCTGCTCCCAGGCGTGGCCTCCTGCGTTGTCGGCTCTGTCGTCACCTACAACACCACGACGTTCACCACGACGCTCAGTGCTGTAGGCGGAAACGTGCCGCAACCCATCGCCATCGCCATGGCGGCGAACACCAGCACTTCGGTCTGGTCCTGGTTCCAGATCAGCGGCGTTGCCGTTGTGAAGAAGCAGTGCACCGTGTCCCTGGCTGCTGGCGCTGCTGTCGGCGTGCTGTCTACCGGCCTCATTGCTGGTACGGCATCCGGTAAGGAAATCGAGGGCGCCATGGTGGCCGCTGTGGCTTCTGCCACTGCCGGCCGCACTTCCGTTCGCGTGCTTCTGAACCGACCCAATAAGCAGGGTCGCATTACCTAACCTCCGAGTTAGTCTACTGCCTCTTCCAAAAGAGGGGGCAGCGGAAAAACAGGAGAACCACTTGCAGATACCTTATTCCAATCTCAGCCTGTCTCATCAGAATCCTGGCGCAGAAATGCCATTGATCATGCCGATACGGGTTATTTGCAATACGTCTGATGAGGTGCTTTACGAGCATATCCGAGTCAATTCTCGCCGCCCAGGAAAGTGGCTTGAGTCGCAAGAAGCGCATGAGGGGACTGCGGTATTGTGCGGATCCGGGCCATCCATCGGGGACTATCTTGATGAAATCAAGGCCTTGCAAGAGTCCGGCGCAAAGGTCTTTGCCATGAATGGCTCAGCCAAGTTCCTGAACGACAAAGGGATCCTGGCTGACTATCAGGTGGTCATTGATGCCCGTGAAGAAACGGCGGATCTGGTAGGGCCGGCCAGAGAGCATCTGTTTGGCTCTCAAGTGCACCCAGCATGCTGGGACAGGGCTCCAAACGCCATGCTTTGGCATTTGCAAATCGAGGACATCGAGGATCACTTCCCAGATTATGAAGACGGGTATTGCCTGATTGGCGGCGCTGCTTCCGTGGGGAACACAGCGACTTGTCTTGCCTACGCCATGGGTTACCGGGATCTGCAGATTTACGGCTATGACTCAAGCTACAGGCAAGACCAGGGTCACGCATTCTTTCAGCCGTTGAATAACGGTGATCCATGCTGCCGGGTGACATTTGCCGGTAAAGAGTACTTGGTCAGCCTGACCATGAAGATGCAGGCCGAAAAATTCCAGGAAACGGCCCGCGAACTAATCAACCTTGGGTGCGACGTGGTTGTCCATGGTGATGGGTTATTGCCCGACATGTTCAACGCTCCCTCGCTCACCGAGGAGCAGAAATACCAATTGATGTGGGCTCAGCCGGAGTACCGGATTGTTTCCCCTGGTGAGAGCGTTGCAAGCACCTTTGTGAAGCTGTGCAGGCCTACAGGCAAGGTTATTGATTTTGGATGCGGTACGGGTCGCGGAAGTCTGGCGATCGCCAGAGAGGCGAATTGCGAACTATTACTGATCGATTTCACGATCAATAGCAGAGACCCGGAAGCTATGGCGCTGCCATTTCTGTTGGCCGATCTATCAAAGCCCATTGACGCAAAGGGCAATTACGGCTTTTGCACCGATGTCATGGAGCACATTCCACCGGAACAGGTGGAGGCCGCCATCAGAAACATTATGGAAGTGACGCCTTGCACGTTCTTCCAGATCAGTTTGATTCCCGACAGTCTCGGGGGTTTGATTGGTCATCCCCTGCACCTGTCGGTCCATTCTTTCAAATGGTGGGCTGACTTGTTTGCGCGTCTTGGTTTCCATGTCCTCTGGCATAGAGACCTAGGCGATTCCGCCCTCTTTTACATCTCAACTACTTGAGAAAGAACGACCATGCTTGCTTCAGACCTCGACAACCCGGAATTCCTGGGACCCAAAAACCCTGATGAAGTGCTTCACGTTGAGTTTTACGACCACGCCGCACTCGATACGTGGAAAACCAACGATACCGGCATCAAATCCTATAAGGAGTCATGCCCTTACGTTCGCATCTCCATCCCCGGCAATCCTCACTCGATGATTGAGCGCGCCGCAGATGGCCGGGATACCCTGCGATTTCCCCGTCAGTGGCTGCACTTCCAAATGCAAACCGGCAAAATCGCCAATGCTGAAAACGTCCCCGGCTGGCAGATCGACCAATGGCCTGAACTCGATGGCGAACAGGTCCGAAATCTCAAACACTTGCGCTTCTACACCGTCGAACAGATCGCCGGGGCTAATGATGCCCAAATTCAGGGCATTGGCATGGGTGGCAATGGTCTACGCGAGAAGGCCAAGCGAGCTATTGCAGAGCGCAACGGCGCGATGGTCAACCAGGAAGTCAAGGCCCGTGATGAGAAGATTGCCGCCCTCGAAGACCAAATGCAGCGGTTGATGGCGATGCTGGAGGCGAAGCCTGAAGCTCCAGACGCAATAGAGCCGGTCCGTCGCGGGCGCAAGCCAAAAGAGGCCGCTCATGCCTGAAATGGTCCCCACCGAAATCACCAAGAAGTCCTTGGCGATTGTGCGTTTCGGCCCTGCGGGCTTTGAGACGGACGGATTCCGGCCAGCCGAGTATTTCCAGGTGACGATTGATCCGCAATTTGTCTCCAAATCTGGTGATTTCATCCGATTTGGGCAGACCGCTGGTGATGAGATTGTCGGCTGGCAGCGCGTCAAGGCGCTGACGGTTGTCGAGGTGCTTGCCGAGTTCGAGACGCTCGATCCTCCTCCCGTTGTCACGGGGCACGACTCCGTAACCATGAATTTCCTGGAGTCCTAAATGGCTACGATGCTGCAACTCATCCAGCGGGCGACTGGAGAGATGGGGCTATCCGTCCCTTCTTCAGTCGCCGGGAATCAGACGCAGGATGTGGTGCAGCAACTTGCCCTTTTGAATGCTGTCGGGAATGAGCTGGCCCGGGAACATGATTGGCAGGCCCTGAACAAGGCCTATACCTTCACCGTCTCATTCACGACCATCACCGGAAATACGGTCAGCGCAACCTCAAATTTGACCAATGCGTCCTCGATTTCCGGGATCGACACGACCTATCAGATCAGCGGGCCGGGCATCAACCAGGCGTGCTTCGTGGCAAGTGCGCCGACCGGCACGACCATTCCATTGTCTCAGCCCGCGACCTCGACAAACACGGGCGGGAATTACACGCTGACCAAGGTCAAGTATTCCATGCCATCGGATTACGACAGGCAGATTGACAACACGCATTGGGACAAGTCCAAGCACTGGCTCATGCTCGGCCCGGAGAGTGCGCAACAATGGGAATGGCTGATATCCGGCTACATCTCCACCGGCCCGAGGATTCGCTATCGCATCTTTGGAGGGTATTTCCAGATCTGGCCTGCCATCGGAACGGCTGACGTTCTGGGGTTTGAATACGTCTCCAATGCCTGGGCATCTAGTTCTTTGAGCGTGGCGCAAACCACCCTGACCGCTGACGCGGATACATGCATCTTCCCCGATGTATTGATGGTTCTGGGATTGAAAAACAAATACTTCCAGGTGAAGGGCCTTGGCCCGATCTATCAGGAGGACTACGACAAGCAACTCTCGATTGCCAAAGCCAATGATTCCGGCTCGGCAACCCTGAGTTTTGCTCCTCGCCCATCCGAAGTGCTGATTGGCTGGGACAACATCCCGGATTCGAACTACGGCAGCTAATGATCTCAAAGCAAAAGAGGGTTGTGCCAGCCAGAGCAATGCCGGCGAGTCTGCCTGCGCCTATTGGTGGCTGGAATGCACGGGATGCATTGGGAGAGATGGCGCCGAATGATGCAGTATTTTTGACCAACTATTTCCCCGCGACAACGGATGTCCCGGTTCGCAAGGGACACACTCGATACGCAACGGGAATAAGCGGCCAAGTCGATACGCTTTTTACCTACGCAGGCGGGGCAACCAAGAAGATGTTCGCGATTGCGTCCGGGTCAATCTATGACGTGACCAGCGGGGGCGTAATAGGAGCGGCCTCTGTGACAGGGCTGACGAATTCCCGCTGGCAGTATGTGAACAACACGACCGTAGCGGGGAGCTATCTCCAGGCCGTGAACGGCGCGGACAAGATGGAAGTGTTCGACGGCACGAACTGGCACAAGGACGGTGATGGGGCGCCTTACGACATTACAGGGGTGAA
>Ga0307508_10005766_pt1 | contig 11715 bp, 15 predicted proteins | sample 9_EM_MG_FD_203089 | JGI IMG/M metagenome (GOLD analysis project Ga0307508, IMG submission 203089) | Populus trichocarpa ectomycorrhiza microbial communities from riparian zone in the Pacific Northwest, United States - 9_EM | ecosystem: Host-associated > Plants > Roots > Unclassified | place...
GGACTGCTGAAGGCGGGCCGACTCGTAGGCAGGAAGCAGGCGCCAGCAGGCGCCGTACGTGATCAGATCCAGGTACCGTTCGGGATATCCTGTGGTCGTAGCGAAGTCGTCAGAGCCAGCGGCAAGCGGCGTGGGCCGCTTGATGTACTCAACCCTGATGTTCCTGCCAGGCACTACGAAGTCTCGCATGATCTGGATGCTCTTGCCGGTAGGTGCAGGCGTAGGCTTGACCTGGCCGGACGTGGTCGATGCCGAAGGGTTGAAGCGCCACGAGCTGAGCGGGAACCAGACGGCCGAAGGGCCGATGGTGTTGACCGTTACCTTGTAGACGTCCTCAACCTCGACCGGTATCGGATACTCGTACCTGGCTGCGATCTTCGGGAACTCGTACTCACCGAACACCCAGAGATCGGGGAAGGTGGCGTTGATCGTGTCGTTGATGGCTTCCTTGATGCGAGCCCTCGGGTACATCGGATCGTCGGTGACGATCGTGTCCAGCGTGTGAGCGGCAGCGGTAGTGCCCTCCACTCCTCGGCCTGTCCCGGTGAGTCCACCCATCACGGTGACCAACCCGGTAGGACGGTCGAACTTCTTGACGAGGATCAGCTCATCGTCGATCTCCACCAGGCCACGGGACAGATTGGTCACGGTCTCGGTGTCGACCACGAAGGTTACATCGTTGTTGTCCATCGGCGCAGTGAGGTACGAGATGGACGCCTGGTCTCGGGTGTAGCCAAGTAGCTGCTGCTTGACTCGGCTGACTAGCTGATCAAATGTGACAGCCACTTGGCCTCCTTACGACGCGAGCGAAGCCCTTAGAGTTCCGCCCAGGTGACGTTGATGTTCCAGAGTTGGTCCACATCGCCCGCTGCTGTGTTGTAGACAATGCCTTCCCCGGGGCGGCAGACAAATCCCGCACCTGAAGGTACCGTCGCGTTGCCAGTCGGGCCAGTGCCAGCACCAACGGTGGTGATAGCCGGGATGAAACCTATGAGCGCAGTGCCGACGTTGGTCGTGGTGGGGTTACCCACTCTGACTTCCGCCACGGGGTTGGCGTCTGCGGTATTGAACCGGTTGACCGTACTGGCCGCTATCAGCGTGCCAGCACTAGCGGCCGTAGTCCTGAAGACCTTCATGTTGGTAGTCACGGTAGCTGCGCCAGTAGCGTACGCGTCCACCGTTGCCTGATAGAAGACCAGGGTCTTACCGGAGGCTGAAGGATTGAAGATTGAGATGAAGTTGTTGGCCGCCAACACTCCGGAGATTTCAGTGAGGCTGTGAAAGTAGAACTTAGATCCCGGAATCGGAGCTTGCGTTACCCATATGGGGGCTAGCTGGGTAGTAGCATTCTCCACGTTGACGTTCTGCTGTGCCACTTAGGCCGCCATGATCTTGGTGGTCAAGGTACCGGCGCCCCCAGCGCCGGACAGAGATGCTCGGTAATACCGGAATGCCTTGCCGCTGCTGGACGCCGTCACCGTTGCAGCGGCAGTGAGGGCCACCGTTGTGCCAGTAGACACGAACGTGGTGTTGTCCAGCGAACCTTCGAGGGTGATCGTGCCGGTCAGGGTGGACGTACCTACGCCGACCAGGGTGCAGTTGACGTGAGCCGATCCGCAATCCATGGTGGTGCCGGTCGCGTTGGTAGTGACAGCGTTCAGTGTGGTGGTGGCCGCCAGCTGTCCGGTAGTCACCAGAAGCATGGCGCCGAGGTTGGCGTCAGGCAGGGCGATGTTCACCGTGCTGCCAGCGACGTCCCGAAGGATGACGGGCGTAGACGTAGAGCTTGCTCCATCGATCCTTATGGTCTGCTCAGCCAGGTCTCCGGTGATGTTTCCATCGGTGACGCTCATAGTGCATCAGCCTCCTTGAACGCAGCATCTACGTGATGCTGCTTGGTGCCAGCAGGCTCAAGGCCTTGCCGGACTGCGGACTCATAGCCGTCAAGCTCACGGTCCCACTTCTTCTGGCGACTCCCGTAGGAGTCGCTGATAGCGGGGGAGATCTGCAAACCCTTGGCCTTGATGCACTCGCCCCAGGATCGATGATCCTTCGTGGTGCACGAACTGGAGCAGCTGATCACTTGCACCGGCACTCCTCGAAAGGCCTACTGCACAGCATGCAGGTCGGTATCAGCCGACCGCACACGCAGTCGCACTTGAGGTAGCCGCACGTCGGACATCGTTCCCAGCTCATCAGCGCTCACCGACCAAGCCGATGACAGCCTCACGCCAGGGCACGAGAACGATCTCAGTCTGAGGTGAGACGTGGATGTCCCAGCGGAGCTTGACGAAGTACTCATCGATCCCGAGGACTTCCAGGTTCTGAAGGGTTCGTCCACCTCGATCGAGGTTGATCAGCGAACCGATCTTCAGGAGCGGCTCAGCTTCAGGCTCAGTCTTCTTGGCGACTGCCATCACTTGAACCTTTCCATGCGAACGGCGTGAAGGCCCCAGTCCTTGACCTCTTCGAGGCCTGTGAGCGCAAGGGACTTCTCTCGCCCGTCAGGGGCGAGTTCGTTGATGAGCAACGCAAGCTCCAGAGCCTTGCCTGCGATCTTGTGGTATCGCTCTACCTGGTCAGCGCTGGAATTGACCAGGCTGAACCGGTTCTCGATGTCTTCGGGCTTCATCAGCTTACGTACCCTTCACTTACTCGGTAGATGTCAGGACGGAAGCTGTTATGTCCGAGCATCACGGTCTCTGCCTTGGTGGCATCCGCTACGGCGGATGCTGAACTCTTGTAACCGTTGGCCATAGGTTTGGCTATCTTGATGCCAGCGATCTCGTCAGTCCTGATGAATCCCCGACTGTCCATAGATACCCTCCCGGTGGGAGTTGTGGTCAGAGCCAAGCTCGGACGTCTGGTGAAGAGCCATCGTCCGGAACAGCCCAGCCTCAAGGATGCCTCGCTCGTTGCCGTTGACGTTCGTAGTCCTACCGGCGGGGCCAGCAGGCTCCATGTGAGAGCCGCCCCAATCCTGCATGTCGTCGTTGGCGCTGATATAGCCTTCAGGGCGGGGCTCGGTCTGCGGGTTCTTGTAGAGGTCAGACATTACTTGGCCTTCCGTCGTCCAGCTGCGGCCATCTTGGCCATCTTGGCGTTGCCGTACTTCTTACGTCCGGCCATAGCGGCGATCGCCGCGCCCTTCTTTCCCCCGCCAGCAGCTTTGGCTACAGCGGCGAAGCGTCCACCCTGCCCGAGCTTCGCTTTGGGGTTCGGTTTAGCAGCCATGATTCTCCTTAGGCGGGGATGAAGTTGGAGGCGTCGGCAGCACCAGAGGCGATGATGTCAGCCCTTACCTGGTCGCTCACGATCCACTCGTATCCACCCCGGAAGTAGTGCAGGCCCGCCGAAGGGGCGGGCCAGAAGGTGGTGTCTTGCTCGTTCGGGTTGACCGGGCGATTGACCGCGCCGATCTCGTTGGTGTACGCGTCGTATCTGGTCTGCTCGTAGATGCCGGGCGACACCTCGACTACCGAGACGGCTCGGTTCATGCGATATCGCTCCATGAGCGGGGACCACCCGAAGGGAGCCTCGGCGACCGTGGGTGTAGTGAATAGCCAGTTAGCCACTGAGGCTCCCTTCGATTAGCGACGCAGCGAAGCTGCTAGCAAGCGGCGTACGGCTCTGCCGTATCGCCTAGATCACTGACTGTTGAGCGTGAACCACTGCGTACCGTCAGAGACGATGGAGCAGCGGCCGGTGACGCCACCAACGGTACCGGCGGTCATCGCGAACGTGGTAGCACCGTTGATAGTCTCCGAGGCGTTACCATCGATCGTAAGAACACCAGTGTTCTGGCAGATCAGCTGATACACACGACCCGGCTGGGTCGTGGCAACAGCGGGAAGCGTGACCGTCTTGGTCGCGCTGTTGGTGTAGATGATCACGTAGTCGTTCGCGGTCAGCGTGTCAGTCGTGGCAGCCACGGTTCGCGTGGTGAACGACGTATTGTCGAAACCGGACATGCGTTACCTCCTTGAGAGAAAGAGCGAGGGCGCCTCTGAGAGATGGTCGTTTAAGGCTGGCACCTCTGGCCAGCCCCCTCAAGTGGGTCACGCAGCCGGACGGGCCGAACTGGTGGACTGAGCCACGATCAGCGACTCCGGACGGTACAGCGTCCAGCCAGCCACGCCGTACCAGCCGAGCGGCTGGAAGCGGGTCAGCTTGTCGACGACCGGACCACGGACCGTGTGGAACTCTTCGGCCACGGCCTCAGCCAGAGCCTGCTGACCCGTGAAGTACGTGTTGTACACGCGGGTCTGAGTCGAACCAGCACCGGCACCGGACTGGACGTTCTGAGCGCGGGGCGTCTCGATGTAGCAGGCGCCCTCGTACTCGCCGATCTCGCCAGCCCAGATGTTACCGGCCGCCGAGTAGTTGTGCGGGTCACGCCACGCAGCCGCACCAGTCTCACGACGCAGGTCGTAAGAGACCTGCGGGTGGATGTACGCGGTGTAGTAGTTGTCCTTGTTCGGGTGGACAGCCAGCGTCCGGAGCTGGGTCGGAGCGAACCGAGCCATGTCCGAAGTGAACACCGAGTCGGAGTCGATCGCGGTCAGCGCGACCGGGTTGGTCGGCGTAGTGCCGAACCCGTAGCCGATGACGCCACCACCAGAGGTACGCAGCGTCTGCGTACCAGCAGCAAGGACGTTCTGAACCAGAAGGTCGATGGAGTCGACCAGGTTCCAGGCCACCTGATTGACGAGACCGGCGGTCACGTCGGTGAACGAGAACAGGTCCAGCTTGTTCGAGACCAGGATCGCGTTACCGTACTCGTTCAGAGTAACGGAAACCGTGGTCGGGTTACCGGCCGCAACGGCGTCCGGGTCGACCAGTTCGTTCAGCGGCGTGATGGCCTGAGCGAGATCCTGGTACAGCTCGAACACGACGGACGAGCCAGGCATAGCCTGCTGGACCGGTCGCTTGTCGGCGACCATGCGGAACAGCGGCTGCTTACGAAGGGCGAACTCAAGAGCGCGGTCATACGCGGTCTGGACGAGGTTCGCTAGTGCGGCGGTGCCGGTAAAGGCGTTAGCCATTAGTCACTCCTTAGGGAGGTGGGGCATTGTCACACACCGTTCATGTTCTGGAACGATGCGATCAGGCCCTTAGTGTCGGTAGCATCATTGACGGCTGCCTGAGCAGCCTCCACGTTGCCCACCGGAACTCCCTCGGACCCAGCCTGAGACATGCGCTCGAACTGAGACTGCATCGACGGGGGAAGCGTGGGCGTGGTGGGCTGTTCAACGGCAGCCTGCTGGGGCTGCCCACCGCCGAAGGTCTGTCGCATGGTGTCGACCCATTCCTTGGCCTTCTGCGGATCGTTGGGGCCCTGATACACGGCCTGTGCACCCGGAACCCCGAGGGACTCGAAAACGGTGGCCATCTTGGCAGTCTGCTGCTCCTCCAGGAAGCTCGTCAGCTTCTGGCTAAGCTCATCATTCTGCTGCTTCATGGCGTTGTACGCGTCGCGAAGTGCCTTGGGACCGCTAGCTTCGGTGCTGTTGTCCAGGTCGCTTGCGTCGTTCTCGGTGTAACCCCAGTTGTTGGACATATGATGTCCCTCCCATAAGATGTGTAGGCCAGAACAGCCAGCCCGGGGAGGCTGGCCACCGCTCCTACGATAAGTGCCGGTCTTGGATACATGACTGAGGGCCGGTCGATCTCGTCATGGTGGACTCGCTCGGGATCGAACCGAACGAAGAGGCGCCGTACGCCTCGCGAGTCCTGCCTCTTACTTGGCTCCGCCCGACTGGGCGAGTCCACCTCGTGCGCCACCAGTGGCGGAGCTGAACGCTCCGCGCTCTCGGGACGCAAGGCCAGCCTTCTTGGCTGAGGCTGTTGCGCTCGTGCCAAACGTGGCCTGCTCCGACTCCGACTGGGTCCAGGTCGATCCGTAGATCGACGCCAGATCTTGCATCGTCCCCAACTCTGAGGCTACCTGGGAGTAGCCCTGCTGGGCCTGGGCTGCCGTAACGCCAGACGTGGCCAGCTGTTCCGCGTACGTCTTATCGAACGTCAGGCCCTGCTGGAGTGCCGCAGCACCGATCTGTGCTGTAGCCGCGCTCTTCTGGAGCAGCGGCAATGCTCGGTCGGCGTCCAGGAAGTAGGCGGCCATCTCGCCATTGCCGATACCGATCTGACTCAACGCCTGCTTGTAGTAGGGGTTCGCCAGGGCGGTGGCCTGCGTGGCCAGATCCACCCGGGACTGAATCTCGGTGGGGCTCACGTCCTTGGACAGCCACTCGGTGAAGTCGTCATTACTGTCGTAGAACCCTTCCGGCAGGCCGGAGGACCGGAGAAGTTGACGGTACGAGTTCTCGGTGCTGATGTAGTCGGCGGGGGAAAGGACAGGCAGGCCATCCTTGACCCGGGCCTCGTTCGCAGCGAAACGCTGCTTATACTCCTTGGTGTCCTGAAGGAGAATCGAGATCGTGTCGGACGAGTAACCGTTCTTGACGTAGTCGTATATCTTCCCCGCCAGACTCTCCAGTCCGTACTGCTTGAACACCGTTTCCAGAGCGAGGAACGCGTCACGGTTGGACCCGGTGAGCAGCTTGTCGTACTGCCCGGTCGACTCGTAGTATCTGTTCTGGACAGTCGTAAGCTGCTTGCTTGACGCGTTCAGTCGACTCTGCGCAGCCTTGAGGCTATCCTGTGCAGCGCCCAGAAGGCGCTGACTGTTCTTGTCCTTCTTGCCCTTGAGGCTGGCTATCTGCTTGGTCAGTCCGTTGACTTGAGCTTGCAGCGTCTTCTGTTGCTGCTGGAGCAGCTTGAGCTGAACCTGTTGGGCCGTACTGTTGTCGATCTGTCCAGGCAGCTGCGCGCCAGAAAGTGCCATGGTTCCTCCTCTCAGTACTTAAATCCGAAGTCAGCGAGCACCTGGTGTCCGACCTGCATCAGCGAATCCTGGGCATTCTTGGTCTGCTTCCATCGGGGATCGCCTCGAAGGTCGTTCTCGAACTGCCAGAGAGGCTTTGCCTGCACTTGCAGCGTGGTCGGGTTCTTGTACTGAAGCGCCTTCTTGACCGTGCTGTCGTACAGATTGATGCTGCCAGCGGGCAGCTCAAGGATCTGAGACATCGACTGGAGGTAAGGCTGAGCGATGTCTGCCACCGTCTGGCCGCCATCCAGCTGCTTGGAATACTGGGGGAACATGGCCTTAGCCTGTCGCAGCATGTCGTTCTTGTAGTCCGACGTGGTAGCCAGACCGCGCAACACCTTTCGGGTGTTGGCGGCGTACCACGAGTCAGACATCTTCACGCCCATACTGTAGGCATAAGACCTCAACTCGTTCTGAACGTCAGCCCCCTGCCCCTCCATGTCTCCGCCGTTGAAGTAGACGTACTGGCCGAGGAAGTAGCGAAGCTGCCCCTCGTTCCAGCCCTTGGCCACCATGTTGTACGCGGCCTCGGACATGCGCTTCTTGATGAGCGTAGTCTCTTTGACTCCCAGTTGGTTGGCCAGCTGCTGGACCGTGACCCTGGCCTGTGACAGCGACTGCCGAGCAGTCGCCGGATCGGTGAACATCTGGGTGAGGTATTGGCGCTCCTTGTCGGAGTGCGCCTTCCACCACTTGGTGCCCCGCATCTTGGCGTTGAACATCTCTTGGGACCAGCCCTCTTTGACCATGGGGTTGAAGATCTTGTCCCGGATCTCAGGGTTGGCGTTCAGGAAGTCCATCGTGAAGCCGTACTTTTCGGCAAGCTCCGCCTTGTCCAGCTTCGGCACGACTGGGTCACCTCCTATCCCTGATCCGCTATAGGTCGAAGTGTCGACCCTGCCAACCACCGAGTCAACGTACTCTTTGATCGACGGCCCGCCGGACTGAGACTTAGTCGACATGTCCAGGTCGTGGTTGCCTGGCCCTGCGTACCAGGCTGCGGCTGCACCTCTCGGCCCCCAGCTGTCGTAGTAGCCCTTGAGGATTCCACGGACAACCTTCTCCTGGATGGAGGGCGTATCCCTGAACTTCTGCCAGGACACCGAGTAGCCAAGCACTTGCCTGGACCAGCCGGGGATGTTGGCCTTCATGACCTGATACTTGCCGACCGCGCCGATAGAGTTGACAACCGAATAGTTGCCGCCACTCTCCTGCGTGGCGATAGAACGCATGAACGCGTCGAAGCCTGACTGGGCCACTGAACCTCCTAGGAGCGAGACGCCCACAAGGGCGCTCGCCACCGCTTTAGCCGCGAAGGCCCATAGACTTGAGAACGCTGTGACCAACGTTCATCACCTGATCCTGGGCGGCCTTGGTGCCGCCCCATCGGGGGTCATTCCGGAGTCGGTCGAGGAAGGTCGTCTGATCCATGCCAGTCGGCTTACCGTCTGTGTTCACCCCGTTCAGCGCCTGCTTGACCAGCGGGTCATTCAGGGTGATGCTATCCGGGTTGAGGTCAAGCTCTTGGGCCATCGTCTGAATGTACGGAGTAGCGATGTCCATCATCGTCTGTCCAGCTTCGAGCTGCTGCTTATAGCTGGGGAACGCAGAGATGGACTGCTGTACGATCTGGTTCTTGAAGTCGGCATCAGTGGCTAGCTTGCGGCCCACGAGGGCCGCTTGGTTCTTGACCGTCTGATTGTCGAGGGTGACGCCCTGCTCGTACGCGTACTTTTTCATCGCGTTCTCGTAGGCTCCAGCCTCACCCCGGAGCGTACCCTTGATGAAGGTCACATACTTACCCAAGACGTTTCGCAACCCGTCCTCCTGAAGTCCGGTCTCAAGTACTTGAGAGGCGATCTTCGAGAGCTTGGCGGGGGGAATGACGGCACCCATCTCGGAGGCGAGCTGCTGAACCTGAAGCCTGGCGGCCCCAAGGTTCGCCTCGTAGGTGGCAGGGTCGGTGCTCTTCATCTGCTGCACCTGACGTTGCGTCTCCGAGTTCTCCTGCCACCACTTAGTGGTCCGCATCTCGGCCATGAACTTCTCTTTAGACCAGGTCTCGTTGACCATCTGTCCGAATTTGGTCTTCAGCTCGGGGTTCGAGTTGAGGAACGAGTAGGCGAAACCATACTCGGCAGCCAGCTCCTCGGGCGACAGCTTGGCCTCAGCCGTTCCCCCGCTGGGGTCCCACTCGCCAGAAGGCCCACCACCCTCGATGCCCGAGATGCGTCGTCCGCCCACGAAGCTGTCCTGGTAATAGCCCGACTTGAGGCTGGCTATTTCCACGCCCTTGCCGGGGCGTGGGGCGTGAATGAACTTGCCGCCACCCAGATAGATTCCCACGTGATCAGGACCGGCCTGGCCTCCGAAGTCGAAGAAGATCATGTCTCCAACTTGGAGGCCGTTCATCTTGACGGCTTTGCCCTGGCCGATCTGGTCGTAAGTGACGCGAGGAACCGACAGTCCGAAGTTCTTGTATACCTGCTGAACAAGTCCGGAGCAGTCGATGCCACCCTTCAGGCTATTGCCGCCCCAGACGTAAGGGGTGCCGATGAACTTCTTAGCGTACTCGGCTATCTGCTGACCGGATACGGCCATCAGTCACCCCCCTATCATCTCCATGAGCCAGTTCATGCCGTTCGTGGCGGCCTGATAGGCCCCGTACTCCGGGTCCTTCTTGGCTTCCTCTTGGGCCATGAGCTGCTGCGAGGCGGCGGTTACGCCGCCCGTCGTGGTGCTCGTCTGGTTCTGGAGATCGGAACCCAGGTAGTCAGACGTGGTGGTGGTCATCGCCGGATTGGACTGTTCATACTTGTTCAGCGTCCCCTTGAAGCGAGCGATCTCGGACTTCGTGGGATCACGACCAAGCAAGGCCTGGGCTGCTCCCTGAAAGAGCGCGTGAGCGTCCTCTGCGGTACTCAGGTTGTACGTCTTCTGTGTCTGAGTAACCGTCCGGGGCTTGGCCGCCGCGTCCTCTCTCTGGGCTATGTCCTTGCCGATGACTTCCCAAGGGCTGACCCACTTGCCTGCCAGTGAGTACTTACCGGCCACCTCCACGTAGCCAGCCCACAGGCTGGCTAGCTGGGCGTCCTTGAGTTGGCCGGTGTCGTATCCAGCAAGACCCAGTTGACTGAGGAACTGGTTCTTCGTCTTGTTGTCCCACTTGTAGTACATGCCGGACGCGGCATCTTGGTCCATGAACCCGATTCTGGAATCGGACCCCAGGTAGATGATCGGATTCTTGGCGGTACCATGTCCGGTATCTACACCAGTGCCGCCCACGGCACCCACCGTGGCGCCAGCATTCTTCTTGACCGTGTTGTTGAAGGTGTTCTGCTTCTGTTCGCTGGACGCCGCGCGTCTCGCCGCCAATGGATCAGGATTGGCTGGTGTGCTCATCAAACACCTCCCTGGTTGGCCAGTACGTCAAAGATGGACTGCTGGTCAGCACTGGAGGTGCTGCCCTGGAACTGGGGAAGCTCACCGGTCGACTGAGATTCGAGCACCGTGTCCTGATCGAAGCCCATGTCTCTCGACAAGTATCGAGAGTGCAGGTCTGCGAACTTGGTGTCAGCTTCCACGAGCTGAATCACCAGGGCGTTCCACTGCTGCTTGATGTCGGCGTTCGATTCGGCGTTGATGTCGTCCGAACCATCGGCATCGTTCCGCATAATCAGAGCGCGCTTCACGTCATCCCGATACTGAAGATAAGTCTTCAGTGTGTAGATGTCGGATCGCATGCCCACGCTGCCGTCAGGGTTGACGGCCTTGGACCAGATCTCCGGATCATCTACGATCTGACGCATCGACTGAGCAGCACGATCGTAGTAGCCTTTGTCGAGGGAGTTGAAGTCCTTCGACCAGGCCTTGTTGTAGTACGGATTCTCTATGATGTTGCCAGCGTCGTCCAGAGTCTGAGCGTCTGACAAGGTGCTGACCAACGCCTTCTTCTCGGACAGCAGATCTTCTGCCCCCTCGTCCTCGAAGGACTTGAGGCCACGGTCGAACAGCTGAGAGTAGAGACCGTTCATGTACGACTTGTACTGACGCCACCCCAAAGAGCGCTGACTCTCGTCCAACGCTTCACGGGCTGTCATCTGGGTGCGCTGAGCCAGACCGCCTGCGGCGTCAGCCGCATGTGTCTTCTCGTAGTAGTACGCGCCGTTGGAGTACTTGCCGTCACCTTCGGCCCCGACTACCAGACCGGCCCACTCGGGACCAGCCTTGCTGATCAGATCCTGGTAGTACTTGGACGCGAACACAGCCTCCTGCGTCGGCTTCAGTCCGGTATTGTTCTTGGACATCGACTGAGAGAAGATGTACGCGCTGTCTCCGTACTTGTCGTAGAACTGCTGGTCTGCACCCTTGGGGTCGACGCTCTGCATCTGTCGGTACTGGTCCCGGAAGAACTGATACGGGTCCTGGCTGTTCAGCGAGATGGGCAGCACGCCAGCGAAGATCGACCGCATAGCAGTCCAGCGAGTAGCCCTGCCCTTGATCTCGTCCCAGGTGGGCTGGCTCTTTCTCATGTGCTGGTCATACTTGTACGTCTCGGCCTGCATGATGTAGAACAGGCTCTTCTGGTACGTGTCGTTCATCTCGTTGGTAGCTTCTTGCCGCTTCAGCACGTTCGGCAGTAGCATGTGCCAGTTGGACTGATCGGGCCCCATCGCCAAGATGCCGAGCTTCTGATAGATGTCAGCAAGCTTCGGATCACCATTGGCGTCAAGGTCTGTGTACGGCAACTTATTGGCCGCCATCTGCACAATCGGCCCCGCCCCTACGGGCAGTGCCCCATCTCCGTGGTTCAAGACGATCTCAGC
>Ga0307508_10005767_pt1 | contig 11714 bp, 11 predicted proteins | sample 9_EM_MG_FD_203089 | JGI IMG/M metagenome (GOLD analysis project Ga0307508, IMG submission 203089) | Populus trichocarpa ectomycorrhiza microbial communities from riparian zone in the Pacific Northwest, United States - 9_EM | ecosystem: Host-associated > Plants > Roots > Unclassified | place...
GCGCGGCGACGAGGTCGCCCGGGTGCGCCGCGACCATCATCAGCTCGTCGCGCTCGACCCCGAGCAGCCGCGCCGCACCTTGATAGACCTCGGGGTCGGGCTTGTAGTGCTGGAACAGCTCGGCCGAAAGTACGCAGTCCCACGGCAGGCCGGCGTGCTTGGCCATGTCGACGAGCAGCGCGATGTTGCCGTTGGACAAGGTCGAGATCACATGCCGCGTCTTCAGTCGCTGCAGCCCGGCGACCACGTCGGGCCACGGGTTCAGGCGGTGCCACACGCGGTTCAGCGCATCGACCGCGGGCTCGCTCAGGTCACCCAGCCCGAAGCGCGGGCGGATCTCGTCGAGGATGCCGCGGTGCAGCCCATCGATGTTGGTCCACGCGATCTCGCCACGACGCGCGCGGTTCATCGCCGGCACGTAACCGGCGCGCCAGGCATCGGCGAACGCGGCCGCGTCGACCTGCGGCCAGCTCGCCCGGACTTCTCGAATGATCGAACCGCGCCAGTCGACCACGGTGCCGAACACGTCGAACACGAGCGCCTTGATGACCTTCATGCGAGCGCCCTCCCGATCAAGATTTTTTGAACGTCGCTCGTGCCTTCGTAGATCTGGCATACGCGCACATCGCGGTAGATGCGCTCGACGGGGAAGTCGCTGACGTAGCCGTAGCCGCCGAACACCTGGATCGCTGCGCTGCACACGCGCTCGGCCATCTCGCTCGCGAACAGCTTGGCCATCGCGGCTTCTTTCAGGCACGGCACACCGGCGTCCTTCAGGCTCGCGGCGTGGTGGATCAACTGGCGCGCGGCTTCAATCTGTGTCGCCATGTCGGCGAGGCGAAACTGCAGCGCCTGGTGCTCGAAGATCGGCTTGCCGAACGCGACGCGTTCCTTCGAATACGCGAGCGCCGCCTCGAACGCCGCGCGCGCCATGCCGACGCTTTGCGAGGCGATGCCGATGCGCCCGCCCTCCAGCCCCGACAGCGCGATCTTCAGGCCCTGGCCTTCCTCGCCGAGCCGGTTCGCCGCCGGCACGCGGCAGTTCTCGAACAGGATTTGCGCGGTGTCGCTGGCGTGCTGGCCCATCTTGTCTTCGATGCCCGCGACCGTGTAGCCGGGCGTGGCCGTCGGCACGATGAACGCGCTGATCCCCTTCTTGCCGGCGGCCTTGTCGGTCACGGCCATCACGATCGCGACATCGCCGTTCTTGCCGCTGGTGATGAACTGCTTGACGCCGTTCAGCACGTAGTCGTCGCCGTCACGCACCGCCGTGGTCTTCAGCCCGTCGGCCTGCGAACCGACATGCGGCTCGGTCAGGCAGAACGCGCCCAGCATGTCGCCGCGCGCCAGCGGCTTCAGCCACTGCGCCTTCTGCGCGTCGCTCGCCGAGGCCATCAGGATCGAGCACACCGGGCAGTTGTTGACGCTCACGATCGTCGACGTGGCGCCGTCGCCGGCCGCTATCTCTTCGAGGATGATCGCGAGCGCCAGGTAGTCCAGGCCCGCGCCGTCCCATTCGGTCGGCACCGCCACACCGTAGCAGCCGAGCGCGGCCAGTCCGCGCAGCTCGTCCTGCGGGAAGTGATGCGTCTTGTCCCACGCGGCGGCGTGCGGCGCGATGCGGTCCTGGACGTAGTCGCGCACGGCATCCTGCACGGCACGGTGGTCTTCGCTGAGTCGCATGCTGCTTGCCTCGTCGTCGCGGGCTCACCAGGGAATGGTGGCACCGTCGTGGTTGATGAAGCGGCCATTGTCGGCCGCGCTCAAGCCCGCGATCACGCGTCGAATGTCGCTTGCGCTTTGCTCGGGCGCGAGATCGCCGCCCGCGCCGCCCATCTCGGTGCGCACCCAGCCCGGGTGCAGGCTGACGCAGATGCAGCGGCCGGCGAGCACCTGCGACACATCCTTCAGCACCGAATTGACGGCCGCCTTCGAGGCCCGGTACAGCCAGCCTTGGTGCCCGGTGCGGGGCCCGATCGCCCCCATGCGCGACGACAGCAGCGCCAGCTTCGCACCCGGCGCGAGCGCATCGACAAGCGAGGGCAGCACGCGCATCGGGCCGAGCACGTTGGTGTTCATCACCGCCGCGAATTCGGCCTCGGTCGGCGGCTCCAGCCCGGTCGCGCGCGGGCCGTAGACGCCGGCGCAGAACACGATCACGTCGAAGGCTTCGCCGTCGATCTGCCACGCCAGGCGCGACGCGCTCTCGGCATTCGCGACGTCGAGCGCGATCGCATTCGCGCCGAGCGCGCGCAGCGTCGCCAGCGCATCATCCAAGCGCGCCGTCGCCGTCACGCGCGCGTCGGCCGCGCGGTACTGGCGCACCAGTTCCAGGCCGATGCCGCGCGACGCACCGACGATCAGAACATTCATGACGCCCCTTGGCTCACGAGAATCGTGCCGCGCGCGATCACCGCAGGCAGGCCTTCGGCGGTGCGCGCGTAGCCGTCGAGGTGGGCGAGCATGCCCTTCAGCGAGTTGTTCCACTCCACCGTCGAGACGCGCCACAGCAGGCTCACGTCCTGATCGGCAAACACCGGCGCCTTGAACGCGAAGTTCATGTTCAGGCACAGCATCTGCCGCGCGACGCCGTCGGTGCGGCGCGAGAAATAGCTCGCGATCATGCCCATCAGGATCGCCGACGTGTGCTGGCCGCTGGCGATGATGCGGCCGAAGCGACCGTGCTGCGCGGCCTCGGCGTCCAGGTGCAGCGGGTTGTCGTCGAAGCTCATGCGCGCGAACGCGGCGATATCGTCGGTCGAGTAGCGCACCGTGCGGGTGATCTCCTCGCCGACGACGACCAGCTTGTCAATGTCTGCAGCGGCCACTCAGCAGAGCTCCAGCGCCAGCGCGGTCGCTTCGCCGCCGCCGATGCACAGCGCCGCCACGCCCTTCTTCAGGCCGCGCTTGCGCAGCGCACCGAGCAGCGTGACGACGATGCGTGCGCCGCTCGCGCCGATCGGGTGGCCGAGCGCGACCGCACCGCCGTGCACATTGACGATCTCGTGCGGCAGCTTGAACTCGGTCATCGCCGCGAGCGTGACCGCGGCGAAGGCCTCGTTCACTTCCCACAGGTCGACATCCTTGGCGGCCCAGCCGCTCTTCTTCAAGACCTTGTCGATCGCACCGACCGGCGCGGTCGTGAACCAGTTCGGCGCCTGCGCGTGCACCGCGTGCGCGCGGATGCGGGCGAGCGGCGTGCAGCCGAGCTTCTTGGCGGTGCTCTCGCGCATCAGCACCAGCGCGGCGGCGCCGTCGGAAATGCTTGACGAGGTCGCCGCGGTGATCGTGCCGTCTTTCTTGAACGCGGGCTTCAGGCCGGCGATCTTGTCGAGCTTGGCCTTGAAGGGCTGCTCGTCGAACTTGATCACCGTGTCGCCGTTCTTGCCGGCCAGCGTCACCGGCGCCATCTCCCAGTCGAAGCTGCCGTCTTCGTTGGCCTGCTTGCTGCGCTTCGTCGAGTCGATCGCAAACTGGTCCATCTGCTCGCGGCTGAAGCTGTACTTGGACACGCACTCTTCAGCAAACACGCCCATCGCCTTGCCGCCGCCATTCGGCAGCTTCTCGTAGGCGTCTTCGAGGCCGTCGATCGCCATGTGGTCGTACAGCGCCGTCATGCCGTACTTCACGCCCTTGCGCATGGCCGTGAGGTGCGGCGCGTTGGTCATGCTCTCCATGCCGCCGGCGATCACGACGCTGGCGGTCTCGCTGTTCAGCATGTCGTGCGCGAACATCATCGCGCGCATGCCCGAGCCGCACATCTTCGACAGCGTGACTGCGCCGACCGACTGCGGCAGCCCTGCGCCCAGCACCGCCTGGCGCGCCGGCGCCTGGCCCTGGCCGGCCATCAGGCAGTTGCCCATCAGCGCCTCGTCGACCGCGTCGCCGGTGATGCCGGCACGGGCCACGGCCGCCTTGATCGCGACCGCGCCGAGCTGGTGCGCGCTCAGCGAACTGAAGTCGCCCAGTAAGCCGCCGATGGGCGTGCGAGCGGCGGAAACGATGACGATGGGATCGGACATGGTGGCTCTCCTGTCGAGGTGGATCAGATTGACTGCGACGGCCCCGGGCGCCCGAAGCGCTTGGCGGCGTCGTAGGGGAATACATCATGCACATAACCGGCCTGGATGCGCTCCTTGTGGCCTTGCCAGAACGCCGCGTCGAGCAGGTCGGCGTGGTGCTTCATGAACACGCTCTTCACGCCCGGGTTGCCGAGCAGGAACGGGCCGAAGGTCTCGGGGAACACGTCTTTCGGACCGACCTTGTACCAGACCTCGGCCGACATTTCCTCCTCTTCGGTGCGCGGCGTGGGCACCTTGCGGAAGTTGCAGTCGGTCAGGTATTCGATCTCATCGTAGTCGTAGAACACGACCTTGCCGTGACGCGTCACGCCGAAGTTCTTCCAGAGCATGTCGCCGGGGAAGATGTTGGCGCGCACCAGGTCCTTGATCGCGTTGCCGTATTCGATCACCGCGCTCTCGATCTGCGCCAGCGAGGCCTCTTGCAGATAGATGTTGAGCGGGATCATGCGGCGCTCGATGTAGAGGTGGCGGATCACCAGCGCGTCGCCGTCGTCCTCGAGCAGGCTGGGGCAGTAGTGCTGCAGCTCGGCGACGAGCTCGTCGTCGAAGCGCGCGCGCGGGAACGCGACGTTGCTGTATTCGAGCGTGTCGGCCATGCGCCCGACACGGTCGTGCTGCTTCACGATCAGGTACTTTCGCTTGATCAGCTCGCGCGTGGTTTCCTTCTGCTCGGGAAAGAAGTCCTTGATGACCTTGAACACATACGGGAAGCTCGGCAGGTCGAACACCAGCATCACCATGCCCTTGATGCCGGGCGCAATGCGGAAGCGGTCGCTCGAGTGCTTCAAGTGGTACAAGAAATCGCGGTAGAACGCGTTCTTGCCCTGCTTGGCCAAGCCGAGCGCGTTATAGAGCTCACTGCGCGGCTTGCGCGGCATCATCGAGCGCAAGAACTGCACGTAGGCCGACGGCACCTCCATCGCGACCATGAAGTAGGCGCGCGCGAAGCTGAACAGCAGCAGCAGCTCGTCCTCGCCGAACAGCACGGTGTCGATGATGAGCCGGCCGTTGTCGCTCTCGTCGTGCAGGATGGGCAGCGCGAATGGCGTCTCGTTGAAGCCGTTGATGATCTTGCCGACCAGGTAGGCGCCCTTGTTCCGGTAGAACAGCGAGCTCAGCACCTGAATCTGGAAGTTCGCGCGCATCCGGTAGTCGCCGAGCTGGTTCGCGACGGCGTCGAGCACGCAGTCGATGTCGCGGTCCAGGTCTTCGAACGCGCACTCGAGCTGGAAGTTGTTGACGATGCGCAGCCAGATTTCGCGCATCGTCGCCTTGGTCGGGTAGTAGGCGCGGTAGGTCGGCAGCGACGCGGGCTCATCGTTCTCGATGTACTCGGTCGAGACCGCGGGCCGCACGAAGATGAAGTCGTTGTGGAAGTAGCTGCGGTGCAGGATCTTCGTCGTCACCGAATTGAAGAAGGTCTCGGCGAGCTCGGGCTGGTGGTGGTCGGTGAGCAGGCCGATGTAGTGCAGCTTGACCTGCTGCCACACGTCCTTGGGCAGCTCGGAGGCCTGGAACTCGCGCTGCAGCCGCTCTGCGCCCTCGTCGACGCGCAGGTCGTAGAACTCGATGCGCTCGCGCTGGGCGCGCTGCTGGCCGTGCCAGTCGGCTTGCTCGAAGCGGCGCTTGGCATCGGCGCTGGTCTCGCGGAACAGCGTGTAGTGGCGGTTGAAGCCATCGAGCATCGCCTGCGCGATGTCGAAGGCGCGCGGGTCGGTCAGCGCGGTCGGGAACGCAGCGGGCATCAGGCGGGCTCGCGAGGGCTCGAAGAGCTGTCATCCGACGGGTAGCGCGCACGCACGGCGGCGATCGCGCGCTCGTAGACCTCGTTCATCTCGGCCGGGCCCGAGACCGTCATCTGCAGGTCTTGCAGCAATCCGTTCGACAAACCGTAGAACCAGCCATGGATCACCAGCTCCTGGCCGCGCCCCCAGGCGTCCTGCACGACGGTCGTCTGGCACGCATTGAGCGCCTGCTCGACGACGTTGAGCTCGCACAGCGCATCGACGCGCTGCGCTGCCGGCACGCTGCCCAGCCAGTCGCGGTGGCGGTTGCGCACGTCCTGCACATGGCGGATCCAGTTGTCGGCCAGGCCGATGCGCAAGTCGTTCAGCGCCGCACTGACGCCGCCACAGCCGGAGTGCCCGACGATGATCACGTGCTTGACCTTCAGCAGGTCGGTCGCGAACTGCATCACCGAGAGGCAGTTCAGGTCGGAGTGCACGACCACGTTGCCGACGTTGCGGTGCACGAACAGCTCGCCCGGCAGCAGATCGACCAGCTCGTTCGCCGGCACGCGGCTGTCGGCACAGCCGATCCACAGGTACTGCGGCGCCTGCTGCTGCAGCAGGCCAGTGAAGAAGCCGGGGCTGCGCGCCTCGGTCTTCGCGGCCCAGAGGCGGTTGCTGTCGAGAAGCTCTTGAAGCTGGGTGGTCATGATGCTGCGGCGCCGCAATTTTTCAGCAGTGTACGCATGCAGCTCGGCGCGTCACGGGGACGCGCGCCCCAACGCTCTCAGCCTCGGCCGAGCTCGCTGTCCGCGACGCCACCGATGGAGCGCGCAGGCGCCACGTCCTTGGCGCCAAGCACGCCCCGAAGCATGAACTTCCAGAGGTATCGAAGTGCGATCGCGGGCTGCCGCTGCAGGAGGGACAGCAGGAACATCTTTCGGTAGTAGAAGCGCGCCAGTTTGTCGGAGCGGTCGATCTGGTTCGAGTGCTTCTCGCACAAGATCAGCCAGTTGCGGTAGGCGCGGGGGAAGTTCCGCTGCGTCAGTTGGTCCGGCCGGCCGTCGCGGCTCCAGATCGCCACCAGTTCATCGACATGCCGAACGCGAAACCTGCGAAATACGCGGAAGATGAAGTCCACGTCCTCGTAGGTTTCCATGTTTTCGTCGAACAAGATGTCGTCGAGGACGGCCCGGCGCATCAAAGTCGAATTCGGATGGGCGAAACGATGCAGCATCAGCTCTTCGAGCCCACCCCCGCCGCGACACACACCCAGAGTCCGCCCCCCAGAGCCGACCATGCGGGTGTTTCCGTAGCAGAGATCGACGCCGTCGAGCTGGCTCGCGAGCAGGCTCAGCTTGCGCGGCAGAAAATAGTCGTCATCGTCGAGAAAGCACACCAGGGTGCCGCGAGAAATGCCGAAGCCCAGGTTTCGGTTCGCGGACAGGTTCAGCATCGAGGCGTTGCGATGAACCGTGCACGACAGGTCGCCCGAGTCGACCGTCACCGGCACATCGGAAACGTTGTCGACCACGATGATTTCGATCGGCCGGTAGTCCTGCGCCACGATGCTGGCGACCGCGCGCTTGAACAGCTCCGCGCGATTGCGCGTGATGATGACGACGGACACGAGACTCTTCGCGGGCACCATGGATTGCAATCGCTTCCGTTCACGTTCGAGCCCGGTGTTCGGGCGCTGACGGCAGGCGTTTCAGGGCAGCCCGCGCGCGGCCCGCATCTTTGCATGGCTGGTGCCGAGCAACACCGGTCCGGGCAGCCCCGGCACGATCAACATGCCCCAACTCGAGCAATTGGACCGGGAAACACGGGTTTGATCTACCGGCGTGCTTCGGTGCCCGACACCTGCCCTCGCCGCTCACCCGCGCGGGTCGGGCACGAAGCCGGGGAAGGGGTTCGGCACCGCGGGCAGGACGCGCGGCCGCGGCAGCACGCCGATGGCCATCAGGTTGTCGTAGCTGTCGTAGCGCACGCGCACGACGTCGGCCGGGCGCTCGCTGGCGCGCTCGAAACTGGTCTGCGTCGTCGGCGCGTATTCGCGCTCGCCGTGGCCCGTGCCCAGGCGCTCGTCGCGGGCCGGCGCCACGGACTTGGCCGCTGCAGCGGGCGCCGCGGACGGCGCAGCGCGCGACTCGGCCGCGCCATCGCGCTCGACGCTGCCCTGCGCCACGCGGGGCTGCTCGGCCTCGATGCGGCGCCGCATCACGAGCTCGGGCTCGCGCTCGCGGAACACCGCGGCGCCAATCACGCCGACGTTGTCGGGCCGGTCGGTGCGCGCCGCATACGAGTCGGGCAGCGCGGTGAAGTAGAAGGCCGCGGCTTCGGTCAGGCTCTTGCGCCAGCCGGTGATCTCGGTCGTCTGCCAGGGGCCGAGCACGTAGCCGGTCTGGCCGGTGGCGGCGGTCTCGCCGCTGACCGCGTTGATGCCGTCGATCGACAGCACGACCAGCACGCGCTGGCCGCTGCGGTTGCGCATGCGGACCGCATAGCGGCTGCCTGGCTGGCCCGCGACCCACGCGGCCCCCTGGTGCTGGTAGGTCGGCAGGGGCTGATTGCGCTGGCGGTCGATGAGTTCGACGTCGACCAGGTGGCCGTGCGCGAACGCCGGCCAGGCTGCGGCCGCGGCGGCGATCGCGATGAAGAAGCGGCGGGTGGTGTGCATGAAGAGGCTCCGTGGATGAGTGTCGACATGCGTTGAACGGCCGGCCGCCGCGAACGGGGTGAAGCGTGCGAGAGAAACTTGCCTGCGCCTACATCGTCTCGGAGAACAGCTCGCGCCCGATCAGCATGCGCCGGATCTCGCTCGTGCCGGCGCCGATCTCGTAGAGCTTGGCGTCGCGCCACAGGCGGCCCAGCGGGTAGTCGTTGATGTAGCCGTTGCCGCCGAAAATCTGGATGCCCTCGCCGGCCATCCAGGTCGCCTTCTCGGCGCACCACAGGATCACGCTCGCGCAGTCCTTGCGCACCTGGCGCACGTGCTCGCTGCCGAGCATGTCGAGGTTCTTCGCCACCGTGTACGCGAACGCGCGCCCGGCCTGCAGCACGGTGTACATGTCGGCCACCTTGCCCTGGATCAGCTGGAACTCGCCGATGCTCTGGCCGAACTGCTTGCGGTCGTGGATGTAGGGCACGACGCTGTCCATCACCGATTGCATGATGCCCAGCGGCCCGCCGGTGAGCACCGCGCGCTCGTAGTCGAGCCCGCTCATCAGTACGCGCGCGCCGCCGTTCAAGGCACCCAGCACGTTCTCGGCCGGCACCTCGACGTTGTTGAACACGAGCTCGCCGGTGTGGCTGCCGCGCATGCCGAGCTTGTCGAGCTTTTGCGCAATGCTGAAGCCCTTCATGCCCTTCTCGATCAGGAACGCGGTGACGCCGCGCGCGCCGAGCTCGGGCTCGGTCTTCGCGTAGACGACCAGCGTGTCGGCGTCGGGGCCGTTGGTGATCCACATCTTGCTGCCGTTGAGCAGGTAGTGGTCGCCCTTGTCCAGCGCCTTGAGCTTCATGCTGATGACATCGGAGCCGGCACCCGGCTCGCTCATCGCGAGCGCGCCGACGTGCTCGCCGCTGATCAGCTTGGGCAGGTACTTCGCGCGCTGCGCGTCGCTGCCGTTGCGCTTGATCTGGTTCACGCAGAGGTTTGAATGCGCGCCGTAGCTCAGGCCGACCGATGCGCTCGCGCGGCTGATCTCTTCCATCGCGATCATGTGCGCGAGGTAGCCCATGCCGGCGCCGCCGTACTCTTCGCCGACGGTGATGCCGAGCACGCCGAGCGCGCCCATCTTGCGCCACAAGTCCATCGGAAACTGGTCGGAGCGGTCGATCTCGGCCGCGCGCGGCGCGATCTCAGCCTGCGCGAAATCGCGCACCGCGTCGCGCAGCGCATCGACGTCGTCGCCGAGTTGGAAGTTCAGTCCGGGCAGGTTGGTCATCGCATGTCTCCTTCGATTCGAATCGACCGATGCCGAACGCCGTCGCGTCCGGTCGATCGGTCAGCCTGGCTTGCGCCGCTCGCCTTCGGCCAGCAGCCGCCGGCTTTCCTTCTCGTGTGCGCGCACCTCGTCCAGCGTGGCGTGCAGATCGGCCATCTGCTGCTCAAGCTGTGCGCGGTGCGCGGCCAGCACGCTGAGGAACTTCTTCAGCTGCGGCAGCGTGTCGCGCGGCGACTCGTACATGTCGACGAGCTCCTTGACCTCGGCCAGCGTGAGCCCGAGGCGCTTGCCGCGCAGCGTCAGCTTCAGGCGCGTGCGGTCGCGCGCGGTGTAGACGCGGTTGCGGCCCTGGCGCTGCGGCGCGAGCAGGCCGCAGTCTTCATAGAAGCGGATCGCGCGGGTCGTCAGGTCGAACTCGCGCGCGAGTTCGCCGATGGTGATCGTGGCAGCGGATGAAGCAGCGGGCATGGGGTGATGGCGACGAACTACACTGAGCGCAATTAACGTATACGTCAAGTGTAAAGGCAGCAGTGATGAACCACCCCCACGTCGCTTCGCTCCTGCCCCCCGCGGGGGCGCGCGCCCGCCTTGGGGCGGCCCGGCGGAGGGCGCAATGAACGCCCTCGAGCAACAACTGCACTACCCGTTCGGCGACACGCTGCCCGCCGTCGGTACGACGCTCGAGGTGGCGCCCGGTGTGCGTTGGCTGCGCATGCTGCTGCCGTTCCAGCTCGACCACATCAACCTGTGGCTGTTGCGCGACCGCATCGACGGCGTGGACGGCTGGAGCATCGTCGATTGCGGCATCACCAACGACGCCACGCGCGCCGCCTGGGAGCAGATCTTTGCGAACGAACTCGACGGCTTGCCGGTGCTGCGCGTGATCGTGACCCACATGCACCCGGACCACATCGGCCTCGCGCACTGGCTCACCGAGAAATGGAACGTGCGGCTGTGGATCAGCGCGACCGACCACCACACCGCGCAGCTCGCGAGCGCCGGCATCGCGGCGATCGGCGGCGAGGCGACGGCCCGCTTCATGGCCAGCCACGGCCTCACCGACCCCGAGGCACAAGAGAAGATCAAGGCCCGCACCAACTACTACGCGAGCATGGTGCCGCAGGTGCCGGCGAGCTTCCGGCGCCTGCTCGATGACGATGTGCTGCAAATCAATGGCCACGCGTGGGTCTGCCAGGTCGGCCATGGCCACGCGCCCGAACACATGGCGCTGCACTGCGCCGCACTCGGCACATTGATCAGCGGCGACATGGTGCTGCCGCGCATCTCGACCAACGTCAGCGTGCACGAGGGCGAGCCCGAATCGAACCCGCTGCGCCTGTACCTCGACTCGATCGCGCGCATGAAGGCGACGCTGCCCGCCGACGTGCTGGTGCTGCCCTCGCACGGCCGGCCGTTCAAGGGTTTGCACACGCGCGTCGACCAGCTCATGGCACACCACGACGAGCGGCTCGCCGACGTGATCACCGCCTGCACCGAAGCGCCGCAATGCGCGGCCGACCTGCTGATGATCCTGTTCCGCCGCCAGCTCGATCTGCACCAGACCACGTTTGCGATGGGCGAGTCGATCGCGCACCTGCACTTGCTGTGGCTGGATGGCCGGCTCGTGCGCACGCTCGGTGCCGACGGCATCTACCGCTTCACGCCGGCCTGACGTCACGACGCCGCGGCCGCGTCAGATCTCGTCGATCGCGTTGGTCTTGGCCTCGAACGAGAAGCGCTCGCGCGTCGTCACGTAAAAGCTCGCGCCAAAGCGCGCGACCGGGAAGTAGTCCTGCAGCTTCACGCGCCAGGTGGCGGTGTCGATCAAGCCGTCGCGCGCATGCAGCCAGCGCACCTGGCCGATGAAGATCTGGCGGCTCGCGGTCTCCAGCGTCTCCCAGAGCGTGCACTCGAACGCGACCGGCGCCTGCGCGATGCGCGGCGGTGCGACGGCG
>Ga0307508_10005768_pt1 | contig 11713 bp, 10 predicted proteins | sample 9_EM_MG_FD_203089 | JGI IMG/M metagenome (GOLD analysis project Ga0307508, IMG submission 203089) | Populus trichocarpa ectomycorrhiza microbial communities from riparian zone in the Pacific Northwest, United States - 9_EM | ecosystem: Host-associated > Plants > Roots > Unclassified | place...
TGCTGGGGCCCGGGTGTAGGAGAAGAGGGTCCTGAATGATATTGTGACCCTGACTGGAGAGCGTGAGGCCAGCACCATGGACGAGACCATGCCCAATGTCGGACCTGCAGGAAAAAGGTGTGAAATACTTCAGGGGACACGAATATTGACACTTACAAAGGTTGGGCGGCTAGCGAGGTGGTGTGAAGCGCGCCGTGGCTGGCAATATGGACAGCATGAACTGTAGCGACGTCGGCGATGGCGGGGCCAGCAAGATCGTGGATCCCCAAAGGTACTGCAGCCCCAATCGCAGCAGCGCATGCGCCTATCGTGAGACCTTTCTTGAAATTATGTTCGCCTTCACCTTTTGGAAATTCTATGCCGCGCTTGGATAATTCAGCTTTGACGATTTCGAATTTCTGCACGGCAACGGTGGCTTGGCGAGTCGAATACACAGAACTGGCGATTGTGGCTCCGTGCGTCACGACCGCGACCGCAGCGCTCACACCACTGCTGGCCACGTACTGTCCAAACCGCATAGCCCTCCGCCGATACGCCGATGCGAGTTCTTCGTCTTTAAGACCGCGAATCTTCTCTAGGTATTCGTCATTGTTGAAATGCAAGGTATCGCGCCAACCCATGGTATTATTCAAGTTGTTGTCTAGCTTGGCGATGGTCCGATGGTAAACAGCAGAGGGAATATTGTTGTCACATCGTATCAAGAGCTACCTTATATAAACGCAATATGGAGTCACAGAGGCTGTAGATTGCCAATGAAAGCGATGTGGCACCAATCAGCAAATCCCCGAGCCCCCCAATGTGAAAATCAGATTGGGATGGGACCCGGATTATAACCAAGGTAACCTCGCTCGAGGATGCTAACGCCGCACAAGTGCTAGTGGCTGTGTTCAAGGGGGCACCGAATTCCAACAACACTGCCGCACTGCTGGACGTTGCTGGAAAGATGCGGAGTCCATTGAACACAATCACGTGTGTTGCCTCACCGCCATTGCATTGGTTATCCCCGACTCATCCCCGACACAATTCCGGGGAGGAACGACCCGGCACGGCGAGTACTTTGACCAGGTCCTCTCCAACGCAAATGCCATGACATAGGTCTACCCTTCGCCCCTAGTGCTCCTTCTGATTCTTGAGTGGCTTGCACGGCATCCTGGCCAATGTGCCGCCCCCGTTTTCACTTTGCCGCAGCTCGGGCCCGGCACTTTCTAAACGAAGCCGGTCAGAATACGCCGCCCCGACCCTTTCTTCGATCTTTTGTATTGTACAAGATATTCGCTTGCGTGTGTTGCACCGAATTGTGGAGCAAAAATGGCGATTTCAAGTGGAAATCAACGGTCGGCAAACACACCGTCGCAAAAAATTTGGTGGAACTTTTTCAGATGCTCACGAATTTGTAATGTCTGACCTCCATTCTCAATCCTTTGTCATAATGTGTCCGTAAAGGTATAAAGTCCGAAGTCCAGTGTTATGTGGAAGTCAGCAGATCTCGTTCTTTAGAAAACTGACATCATTACAAAATGGATGCGAGCCTCACCCCTGCATCCTCTCTTGTGGCTGCTTCAGGTGCCGCCTCATCCCCCAAATCCCGCAACCCCTTTGCTGATATCAATTCAAACGCTTGTGTCAGCGATACCAACCTTATTTGACTGACTGCTCTTTAGCGGAGCCGCCGATGGGAATTAGGTACTACGCCGGCGAATTCTATCCTGACTTCTACCGGGGAACTAGATGCAAGAAAAGTGAAGTGGCATGTAGTCAGAAACAAGGTCTTGAAGGGCCAAGTCTACCAAACCGCGTATGTGACTAATTTGCCACAATTGTCAACTCATCAATGTGCAATGTGAAACTGAGTTGACGGTCTTATTTTTAGCTTGTGCACGCAGGGACGACTAGTGATCACCAGGCTGGACAAGTTGTTGAACTCATGACGGTGGCACTGATCATGTGCGGAGCACCTGGCCCGAGCGGAAACATTGCACTTGCCTTTGATGCGAAGAATGATGTAACCACAGCTGAGAACATCACGAAGCCCTTCACTCGTTCAAATAGTTTGGATGGATATATGTATGTTCCCTTCTCTTGGTTCATGTATCCTGGTCTTGGCTGACATTGCCGAAAGCCGTCCAGAGTTCAATGAACATTCTAGGATTTGGCTCATGACGGATTCTCAGTCAGATATGATTAATGCCATCAAACTACGCTTTCTGGGATGGTAATGAGCCGCGCATTTAGATTCTGAAAATTGTTTTCCAGGCCTCGAGGCGCTATGGGTTCGAGAGCTCCAAGAGGATTGAAAACAGGTCTTTGAAGGCACCTGCTCCCAGGAAGCCGATCCTAAATCAGTTTTTCACACAAATTTGCCGTTTTCCTGATTGATGCTGAACTGCGACGAGGGATCTAACTGTGGAAGAAGCACTTGACACCTTGCCTAAGGCAAAAATACTTCAAATTATCATGGCGATGCATTACTGATTGTTTCGCAGGTAGTCTGCGCAGCTTTCAAGGATTCGAGGTACAATAAGCTCAACGGCTTCTGGGAGCTGAATCCGTGTCTTCTAAGATAGTCCAAGCCTGCACTGGCCTTTCTCGCAGGGCTATGAGTTGGCCGTAGCGACGGACTTAGACTGGTACGCGTGGTGGACTGGTCTCGCACACCCAGCTGTTGACCAGTCCGTACAACGGACCAGTACACTACACGTCCGGCAGCCCATGAGATTGGACGTTTCCCTAGACTAGTGTGGGTGCAGACTGGTACGTCACAAAAACACCCAGCAGGTCATAAGGCTGACGATCTATTGGCCTGCAGGATATTTCGAGGTTGTCACAGCTTGGGTCGCCGTTCTGGTCGCTTTGTTGAGCTGTGCAATACTAGTATGGACAGTAAATCTTGGACAGTAAGAGGATATGAGATGTACATGGTCGTAGGCGTCGTCAGGGAGGCGAAGGCAAAAGCGATTAAAAGTTGCTCAGTAAGCAACGCCGGCCAGTTACAGCAACGATCTCATCCTGGTGCTAATGACCGTAGTCATTTTGCTGACTTTCACAGAGAACTGTAAGGCGGCGTAACACACCTCTTGTAATAACTGGGCTGACCACCATTTCATGGAATGATTTATGCCGCTTACTTCTTCGTCGACTTCCGAGTAATTAGTATCAGAAAAAAAGCGCCTACTATTTGCCCTACTGTGTACCTTCATCACCGTCAGCGGCGGCGACTTGCTAGTCGAGGCCGGCTGAAACCGTCGTGTATAGCTGAAATGAACTATGTGTAGGTGGAAAACAGCCGTCGTTTGCTCACAGGCCTCCTTGAAGGGGACAGAAATGAGATGGGTGAGAGAAGGTACAGTCTAAGCGAAGTCAGAGCACTTATCCAGCCGTCCTACTTCGTCATCAGCGAGACTTGAGACTATTGTCGGTCGTCAATGCCAGGACCCCAAGGTACGCAGCTACAAACATGCACGATTCCATTCATAGAAAAAAAAAGGCCGTTTAGGTATATACATATTCACACCTATCAACGGTCGAGACAGCAACGTGAGGCCAAGGCTCGTAAAACAGAAAAGAGCGCCAAGTGCCGAGCCAAACGTATAACGTAGGATTGTACCGTACCGCAACATATTAGCCAGTCTTCTTTTTACGACTGACGCCCGGTGGGAGTGCTGAACGATGATGGAAAAAACTCAGCTAGAGCATAGGAACAAGATTGAGAAGGCTGCGCGCACCGACTGCTTTCGAACCGTGCTGGACGAGGGACCCCGACGCGGAGAGCAAATGCGTTGCAACCTCCGACCGCGGATGAGGATACGTGATCTTCTTGGCCACCGCTTGAGAGAAGGGGTCCTGAACCTGCTCCAGTGCGACCTCGATGAAGGGTGCTGGCATGAAGCAGGTGGCACGGAAGTCGAACACGGACACCACCAGGCGGCCATCCGCGGTGGTATGCTTCCTGAAGTTACCCGCGTTGAAGTCGGAAAGACAGAGGTATAGACGGTGGCCAGATATATCGCCCTTGAAGTCGATGCCCAGGAATGTAAATATCTGGAATAGCTCTGAGTTCGTCAAAGCACCCTCGAGACATCGGCAGACACTTACGTTGTGGATATGAGCATAAAAGTCTCGATCAGACCGGTACTCGGCGTTGGTAACCCATTCGGGGAAGAAGGAGTGCACGATGGATGCAGCACCGCCGCCAACGTGTCCGAGCGTGGCGTCTGGTGGTGCTCGAAGGCAGATCAGCCTCTCGACAGCCTTCGCCACCAACTCGGCGTCCTTGGAGTCGCAATCGACACCTTCGACGTATTCCATGGCGATGAAGCCAAGTGAGTTGCCGTAGTAGTCTATCGTATAAGCGTCGAATACGCGAGGGACATGCAAGTCTGAGACACCAGCGGCGCTGAGAGCCTTCGCGGTCCAGTCCTGCGTGCAGGCCTCGTTGATGGTGACGTTGGGGCCAAACTTGACCCAGGCGATGACCATCCCCGTAGAAGGGTCGACGATGCGAGTTCCACGGACGAGGCCGAGCCGCAAGCACTTTGCCACGATGTCGTCCTTGGATGGCAGACGCGAGTTGTGCAGAAACCCGTACGGCGACGACGACATGGTCACTGATGAGGGAGCGTTAACTATAAAGGAGAATTATAGGGCGAAAGATATCAAGAAGACGACGTACGTTCAAAGACTAGGTGGGAAAGACCTTCTTGGTTTGACGATAACGAGAGCAGAGAATGAACCGAAGATCACAGCATGCCACAGAAATTGGTGAACCTAACACTGTCATTGTTGAGCATGATTCCAGGTGAATTGGATTGTGTATGGACCACAAGCCACGCAGCATCCCATAATGCCACGGTACAGGTCGTGTCGTTCACCTGTATTGCCATATATAGTAAGTACATAGTAGTTTCAGAGAGCCGTCTGGAGGGGAGGCGGGGGAGGTGGAGCTGAGTAATAATGGCTGGATCCGAATGCATTCCTGCAAGACCAGGGGGTGAGTCGAAGAGCCGAGGAGGGGACACGTTGGGAACAAACAGATCCCGCACACCCGAAGAGGGACGTGGGAACGATTTTGCAGCTGGACGCCACCGCACGCCGCTGACGCTTTCGGTTTTTCGAAATCGCCAACGGCGTGGGCTCAGAGTGATGAGGCTGCGGGATTTTGGCCGTCTCGCTGATCTCGGGGGTCCCGCTGGCCCTGAAACTGAATCAAAAAATTTCCGCGCGCGACGCCACTGAGAGGCGACGCTACAATTGAGCAGGGCTACTCAAAGTGAGTCCCCTGGGCGATGCCTGGGCCACGCAACCGAAGCGTTCCATTTTCGGCAGTTCATCGCATCAATTATCAATTGCTAAGGCGGGGCTGCACCTCCCCGAGCCATCTTTTTGTCATGGCCCCTCCTGCGTTGTTGATTGCCTGCCTTGTCCTTACGTGCACGGTCTCGCGCTACGTTGCTGTCGTTAGAACTGCCGCCACGCCCCCGACCAGACCCGCCGCCCCGCGAGGATGACCCTCCTCGACCTCCACGATGGGGCTCCCTCTGCGTTTGCCCTGGTTGGCCGCGCCCTTTCCCTGCAGTGTTCTCGCGACTAGCAGCTGGTGGCGCTAATGGCTTATTGCCAGCAAATTCATGCTTGGCAAGTATCCGATCTTTCCTAGGCTGTGAAAGGGACAGATGGTCAGTAAAACGTGATTGTATGGTGACGATCTTTGACATTTGTTGGCGGGTGGTTGAAAGACATGGACTTACGTTTCGTTCTAACATAATTCTCCATCCTTCAATTTGTTCATCGTCCCAACCTGTGCAAGTACCGCAGATAACGCGGAAATAAAATCAGTCAATCCAACATATGAAATGTACACCAAAGCCCGCAACGGAGCCTGCTCAACCTGCGCCACAGGCATAATACCAAGGGAACATACACACCTGTTTCTGCCTTCAAGTCCGCACGCTGCTTGGAACGCCGGGTAGCACCGTCCCGATCGAATAATTTGGGGTCCTGGATATAGGCCAGTTCGAGGATGGTCTCCAGCGTCGCGAGGGATTTCTAATGTGTGAGTCTCAGGATGCCTCATTGGATAGCCATTGAATATTTAACATACCCCGGCGCCTTCTTCCTCCTCGTCAATTGCTTCACCGTCATTACTGCCAATTTTAATTCCGGCTGCGCCTGCGAACTCCATGTCATAGTCGCTCAGTTCGTCTTCGTACGCCACAGTCACGGGTTTGGGTGCAGTTGCCCTCCCAAGTACCCCTGCGCTTGCCTCATATTTGTCCTCCTCTTCCTCCTCAGCGAGCTCACGAACCCTGCGCAATATCTCGGCTTTCATATCGTTCGCGAAGGATTTGTCCCGCAGAACACTGTCAGCATTCTGGCTCCTACAATGCGTTGAAGTGCAATATGAGAAGCCACAAAGTTATCCCTATCCTGTATGCAGTACTCCAGCGTACCTATTTTTCCCGACCCTCAGTCGCGAGTAATCCATTGGGTCATCCTCGAACACGTTTCGCCTCGACCCCACCAAATCAGTCTTGGGCTCTGGGGCTTCGCTAGAATCTTGTGTCGTTCCATCTCTGAGTCTATCAAGCCCATCCGGCAGAGGGCCTCCTTCGAGCAATGCGCTAAGCAATTTCTCCGCAGCATCGGGTCCGTGAAAGACAGGATGTTGGAGACAAGCCTGTAGGAACGCTGGATTCTCATCGGGAAGAACGTCAAGAATTTGACTCATCGCCGCGTAAACCGCTTCCATATCAGCGTCCACATCATCGGGCGTCACGGGTCCTGTTGCTTTCCCTTTGCCCTTGTTGGATACAGGAGGCTCGGATGGCTTTGCCGCAGACCCTGCAGCGAGGGGTAAGAGCGCCTTCAATGCACCAACGGCCTCGGGATTTATATCGGATGAGGAAGTAAACGGGCGACCAACCAACGAGTGCAACTGTGTGCGGACGAATTCATATCGCGGGTCCCCGGCGTCGTCACTCGATAGCTTCGAAGAAAGCGTGTACGTAGCTTCATAGTCACCTAGGAGCGTGCGATTTCCGAATGGCACAACGGTCGTCGAGGATGATGGTGGCGAAGTTGTTGGTAGATCGAGAATGGGGAAGAGCATATCAAGGATAGCCCACGGACGAGATGAGCAGTGCTCAAAGAGGATGTGCACGCTATCAATTATGTTGACTTTTGCGCGTAGGGCGATGTTTGATGTTTGATTCCCCCGAACCATAGAAGGATGCCAGGAGAGTACAGTGTCGTAGCAGCTGGCGAGTCCCACGAGTAATTTGGTGGCACTCGTGAAAACATCCAAAATTTCGGGAGGAGCAATCGAGAGCAACGCGATCAAACAGAAAGAGATCCTCCAGAGAGAAATCAATCTCTCTTCATCGACAACATCCCGCCCATCCGGCAAGAATGCTTCCTCGAACGCTGACGGGACTCCATCTTTCTCAAACTCATGCCGCAAAGAGGGTGATAAGGAGAGCGCTACGTGAAATGATTTCTGCAAGGTGTAAATGTCTTCCAAATTACGACCACCTTCGTCTTGCACGCGCAGAATGATGGCTAGATCCTGAAAAACGCCTGCCGTAAGCCCACCAATGTTTGGCTGACAGCTAAGTTGTTGAATGCAGCGCTTCCAATCAGAATCACGAGATACCGGAGTTTCTTCCGGAGAGCGCAGAGCTTTCAGCGCACCAACCCGAGAATACTGGCTAACAAGCAGTCCCGCAGGATTCATATTTTGGTGGTGATACCGTGGGAAGACTCCACGTGGTCTCCTCTTTGCGGTGAACCGTGAACGCCGTACTCAACTGGCACCGCTCCCAGTTGACGATGCCTATTTTCTACGAGTTCTATCGTCAATCATCGTGAGAAGAGCGATGCATATCATCTGGGACTGCGACTTTTATGGCTGAAACTTGACGAAATGACTCGCCAGGATTGGGTCGGCACTTGCAGACTCGCTCGATGAGTTGATAATGATGGGGTCAATTACCCCACAGTTGGCCATGAAGGTGTTACTGCAGGTTTGCACAGCGCCGTTTCCATTAATTCATACGCTAAATTGAATCGTTTCATCGATTCCGCTGTTCTAAAGTTTGACAAGTCTGTGGCAGAGATACTGGCCAAGGAGGTCAAAACTAAGACGACCGTAAAGGTCAGCATACGAATACCTCTAATTCATATGGGTATACGTCATGTTTCTTGATTGTTTACGCTCGACTACTGCTCAGGGACATCTCCACAACTATCGACTTGTTGAGGACGTGTGGACATTTGACGTGCAAAACGCAACGTTCAAAATGGATGGCAACCAGCTTGTTACTGTCCCTAAAGTGCGGATCGTCTCGTGTAAGAACGCAGATGCACCTGACACGAAGTAAACACGACGTAAACGTCCTTCCGTTCCCGCCATCGTGAATACTTCATACTGGTACCTACATGTACGCGTACATATGTGTAATACCGCACATATTTAAATAATAGAATAGCTCTCGCTAACATGACTTGTAATCGCACACACTGTAACGTCGGGTCGAAGCGCCGTCGCCAAACTCTTTGCTCCCCAAACCCTAGACGCTTTGAGGTTCAAAACCTCTCGCTCTCATGGAGGCGAAAGGCCGATAATTTGATCGTGCTGAATTTGGGATGTCTTACAGAGTTGCACGTCTCGGCTTACCGACCTGGCTTCAGTGAAACTCCGATACCCTTGGCTTCTGGACGGTGATGCTCTTCCTTCTCGAACAGCTGGCGTCGATGCGTCTATTTCGGTGATTCGGAAGCATTCAACGAGGCATCCGCAAGCCTTGTGCACATGACAGCATCACAAGTCGTGTGTGAAGACGCTCAATCGCGCGTCGCACCCAAGAATATCAGGGTGTATTGTGTTTTGGGGACGGTGTCAACTTTGCTGGGATAGCATCAATAGAATATTGCGCAGTCGTGCTCACGCAATCCTGTGGCATCGCACATTGTCTCGACCATCTTCGTTCCCTGATGTAACACTCCTCCCTCACGATTGTTTGATCGGTCCATCACACCAAAGTTTACGAACGTGGGGCGCGTAACGAATTAAAAAGATTGAATAGAGGCAGAGCGCATGCAAGGATTTAGTTAGTAAATACAGTCGGGCCCGTTGAGAAAGTGCGACATCACGTGAATCGATCGCGAGGCGCCCGGTGCTTTGTGTTTGTATCTGCCTCATCTCGTGGCTGCACTGGCGCTCATCAAGTGTCGCAAATGCTATCGCAAATTCGATCCTTCTATGTCCCTTGGCAAGCGAGGAAAACCCATCACGACCTGAGAAGACTATTGTAATGCGAAACAGACCGAGTCGTGCACAACCACATTCAAATCTCTCCCCACCTATGATGACTTCCTCACGTCCCTTCGCGACTCCGTCAATTCAAATTCTTCCGGTCCCTGAAAGAGTTCCGCCACACAGCCCTGACTTCAAATGAAACCTTGAAAGATCTTACTCGGCCATTGCGTCCCGCATTAAACTACAGAGTTTCGATGGATGTGAGTCAATTTATGACACTGCATAGCCCAAGACTGTGACTTATACTCAATTCTAATCCGATATTACAGATATAATGACACGAAAAATCTCAAAGCCGAGACGTTCAATATCCAACGCAGTTATGAATGCTGCGCGTCATAAGAATGCGGGGCAGGGGGTATGGCAGCAGCTTCCGACTTGAATTATATGTATATATGATGTATATAGTGTGATATCTATAGTTGTCCCCCACTTGAGCAACTACGAGACTTTCCATAAATCATATTCATAAGGAGGGCGCTTCGCGATCAATTCACGTGATGTCGCACTTTCTCAACGGGCCCGATTGTCGCTAGTGATTTAGTTCATCTTCGAAACGGACAAACCGTGTAACCTGAAAGTGAGCGCTAACGTTCCTCGAACCTCCAGCCGCACACCGAAGTTGACAAACCTCATTTCTGGGTTGTCCAGAAGATAATTGGCTGGTAATCGCAACGGGTTCTCTCATGAGGCGAACTCTCCCTGCTCTGTGACGATGGCATGCTCCAGTTTATTGCTTCGCCGCGGGTGGTCCAAAATCCTTGCATATTGCAACAATAATTAACAAACTCCTCGTGGAACTGGGAAATTTTCTCGAAGCTACAACAATTATCAACCAACGTTCCCATCCTAACCTCGGAAAATTGTGAAAATGCTTTCATGCGGCCTTTTTCTTTTTTTCCTTTTTCCCTTTTTTGTTTTCTGGCTCGTTATGGTTCACTTGGCGAAAAGTGCATGTAAATGTGAATGTCGTCGCGAGGTCGAATCTACGCGGGAAGTCACGAAACGAGCCCTGATGCCACATGCTTATGATCACCGCGGCTTCAAGCCCTAGCTGTAGCCCGAGATGACCGAATACTTGTACGGGACGTATAGACATAAAGTCCAGTAGGAAGCACCCCGGTGCATCCCTACAGATGGTTGTATTCTCGTTCCGCCTTGTAGCTAGTGTGCTCGCCGCATCTCAACGGCACTCCCACCCGCTGCACTAAGACTCCGAAGTCCTAAAGCTGCCCGAGGCATTCACCCTCGCGTTCATGTCGAGACCCCAAGGCGCGAGGCTCAACCTCGGTTCACGATCCCCACATTCTCTAACCCCAAGGCAGCCAAATATCATGTCAACTCGAGCGCTCTTCCGCTTGTCACTTTTCCACTGCAGGATTCTTGGGCCGGCCTCCTCCCCATCTCTTCTCGCGCGTCTGAGAGTAGAAAACTCACGTTCTGGTACTGGCCGAGTTCCGCGGTGGGTGGCAGCGATACGCTGACAATCTGGTTGAATGGTAAATGATGGATTCCAAACCCTCGGCCTCGTAAACTTTGTTTCTGACACTTTTGTGCCCGCAGGCGGACCTGGGTGCAGCTCTTTCGAGGGCTTTCTCGAGGTAATACAAAACACCTGTTGTACTTTAATATCCCCCAATACCTAGTCTCCCCAGGCAGACCGTCACGTGGTGACGGTCTGCTTTCAAACGCGACCCCCTTACTGATACCTCGGCGGGCGGCGCTTGACGGTCCCTTGCTCCAACCTAAGATATGACCGCCCCTGTCGATCTAGCCATAACCATGCATTGTGGCGTCGATGTCTCACTTGTAGAATCTCTATATATGCTCTTTTATCGATGCGCCGTGTTTTCTATTGACTATGGACCTGTCAGCGAGCACTTTTGGCACTCCAGCTCCATCTACACCGTCAACACAAGTGCCCGTTAAAGCGCCTCCCATTGGAGGTCAAGAAAAGCTGGTTGAATATCCTCTCCTTGATACGCACGTTGAAGCTTTCGCTTCCACGCTTTCTTGAGCTCCTCTTTGCCATTGATGGCCCGGGCGACGGTGCTGGTAATGCTGTGTCATTTGCAACCAGCTCTTTCCTAAATACACACGAGAAGACGATCTACATTGACCATATACTAGATCTTATCTATTTAGCTCACCAAAACGATGACATCCCGCTGGTCCATGACATTACACCTCAAAGCGTGAATGTCGAAGATTGCGCCCGCTATCGGTATGCAGCGCTGGGCTATCGGCAGGCCCTCTCATGGGCTATTCTCCATGCATGGATGGGATCCCACTGTAATCCGTTCTCTACGGTATCTTGCAAAGGGTGCCAGTGGAAATGCCCAGGAACTCGAAACATCGAACTTTATTGTGATTTACAGTAACATCAACAGAACTCACACG
>Ga0307508_10005769_pt1 | contig 11713 bp, 15 predicted proteins | sample 9_EM_MG_FD_203089 | JGI IMG/M metagenome (GOLD analysis project Ga0307508, IMG submission 203089) | Populus trichocarpa ectomycorrhiza microbial communities from riparian zone in the Pacific Northwest, United States - 9_EM | ecosystem: Host-associated > Plants > Roots > Unclassified | place...
CATAATGGTAATCTGTTACACCGGTCGGGCCATCACCCTGAACCCTGTCTCGGCGGTCGGCTGACCAAAACAGGGCTGTCCAGGTTCTGTTGCCATACTAAAGTATGACATTTTCGGCCTCGTCGCTCCTGCTGCATGGCCTGCACCTTCTTCACCCTCGCTCTTGATGATCCTGAGACTGATATTCTTGCTGCAGCGAAGCGCGCATTTCCGCCAAAGCCAAAGAAACCCAAAACGGAACCTATCTATGCAACACAATTATCAAGATTCTCCGCCACTCTCTGTACAACCCGCTTCTCATTTACCTGAGAATCTTGAGCCGAGGGAGAGTACCTTTGATTTTGGAAGTTGGGAAGGAGTTTTTGAGGATACCATGTCGACACCCCTTGTATTCTACTGTTTTTTTAATATACAGTTTTGCTGTATCAGAGTCCATAGTATCATAGGCCTAAGGCCACAGACAACTTGGAGTTAATCATGCATTGCGCGACGCGTGCAGCGCGCCTTGTTGACAGCAACGTGACTAGTTCAGGGTCGGACAACAGAAATTTATTACTCGGCAGCGTTCGTGTGAATGCGTACCCCAGGGATTTAAACTCAGATCGACCAGCCTGAATAACGAAGGCTTCCCTCCAAAAGTCACGCCTTCTTATGTCAGGCTGGTCACGAGCCTATCCCGCTACGACTACTGAGATTTCGAAACGCTTCTTTCTTGGCCGATATGGATGCAGGATCCTCGCATTTCGATGAGTTCAATAATCGCTTGCAAGCGTCTGCTTTGAATGCAACGCACAGAGCAGCCGTTCTTCCATCAGACATTGCCTTTCATAGGTCAATGGACTATGACCTTGCCCAGGAATTAGATATATTTTCTGAACAGGTTTTGTCCTTGACGAACAAACTGCTGGGTCTGGTGTCCACTGTGGATGAAACGCAGGCTGGTGGAGGTAAAGGGAAGGCGAAGTTGGAAAGCGCTGAAGATGTGGTGGACAGCTTCTACTCATTGATCGTAGATGCAACAGATCAGCTATTGGAACGGACTGCACGTATTTTTTCCCCTGTATGACCCTCGAATCAGCCAATAAAAAGTTTAACAACAGGATATTTGTCTGGACAATGTTTTAGGCTTGAATAAAGCCCCTGCTATCGTTATCAACCTCAAGGATACCACAATTCGCAAGGTTACTCTATTTGCACTTCTTGAATGAAACATTCCTGAGGTTCCACCATAGGAACGTGGTCACAAAGCACCCACACAAGCTGGACGATTGGAACCAGTCATCCAGCATGCAGCTCATCTCCCAAAGCCCCAAACCTCGTTCAAGAAACCGCCTGACAACTCGGACACACCTTGGCACCCCACCCTTTCTCACAAATACAATGCGAAAGTACCTTTGGGGCATTTTTATCATGACCCAGGACTGGAAAACAACAACGCCATTGTGTAAGATTAAACACGTATGATAAATTGAACCAATTCTCACCTCTCTCCTTAGGTCCAATCATCCATATCATTATGAGATCACGCACCTATCGTATCCCCGTAGCATGTTTACACCATCCACACCTATCCAACCACCATCCCTTGAAGACACGAGTGCGACTTGGGTAGCCACATCCGAGGACTTTCAAATCATGCTTTCGAAATTGAAGAAGGCAATAGAAATTGCCGTTGATTTGGAACACCACAGTTATCGATCTTACGCTGGTTTTTTATGTCTGATGCAAATCAGTAGTCGGGAACAGGACTGGGTTGTAGATTTGCTGGCTGTGAGGGATGAAGTGGAGACGTTGAATGAGGTGTTCACCGATCCAACAATTGTGAAGGTTTGTTCCCATAACTTGAGGTCGTTCAATAACTTTAACGCATAATAGGTATTCCATGGAGCAGAAAGTGACATTGTGTGGCTTCAGCAGAATTTCAATGTATACGTGGTTAATCTCTTTGATACCTTCCACGCGTCTAAATTACTCGGTAAATTCCTTTTCCCGCTTACTTGAGTCAAGCTAAACTCTCGTAGAATTCTCCCAACACGGATTAGCAAATCTTCTTCAAATGTACTGTGATTTTGTTCCTGACAAACGATATCAACTCGCAGACTGGCGAATCCGACCTCTCCCGGACGACATGCTACGATATGCCCGATCTGATACACATTTCCTTCTATACATCTATGACAGCCTCCGAAACGCGCTCCTTGACCGATCGAAATCCATGTCACCTTCCCGCTCTTCGACACCGTCGCGCTCTCCTTTCGTCGCATCCTCGTCCCGCAACAATGCAGCACTCCTTGATGAAACTTTGGCCCGCTCCGCTGAGACCTCTCTTAGGGTCTACACAAAGGAACCCTATGACGCTGCAGAAGGTTCTGGACCGGGAGGCTGGGATACCCTTGCCAAAAGATGGAATAAGATTGCGTTGACTGCTGATGGACCAAGGTTAGGGATTGGCGTGATGCAGAGGGAAGTGTACAAATCTGTGCACTGGTGGAGAGAACGCGTGGCGAGGGAGGAAGATGAGAGCACGAGGTTGGTGAACACCTGTGGTCCTTTTGATTCAACTAATGACACCTTCTCTTTTCTCAAGATACGTGCTCCAGAACCACTCCCTCTTTCTTATCGCCGAGCAGCCTCCAGCTGATATGGCATCCTTGTTTGCTTTGTTCAAGCCATCTGTACCTCCGGTTGTCAAAAGACGCGCCAAAGAACTACTTATGATTATAGCAGAGGCGGTCAAAAAAAGTCTTTCCTCAACTCAGCCCAATGTCGCTGAATCCGAAACATCCAACACGATTCAAATTGAACAAGTGGACAAAACAGGAACGCAGGAAGATGCGGTGATGGAGTTGGAGGCTGGATTAAAAAATCCTGAACAGGAAAGAAGAGAACAAAAGAATATTTGGGGGGGAGGTATGTTTCTTTTATTATCAACCCCTCCATACAGCTCAGTTTCTGGTAGTAACAACGAACAAGACTGCTCCTTCCGTTTCAACATCTCGTTCGTCGTTATTTGGTCCCTACCTGTCTTCAAAATCTTCAACGGCACCTACACAACGTGCATCAATCACTACTGGTGTCAGCTCATTGTTCGGCAGCAAGGATGGAAAACTGACACAGGTGAGTGTGCACGCATCTGTACAGCTGGTTATTGCTTTATGTTGCGCAGAAGGTCCAACGTCCCCAGACTCGTTCAAACAGTTCCCACTTTACAGAGGTGGTTACCAAAATCAATCGCAGTTTGGTCATGGCACCTTCTATCCCTCAAGTAAGAGTGCTTAACCCCCTTTATAGATGTATTAAACGAATTCTATTTAGGTTGTCGTTCCTCCGAGCGCTCTCCAACCACAAGACACGCTGAAGGATCAAATCGATCACATTTCAGGGATGCAGCTTGAAATTCCTTACGTCTCTGCATCGCAGCGTCCGACTAAGCAAGCTATCCAAGAACAGAACGACACTATCGTCGTTGTCGGTCAAGCACGTCAGAAGCGCAAACGAAGAGCGGGAAAACACGCTGGCGATCTGGAAGCGGATACTCCATCAACAGACAATAATGAGAGGTCGACGTCTGAGAATACGCAAGGCGGACCAAAAACAACAGAGCACCAAGAACCTTTCGACTTCTCGTCCATCCCAAATATCTTGGACGATGGCCAAGATACTGGAAATGGCGGTGAAGAGATGTCCGATAAACGCAGAAAGAAGCAGAAAAAGTCGAACAATAAGGGTTTGTCACAGTCAAGCTACTTTCGTCCGTCAAGTCGCAAACTGACTGCCTTGTTCAGGGGGGAATTTTTATGGCGACTTCCCTGCTCCTCCAAAGACACATAGTGAGCTAAAGAGCGGGAACAAATCATACACATATAAGTAGTAAATGTTATTGCTACCCCGATCTCAGAGCTCTGATTGCAGCGACATGTTTCACGTATGTTGAATCATCAGCGCATCTTGGCTTCATCTGTGCAGCTCAACGCCCAACTCTTGTGTGTCCGAGGAAGGAAATTTTGTTGGGTAACCTCGGCGAACTCAAAAACACGGAAATATAGATATAAGATATCATCGGAAATGAGTTAGGCTTTCAGCAGCTGGCGTAGAATGAATTCACTGAGGACAAGGCTCTAAGTTCGCAAATACGAGACAGCCTGGACCTCGAGCAGTGATTTGCGTTTTTGACTGCAGCTTTCGTCTGACGAAATGCAAGCCTCCTAACTCTAATTTTTTTCCAGCGTGATCCAGTTCGAGTGCCTGCTGCAGTTCATGTAGTTCTCAAACATAGCATATCGCCAGAGCACACTTGTGAGGATTTGATATGATATTGATCAACAAACCTCGGAAGGGGCATATCCACCTTCGAGAGATTTCAAGGGTACCTCTTATCAACGAAAGCATGATATAATATCCCGCAAGGTTTTGTCTAACTTACTAGTAGTCAGAGCTCTTCCGAGTCGTCAGACCTTTTGTCAGACAAACAAGTATACACATGGTCAGGTAAGACATCTTGGGTCCGTTCAGTGCTTAGCTTGAACGAATCTGTCGCCTACTGCAATAAAATGATCCCAACAGAGATTGTGGATCATATCTTCAGCTTTCTGCACTCCGATCAAGAATTTACCACCCTCAAGAAATGTTCAGTCGTCTTTCCACATATCATTCATCGCCTTCTTTACTCTCAAATCTCCTTCAGTATTCGTTTCGGGAATGTGAATTCACATTCATTACCGGATGAAACCACCTACTACGAAGGGACCTACCTTGTCGATCCCACGGAGTTTTCTCTCGTGCTCAACGACCATCCGCACATTGTGAATTATGTGCGCGGTGTTCGTATTATCTTCATCAGAATGGGATCCAGTCATCCATACCTCGCCACGTTGCCACTAGTTTCACTGGTGGCATCCATCCTGTCAAATCTTTCTCGAATCGAATCGATTGCGCTCATCGCACCTTGTACTTGCTCATGGTCTGCGTTGCATCCTGAACTCTGCACAGCTTTTCGAAACTGTCTTCAATTGCCATCCATCAAAGCTGTCGATATTGGTTCTTATCTGGACAATTTTCCTCTTACTGCTCTCGAGGATTGCACAAATCTCAGAGGCCTGCAACTCTATTGTGGATTTAGTGAGGGGGAAGGCATTTCAACATCATCCTACCCTCGTCTACGTTCCCTTCGTGTTGACACTAGTACTGAGCCTAACTTCACAAGGATAATCTCCTGGTTGAAGAGCAACACTTTACATAGCTTGTCGTTTCGCGTGGCGCAGTTCAGGCATTTTTCTAAAATTCGACCACTAATCGAAGCCTGTTCTCATACCCTGGTTGTTCTCGAACTCGACCTCGGATTTTGTGAGTTATTGTAGATTCTGTCATCAAATGAGAAACTGACAAAACTGTAGTACAACTTTTTCCAGACTCACACATCGTGCCACCTGCTTTTCAGGACCTCCAAGTCTCGCTCTTAGAACACCTCATTCTCTACTCTCATGTCGGAGCGACGTGTTATCCCTCGTGTCTCGTACTTTTCCTTAGGTCCATAAAACACACCTCTCTATCTCCCCTTTACCTCACATTTCACATCGTATTGTGTATTTCTCAACGGGTCGCATCCAACTCCAAGTTGTTACTAAGCCTCGACTGGTCAGACGTCGCTGCGGTACTCGTTCTGCCTATCTTCCGCTACCCTATTGAATTACATATCGGACAGTGGGGAACGACTGCTCTATTTGTTGATCTTGTCTCCTCATTCGAACAAAATTTTGACATCAAGAGGTTGTTAGGGGACGGGAAACTAAGACTTATACATGGACCAATAAAAGGTCTGCCATAGCTCACAGATAGTTAGCAATTAACTAGAATTGCTGAACTTACGAGGGTCTCATGGCGACAGTCTACTACTTGTCTATGATGGCGGATGGTGGTGTAGTGAAGGAGCGTGGGCTCGACAGTCAGCTTTGACAGGTTCATTGTACCGAAACTTGTATATGTCCAATGGCAAAACACATGGGCTATCAACCACAACTTCTATGACCCGACCTTCGCTCCTCTTTCGCGATCAATCACTTGAAACATTCGCATCGCGCATCGTAATCCGAGCCAATGTCATTCAGGCGATTACAACTGTTCAGTCAACAACGTTCTGGCTCGTAAACTCAATATCATTTAGAAACCCGCACACTACCGTAATACGAAAGATATATACAAACCCTACAAATGCGAACAACAAACACTCGCATATCAGTGAACACTGGGAAAGAGATGTGTATCTACTTGTTGTTTTTGGGTCTGGGACAATCCATCAAAATTTTGCATGGCATAGGAAGTAACCAGACTAGACTCGACCAACAAACAAAAGGGAACACATCACTTTGATACAGAATCAACATAAATTCCAAAAAAAACCCCCAAAAAAACGGCAGTATTTCTATTTGCCATCTGAACTGGCTACGATTCCAAGGGCCAAGGAGACCACAATCATTTATCATACAACTATTTGAGACCATATATTAGTCCAGAAGACATGGACTTGGAAAAAAAAGTCATTGAAGGATCCACTTACGAGCAACGCTTCGTTTCGGTACAGTGCAGGCCATTGTAACCATCCGGGCAAGTCATCACATGGCCGTCGCCGCCGCAACTCATCTTGATATCTATACCAGGCGAGTCGCTTTTCCAGCAAGCCGCTCAATTTGCTGTGGAAATGCTTTCCCGCCGCTGTCTGGATGAAGACAGCTGCAAAAACCAAGCCGAGGGCTACAGACGGTACTTTCATTGTAGTGTTCAGTCCCAGAGCAAGTGCCACTGAGGATATCAACTGGAGAGTCCCATCCTCTCGGCTCCAGCTTTCCGTATGTGTTCCAGCAGATCCATGGGTAATCCGTGGCCTTTCTCAAGCTCACTATAACTGTGGGGTTCGTGGCGTCTATTAAGGAAGCCGTGAATTCTCTCGTGTGTTCCTCATTGAACGCCTGAACGCGAAGAGTGTCTATTGTGTTCCCAGTAGGGAGGAGTTTTCCCGTCCGAGCGCCACCCGGATCCAGAAAATCGAGAATGATTTGAGACGCACTGCCAGGAACGCCAGCAATGATGACTCGGACCTCGGGGCCCGGGAGATCTAGCGACGGCGCACCGCCTTTTGTCACAGGAAATGTGGTATCGATGATCTTGTTGGTGTTTTTATTGAAAGATCGTACCCTCGTACGACCATCTTTGACACTGGGATGGCAGAGAAAACGGCGTAGACTCCAATCACTGAGGAAAAATTGCCACAGTTACCGGAGTAGTCTACGATACTATCCCGAATACCGACTTGCACGAAGGTGTGCATATCAATGCCATCAGTTTTCTGGGGGCCCCACAGCGCAGATCTTTGACCGCCCATTCCATTTAGTTGCCTGCCATGTTCGGAATCAGGCGAGCCCATGATTCCAAGGAAGATGGTGTCCCAAAAGCGAACGATCTGCTGGGAGATGCTTCTCTTGCAAAATATACCCTTCGATGTCCCACCGCGTAGAAAAGTTGCAGAGATGGGGATCAGCGCATGTATCCCACCCTTCGAGTTATACCGTCGTGTGACTGATGCCGCGGCAAAAGTTCTACGTGTAGTTATGGAGGAGAGAGATTGTGTGCCAACGCGTCGACATGCCGAGACCCCAATATATCGAATTTTGACCAAGAGGACTGGGCCTCCTCAAAATGGTTAAAGGAAATTGTTGGCGTGATAATCTGCCAAAGGTGCAACTTCATCAACATCTGCAACAACTCAGAAACTCCAATACTTACCCCTTGTGAGCAGTTAATTATCTTCCAGCATACCGCAATTTGGATCCAAAGACCAATATAAGTAGGAAGGGAATGTCTTGTGAAATATAGTTGTGTACCTTGCTTCAAGTTGATGTCGGGACTCGGAAGTCAGAAACCGCCGCTGTGGGTCACGGCAAGATCATGGCCGGAGTCATGTGATCGTTCAAAGTGCCGGAATTAGCCACGCTTATACTTGGCACCGACAAAGTGCAGTCGCCGCCGTTCGGTTCAAAGTCGCGGTTGCTCGACTACGAGTCATTCCGGAACTCGAAAGTCCCCACTTTGTAGCCATTTCAGCCGTCTAACGGTCGACGTTCGAGACGTGAGCCACTGATATATTATTTGTCCAACCTTGCATTGACTTCCCCCCGCGTCTGGCAGCCATTTAGTCATTCATTTGGTTTGGGCTCATCACATATTGGACGACGCATTTCTGCTCAAGGTGCAAAGCTTGCCCGTATGCGCGTTTTATCCTATCTTGTGAATTATATCACTGACATTCTTTCTAGTATTACATTCGTTATGTCGCCTTCTCCTTCTCCTTCGGCCTCTATCTCAATCACTAGTCCTGCTCCAAGTTCGACGAGATCGACTATATCCACCGACGTCCGTTTGCGAACAGTGATCATCGTGCTTTCGATCCTGGCAGGAATTCTTATGGTCTATGTCATCTACGTGACTCTTATCGTAAAAAGACGGCGCAGGGACGGAGAGAAGTCAGGTCCTTACCAAGGCACCGTGATATATCCTAGCCATCCTGCCGCTCAGATCTCACCATTCGGAAATAATTCTCGAGCTGGCGCCAATGGTCCCAGATTCAGTGCGTAAAGTCCGAGTCATTATTACTCGCCATGACATTAACCTGAACTACGTAGACCACACTCCTGGAGAAGATATGCGGATAGCTATCCGCCGTCCAGACGGCGCTTGGCACTTTACTGATTCTCGGACGCCTTTCACTCCGTCTGGAATACACGATCTTGTGCCATCCCCAATATCACCTTCTTCTCCGAGTACACTCTCTTTAAGCTCAGCCAACTCGAGACTGCCTTCCAGAAAGGCCCAAGAAGCTAAAAAGGAAACCCTTCGCCAACGATATGATCCAGACCTAGATTTCGAAGTCCATCTTACTATTCCTCCACCACCAGCTTATCATCCAGAAGAACATGTGGAAGACAAGAGTGGTCATTCTCCTATTTGATTTCATAGTACCCTTCTATTCGCTCCTACTTTACCAGGGTTCTGGTTTGTTATTTACTATCATACTACTTCCACTTCGTTTTGGTGCTAGTTTTTCAAGATTGTCCACCCATGTGTTAGTTTCACCAGTAAACACCATGGTGCCCAGCTTCATGTCTTCACTTCACACATCCCATACTGCTTCGTCATCACACATCACAATGATTGAATTCTACTTTATACGTATGTATTTGTGAAGGACTATCTATTCTATGTCTACATTTCTGAATATCATCGTTGGTGAGCGAAAAAGAGATGCTTCCATCCGAAAATTAATGGACAGTGTAGCCGTTTAATGACCGAAGTAATTACGAACATTGGTTTCAAATCATCGTTCTGGAGCGAAGAGTAATATAATTCTTCTCTCGTTTCCGAAAGGACTTGGTAACCTCCCTCTATGTTGCAAGTACACATCCATTGTCGATCATCAAATGGAACACCCGAATAGTGCTTCAAGGCGAGTACTGCCGACTTCCAAGGCTGCAGACAGGATGCCCAGAGTGACAATCCAATCCCATTAGGGCTTTCATTCTGGAGCCATTCTACAACTCACTTACGTGATAATTTTCACATTCATGCTGTACACTTTGAATCCTTTCCAACAGTGGCATAATATCTAAGCATTCTTTCCAGGCAGGTGATAGATGCCATCTTGAAGTTCGCAAATAAGTACTTGGCAGCCGCGCAAGGGGAACCGGAATGTCATTCCTCGGAAGGCTTTTATAATGCCAGCCTGGGCCCAGTATGGGTTCAAATTAGTAATTTTGTGTGCTACTATCACGTAGTGGGTGTTTTGCTAGTACCACGGTTTACTGATCACTAAATTACAATTTACACCACATCGATTACAAAAATTATACTTCGAAAGGTTTGCTTCATAGCTCCCAGAAAATCTAATTATCTTGATGATCATATGAACCACCGCTGAATGGTCAGAACCAAGGGGGTGGCTCCTCTAATATACGAGATCCCAGGTGGAGGGGGTGAAGTCGAAGACAAGGGCCTTATCACCACAGTGGTGAGGGAGACAAAGGAGGAAACAAGGTTGGATGTCGTCAGAATTCTAAAAACCTTTGATGCATTCGAATACGTCACCCGAAAAGGACCAGCCATTCAATTCAACTTCTTGGTGGAGGTAAAAGATGGGTTGGAGGGCCACGTACAGCTGAATCTATCAGAGCATGAAGGGTGGTGGCCAATTCCCTGGTTTGAGCAGTTATGTTGGAGGGAGTCCTACGGACGACGAAACCAAACCACGGGGACGAAGGTCTTGTCGCGAACGGCTTTGGAGTGGTCTGATTGCTCCAAACGCTGGGGCGCCACCTCCACTCTTTAAGTCTGCTTCAGACCAAAGAGAGACCAACTCGGTTCTTCTCCGACGATGCGGTCCTGTAGACATTCCATTCACCGGAGGTATGTCCTCCTTTTTACCTGCAGTATTTACACCAACTACTAGTAGATGTTCGGCGGTACCCCGCCTGTTGCCTGCGAAGGCTGGACATCTCGTTAGAATAGGATGACGGACAAATCAATGGGACTCGCCGAGCTCGATAATCCAAAAAGACTGCCGAACGAAGGGACGGAGGCGACACTCTTGTGTTTCGCCTTTGCCATACTCTAGCGGAACGTCCTCCCCTTCGTAAGCTTTCAAAATTTGCCGTACATCAGAAGGCTTATAGATAGCAATGGCTTTAATAGCTCTTTAGGTTTTTGGCAGAACGACGTTGTGTGAAAACATACATTCGAGGAATGGGACCATGGCAACCAGTCCTTTGTCTTTGGGGTAACCAGTCCACTTAGGAATAACAGCGGCGTTCTCGGGATGCGTTGATACATGTTCAGGATGGAATGACTTTTGATAAGTCTCGATTCAGGTATGACAAGTCCTACTTGGCGTTAGCTTGGATGAACACTACTACCTCGAAGTTACATACCTTTTCGATCTGTCCATTGATTGCTTCGTGGAATAACCGAGGTTCGAACAACTGGCCGGTCACCTATCAAGGAGAGACGTCATTTCAAATGCGGTGTTGCAAACTCTTCCCCAATGGTAGCTTAGGGGTCGAAAGACCACTTACTATGCTTCGAATTAAACTGAGAGCGTCAGTGACCACTTCTGACATGTTCTTTGTCATAGGATACAAAGAAAGATCGTCCTCAACCCCTACTTCGAATGTTCGACATAATTTGATGCTTTTGGCAGCAGCGATTCCAGACAACAAACGGAAACTCGTGTGTCAAGCAATTTTCAAGATCGAAGTCCATTCCTCTGTACTGGTCATATTTTTAAGATGACACCGTACAGTCAGGGCGCGATTGGAACATGAAATTGTTGGACCGACCTGTTATAATAGACCCAAAGAATATTTTACAGGGGTCGTCTCAATAATTTGGGTCGCGTTACTGTCCTCGGAACCTTTGCGCGTTATCAGCTGGAAGAAATAGATATCGTTGAAAGGCCAGAACATACAAGCAGAACGGGGTTTGCGTGGTTCTAAGTATGTATATAATATTGAGCTGAGCGTGGGTATTTGGCTATCCTCTGTACTTCATCGCCAGAATCGATCCATGAAAGACAAAGGACTGGTTGCCATGATCCCATTCCTCGAATGTATGTTTTCACACGACGTCGTTCTGCTAAAAAGCTAAAGAGCTATTAAAATCTATAAGCCCTCTG
>Ga0307508_10005770_pt1 | contig 11712 bp, 12 predicted proteins | sample 9_EM_MG_FD_203089 | JGI IMG/M metagenome (GOLD analysis project Ga0307508, IMG submission 203089) | Populus trichocarpa ectomycorrhiza microbial communities from riparian zone in the Pacific Northwest, United States - 9_EM | ecosystem: Host-associated > Plants > Roots > Unclassified | place...
GGCCTGCGTCGAGGACTGCGTCGATCATCTCCCATCACAGATGCAGACGAGGGATGGCGGCGTGGGTATTCTGCTGCGTCTCCCATTGAAAGAGAGGGCTGACGATCGTGTCTCTCGCGTTCAGGGGGCATAGTCATGTGATAAGGTTCTCCCCGCGGTACCTGTGACAATTGCCGTGCTAATTCAGGTGTAGTGGGGCGACCTGCAGAATCAGTTCAGCATGAGAACACAGTAGGAAATCGCGTAGACATACGCGTACGAGGTTCGCCCAATCTGATAATGGTAGGTGGTGGTGGAGAATGAGGGGGGGCAGCTGCAACGCTTGGCGGTGGACGGGGGTGAGTTCTGGTTGGATCTTCCTCACCGAATTCTGGGCCCCGGGCAGGCCTGGTGTCAGATGGCGGAGCACGTGGTCGATCACCAGCATCACGTTCTTCTGGGTCTCGATGAGAGGCAGAGCGACCACTGGGTTGGCGTCGGGGAGCACCTCGACCTTCTGGGGAGTGCTCCTCGTCTTCCCTCTCAGGGTCCCTATCATCTCGATCGCGACGCTCACCACGACGTCCGTGACGTGACCTATCTTCTGGATCTTCTTCTTGTTCACCACGACGCCCGTGACGCGGCCTATCTTCTAGATCTTCTTCATGTTCACCACGACGTCCGTGACGCGGCCTATCCCCTGGATCTTCTTCATGTTCACCACGACGCCCGTGACGCGGCCTATCTTCTAGATCTTCTTCATGTTCACCACGACGTCCGTGACGCGGCCTATCCTCCGGATCTTCTTCGTAATCACCATGTCTTCCGCGCCGTCTACGTTCCGGTGAATGGTCATCATCGTAATATCTTCCGCGCCTTCTCCGTCCCGGTGAGTAGTCGTCGTCACTGTATCTGCGGTATCCGCGGTCACTAGGAGAGTACGGGCGACGGTATCTATGCTCAGGATCGTCGTCATACTCGGGGGAGTAATATCTTCTTCGGTGACCTCTATCGTCCGGTGAGTAGGAGTAAGAACGTCGACGATCATCCGGGTGTCTGCGTCGGCGCAGTCGGTGACCTTCATCTCGGGGTGAGTAGTCCCTAGGAGAACGTCGACCATGACGTGATCCACCTGACGGTTCCATGATAATTGGCCGACCAGGAGACGAGGGAACTCCAGGAAATGCCTGAATGGTGGGGGATCTGTGGACACGATCATCATGTATATGTACCGAGGGCGGTACCCCAACTGCGCTTGGATGCATATGAAGAGGAGAACCATCCTGGCTACTTTGGACGATCACGACAGGCGCCCTTGTGCTTGTCCTAGAACTTGCTCGAGATGGTACGTACACCGATTCTGAGACTGGTACAGGCTGACCCGGCATGGGGGGGTGGATGACAATGGGTCCTGGTTGTACGCCCTGCAGACTTGGATGGATAGCCACTCCTCCCGGGTGTATAGGCATGCCGGGTTGCTGAATAGTTATGCTCGGTTGCACGGGGATCCCTGGCTCGATTATATGTCCTGGAGGGGGGAACGCCATCTGTTGAGGCGGTAGAGTGTATCGAGGGCCGCCAAAGGAAGGGTCGACCGGTATGACATCGGGTACACCGCCGGCTGGGATAGGCAAAACTCTGGGAGGACTGTGAGGTGGATGGTATGACTCCTGGGTGGGTGTCGAACCCCCTGAATGCCCGGTATGCGACGGTTGAATAAACATCGAAGCGCGCCCTGGCACAGGGAGTGGTGGTGAACGCCTCTCGGACGACGGTGTCGATGGTACCACCCGTTCATCATGCTCTTCGAAGTGCTGAACATATTCGCCTGGGCCGGTTGGTTGATATTCCCCAAACGGCGCTCCCGGGGGAAGGACGGGACCCGTAGGGCCCACGTATTGCGACGGTTGTGGCATTCCCCATGGCACGTCAGGAATGACAGGGGAGTGAACTCTAGGAGTCCGTTGGATCCCAGGCATTACCGGAGCCTGAGGACCACCCGGAGGGAAGAACCCTGGACCAGGGGGAACCACTGGTGGTATGGGACCTCCGGGAGCAGGAGGGAGTGGTGGAATAATGAAACCACCTGCACCCTGACCCGGCTGAGGCGGAGGTTGGGGCATAGCTATACCTGCAAAAGGATAGGTATCAATATCATAATCATGTCGATCTCGCGGTATTGGCGCCAACCTGGTCCAGCGCCAACACCCAGACGGCCTAAATCCTCCCTCAACTGATCGACGCGAGCAGTGACAGCTCGTAATTCGGCTTGCCGATCTTGTACATCTCTTGCGAGCCAGTCATTAAGACCACTCATGTACCTCATCAATTCACGCTGCTGATCCACTGTCGCGAGTTGTGCAAGCCTGTGTTCCTATTGTCATCGTCATCACCACCACCCAAGAATGCTTATCAGGATGCTCACTCGCAGAATCGCCATCAACGTGTCAAATAGGGGTAGTTGAACAACCGTCTGAATATTTATCAATCAGGTGCGGCGTGAGGACATCTTGCATTACTCACTGGACCTGGTGGCATTGGGACATAAGCTGGACCCCGGGCCTGAGCACCTGGTTGGCCGTCAATTGCGCCGGGCGGCGGTACGACACCACCCTGGAGAACATGAAATACCTCAGCCCCACTCGATTGCAACTGGAAGCACAGCGTACCTCTCGACGGGGTAGGTACCAAGTGGTGGATCCAGGAGGGGGGTCCCTTCCTCCTAGTTGTCCCGGGGCGGTGCCAGGGCGATCATACAATCCGGAATCTGGCTAAAGTCGGCGTCAAAATATGTTGCAAGAAGCGGCTAAGAGGGCATACCAGCCAAGGCCCAGGGGGGCGCACCGATGGCCTTCTTTCTGGGGTCCGTTCCCGTCGAGGCGGAGGCAGATCATGAGCGCCATGTTCTGGTCTAGGTGTGTGTGTGCGGTCTGGGATAGGTTCGGGAGTAACAAGCGGCGTGTCATGAGAGGTCGGTTGCTCTGCCCTTGGCCGTCGTGTAAGAGGGGGTCTATGTGGAGGAGGGGGTCGGAGCGGCGGATGCAATGTTTCTGGGGTCCAGAACGGTTGTCGGAATGGAGGCGCTGAGTCTCGTCTTAATACTGGGCTCGTGCTCCTCGAACGAGATGGCCTCGGAGCGGGCTGATAGACGAATGGGATCAACTGGGGTGGTGGCTGGATATCCGAAGGAACCGGTGCAGGTGGTACGTTCAGCAACTCCATCAATTGTTCATCCAACGAAGGACCGGCTCGGTGGGGTACAGGCATAGCCATGGGAAGGTGGGCCCGCTCCCGTCCTTGAAGCATGCTCCTCCAACGAGACCAACGAGAAATCAAGCTTTCTGCATCAGCTTGGGAATCCTCTGACTCTGTGACAGAACCTTCTGGTCTGTGTCTGGTTACTCTATGCGTCGTATCGGTGACTCGGGTGGTATGTGTTTCCTCTACTGCCTCTTGGTGCTCTTGACGATCTCGATGATCTCGCCTAGTTACGTCCTGCCGGGTATCCATCAACGCCTGAATGAGAGTCTCGATACGGTGCAACCGTTCCAAGACTTCTGTATTATCCTGCGGCGCAGGTCTGGACTGCCGAAGCTCATCCAACATGTGGTTGGTTGAAGTCTGTCCTTCCCAAAGCGCGGTCGTCTGTTCCCGTACCTGTGCCAGCATATCTCGAATAGCGGTCATCGTAATCCCTGGCACTTGCCGAGCTGTAATACTAGAGTCTGTAGATTCTGTAGAGGGTGTAGGGGACGAAGGGGGAGGAGTTGGGGAAGATGACGATGAGGTGAGAGACAGTGTTGGCCCAGGCGAAGACTCAGAAGACGAGATGATCGAAAGGGTAAGATCAGACGAAGGCGACGACGGTTCCAATGGCCAGACGGGAGAAGTTGGTGGCATTTCGACATCCTCTTCATCCGTACCCAGAATGCTTGAATCATCCGAATGATGGGAGGACAAGAAAGACATCGAAGAAATCGATGAGCTGATCGAAGGAGACCTGACAGGTGGTGGTGTGAGCGGGATTGGTCTCAGACCTTGATGGACCCGAGGTCCAGCTGGCGCAACTCTGGGCTCCGAGACCGCACTCATAGCGCCTACAGATTGGTCCCTACGGTCGGAACTAATGGCGCCCACAGACTGGTCCCTACGGGGTGCAGGTGGAGGTTCTGGCCGTTCGGTGACAATGACCCTCTCGGTTTCAACCAAGTGGGTGCGGACATATTCCGATAGGTCATATAGTTCATCCCGAATTATTCGTACATTTTCGGAGATCTCGTGACTCTCGTGACTCCTGAGCTGATCCAATTCATGAATGTGGTGGAGTAGCCGGTCGATTTCATGCGTTATGACCTCAGTGCGCTCGGTATGTGCTTGCGTTGGTTCCGTCTCCAGCTCAGAGTGGATGGAAGGCAGATTTGTCTGTGGGGTGTCGGAACTGACACTGGGGGACGGCGCAGGAGAATGGATGGGAGAATGGTCACTAGCGAGGGATTCAGGAGGTGGCACCCTCGTTGGCTGGGGGAACTACGAGCGATGAGAACATAAGACGTTATGGCCGCATGAGGTACTCACATAATGCACTGAGCTTATGGTTGAGCTGCGAAGACTTGATAAGAGGGAAGGTTCCGTTGATACCTCAGAAGGGGCCGGAGCACCAGCCAGTGACACAACGTCGTCGTCTGCCAGACTAATTCTACTCGAAAGACTAGAAACGCTGGACACCGTAGATGGAGTGCGAGATAAAGTCGAAGATGCCGTAGACGTGGTAGACAGAGGGGTTGGGCCGCTAGAGGGTGAGGAGATGGAATGCGTAACTGGAGCAGCCGGCGGCGGAGGAGGCGTCGATACTACTGAAGTGGTAATCGTCTCTGTCATGGCCGTCAAGCTTCCGAAGCTGGTTAGTGGCGAAACACTAGGACGCATAAATGATGTTTCGAAGGAAGCATCACGCCCATCCTGGAATTGGAGCGACTGCGTAAGAGGCGTCGGGAGAAGTTGCGAAGATTCGTAGGAGATGTCTGTCTCTGAGGCCCATTGGGATGGATGGACAGAAGGGGAGGAGGATTCCGTGGTTGCCAATGGGGCTGGAGATTGGATGCTTTCTTCGCTCACAGGAACATCATCCATAACAAACTCGGAGGACTCGGTGCTTAATGCGGTTGGTATCCGGGATGACTCTTCGGAGCTCGACTCAGCAGTCGATGGTAGAGAGACCGAGAGCTCACTCGAGCCCACTATCGACGATGGGGGAACTACCGTTATCTCAAGATGCTCTGACTCGAGATCCGGACTGGAACTCGACATAGTAGGACTGCGCTCCGGCGGAGGAGGTACGGACTCGGGGGTGATTTCTGGAAGGACGTCCGACTCCGGGGATTGGAGTGAACGAATATCCGTGGGTGTCTTCGGAGGAGGTGTTGGTGCCATTTCGACGGGGAGATCGATGGCCAATGAACGCGGCGTGCTTGCCTCTGAAGGGATCGTCTTGCATAAAGACGCGGTCTCGTAGTGAGTTTCTGATTGCTCTGTACGCTCGCATTCGCAAAGTGCCGCCGTGACAAAATCGGTTTCTGTCTCCGTCTTGCACTTCTCCGCAGTCACGTATTCGGACGAGACATCAGAGACACAACGGTCCACTGTATGGAACTCGGTGGAGGCTTCAGTTTTGCACTGCTCGACAGTCGCATAGTCAGTCTCAGAGGGAATTGAAGGCAACGACTTGAACGATGCAGTCGATGGGGAATTGGCAGTTTCGTACCCCTCACTACCTGAGCCGTCTGGGATCTCGAGAGCAGACAGGGAAGGAGCGGGAGTTGGAGTAGTAGAACGGCTTCTTGTCCAGGTACTTAATGTGGAGCGAGTCTGCGAAGCTGTGTAACCCGAAGGGGCGTTCTCCTTGTCAGAGGTGTAGTTCCTACTGTAGCACCTCCTCCGAATTCCTGGGCTCCTGGACAAGGAAGACGGGGAGGACGACGTATAGCTGCTGTAAGTGTACGATCCGTCGTGCGAGTCACCTAGATAAGAATTGGACTCGGTACGACGGTAGGAGAGCGTCGAAGGCACGATTTGTGTATTGGAGCCACCGGACGTGAACTCGAACGCCGCCTCGTCAGTTATAGTACCAGTCGTGGTTGGGCGTGCGTCGGATGACGAAGTGGAAGAATCTGACATGGTATAAAACGAGTTTGTGGTTGTGCGCGGTTCACTTGATGATGTCCTCGAACCCGCGGAGAAGAAGTTGTCATCCGAGATATCTGACAGGGGACGCGTCTTGGCTTTACCGCTAGGAGGCGGGGTGACGCGCACTTCACCACCAAGCCTAGGGCCGCTGGAGACAGTCACAGGCGATCCATCACCCAAAATTACACCACCAACGAGACTTAAGCCAAACCCAAGGCCAGGCTTCGCGTTCCTCGCTCGACTGACTGCGGAGGCGAACTCCTCGTCAAGGTCTGTGAGCGAACTTGTGCGACGCAAAGAACTACTTCGACTGGGTGCAATGACACGCGGATCACCGGGATAGATGTAGGACTGATTGGACACGGCTCCATCGTCCGTAGTACGCGTGTGGTGCGGAGGGAACGACGGACCACGCGATAGAGAACCAGTGCTCGAGGAGTCTGAAAACGTATGCAGGTCCGACAGGCTAGGAATCGTGTGCAGGGGCGGAACAAACATAGTTGATGCCGAACCGGAGCCAGAACCAGAAATGCTGGTGGAACTCGTCATAGTACAAATAGTCCTGATGGAACCCGTAGGAGAACCGGGCTCTGAACGGCTCGGCAGCGTAACAGAGCGATCTAAAGCCTCCCTACGAAATATCATCAACAAAACGAAACTCTGCAAAAGCGAAAGACGACATACCAAATGGCGCCGACCCAACGGACTCTCTCTCGTGCGCTTTCTGCAGCCAGCCGTTCGACACCGTCGCTGTACAGAAGCTGGAAAGGACACAGTAACTCCATTAAAGGAGGGCAACTCCCTTCGGCGATCTGAGCGCGAGCCGCGACCGTCCCGACATCTTCTTTCGCGCTAGGGTGGTTCGGGGAAGGCACCGAGCGTACCTCAGTACAATTGAGCAAATCCAATGTCACGACACCTCTGCCCCCCCCGGGAGCGATCCAAGACAACAGTAGCATGTGCGGGTATAGCAGCGCTTCGCAACGCTGCCAGCAGTATGGGGGCCCGGAATGCACGTTCAAGTACCATAGATCACCTTTACGAAGTGGCTGTACGTTATGGTTAGCTAACGAAACGAAAGACGTGTGAGCACAAACCTCTCGACTGTGTCGTGCGTAAGCACCCAACTCAGTCATTTCAAAGGGAGGAGGAATAATGTTGCTGTTGGTGCTCTTTGGGGTAGTCGATAGATTGTTACCGCTACCTGTATCCCCCGAAGTGGGTTGCTGACCCCTCTCGATCCGTGATGCACGTCTACGGAGTCCAAAACTGCCGTCGGGCTTTACTACCGGTGAAATGGATGAGTCGGCAGTAGACGAATTTCCATGTTTTTCCAGAGCTGGTGTGCGCTTCTTCCACGCGTCAACGATATTGCGAACCGACGTGAGAGGAGAGCGCGGCGAGATTTGTGGTCGCCGTAAGGACGAAACCGTCGGCGAGATGGCGGAAGAGCTCGTCACGCTCCTTGCCTCTGCGAAAGTATTGGAAAACGTGCTTGCAAAATCGCTCGGGCTGAGCTGTGTGCCACTCCTGCTAGTCGTCACCGTTAGTCCCCTGGTAGGTGGTGCCAAAAGGGACGAAGATGACAAAGCGTCTGAAGAGGCGGTGGAAACGGTGGAACTGGCCTTACTCTTTTCCGGGGACGAAGGGCGGGAGCCATAGCCGGTCGACGTCCCATAGCCGGTGGTGTAACCATGGCCAGTCGTGCTGCTCATGTATGGCGTAGACTGGTTGTGCAAGAAGAATGGACTGTGGGCACGGTTCCCCGGCATTGACGACGTGCGAGAGTGACTGAATGACGTATCGGAAGGCGTCGCTCGATCTTCGAAAAAGGCGATGAGGTCGCCTGTTCTTCTTCCAGTTGGTCGGTCAGAGGTCAAATCCGTCACAGAACGACTGTGAAGATGACCGGGGGAAGCAGTACTGACACGATGGGCAGAAAGCCGGGGCCCTTCAGGAGTCGGGTGAGCGCGAGCGCCATCCCGCAGGTAGGAAATAGGGCGCGAAGGGACGTTCTCCGTACGTTCTGAGATTGTGCTCAGGCGGTTGCCCTCGCGGTTGTAGATGGAATATGTGTCGAGGCTGGTTGAATACGATGGGGTTGTACCCGTGTAAGACGACGGTCCGGAGCCACGCGACTCGGACCACTCAGTGAGCATGTCTTCGGTATTGTCGAGCTCATTGTCAAGGTCAGCTAAAGCTGCTTCCACCTCTGCCCTTTCTTCGACGGAATTTTCTTCGGTGTACGAACCGTACGAATTGCCAGACCTGGTTGGCGAGACATTGATGCGCCGCATTCGCCGATCCGAGGTGGCACTTTCGCTGTCTGAGGAGGCTAACGGTGTGTCTGAAGTGGCTTATCGTACCCAACCGAGCGCAGCACGACAGAGAGACATACCAGAGCTCGTGTAAGAGTATCTTGATGGAGAGAAGATGGATTGTGAGTTAGTAAATGAGGAAAACGTTGCGGTCCCCAAGGGAGGGGACCTAGGGTCAGCACTAGAACTGTAGCTAGACATGGTCAGTACATTGCCAAGGGGTATACAAACAGATCGCTCGGGCTTGGCCTTCGAGGTCGATCAGCACAACGAAACTCAACCAACGCTCGAGTTTAGGGTAGACCGACTCGCGGTCGCGTTGAGTCACGTGATCGCAGCTCACCGCTTATGTAACCACACTCAAGTCGTCACACACCCTCTCACCACCATGGCAGACGATATGGACGTTGACCCGCCCGCAACGGGATCGGGAAAGAACACAAAGGACGACGCAAAGGATAAGAAGCGATTCGAGGTCAAAAAGGTACTTGCTCCATCGCCGCTTATCATCTCCCTCTTAGATCCCTCTCTAGTGGAATGCGGTAGCGCTATGGGCTTGGGGTGCGCATGCTTACCCCCGTTCCGCTGGGCAAGCCTCACACAGGGACAGACATCGTGGTCGACAATTGTGCCATCTGCCGCAACCATATTATGGACCTTTGTGCGTTCATTCTCGCCACTTTCTACATCTAATCCCCTGTCCACTGCTAGGCATTGATTGCCAGGCAAATCAAGTATCGGCGTCAACAGACGAATGCAATGCCGCCTGGGGCATTTGCAACGTGCGTTCTTCTTCGTCCCGCCTCTGCAGGGAGCTGACCCAGCCCCAGCATGCCTTCCACTTCCATTGTATCTCGCGGTGGCTGAAGACAAGGAATGTCTGCCCATTGGATAATCGTGAATGGGAGTTACAGAAGTGGGTCTCATTTCTAAAAGATCCGCCTTCGACATATAACCTGTTTCATGTCTGTTTCGCAGATATGGTCGCTGATTTGCTTTCACCATCCTCCCTGGAAACTGTATCGTAGAAGTCTACTATTTCTTCCAGTGTACCAATTCCTTCCGTCGTGTCGTTATATCGAATTGAGAGAACCCGAAGCAGCTCCACGTCCCGGGGTTCAGACGGACATTCGATGCAATCATTGGTTATACATACTGTGTAACGAGGATACCATGCGAAGAATCGTTGGAAATGACCCCAAAGCTTCGTGTGCATAGTCGAAGCCAGACATGAGAGTGAGAAGGTGCAACAAATGAAAAAACGCACTCATATTGGCAAACCATTCTCCAACGGCCAAGAGTGTGCCAACAACATCCGGTCGAGCTCTTCCCGCAGTGCCTGATCTTGAAGAGCAAAGACAGGCCATGACTTTTCGCGTTTCTCCTCGAGTAGTGAACTCCAGTTCGGCGACGGTGTCGGTAAAATATGAGAGAAGTCTTTCACAGTAAAAGGCTTTCTGTCCTGTCGTTATGGACCCATTAAGGTTGCTCGATCCCCAATCAGAACATAGAACCGGATGACCGACCTGGAGTGTCCCCACGCGTACAAGACTACTTGGATAAGCCGCAAATCGAATGCCCGAGCAATGCTCAATGACCGGGTCTGATCCAATTTCAAGGTACACATCGACTGTGGATGAGCTGTGCATGCGGAACTAGAAGCGAAGGTTAGTGAGAAGTGATGAGAAACGAGGAACATCGTCTATATTACCTGATGACAACCAACCACGATCACACATTCCGACAAATCATGAAGAATGATGCTACCGGAGATCTGTGGCAACAAGACGACGGATCTAGAAACCCGCTGTACGTGGAGGGCAGTGATCTTTGTGTAATCTTCGTCGCCGGGGAGTAAATTTACGATACAGTTGTCAAGATCAGATATCGAAACGTCAGCTGAGGAGTTAGGAGAGCGGACATCGAGCATAGTCAGGTAGCGATTAGAGAATGCAGCCAAGGCCCTTGCAGATTCGAACAGCGTTGGCTGTGATTTTGTGGGAGGGGGCCTGACGATCGATGCATGTTCAGTTGCCGACTTCGACTTTGTAGCCTTTCGCTTGAACGAAAACTTGGGCGCACTAGCTGAAGCCCCCCGAAGCTCTTCCATACCTTTTTCTAGCGCCTTGAGTCGCTGTCTGATAGTATGACTGGAAACCCTCCTGTCCGGAAAGCGCGTGACTTACGAGTTCGCACTGCCGCTGATCATAACTCGGCAGACTCCCAGTAGCATCACTGATGCTTTTGGCCAAACGCGAGAGATCCAATGTCACAGTCTGCATCGTGGCTGGGGGAACATCGAGGCCGCTCTTCAGTGCATCCAACCGGGATCCCAATTCTGTGGACTCCCAGGTCAGATTGCAAGAGAAGGATGTTGTTTGAGAGCAGACCAGAGGCGGCCACGTTGAAATCCACGTTGAACTTCTGTGCGAAGGTCCACTTGGGTTCGGAGCCAGACATCGTTGGAGAGTGATGATGATGGACGGAAGTTAGAAATGGCACCGCCAGCGGCCATGCCAGTGTAGTGATTCCGCGTGGGACACTGCGCTTCTATTTACTCAGGGAGACTCTAGAACCATACTCGAATTGCATTAGTGCGCACTGCCCTGATGGCAGCTCCACGGTATTTCACCCGCTTTTTCCAGCTCACTAGTAGCGTACCACAATGGCCGAAGCCGGAGCTGATGTTGCTGGTTGCTGTGGTTGGTGGTTATTCATGCATCCGGACCCTAATCTGCGCGCTAAGAGTCCTTTCGAAGGTCTCTTCATCTACTCGAGTCTTGCAAGTTGTTGTATAATTCGTGAGTTCTGACCTTTTCACCAAGTGTCGCCGACAAATTGTCGCCTTCATGCAGACCCCTTTGGTGCCGATGTGCGCTGCTGCGGTGGCCCACGAGGGTGTTGCGGTAGTTGCTGCGACTCCTCGTTCGACGAAGATGACCTTGATGAACGGATGAAAAAGGAACAAATAAAGAATGGTGCCAATGCTGAACCTGTCGGATCTCAACCCGTACCATCGCACGGCATGTCTACAGTTACAGGTGATCCAAAACCGACCAATTCGGAAGAGGCCTGATGATTTGTGGGTATATCCGACCAGCTTTACATCCACTCATCTACGATTTTCGATTAGGCGTATAGTTTTTCGATCTTGATACTTACGGATGTGTACATATTTTCGTTCTTGGACGTAGTCAACAAGACTTGGGAGATGTGGTCAAGATGTGGCTTT
>Ga0307508_10005771_pt1 | contig 11712 bp, 12 predicted proteins | sample 9_EM_MG_FD_203089 | JGI IMG/M metagenome (GOLD analysis project Ga0307508, IMG submission 203089) | Populus trichocarpa ectomycorrhiza microbial communities from riparian zone in the Pacific Northwest, United States - 9_EM | ecosystem: Host-associated > Plants > Roots > Unclassified | place...
CTCGTTCGCATCGCGATCGCGAGGAATGACTCTGCTCATGTTCCGGTGGCCACGTTGTCGCCTATTCGCTTTGCTGCGGGGGTAGTACCCAGTCCGCCGGAACATAGGTCTACCGGTGCTCGTCGGTCTAGTATCTAAAGCTCCGGTATTGAATGCGGACGCTGCAATGCCCAAAAAAAAAAAAAAAAACGATTCCGCGTGATGAATCCGTATCTCGGTTCGAACAAGTGGTCCGGCTTTATCGGCGATGGCTTGGGTGCCGGGCGCGAAACAGACGCAGTCGCATTGCTTCCGCCATCTGCTCCCTCTGAGAATCTCCGTGGGTGCAACGAGAAAGTGGGCGACGAATGTCGTCGTGTCTTGTATTATAGTAACAGGGCTGTTTGGGTTCGAGAACACCACCACCGTGAAAATTCCATCGGAGCTGGTCATGGACGTATCTCAGAACACCAGTGCCAGTAGCAGGGCGACGTTGAGACAACTTGAACAAGTTATACGTCAGTTGCGAGTTGTGTGCCTGGGGCAATGGGACAATTGCCTCATGATGAACATACGGCATATGTCCAAAGGTACACTGCTGCTCGAAGTTGGTCGGCGCGTACGTACGAGCAGAATGAACACCCCCAATTGTAGCCACCGATTGTCGCTCTATGGACTGTTCTTGTAGGATAAAATTGCGTCAGCTTCGCACCGAGTCATCACTGGAAGTCACGGTTCTACCGAACCTGAGTATGCCGACTTGGACAGCAAAGATTTGTTCGATATCGAACACACGCTGGAAGAGTGTCGCGCGACAGACTTGGAGAGTCTGACCGTTGTGGATCGCAATAGTGTCGATGTCAGTAGGCGCAAAGCCATTTTGGACGATTGGCCAAGAACCAAGATCGACATACTCTAGGATAACTAGCTTGGCCAGTTTGATCCTGAGCATGGGAGCGTAAATTCAAGGGTAAGTATGGAAATGAGTCAGCACCTGGGTTGTTAGCCTAGAATACAATTTTTTTGATGATGATAAGATATACCGGTTCGCATACCGAAAGTCGTCGGCTGCCTGGCGAAATGGCATCGCGTCTGACTACGATACTACGTAATCAGGAGATTGCAGGTTCGACCCCTGCGGCGGTCATTCCGAAGTGATTTTTTTCTTCGCAATCGCAACCAGCCTCTGTACTTTTAGTTCGACTTCAATCAGGATTGTAATGATCCCTGAAGCACATGGTTCATGTAAGTCGGGTTTATTGGCTGCTATCTACATGGTTCATTCGCAATGCATTCTTCAAGTTGGAAGACGGTCCGAATCTAAGATCTCAACCAAACAATCTTGCCGTACGGGGTTTTTGATTCCCTTTCAACCCCATCGGGCTCTACCAAAAACCCTACTTCAAAGATACCCACGCCCTTCGTAGCCAGATGATTCTGCTCCTCGTCATTCGTTGGCGCACTCAGGATGAGCCGCGGTTTCTGGGTGCTGGTCGTGCCCGATGGTACCCCCAATGTCCAGGTATATTCCGACCTCGTGTCGTTCGAGCGCGGAGGCTCCCCGACGACCGACGTGAGCTGCGCAGAGGTGCTTGCGAGCGATTCCGGCTCCCCCAGCAAACGGACATACGCCACACCCCGCACGCCCGAAGGATGAACCGCATTCGACGGCGGCTCGATAGGAACCTATAAGACCACGCACACCTCGCCCGGTCAGCGCTCTCGCATTCGGACAATCCACACATCGAAGAAAAACCCACCCTCCAGTCCCGCGGCGTCACGTCCCCACAAAAGAACGGGACGATCCCCCGGAGTTGATCGTCCTCTGCGGCACTGATGACCCACTGGAGGACCTGCCCGTCCGTGCGCGTACGACCGCCCTCGCTTTCGGGAGTGTAACGGATCCCGCTTTGATCTCGCTCCGCGCGTGCGTTGATGATGCGCGCGATCGAGGTGGTGGAGCTGCCAAGGAACGCAAAGTCGATCCATCCGGGCTCTTTTTGCGCCCACGGATTGGCATCACGTCGTTGACGATCGGGCGAGCCCGGGGGGTAGTGCGAGGCGGGGTGCGTGAAGGAGATGAGTTCTAGATAGGCACCGTCGCCTAGGATCTGTGCAGGTTGGAATGATCGGTGCGTTGGTAGGGACTGTTACTATATGGAAATAAAGTCCTACCACGAGCGCGTTTGCTGAGAGGCCCCCTGTATGGGTTCCACCTGTGATCACGCTGCAAGTGATGTTGAAGTCATTTCACGGAGACGAGGGAAAGCGCGAACCTGAAACCTAAATCCCTGAATTGCTGGGAAACCTGTCCGACTGTGCCAGGTGGCGTTAGGTGTATGATATGGTCTAATATGTTCGTGGATGGGTTGGGCATGATGAACGATGTTTACCCGGCCTGAGTCGGCCACTGGCAAGTTCTATTCATTCATGACGTAAATACAGATACATGATCAGGTGACTTGATTGCTACTCGTCGTTGCCGATAACAATACCTATTGCGGGAGGTTTGGTCCATGCGATATAAGGATACTGTAGAAAATGACCTAGTGCCTGAGCACTTGTGTCCGAAATCGTCTGTCGTCTAGAGGGTCTACCAGAGTCCGTTCTAATAGATACATCACCAGGGAGTGCCTCATGCGAGGTCAGCAAAGCCGACTTGTAGTCCACCGATGTCGAAAACGGAGTAGACGTTTCGCAGAAATACATCACCGAGAATCCAAATGTCTAGTCACAACGAACATGAGAAGATACGCCAGCAGTGGACATCGACTTACTTCCAAGGTTGCCCGTGCCAGCGATGGCGCCAATACAACTGTCCCCGGAGGAGTCGGATGGCCCAAGATTGAACATCTCGGCGGAGATGGCAAAGGACCTCCCTTCGATCGTGATGCTGACGTTGGGCATCGCATTACAAGGGACTAAAAATGGGGTGAGAAAAGCAAACATTAGTGCGTATAGGGACTTGCTCGTGTAGTATCCGCTTCCTATGTTTGTGGCGTTGAGAGCGCTGTAAAACTGGCTGACGTTTTCGGCGTTTCCGAGAATGAGTGAGGTTCCCGTGTCCACGATTGCGGGAACGTCCTTGCTGATTGCTTGGCCGTTGGCGTCGATAGAATCCACGTTGATTTGCCAGAATCCCTGAACCCCACATGTCAATGTTTGAGGTGGGCGTAGTAAAAGCGAGCTCTGACCTGCAAAGTGACTCGTGTGTAGGTAAAAGAACCTGTGTATAACGACGTGTCTACGCCCCCGATGCGCAACTCAGACCCCGATGAGGCCAACTTGAAAGCGAAAACGGGATCGGAAAGTTGTCCCTCTGCGACGAGCGTCTGAATAACCGGATTGGCTTGAAACACGGAAATGGTTGCAAACCCCATGCCCATTAAGCCATCGGGAGCGAATTTTGCGATTTGGAACGCAGTGGAATATTGTGAAGCTGCCCCGATGGTTTGATTTTTGGCCTATAATACCATCAGAGATGTCAGGTATGGCATAGTTTCGATGTAACACACCACGAAGCCTGCGATGGTAACCGTGTCTGCATACAGTTCACCAGCCACCGTCGAACCGTCACCATATGTAAGAGCAAAGCTTTGATGAAGATCGACAGCCGAGGAGCTTGCGTTTGGGTTATAACGCGTGTGTCCATCGCACGTTGAATCACAATTTGATGCAGGAAGGAACAAGTCCGCGGACCCAGTATCAAAATCCACTAAATGATGGTGAATAACCTTAGGTACTGTACGACAGCGTGGATGAGTGGCTCACCCGTGTATTCGACAGTAGGTGATCCTATAGAAATCGTGCCGTACCATCTTTGGTTCCCATCATCCGAGAGCGGATCATCAGCCTCGGCACGTCGGGTGAGGGCATTGTCACTCAAAGCCGACGGAGGTACACCCGAGTGACGTTCAAATGCAGCAATCCCTCTCAAATACTTTCTGGTCGTGACAGATAAGACGGAGAGGTACAGCAATCGAACGTGGCATACCGTTCTGAATAGGCAATATGAGAACGAACGGCGTCTAAGTTGGCTATCCCATCCCTTGTTAGGGTCAACCTCTTTTGAATCGGGATGGTCAGAGGGCCACGGTGTGGTAATGCAGTTGTCAAGGCCAGCAAGACAGCGATAAAGATGAGAGACAATGAACGCATCTGTGAAAGAACGGCGAGGAAAACGTGCGCAGTTGCTGCGTGGGGTGCTTCACGGTCTTATACACGGCATAAGATCATCACATGGTGACAATGCAGCAAGCCAGTTCCGTGCCACTGGAACTGCCTTTGTGCAGGTTTACCACGAGGCGGATGCGAGGTCATCGCGTGTATCGTTGAGACCATTGGGCTCTGGATGGTCCCAGAAATTGGTCATTGGCGTATAGCGACGCGTGGTAGCATGAGGAAGAAGTGCAGGTTTGGCAAACTATTGAGGTGGCACAGGTCAGAGGGAGGCAAGTGGCAACCGCTGAAACGTTAGTTACTCACCGGTTCGGGTATTTAGGTAGCCGGCCTCTCTTAGCCTGTGTATTATCTCCCCAAGGCAAGGCCAAAGTTCCACGTTTCGTGCGACGTGCGTCGTGCTGAATTGGCGAAGAGCCCAACCCACGAAAGCGTCATGTCTGCCCCTGGTGAGCTCATTCAACGCCTACTCCATGCATTTCGCGCGATGACACGTCCCGGGCCCAGATTTTTCTCTCCAATCCCTGTTCAATGTTCGCGGGAAAATAGGTACATTCCTATTCGTTTGCGCAGTCGAGCGCTCATCGAACTTATGACCTGGGCTCGCCTTAGCGCTCGTGACGGGCGGTGGAACGGGCATCGGCAAGACGATTGCTTCCGCACTCGTACAAAACGGCGCCAGGGTCTACATCGCGGCAAGGAAGGAAGCACAACTGAAGGAGGTGCGCAACGTCTGCGGCGGTTGTCCAGGATATTTATGACGTGCATTCTCTAGACAACGTCAGAACTCAATGCGCTCGGACCCGGCAGTGCGCACTACATCGTTGCCAATCTCAGCGTGAGTAACTTGGCACCGTTGGGTGCAATGGTATCTCTGGTTCTGATGGCGACGTATTTGCGTGCCTGCGCTGTCGTATGTAGAACAAGGCCGGCGTGGATGCGCTGATTTCAGCCCTTGCTGAGCTCGAACCAGCGAAGACACTACACATCCTCGTGAACAACTCTGGCGTCTCATGGGGATCTCTTTTCGATGACGTCCCCGAGGACAAGGGCTGGGATAACATCATGGCTGTGAACGTAAAGAGCGTTTTCTACCGTGAGTCGCCGTTGTCCTCACTTGGCCGCACCGTCTCTCATTCTAATTTGTGTCCAGTGACTGCGGGGTAAGTTCTTACCGGTCATAGATCAGTGGAGTTCAGATTGAGATATTGTGTACTGGAGGCTATCATCGTGGCTCGCCAACGCAGCAACTGCTACGGACCCTTGCCACGTCGTCAACGTTTCATCGGTTGCGAGCGTCAGCCCAAACGCCGAAAGCCTACTGAGCGGCGACGGTAAAGGAACATACGGCTGTTAGTTATGCAGCATCATAAATTCTACATCTCCTTTCACACATCCTTTCTCTAGATAATGTCAGCAAGGCGGCACTCAACCATCTCACATCGATGTTGGCGGTCAAGTTAGGTCCTCAGAAGATTATGTGTGTGGCGAACCGTGTTTCTTGCTTCTGTAACTTACCACCAACTGAAACAGGGTGAATGCAATTTGTCCTGGGTACGTTCGATGGGGTCTGGATCTTGGATATTTCTGAGATGTTACGCAGGGTCTTTCCCACCAAGATGACGGCGTTTGGTTTCAAGTCCGCGGGTGAGGAAAAGATCGCATCTCTACAACCAACTGGTATGCTCTTAGCCGAACGGATATCTCCAGCCAATCATGTGTTCTCTAGGACGGTTCGGCCACCCCTCGGATGTCGCCGGAATTGCGCTGTTCCTTTGCTCTCTTGCCAGTGCACATGTCACTGGTGCACATATTTTGCTTGATGGAGGATCAACGCTCGCAAGTCAGGGGATTGCGCCAAAGGTAAAGCTGTAGGAGGATGTACTTTCCATTACCATCCAAGGAGGGCCATTGTGCAATACAGGAGTATTTATGTACATCAAACTTAACGGAAGAACAGAGGGCACGAAGGATGCTTCACGGTGGGGTGGATTTCTCGTCGTCGTTTGCCTCGCCTAGCGCAATCGTACTCCTGACAGGTGTCCATGCAGAGCTTCGGCCCCAGTAGATAAATCTTGACTGTTCGAGCACACCACGATACAAGCCATCGCTGAAACCGACGCAGTGCAGACCAATGCAGGCTACGCGCAAAGCGCCCGCGGCATAGAGCTGGGACGTTTCGTAATGATTTTGGGGCGATACGTTTTTCCGGCCAGCTAGAGTTTCCTTGACAATCGCTTGGGTCGTCTACGAAAACGACGGTGTCCACACGACCACATCTCGGAGAACTTGACGATTTTACCTCAGGTGAAAGAGACTCCCATTCTTGAACAGTAAGGTTGTCCATTCGGAAAGCCTTGTAGGTCCCAGCGTAATACGACTTGCCGTCCTTGCTATAGAAGCATTCTAAGCAGAAAATTAGCAAGCATGTTCTTGAAGAGCACGTCACCTTACCTGTCGGCTTGATCATCTGACCGATTACATCGACGGTAGACCAGCGATGTGCTGTCGTAACGCGCGGATTTGTGCTGCACTTGAAGACCGGCGTGAGGAAATACCCGTGCTCCTCCCTGTCGGGACACCAGTATGTCGTCGGCTGAGACAAGACTCTGTAATTTTTAAGTCTGGCCGTCAATTGATTCCGGGACCCGAGTGCAAGAGTCGAAAAGTTGAGCAATTGGATGACGTCAGAAGAAAGTCCTCACAGGTCCTTGAGAGACTTGAAGATGTTAGTATCACGAACGAAACTCGGAGGAAACCTACGCCAGAAGGATTTCCGAGGAACTCGTGGAGGGTATGAGAGGGATGAATCATAATCGGTTGCAAAGCATCATCCGGAATACCCGACGGCAGAGGAAGAGTCGCTAGCATTGTTTGTCTCTCAGCGATCGATCGTTCAGCTGGTGTCCCCTCCTCAGAAATGGAGAGTAAAACCTGTACAGTAGAAATTCTTTCCCATTTACCAACGCATATATGCGCTTACCTGACTCTCTTCATCGTCGAACGGTGTTTGGATGACGGGAATATACGGATCCCTAACCAGCGCGGAGCTATTGATGTAAGCCTGTCTAGAGTAGGCCGAGTTGCTTTGCAGACTATCTCCGAGCTTGTCGGGTGTGCATGGAGGTTCACTGAATACTACGCAGGGGGTATCGAGATTTCCCTGTCTCAATCTCATCTATTGGTTCTCTTGAGCGAGATTTGAGTAACGAAATCAATCATAGCACCCGCCTGAGTATCTTCCAACTCTTCAAACACTTGGCTGGGGTCTGACTGCGGTGTCCCAGGTTTCGAATCGCTTTCAAAGCCGCTCGGTTTCATATTTGCCGGGGTCGAGGCACGCTTGAACACTTCCAACTCTTGCTCTAACCGTGATATCGTTGCTGCCTTATGTCGAACGGAAATATATGCATCCTCGAGACGAGCCACCACGTTGTCTCGCGCAGCCAACGCCTCTTCCACGCGCATTTTCTCCATCTGGACGGCGAGTAGCACGTCCGCCAGATCTGCAGCGGGGCTTGGGTCCTGTAAGTCATATGACATAAAGCGAATCGCATGAAAGGTGGTACAATGATGAAACTCGAAAGTCACCATGGATGGACTGGCTGCTTCCCCGGCGAGCGACGTGTTTCTGAGCAAACAGGGGCACGAAGCGGAGATCCAATTTACCCACTTTGCAGCGATTCTATCTCCGCTCCTGTGCCTCGTGGAATTCCTTGCTCACACAACACTGTATTGATGGTACGGTCGACCTAGTACTCCGAGTTTTGTACCGACAAATGTACAAGACAAACGCCACTATCGTAGCTGGGATCTAGTAGTCCTGCCTACATGTGCTCGCATGAGGACGCATTTCTACAACATTAATGGCGAGATGACCAGGGGTCCTGTGGACCCCGAATATCTTTCGCTGGTCCCAGGGGGAAGCCCGAGAACCCGCGATGCCATCAGATATCTTATAGTGCACCCCAACTCGACCAATGGCCATAGCTGCCAACAACGCCGCAAATTTCAACGCTTCCTGTACCGTCGGCGGATACCCAGCTGTCGAAATGCTTGCAGACTCGGAGGCATACTGGATGCAGTTCAATGGCCAGGTGGAGGTAGTGGCGTGCTGTGAACGCGCAATGGGTGGAATGCGGCTGACGGCTTCATCCGTAATGGCCGAAACGCTTTTCCCATCTCTCCCAAAAGCTGCTCTGTACTGTCGATCCCGGGGATTGTCGCGAAAGTCTAGCATCACCCAACGCAAGGATCTCGTTTCATCGTCTTCGCAGGTCACCACAATTGTGGCCACGATGCGCCAGAGCGCTTCGTATGCAGGAAGAATGCGGTCCAGAGAGGACGGGAATTGCTCTCCCGGGAGCCACTGATACAGGATGCTCTGGATTTCGAACGGGAGCGTGCTTGTCCCTTCCCCATCTCCGTAAAAGTCCGATAGAGCGCCCGTAACCAGTTGGACGTTCGAAACCGTGAGCCTATCAGGATCCACGCCCAGAAACACCGCCGAAAACACATGAAAGGTGATGCAGCGGATGAACGAGGCAAGATCGATATCAATCTCGGGGACGAGGTATTTCTCGATGGCTGCCTCCGATTCGCGAATGAGCACTTTCCACCTGGACGAGTCGAGACTGTCTTGTTAGACATGATTTTCGTATATGCCAGTGTGAGTACCTATCATTTTCATCTCTTGGAGGAATCAATGCTTCGCCCATGGTGGTGATGGTAGTTGGTAACTCCTCAAGCGCTGTTTGAAAGAATCTTGACGCCCGGGCGCCTGAATACGAGAAAGCGCTCACGTGCAGTTAAACCGATGGTTGTAGTTGCATAGCTCCTAACTAACTTCAGCACATACAGTGACGCGGGAAGGAGGACCACCAAGAGAAGAAACAACAGAAACAAGTTGTTTGACGACGACATGGGTTGGAGGTGTGCAGTTTCGTCCTACGCTTTGGCTCCGGGCCTTGCATTATAAACGTCCCGATGCTCTTATCTTTCATAGTAATCTGACGCCACATGCCAGTGCGACCCCTCCGAATATGCGTTTTCTGCCCTCCACGGTGCTGTAGACTCGATGATGCCGGCCACCGGCTCCATCCGAGTTCAGAGGCTGCGAAAATGTCCGCGGTTGTCCCACGTTTGGCACTTGATGTATTCGCTGAGTGGGCTTTGGGCTTCTAATTACACTGATCTACTCGGTAGCAACGAGTTGCGCTGGAGTCTTTAAGGGTCTTTTTTACAGTCCCTCCCCGGAACTTGAAGAGGACAGGACCCACATGAACTTACTGTGAAGTTGATGCCCAAGGTTTGCTTGCGACTCTGGGATTATATGGTTACTGTCGCAGACACCCCAGAATCGCTTCTGTCATCATTCCCATACAGACGATGTCTTCCTTTACCGCTTACCAGAGTCCTCGTGTACCACGCTGTACATAACCTGTCCTATTCCACTCCCAAAGTTATAGTCCCGCAACTTGCTAAGCCCATATTAAGTATTTCCGCACCGGCAAACGGCCGTCCTTTCTGATACCTCGAGGTGGGGCTCCTTCGCGTCCTACATACCCCCACAAGGTTCATGCCGGTGGTGACTAATGATTCTCAGATTCGCGCCGGATCATGTCTTAACAAGCAGTGTTCCTGACCGGAGATACACGGCCCCCTTATTACCCCGATTGCTCCGTCCACGTCGATCGTATCGTCCACTTCCATCATTCCGTCCACTTCCATTGCTCCCCTGGCTTCGCCTGTGAAGCTTCTAGTAGCCCCGAATATTGTAACGAGAACGGATTTAGTATAGCATCCAGCAGGGCAGAGGGGAGAAATGTGTTTCTATTGAGTTCTCATCTTCAAGTTGCTATCCATAGCTGAGTCGTTCGACATTCAAAGTGGCAGCATTTCTTTCGGATTCCATTGCAAGAATCATGGATTATTCACCCGAAGAAGTGACAGTCGACTGCGACAAACAGTGGGTCCTTAGCCTGATGTTTGGGATCTTTGCGGGCAAGAAGAGCAGACACGCTGGAGGCTCGAGGCATGCCCGAAAAGTATATTACTTAACGCAGATCGATCCTTCCTCCTTTAGTGGAAATCTCTGATGCCATTCAACGGGCGCAACGTTCCACGATCCTCAAAGCGTGGACTGTCGTCACCCCACAGTGAACACCTCCGTCTTGGCAACACATTCAGCTTGAAGTTTGCCATCTACTATTCTTCAAACAACCTCAATTTCCATTCTCCCTTGTCATAACACGTCGAACGTCAAACTGGGATTGACATTTCGCGGGGTCCCATCTCCCCATCGGATCTGGAGACGACGGGAGGTTGAACACGTTGTACGTCTTCGTCCCTCCAAGTCGTGGTCACTCCATCGGACAATAGACGGACAATGCCCGATTGGACAGAGGTGTGTCATCCGAGAAAGGGCTGTACCGAAAAGGTCATTTCGACCTCTTGAGAGGTAGACGTGCCGGCACAGACTCGGGAGAGTCCAATGCATCCAGGGCGAACGGGAGTGAAAGCCAAACGTGCAGTTCCGTGTTCATCTTCGTCCGGTCCAACCACCATTCGCGATTTGAGTTTGATGTGCAGATGCAGGGAGTCGTGGTTGGCATCAACATTGCCGCCGGAATGGTTACCGTCTGTGACAAGGACCCAGCACGATGCCAGGAAACCCTGCGAGCCCCAGCATCTTCGATAGGGTTTTCCGAGGTGCGTGCAGGGTGCGTTGAGTTCGGCTTGGGCGAGGGTGGACACAACCCGACTAAGGACCGTGACGGAGGAGAGCGAGGCGGAGAGATTGAACAAGCAGGTGAGGACGAGAATGAAGACCGTGGGCACGGCCTCGGTCATGGTGGGTTCAGATTGGTGCGCGGTGCCGGTGTTTGACAGCAACAAGGCCAGCATGTCGTTTTAACTTGAGTGGTGTGTATGGCAGTTGCTGAGAGGCAAAGTCAATTAATTTGCAGTCAAGCCGGCATCTGCTAAATTATACATTACAATAGACTCCCTCCTATTGAACACATGCCAGGTATAACCTGTTAGTAAACCTCGGGCAAGATCAGATATGTATGTACTTACAGCTTACTATGCTAGTGGCCACTAGTACTAGAAGTGAGAACCTGAGTCATGGTGGGAGATAGCTCAAGAGCTCAAGCCAGTTTCTAAGCTGTGACTACAACTTTGGAAACTGAGGCTGGGTGCAGTTATTGCCATGGCTTGAAGTCAATTAAAAGTTCCAGCAACACTACTGCATCCTGTCACCTACATAATATGATCCATCTCTTTATTTTAAGGGAAGGCTGTTTCTTGATCAGCATCCAAACTACATGAGCAACTCATAAATTGAACTATTCATGGATCATGAAACATATACTCTAAATGCAACTAAAAGATTTGACAAATCAGTCATAGCAGTTATGGCATAGTACTAGTACAGATATGTATGTTGCATTCACAGGTTCCTTGGAAATTACTTCTGGTCTTTAGTGACGTTTAATCCATTCTTTGACAGTCCCTAAAATAGTTTTCTTTCCTCTAGCCTGCATGGTGTCT
>Ga0307508_10005772_pt1 | contig 11709 bp, 11 predicted proteins | sample 9_EM_MG_FD_203089 | JGI IMG/M metagenome (GOLD analysis project Ga0307508, IMG submission 203089) | Populus trichocarpa ectomycorrhiza microbial communities from riparian zone in the Pacific Northwest, United States - 9_EM | ecosystem: Host-associated > Plants > Roots > Unclassified | place...
CCTCACCAAACACTACCACCGAACCCACACACAAGATCTAAGATTATTCCGTTGTGAATTATCGAAAGTAGCCTGATTACCCTTTTGATACCCCACACTCCGGTTTCGAGATAACCCCAGTGTCACAGCCTTTGACTGTCTAGGTGACTGTCCTATGTAGCCCTATTTCACACTCTCGTAGCACTGTCCGTGTCACCCGAATTCTAGACACCCCACTGGGCGTAGCGTCCGCTGCGCCCGCAGTGGCTGCAATCCTCCTCCTACAACCACTCCCCTCTTAACAAAACCAGCCCCCTCCCCAAGAAAGTATACCACTCGATGAAACAAACAACAATAACAAGAAATGAAAAACAAAACAAAAACAAAAAACAAAAACACAGCAAACATGCTACCATTCTCCCTTCTTCCGCCTCCTTTGCTCCTCACCCCCGTTCCATCCACCGGTAGGTGCGTAGGCCATTCGCAGCGTGGTATTCGCAAAGTAGCTCATTGCTGCTACCCCTCAGGTTCGCCAGCGGTTCCCATGTCGTATCGCTGTAACCTATCCACTTGACTAAGTATCTGAGGTCTCGGACCGTTGTGTCTCGGTGTTCTTGAATGGTCTCCACCTCGTATTTGACCGTCGCTGTGCAGCGCAGTGGTGGCGGTGGTGGGCGTTTGCGGCTTCTGTCAACTCTTGACGGCTTGAGTCTGGCGATGTTGAAGACCGGGTGCAAGCGCCAGTGAGCTGGGATATCCAACACGAAAGCGTTCTCATCGGCCTTTTTCTGCAGCTTGAATGGTCCTGCGTACGGATGCTGGAACTTTCGAGAGTTGTTGCTGTCGTTTGCTGCTCCTGTCACATTGGCATATCCGATGGGCAGTGACCGCGTATCCAGAAACACCTCGTCCCCTACCCGGAATGGGTGTACTTGCCGTTTCTCGTTGGCCTCCGCGGTCATCGTCACCTGGGTTTCTTCCATCCTTTCGCAGAGCATTCTGAGGGTCTTGGATAACTTCTCTGCGTAGGCCAGACCTTCCTCAGAGTCCAGACGCCGCGGGTCGGGCGCCAAAAGGTCCAGCAGTAGCCGTGGAACGTAACCGATGTCGGCCTCAAAAGGTGCCATGCCGATCGCTTTATGTTTCGCAGTGTTGTACATGAACTCAGCCAACGGCAGCAGTCGCACCCACTGCTCCGGGCGTGGTAGCTGCGCTATGTACGCCTTTAAAATTGTTTCCAGAGTGGCGTTCGCCTTTTCCGCTTGTCCATCCGATTGCGGGTGATAGGCTGTCAACATTCGGAGTTTAATCCCGAGCAGGGCGCATAGGGCTTGCCAGAATTTCGAGGTAAATCTGGTATGTCGGTCTGAGACGATTGACAACAGGAGTCCTCGGTTACTGACGTATCCCGCAATGAATGCTTCCGCAAACGTTTCGGCTGTCAACTTGGCCTCTTTGACGGGGATCCATCGGGCTCTCTTCGTCAGCGGATCAATGATGGTTGCCACAGCATCATATCGTCCTTCTCCAGCCGAAAGCTTGGTGATAAAGTCGATATTAACCCTTTCGGCCCGTTCCGTGGGAATCGGGATTGCCTGGAGGAGCCCGTACAGCCTGGCGTTCTTGTGCTTTACCCGGTGGCATACGTCACACCCGGCAACCCATTCAGCCACCGTGTCCATCTGTCGGGGCCAATAGTACCGTGAGGCTACTGCCGCTGCTCTCTTTTCGACGCCGACTTGTCCCCCTCCAAGAATAGCATCGTGTGCTTCTCAAATGACATCGGCCTGCAAAACCCAAGGGATATAGAGCTTTTCTCCTGAGGCTCTGTGGAAAAGGAGTCCATCACGCAGTATATATCCCTTTGCGCGTTCCCGTATCCGGCGGCTTTTCTTGACGTTGGTTGTTGTTATATCTCTTCCGATGCCACTGCTCTGAAGGTGTTCCAGAATTGTGAGGGGTAGCAAGAAGTATGTCCATTCTAGAGAGGCAAGTGCCGGACACTTAATACGAGTGTCCGTGCGCCGCCTGTGACTGTCTACGTGACTGTCCTCAGTAGAGCTATGTCACACTCCCTTAGCACTGTCTGTGTCACCCGAACTCTAGACATCCCGCCGGGCGTAGCCTCCGCAGCACCCACAGCGGCCGGAATCCTCCTCCTACAACCACTCCCCTCCTAACAAAACCAGCCCCCTCCCCAAGAAAGTATACCACTCGACGAAACAAACAACAATAACAAGAAATGAAAATCAAAACAAAAACAAAAAACAAAAACACAGCAAACATGCTACCATTCTCCCTTCTTCCGCCTCTTTTGCTCCTGACCCCAGTTCCATCCACCGGTAGGTGCGTAGGCCATTCGCAGCGTGGTATTCGCAAAGTCGCTCGTTGCTGCTACCCCTCAGGTTCGCCAGTGGTTCCCATGTCGCGTCGCTGTAACCTATCCACTTGACTAAGTATTTGAGGTCTCGGACCGTTGTGCCTCGCTGTTCTTGAATGGTCTCCACCTCGTATTTGACCGTCGCTATGCAGCGCAGTGGCGGCGGTGGTGGGCGTTCGTGGCTTCAGTCAACTCTTGATAGCTTGAGTCTGGCGACATTGAAGACCAGGTGCAAGCGCCAGTGAGCGGGGATATCCAACACGAAAGCGTTCTCGCCAGCCTTTTTCTGCAGCTTGAATGGTCCTGTGTACGGATGCTGGAACCTTCGAGAGTTGTTGCTGCCGTTTGCTGCTCCTGTCACATTGGTGTAACCGATGGGCAGGGATTGCGTATCCAGAAACACCTCGTCCCCTACCCGGAATGGGTGTGCTTGCCATTTCTCGTTGGCCTCGGCGGTTATCATCACCTGGGTTTCTTCCATCCTTTCGCGGAGCATTCTGATGGTCTTGGATAACTTCTCTGCGTAGGCCAGACCTTCCTTAGAGTCCAGACGCCACGGGTCGGGTGCCAAAAGGTCCAGCAGTAGCCGTGGAACGTAACCGATGTCGGCCTTAAAAGGTGCCATGCCGATCACTTTATGTTTCGCAGCGTTGTACGTGAACTCAGCCAACGGCAGCAGTCGCACCCACTGCTCCGGGCGTGGTAGCTGCGCTATGTTCGCCTTTAAAATCGTTTTCAGAGTGGCGTTCGCCTTTTCCGATAGTCCATCCGATTGCCGTGATAGGCTGTCGACATTCGGAGTTTAATCCCGAGCAGGGCGCATAGCGCTTGCCAGAATTTCGAGGTAAATCTGGTATCTCGGTCTGAGATGATTGACAATGGGAGTCCTCGGTTCCTGAATTAGCATCAGAAAAAAAAAAATTGCGTCCTTAGCGTCCAGACGCACTAGACGCTCTGGACGTTTCAGACGCAACCTACGTAACTCGGACGCAGATCGCCACGGCACCGTGCGTCCGGACACAGTACGCCATGGTATTTGCTTACCGGACGGAGTGTGGCAGGGCATTTTCGTTCTGGACGCAGCCGTGTCAGGGCATTTTCCTTCTGGACGCAGCCGTGTCAGGGCATTTTCCTTCTGGACGCAGCCATGTCAGTGCAAATGGCATCCGGACGACGCGTGTTATGGCACCGTGGTTACGCTGGCAGTCAAGGCACGGAACATCGCAGCAAATACGCGCGTCGCATTCACAAACACGCAGCGGGTTCCAGGCATAGTGACTCAGTCCAGTCCTATTCTCTATATCTAATGTACATCTATATATGCTACTACCACCCTTCACGTTTCCAGCACAAGCACCCAGCGTCACATCCATCGCCGTTGTTTTTGACGCGCATAGCATTGCTCTGAGTGGCGGAAACAAAGGAAAGTTGGCAAATACGACACGACGCGATGAGCCCGGTGCGATGAACACAACGGGATGAGCACGACGCGATGAGCACGACCCGATGAGCACAACGCGATGAGCACAACGACTATGTGGAGGATGGCAATGAGGACGCCGGCAGAGTGGACGATAGCTAGTAGGACGCAGCGAGTACGAGAGCGAGTAAGACGTGATGAGTATGGGAGCGAGTAGGATGCGGCGAGGACGATAGCGAGTAAGACGCGGCGAGGACGATAGCGAGTAGGACGCCGCGAGTATGAGAGCGAGTAAGACGTGACGAGTGAGGGAACGAGTAGGACGCGACAAGTATGAGAGCCCGGAAGACGTGACGAGTACAGTAGCGAGTACGACGCGGCGAGGACGATAGTGAGTAGGACGCGGCAAGGACGATAGCGAGTAAGACATGGCGAGGACGACAGCGAGTAAGAACGGAGAGGACGATAGCGAGTAGGACGCGGCGAGTATGATCGGGAGCTTTATGGCATGGTTAGCACAGCTCTCAGAGTGACAGAGACACCGGGAAGTTGTAGAATACACAGTGACGAGTCGATGTCAATGAGGGTGCCGGGCGGCGAGGACTATAGGTAGTAGGAGGCGGCGAGCACGACGGCAAGCTTTATGGCATGGTTAGCACAGCTCTCCGAGTGACAGGAACAGCAGTGGGAGCTGGTACAATACGATGTGACGAGTACGATGTCGTTGAGGAGGATGTCGATGTGTTTGATAGCAGTGAGGATGGTGGCGAGTAACGTAGCAAGAATGGCGCGACGAGTAAGATGTTGATGAGGAAAATGTTGATGAAGAAAATGTCGACGAATAAGACATCATTAGTTTGATGGCGGCGAGTATGATGGCAATGCGAAGGACGACGACGAGTATCTAGGACGAGGTGAAAGGAGAAGAAAAAAGGGGTCTAGGAGCGATGAGGACGCCGAACCTTGCGGAAGCGCAAGTGTTGGTAGTGGCTTGGCGCTTTGCATTGACATAATACACGCTGCGTCCTACGCGCTATCTATCGTTCTCGCTGCCAGCAATCTCATTGACATCGTACTCCCCACCTCGTATTGTACCACACCCCGCCGCTATTCCAGTCACTCTAAGAGCTATGCTAAACATGCCACAAAGCTCGCCATCGTGCTCGCCGCCTCCTACTAGCTATCGTCCTCGCCGCCGACACCCTTATTGACATCGACTCGTCACAGTGTATTCTACAACTTCCCGGTATCTCTGTCACTCTGAGAGATATGCTAACCATGCCATAAAGCTTACCATCATACTCGCCGCATCCTACTCGCTATAGTCCTCGCCGCGTCTTACTTGCTATTGTCCTCACCATATCTTACTAGCTATCGTCCTCGTCGCGTCCTACTCGCTATCGTCCTCACCGCGTCTTACTCGCTCTCCTACTCGCCACGTCCTACTCGCTATCGTCCTCGCCACGTCTTACTCGCTATCGTCCTCGCCGCATCCTACTCTCTCCCTTACTCATCACGTCTTACTCGCTCTCATACTCGCCGTGTCCTACTCGCTATCGTCCACGCCGCCGGCGTACTCATTGCCATCCTCCTCATAGTCGTCGTGCTCATCGCGTCGTGCTCATCGCGTCATGTTCATCACATCGGGCTCATCGCATCGGGCTCATCGTGTCGTGTCGTATTTGCCAACTTTCCTTTGTTTCCAACGCTCCGAGCAATGCTACGCGCGTCAAAAACAGCGGCGATGGATGTGACGCTGGGTGCTTGTGCTGGAAACGCGAAGTGTGGTAGTAGCATATATTGATGTACATTAGACATAGAGAATAGAACTGGACTGAGTCACTATGCTGGAACCCGCTGCGTGTTTGTGAATGCGACATGAGTATTTGCTGCGATGTTCCGTGCCTTGACAGCCAGCGTAACCATGGTGCCATGACACGCGTCATCCGGATGCCATTTGCCCTGACACGGCTGCGTCCAGAAGGAAAATGCCCTGACACAGCTGCGTCCAGAAGGAAAATGCACTGACACGGCTGCGTCCAGAAGGAAAATGCTCTGACACCATGCGTCCAGAACCAAAATGCCCTGCCACGCTCCGTCCAGTAAGCAGATGCAATGGCGAGCTGCGTCCGGACGCATGGTGCTGTGGCGAGCTGCGTCCGAATTCACATTGCATGTGCGTTTTGCGTTGGGAGCAGTAGGTGCGCTGCCAGGGTGCGTCCAGAGCGTTCCGAGCGCCTGGTGCGTCAGGACGCAGCCTGTGCGTCCGGACGCACTTTTTTTTTCCTGATGTATCCCGCAATGAATGCTTCCGCAAACATTTCGGCTGTCAACTCGGTCTCTTTGATGGCGATCCATCAGGCTCTCTTCGTCAGCGGATCGATGATGGTTGCCACAGCATCGTATCCTCCTTCTCCGGCCGGAAGCTTGGTGATAAAGTCGATATTTACTGTTTCGCCCCGTTCATTGGGAATTGGGTGTGCCTGGAGGAGCCCGTACGGCCTGGCGTTCTTGTGCTTTATCCGGTGGCATACGTCACACCCGGCAACCCACATCAGCAAAAAAATGGAAAGTTGAAGTATATTGCTTTTTTTACAGGTGAGATATAAATTTGAACTAATATTTCTCGAGGTTTCAGCTAAAAATAAAGCACTTTTTTTTTTTTAAATCCTTACAGGAGCAAAATATAACTTCTCCTCTTACAGGAGTTAGCGATGCTTACGCGAGCTACGGGAGCTACGGGAGCTCCCTAGGAATTCTCAAAATTTTTGCTGATGCGGCTGCGGCTAACGGGGGTGCCGCCAACTGTAGATAGGTCGGGGTCTTCCTCTGTTTTTTCTTAGCGGCAGTACTAATTAGATCACTCACCTGGGTCTCCAGGGCTTGCTGCTGAGTGGCTAGCCAGGCCGTAGCGGCCTGCTGCTGAACCGCCCAGACGTCATTGGTGAATTTTTGAGCCGCGTTGGCCGTTCTCATTAATCCCGTTTGCATCCAGCCCGACGAGGCCCGTGCATTGGCATGGGCTTGCCCGTATACGTACTCGATCGCACTGGTAATCTGGGTCTACGTTTCCTCGATGCGCTGGATCTGTTTGTCGGATCGGTCGTAGGCGCTACCACATACGGTGTGGAGTTGCTCTAGGTCCCCCAGGGCCTGTCACTGCTGGGAAAAAAGTAGCCGTAGCCAGGAAGGTCGGTCTCTTAGGTCGATAGATGGTTGCGGAGGGGTGTCACCTGTGTAGATCTGGACTGCGCTGGCTGGATATTCTCGCCAGAGCATATCCACATTGGACGAGGGGGCTGGGAGCAAAGTGACGCGTTCCTGGTTCATCTCGTTGTAGGTCGCGCTTAGCTAGTGACGTTTACTTCTGTGAATTCAGCCAGGTGACTTACTAATCCAAGATTATAGTGTGACACCAGGGTTATATCGTAACCGGGGTGTGAAGGTAGACGAAGTCACCTATCGATCTTTTACAGCGGAATAATCTTAGATTTGTTGTTCGGGTTTTTCTTCTTTCGGAGTGTTTCTTGCTTTCGCGATCGTGAAGGGCTTTTCCGAGCGCTTGGTCGGCCGCTTATATCTTTTCGTGGCCAGGTCACCTGATCTTGCTAGAGAGGACCTTTCTCTCTTTCCGCTGCCCACATAGTCGCGCCGTTTTTTCCCGCTGGTTTCTCACAACTCCCTACTTCCACCGGTTTCCATCGGCGGTTGTGAGCGGATTGGTCATGATCAGTGAATAGCGATAAGGAGGAGTGATTTGGCTCCGCCACGTACCGGGGGTACGCGGCCCAGCAAGACTTTTTCCGGTGATACGAGAAATCCATCTCTATCCCTTCTTTCTTACTGGTGCCTCCTCTATCTCGGCTGACGGTGGCGTCTCCTGTTATTTCTAGGAGTTTCCATGCCCCGCTCCTTAGGGTCAAGGCTTGTGGGCACAGGTATCACGGCGGCACACCAGCCCGAACAGCCAGCAAACGGAGCCCGGACACACACCTCGAGGCTAAAAATGGAAAACCCGGAGAAATTCGACGGGAAAAGCTCGTCCAGCTTCAACCAGTGGTGGGAGTCTGTCACGATGTACCTGGGGTTCTACCCAGAAATGGTGGACCGCCAGAAGATCGCCTGGGTCGGAACCCTTCTAACCGACACTGCCCTGGTATGGCACCTTCACCGGTACTGAGAATTGGGAGAAAACGACACCTGGGTCAATTACACCGTGGCGATCCGGAGGGAATATCGAAACGAACGCGAAGCAGTGGACGCCAGCTCAAGCTAGGACAACTCAAATACCACGAGTCCATTTGCGCGTACCTCACGGAGTTCCGATCGCTCAACAACTTCGCCCGAGCAAACGGCAAAGCCCTGCGCGAGAATGTCGACCTCGCGATGCCCGACGTGGTACTCGACATGCGGTTCGCCCACTACCTGCAAGATTTCGCGGATGACGAAGGCTTCCTACTGGCCACCCACCAAGTAGGCCTGCAGGTAGAGAAGAAAAAGGCGCTGAAACAGGCTCGAGAACAGATGAAGGGCACCAGCTCCTCAGGAACAAGCGGAAGACACGACGAACAGAAAAAGGAAGGACAGGACAAGCGAAACCCCAACAGCAACAAGCGGGGAAAGGAGACGGACAAACCCCGCCAAGAAAGGACGGAGTCCCGAACGGACAAGCGCCCCTGGTGGGTAGGTAGTAACCACTGGGCCTCTAAGGACGAGGCAATGAAGGGAGTTCCAGCGAAGGAACAAGAGGAATATGGACAGAGGCGCGACGACTGCTGGAGGTGAGGAAGAAGCGGACATCGGACCTACGAATGCTTCTCCTTCAGCACGGTAAGAGGAACAGCCCTCCCCAGGCCCCGTGGAAGGCGGCGGCAGCCGGGCAATAGTGCGGAAGAGAAGGCGAGGAGGATGAGAAGGCCCCTGCAACCAAACAACAAAAGGTCGCAGCAGCGGAAACCATGGAAACAGATACGGTAGCCCTGTTGTGGGAGGAATCCGACTCGGATTTTTGAAAGGTCGGGAACAGCAGCAGCGTAGGACCTCGACGATAATATGCGGACTATACAGGAAACGAAGGAGCGGGGAACTAAGTGCTGGAACCCCGTCAAAAAAACCAAGGACAGTCCCCAGCGGCAGACGCCCAGTTATCACTATGATACTACACATAGGGATAAAGAAACACCAGATCTGGGTGCTACTGGACACCGGTTGCTCCATTGCACTCCTCAATCAACAGACCGTGGAGAAGCTCGGGATTAGGAAGAAAGCGCACCGGCGACCTCACAGCATAGAGAATTACACCGGGGAAAGCGTCAAAGGAGCAGGGCAATTTTATACAGAGCCAATGCTCCTCCAACACAGGAAACATTACTCCAGGGAGAGATTCGAAATCTCACCAATGGAACCAGAAATCGACACCTTCCTCCCTTTCGACTGGATAACAGCACACCCCCCTCAGGGAGCCTGGACAAATGAAGAAATCCGGTTTAACAGCGCGGAATGCATGGAAAAATGCACCAGGTACGAAGCGAGCCCATACTGACTAACATGGGACGAATCAGTCGCAACTGATCCCAATGCCGGAATTATCAGATACGTAGCGGCGGCAGCAGAAGAAGACCCGCTGAAAGCCGTCCCAATGAAATTCCGCCAGTACCTGGGAATCATTGGGAAAGAAGCGGCAGACACCCTTCCAGAACACCACCCCTACGACTGCAAAATCAACCTCAAGGAAGGAGAAACAGCGCCTTGGGGACCCATCTACCCGCTATCGGAGGTGGAACTCCAAACACTCCGAGAATGGCTGAAGGAAATGGAGCGAACAGGGAAAATCCGGTGCTCGACATCCCCTGCCGGTTCGCCGATCCTCTTTGTGCCGAAACCCCACAGAAGAGGGCTATGCCTGTGCGTCGATTACCGAGTGCTGAACAAAATAACAATCCCGAACCGATACCCACTGCCACTCATGCAGGAACTACAGGACCGCGTCCAGGGGGCGCAATGGTTCACCAAGCTGGACTTAAAAAATGGATTCCACCTCATTCGAGTCAGAGAAGGAGACGAATGGAAAACGGCATTCAGAATCCGGTACGGGCTGTTCAAGTTCCAAGTGATTCCTTTTGGTCTAACCAATGCCCCATCCACCTTCCAAGACCTGATGAATCATGTTTTCTCGGACCTACTGGATGTTGGAGTTTTAGCATACATGGACGACATACTAGGCTACGCCAAAACCGAGAAAGAACACAACTGCTTGCTCAAGGAAGTCCTGGAAAGACTCCAGACCAACAGATTAGCAGTCTCCCCGGAGAAATGCATCTGGAAAACCCAGGAAGTGGAATTCCTGGGATACGTCATTGGGAGAAAAGGCATGGCGACGTCTCGAGAAAAGGTGGAAGCGGTACTGAATTAGGAAGAGCCCAGGTCGGTGAGCGAAACCCAGTCCTTCCTGGGATTTGCCAACTTCTACAGACGCTTCATCAAAGACTACTCGAAGATAGTGTGACCCCTAACAGAACTAACAAAGAAAACGGAAAAATGGTCATCAAACCCCGAGGCAGTAAAAGCCTTTAAGGAACTAAAGCAGTGATTCACGATGGCACCTATCCTCACCCATTTCGACACCCAGCGACCAATCGTGATCGAAACCGACAGCTCGGACTTAGCGTTGGGAGCTGTCCTATCACAAAGAGATGACAAAAATCGGTTGCATCCGGTGGTGTTCCACTCAAGAAAGTTCCAGCCCGCGGAAATTAATTACGAAATCCACGACAAGGAACTCTTAGCAGTGGTAAACACCTTCAAACATTGGAGACGTTACTGCAAGGGAGCAACGAACCAGGTCCAGGTATATTCGGACCACCAAAATCTGGAATACTTTACGATGACTAAAGTATTAAACCGGCGACAAGCGAGGTCGGCACAGGAGCAGGCCGGCATCGATTTCAGAATCTATTACCGACCAGGCACTCAAAACTGGAAGCCAGATGCGTTGTCAAGGCGTTCGGAGTACCCCCTTGAAAAGGGGGGGGTAGAAAACCAGCCGATAACGTCGGTTTTGAGAGAAAAACACTTTGAAGAATGACCGGGACGCTCATTCATTTGCTCATTGGCCAGAATAACGATGCTCCCTGCAAGAAGATGAGCAGAAGAATTTTTAGCAGACTTCAGAAAGGAAGGAAAGAAGGACGAAGCCTACGAACAGGCCAAGAAACAGGAAGCGGCGGCGGATGAACTGCCGTCGCAAGACCGAAAGATCAAGGAACAAGGAAACGAAAACAGGGTGATATACCGAAAGAACCTGCTCTGGGTTCCGAAAGGACTGGTACAAAGGATCCTGGAATCAGAGCACGACACAAAGGTGTCACGGCGTGAGGCCTTGCTGGGACAGGGACAATCACTCAGGGTTGTGTGATGAAGGGTTTTTGGGGAATCGGTGTGTGGAGGTTTAGGGTTGGGAGTGACTTGAGGGCTGTTGGGGTTAGGGTAGTCGTGTTGGGGTTAGTTGTGGTTGCTGAGGAACAGTATAAGAAGGAAGGGACCCCCCTTCCTTCCTGTTCCTCACGCAACCTCTGTGTTCTAGAATCCAGAGCTTGTTTGTCACCTTGTCCTCGCCCCGTCTACACCTCGTCTTGCCCTTGCCTTGCCCTTGTTCTTGCGTCCTCCCTCTATCTTGAACCTCCCCCTGTCTCGCTTTGTCACATTAGGTTGCGTCAACCTTTTTTTCTCTTGACCCTTATCACGAAAAAGCTACCGGAACCATGGCAACCGCCGAAATCCACGTTGCACATCGTGACGAGTCCAACGTTTCACCTCTTCGCCATATCCTTGTCACCGAAGCTTTCCTTGAGGAAGCCAGGAAAGCACATGGGCAACAGCTGACTGAGGAGAACCGTATATCATGGGCGGAAAACGCTCACATTGCTTTGGG
>Ga0307508_10005773_pt1 | contig 11704 bp, 10 predicted proteins | sample 9_EM_MG_FD_203089 | JGI IMG/M metagenome (GOLD analysis project Ga0307508, IMG submission 203089) | Populus trichocarpa ectomycorrhiza microbial communities from riparian zone in the Pacific Northwest, United States - 9_EM | ecosystem: Host-associated > Plants > Roots > Unclassified | place...
CTGACGGCGTTCATGTACCACGACAGAACGATAGCGCCGCCATTCACGCCCCGGACGTTGAGACTTTTATGGTGACGAGGGAGACAATGTCGAGGGTGTCGTGCCATCTAAGAAGGTCCAAGTGAAGAAGCCGAGTCATACGAGAAAAGGATGGGGCTGGAATGCGCCCTGGTCGAGATCTGGACGGTGAGTGGGGAGTCGAGACCCTCGCTAGTTGGTTCAGCAGGATTGTCGTCAGTCCTTGTGGCAGGACGAAGAGGGAAGCGAGTCTGAGGAGGAAGAAGGGAACTGAGGCCTGTTGAAGTCATCACGCCGGATTTTGTTCGATTCCGTCTTTGTTTCTCTGGTGTAATACTAATAGAACTGTGATATCGGTCCGGTTTTCGCTGCTTTAATACACATCGAGCCCTCCTACTGTTATGACATAGTAAGTTATGAGTTTTTTGATGGATGAAAAACACCGGAACACACCATTTCGAAATTGAGTGAATGTAAAGTATCTGACAGACCCTATTTTCCTCATCCAAGACCACGGTGAAGAAACCTGACTGAAAATTTGTCAAAATAAGCTCGAAAGAAACCCACCACTGAGATCGGCTCACCGTAGACTTCTCCGAACATTGACTAAACAAGCCCAAGCTAACAAATAACCCACATCTCTGGCACGACTTGCTGGCTCCGGTGATCCAATGGTTCCACCGGAGTTCCATACATTCGTCCTCTCGATGACAAGTTGATTTTCCGTCAATGACCTTGATCAAGCCCAATTCCTGATCGTGCCAGTGTCACAGGCCCCCCTCAATCTCTCGAATCGGACATAGCCTCCACCTCTTACATGTCGAGAATCGAGTCCTAAGCATGCCATATTTCAGTTATCTCGATTATAGCTCCAGGATATGAACGCAAACATACCAACATACATCCGCAACGGCGTTTCTTTCCGGGTCATCTGCGTGGGCTCCAATCCCCAATCCCCCCTGAAACCCGTCTACGAACCTAACAACGTATTCAGCACTAACGTTCCATAGAGTGCTTTGTTCATCCATACATTGACAATCGCCATTCCGGAAGTCAGGTTCCAAATATGCTCATATGCAGATTTGATGACGAGCCTGAGAGTGCAAGGCGGTGACTAGGGCGGAGAGGGCACCGCCGACCAATGACGGGAGTGGTGAGGGGTGTGCCGTCTAGGAAGGTTCCGGTGAGAAAACGAGGGCGCAGGAGAGGATGGATGTGGAATGCGCTGTGAGAGAGCGGATGTGAATGGGAGTATCAGACCCCTCGCGCCTTGGTAGACGCGTCGAGGTGTTTGAATGTCGAAGTCGTCAGTGAGTGGCCTATATGACGTTAAGCAGTATCATCGGCATCAGTGCACGCGAGGTGAGATAGGCTCGTGACTGGGCTCCGACCCTAAATCACGGTCAACCAAAAGAAGGGTAAGGTTGGTGTTCCTCAATGAGCTTCCAAAATCCCGTTCCAAGTCGACCTCCTGTATTAAAGTAAGTACTCTCGGTCGGCGGCGCTTCTACTAAGCTCTAGGGAGCCAAGATGAACTTGAAGGAAGTGAGGGTACTTTAGGGCTGGCGTACAAACTTTTTTTGTAGGGTGGAAGCCTGTGAATGCGTACCCAAGGGATTTAAACAAGCGAGTCCCAAAGATCACGTCTTCATAATCATATACGGACCGGTCACCGGTCTATGGGCAAGATGGCAAGCCAGATTTTGATTTTTGGAGGATGGTGAGAGGATATAAAGGAGCAAAGTGGAAATGAGTTATATGTAGAAGACGACACCAAAGCAAAGGCGTGGGAAGCCAGATTGTCCCATTCTGTTTCCGGCATTTATTTCCCTCCTCTTGCTGATGGTTTCGTTTCTCTTTATTGGAGAGCCAAGGAGTAACTTTAGAGCGGTCTGAGGGTGTGGCCACGGTTTTCTCGCTGCTTTAATTCACAACATCGGGCGACGAGTGCAAGTTACTGGTCTGCTGTCAATAACCCATGGAGCAGTCCAGAACTAATATCCCCCTCTGTCAATATTGCATGGAAATAAACGGAAACCAATTAAAGAGGAATCCCCGGCTCTGTCCGAAGGACAAGGTTCCGTGGTGCAAGATCGAGCGCCTCTGTCAAAATGTTTGCATCAAATTGGGATAGTACGGGGAGTTTACAATTCTTTTCAAACTCTAGGTCTAATGCAACAAATTTCCGATATTATTTCATAAATATTTTGTGGGTAGATGGACAAGGGTATACTGTATTTAACCAGATAATTTTTTCAACTGGAGATGCACTGAGTCAAGCGGATACCCTTTCCACCACAACTTCATGAATGCCGGACGAAGAAAACATTCATATGTCCTAGTTTTTTTTACAGAAACACGATAGGTCATTAAATTGCATGACCTTGACGTAGCCGACTGCCCTCTGTTTGACACTCTACATGATATTGCCTTTCCAATATACCACGATTATCCTTATCTTTATCATTTATCTTTTCAAGGGAACACTGACTAAATGGCATCGCGTTATTTTGAGATTGTAGTACTGATTCTATTGAATCTAGGATTGATTTTTTCCGTGAAACAGGATGATATGTACCGCCATGGCGTTAGGAACAGTAAGTACATGCTGTGCGTATAAATCTCAGATTGCGGGATGATCCGCCGCAGTGCTGGGCAACAATTTTGATTTCTCCTGATCCAGTAGTTTATTTATAATATATATATAAGAGATTCGAGAACAACTTGGGTCCAATGCCCTTTGTCCGCCGCACAGGCAACAATTTTGATTTCTCCAGTAGTTTATTTATAATATATATAAGAGAACAACTTAGGTCCAATGCCCTCCCCGAAGATGGGGTTCCTACAAAGAGTGCTCACATTCATCACTCGCCGCCGACCACAAAAATCAGCAAGCCAGCCCACACTACCACAAGCCGCAACTTCATCAACTAATATGTTCCATGGTGTTAGTAACGTGACCATCGTCGGAGGCACTTTCATCATGATCGGTAGGTTGCTCCCTCATCGCGCACTATTGGACTGTTATTAACCCGTACCCTCAATTAACCCAGGGACTTTGTCACAAGAAGGCCTGAGTACTCCTACGACTGGAACTCAGACAAGCGATATCGATTGGAGGGGGCCAACTTGACGATGGTATCTAGTCAGATTATGGAATACCTCTGTAAGTCAGCAAATGACAAAACACAAGCCTGACTGACGTTTCGAAGTATTCATATATATAAGTATATTCATCGGCCAGACTCACGCCATGAATACCCTGTTTAAATATCCCTCCAGAATGTATATATATTTAAGTTTTTGAACCCTCTGTCCTAATTTTGTGCAGCGCCAGTGAGACGACGAAATCTGGTCGAACATTCAACCTGTATCTGTCCATCCCGGCGACACTCAAACTAACGTCTTTAATCCAGAAACATCCTCCAGTTATTTCCACCTGCCTAACGGGCGGTTTAACGCTAGAAAAATTTAACGTGATGAATTGTATGGGCTGCAGAAGTTGTGTATAGACAGTCAGTTATAAGTATTTGACGGTAAAGGGCACTGGAGGACACCATCATGAAATTGAGTGAAATAAAGCGTCCCTATTCTCTCTTTGACTTCAATCGCGATTTGGACACAACGGAGGAACCTGAGTGGAACATGAAAAAATCTCAGCTTGTGAAAGGAATGTACCGAGCGGTTGAGAGGGAGAGGACGAAGACTCGGAAGAGGTGCAGATGACTCATGAGAGAGCACAGCGTGGGAATTGGTTCAGGCACAGCCGCACAGCCACCATTTTGATCGTTTCGACATCCGTTCGTCTCCCTCCCACGCAGAAAGTTCCGGAATCCGATTTGCGCCCCAGCGCCCCAGCGCCAATCCAATAACGGAACGTCCTCCCACGAGGTCTTTCCTGTCTCTCATTCTACCTCATATACTTATGCACTTCCTGTCTACACCTTTTCAATCACGTTGGACTTTCTCCTCCCCTCTAATCTTTTGTTGGTCAGCCCGCCTATACTTCTTCTCCTTCACGTGGCTGTTTTCTCCTCTTCTACATTGCGTTACTCTTCTCCAACTCTCGTTGTTCTGCCTGGCTGCGTTCACCCTCCACCACCCTTTGTTCCACCTTCCGCCGTTCTTTCAAATATAGGCTGTTCCACCAGTCTACGCTGCTCATCGTGTCGGCGAAGTTGTTCCTCTATCAGTTATTCTTCCCTTCGACGCCGTGGCTCCACACACAGTCCCTCTTCACGTTCGCGCTGACCTTTCCAGGTGCTTGCCTCTGTTGCTCGGCCTGCCCTTCCTCGACCTGCTGCCGATTTATAATAAACTGCCGATCAAATGGATGCTCCGCCCTCGAGAATGGGTTGCAAATGGACATTCTTCAGCTCCTAATTCCCTTGTGTACATTTCTTCACAAAGCTGCTGGAAGTAGTCCAAGTTTCTTCTAGGCAACTCACTCCCGCGATTGAGAGCTGTGCTGTGGAAGTGAAGCGGCCCTACTAATTCAAAAGCCCCATGGGTGTTACAATAGCTCCGGAACACTTTTGAGAATAATTAATCAAGGAGAAATATTTTTTAAAGTCATGCCAATTCCATCCACTTTACTGTCACACTCAGCCACTGAACCACTGGTGACGTCGGAGGAGCGGAATGCAGATTTCCGAAAATTGGTATACATTGCTCTTCAAGTCTCTGCTACCAGTTCGTCTAGCTTAAATATGTGGTGTTAGCGTTGACATGTAATAGAGAGCTCTGCGAACGTATTCTTCATATATCATGATTGGAATCTTCTGATGCAGGAATGGAAGTTATCGATTTGTCATCAACGTTGACCACCTATGCCATCCGTCGTACCAATGCCAGGGATAACAATCACCCAGTCTATCACGGAACCACACCACAAGCAGCAGCCTCCTCTATATTCAATGGTGTTGGCACTGTGAGCATCGTCGGAGGCACTTTCATCATGATGGGTAAGCCCAAGTACTTGGTTCTTTATGCGGACTATTAGATAAGTATCAAGCAGGGCCGTCATCTGACTCAGGAACTCTGACTTACGAAGGCGTGAATGCTCCTGCTAGGACTGCTGGAACTCAGACAAGCATCAGGACGAGAGAAGGCCAACCTGACGACACCGTGGTTGGTGGTGGCGGTATCCAGATCATATCATGCAATGTTATTCATCAGCAAACGGCGAAACAGAAGCCCGACTGATGTGTCCAAAGTATATTCGTTGGCCAAACCAGATTCCGTCGTCTCGCCAGCGCTGCGTGCAAAATAGGAGGATTCGAACGCATCTTATACATCTTCTTTGTCGTTTCGGAATCATACTTGGAGGGGAAATTTATAACAAATGTTAATGGCTGACTGGTCATTCACAACGTTAAATCGATCGCTCACCTGTGTTGTCCACGCCCAACGCCTGCAAGGTGATGCGCTCCTGGGTATTTCCACCTTCATAACGTCTAACCAAATTTCGTGACCAGCACCCGTTAGCCATAAGACTGAATTGATAATTCCCCGGATTTTGTAGGATCAACAGGCCGTTGGCGAACTGGGCACCGTCGAGAGACACGTATGTGAGCAACGGATTTATACAAGTTTTCTATCCAAAGGGTGAACAGCCGTGAGCGACAAGAATAGATAAATTTCTGAGTGGACTAACTCAGTGGCAATCGTGGCCGCAGCCAAGCAAACACAGCGAACGTCGCCCGTGCTCAACCCCCTTGATAAGGAGCTTAACGACGTTGCTCTTCCGCCAAAGAGGACAGACAGAGCTCACTACAACAGGATCATGACGCAGCTGTTCACGCCCAGCGGCCGATGCCGTCTAGGAAGATCCTGCCAGTGGTCGGAAAGTGGAGGATGGCGTGGACGAATGCGCCGCGGTGAGAGAGAAAGCGCACGGTGGAGAAAAGGATGGTGAGTGGAGGATGTGTCCCCTCGCGACTTTGTAGAAGGGCGTTTGAGCGTCGAGGTCGTCAGTGAGAAGCCGATGACATTCAGCAGTATAATGGCCATCAGCCCTCTTGTCGTTGGGAGGAGGGAGGGGGAGGTGAGAGGTTTATTTAAAGGAACTGCGTGGGAAGCCAGATCGTATTTTGGGAGGATGCATGGAGGGAAACGTTCCAATCATCGCGTCCCGTTTCATCCCAATCATCTGTTTCGTCCCAATCGTTCTTCCTCTTTTCCCGTTTTTAGTTTCTCTCCTTTCTCTTGCTGACGTCTTCGTTTCTCTTCGAAACCTAATAATGGGAGAACTGGAGGCATACAGTTGATGTGGCCACGGGTTTCTCGCTACTCTAATTCATTAATTCAGAACATCGGCGAGTGCTCCTGACTTGGCGACAATCAAGCTTATGCCTTTGATCCTGATCCAGAAGTTATCTTCCCAGTATGTCCATCTTCATTGACGCACCACTTCGACTGAAAGTTGCATTGATATGGAAACATCCAACGTGATTTCTGAGCATCCTATGCAATCGGGTGATAATTGTACGGCCTGTAGAAGTTATAGGTCGCTTATGTATATGACCTTTTGACGGGCGAAGCGCATGAGAACACTATCTCCAAATTGAGTGATGCAAAGGGTCATTCCCTTTGAATTAGATCCGAGATTACGGTGGAGAAACCGGACTGAAAAATTATAGGTCAAGGCAATCACAGTGACTGAGATCAGCTCACCGTAGATTTCGGGAAGACCCGTGATTTAGCTGTCTTGAGGACGTGCGTCAACGATTGACCCACAGCTCCCCATCTTGGTCCTCGTTGACAAGATAATTTTTCCATCAATGACGTTGGTCAAATCCGATGTGGCGCTGCGCTCTTTTGAATCGGCCATATGCCCCATCTTTTGGGTGTCAATACCACGGTGCTGATGAGGGTTAAGTATATATTGAGTCCCAATCGAGCTATTCAGGTCCCCGATTCAGACAGTGAAACGAATTTCGAACCCACGTCACGCCACGCCATACCTACGGACTCGGAAGACACCGAGCGGAAAGTATTGGTGGCGGGCTCTATTGTTCTCCGTATCCAAAAGACATTACAGGGATGAAGAAACTGTATCGCCCAAGGACTACCATCCATCTGAATTATATCGTGTCCGACGGATCCTATTCTCTCCCTAATAAGAATTTGGAGCATCCGAGAAACTGATTTCTATATATAAAAAAGGTAAGGTAAGCAATCTCACTTGTGCAAACCAAGAATTACCGTAGTCTCAATTGAGATCAGCCCATCACTTGCCCTGCAACTTTCACCACATGGTAGATATACACACTGATCCCAGTCCATCCTCGAACTGGCAACGTCGGGTGTTTCGGAGGTCTCGTGTTTCAAAAGAAAAGGCATTATTTAATATACATTGATTCCGAGGCACATAAGCGGTTCGGTTGGCGGAGATGAGGGAGAAAATGTTGCAATGCAAACCCTCACGAGTCACAAGTTACAACTGGCACCACCGTGTGCCTGCATCAATTGTCGAAAGGATTTTCCGTGGATAACCTAGGTTGACATGCTAGCCACTGATCACAGTATCGTGATTGCCATAAAGGGCCTAAAGCCGAGTTTCGTTCCTTGATCAATCTCGATAAGTATTGCCTAGGTGGAGGATGAGGAGCAGTGAATCCTCTATCGAGGCTCACCTCATGGAGGGGCTGGTACTAGATTTGTAGTCACTTCAACCGGAAACAAAATGGTTTGCCATATTGGGGTATTGTTTGACAGCGCCGGCAAAAGCGTGTCGTACATCCGACTCGGTCAATGTCAATTCACAAGTTAGGTTTATAAGCAAAGGTACTTTACCCTATCTCTTCGACTTCGCACGGACATATTCTAGTGACGGCTGAAAGAAGTCAGTCAAAACAGATTTTTGGTGTCTTCTTTCGGTGGAGCAGCCTAGAATTGAGTGCCCAAACATGCCTTGATCTTGACTCTTGAGACAGTTGCAAGGGATCATCACAGCTTGGCATTTGATACTGCACTAAAGATATGACATGTGAGGAGCATCCCATTGAGACCTGATAATCTGAATCGCCCTGGGCGCCGGGCAGGCCGAACAAGCCTATTAAATAATTGAATGGTTGAATGATTTCAGAACACATTTCGTAATATTGGGTTGATCAACTACGTGCACCATGAAGGTACTACAGTTTATTTTGATATGTTCCAAGTTGTAACGGCCTAATATGTACATCTGCATAGCGCAAAATATTCTCTGAGGTAATATACATGTCTAAGTGAGGTGGTATGGACTTCCAACTTCAATATGGCAGACTTGAAGAATTTTACATAATTTGTTCGCTATCATGATCATCAAGATACATTGGCTGCAACCAAAAAGATGCGATAAGATGAAACGGGGAGGGGCCATCGTAATCAAGTATTTAGCATCATAATTTGAAAATTTTCGCTGAAAAAATTCTCTGTTCAGTTGGGGTGCCCTTGCGACGCATAGCCTATAGCGATGGGAAACGGCTAAGCGGGTGTCTGATGATACTATTGCTAATATATATGCGTTCCGGCCAAGTTTCGGGTGGAGTGCTTGATGCTCGGACCGTGAAGTCAGTCATATCCCAATGAAGCACTTGTCTGTTTTCTGCCCCAATATATAATCCGCCTAATGACCATGCCCTCCCTACAAAGATGAAATTATTCACATTCATCACTCGCCGCCGACCACAACAATCCGCCAGCCAGTCTAACACAGAAACACGTTCACCACAAGCAACCCCATTGACTAATATGTTCCATGGCGTCGGGACGGTGAATATCACCGGAGGGACTTTTAACGCGTTCGGTAAGCCTCAGTACTTGGACTCTAAGTATCGAAAAGTCTAAGTGCCCTCAGGGACTCTGACTCACGAAAACGGGAATGCCCCACATCTGGAACTCAGACGAGCAATATGGACGAGAGAAGGTCAACCTGACGGACACCGTGGTGTTGTCTTCCTGTAAGTCGCCCGTCAGCAAACGACGAGACACGAGCCTGACTGACGGTTGCCAAACGGTATTCGATGGCTGTGCCAGATTTGTCTCACTGGCGCTGCGCGCGATAGGACTGGGCGTAACTTACATTGTTTGTGGTTTCGGAATTGTAGTCATGTCATTCAGGATAGTTGGGAAAGCAGTTTCGAAGTATAAATTCATGGTTTCCCGATTCGGAATAATGTAATATGTAATCCTATTTGTACAACCCATCAAATACTTTACAGACGAGGGAGTTCATTGCCTAAGAGCAACAGACGTGCCAAAAGGTTGACAGCCACTTCGTTATATTTTTCAATAAGCACAGACATATCACGGTACTGCTTTCAAAGTACATGGGACGTACATATATTGGAATGAAGGTTGGATACTCAGTGCATCAAACCAAGAATTAAGTGTATCAAAGAGACCGCAGATTGAAGCAAGGCCTGGCCGAAGCGACACCCTGGATCGCCGATGAGGTCCTTGTCGGACCCTCGAAACAAGCACAGACCATCCACCGAGTTCCTAGGTTTGCTTCAAGTTCCTTCATGTTTGGATTTGGATGGCTACCTTATTGCGAAGAACTGAATACGCTAGGTTCTTCGCATTATGACAAGAACGGCTTTGAATTTCGCATCGTGACACGCAAGGGCCTAGTGATTGAGCATCGAAGGCGTCAGCGAGAGGTCTACGAGCGCTTTTGTCGTCTTCTTTGGCGTTGTGGCTAAAGAAGGCAGATTTTGATTTTGGGAGGATGGAGGAGTGAGGCGGGAGGCGAAGACGAGCTGTGTGAAGAGGAAGAACAGGATGTCCCGTTTGTTGGGGGATACTTCACGGACAAAATCCCTTGACCATTTTTAGCATGCCTCAAGTCACATCATCGACCAACTACGAAAAATGAAGTTCCTCCAAACACTACTACTTGCATTCTTCAAACGTAGACCACAGCCTACACATCTCCGACAGCCAGCGGCCCCGTCAACCAATATGTTCCACGGGGGTTGGAACAGTGACGATCATTGGGGGAAATTTCACCACAATTGTGATGGGTGTAAGTCTCCTTGTTGCTTACGATAACCATGTGGAATGACATGGACGAAGAGCTGGGAAGAACGGTTAAATGAAATATCTGCAATCCATACTTAAGCGTGGAGCATCCATTCACCGCTTTGTGAATGATTGCCAGTTGGCAATCGGAATACTTTCACCCATGATGATGAAAGACTGATTGGGACCTAGGCACACACCTCAGCTTGGATTTCAGAAGAGGATGGACGGGTGAAGGACAGACCGAAGAAGTAGTAGATGGGAGAGGTAGAGTCCCTAAATGACAAGGACTCGGAAGGCGAAAAGCTGAAGGAGGTTGAAAGCGGTTTAGAGGGGCGACGGGGCAGGAGGAGCGCAGATCTGGAGTGGGGGGGGGGCTGAACTTCAACCAACGTCGCTAACGCTGCCAGGCTCCAGATTACCAGCAACTTCCACATCACTAGATTCTTCCTACAATGCCCGAATTGTCACCGATACCGCTAGACAGGTTACCGGCAGCATCATGAATTGTTCCCCCTATCTCAGCCATCGTCGATATGAGTTCGACGATATCACGGCATCATGGATTGTCTACCACAATACCGCTTCATGGAGTACCACCATCGCCTACATCAGTGGCAGACGATCATGTCCTTCCACAGTGCTGCTTTATGAAGTGCCGCCATTATCCACGTCAGCAGACAACGACTTCACACATACCTGAACCATCATTAATTACAGTCCCGCTTTATCGATCGGTACCGCTATACAAATTTGGAGGAGAAACGTAAGGTTGTGAAGAAGAGAGAACGTAGGTGTTGGCTTATCAGGGAAATTGTCAAGTCTATGCGTTCATGTGTTCCTTGTCGGAGCCCAGTCCGCGGTCAAGAAATCGGATGGACGAGAGTTGGTAGACGTCATTCAATATTGTGGGATCAAATTTATTGAGATCGAGATTGACAGAGTGCGCCAAGGCAGAGGATCAACGCTGCAACCCTGGTCAACCTAAAAGTGACCTGCCCAGCCCATCTCAGCTTTGTTTGAATCTACCCGACCAAATCTCCCACCCATCGCAGCGTATCGTGTGCTATTCTTCAAACCTTTCAGGCCACAATCGTCGGGAGTCTCTTTCTCCTTCACGATTACCACTCGGAATCGTGTCTCTGTCCTTTCGCTCCGATGGATCCAAGAGAATTATGTAACGGACAAATTCTTTTTGGTTCGTGCCATAGGATTGCGATTATCGAGGACGCACAACAAATGTAACTATGTCGGGTTAGAATGGAGGGAGCTGTGCAAAACGGCAAGTACGCACGAGTGACGATATCCTCAAGTTAAATGCAATGAATGCAGGAAGGTTGCGGCAGAGGGAAAGTCAGTAAGTATGGCATTCAAACTCAGACCCACCTTCGCAACAGGCCGTCATGCGTGCGGCAGTTCAGTCAACACCTACGGTCGGGAAGAGAAAATTTTTCAAAGCGAAACCTCCATCTCCGTACGTTCGGCGATTCTGTTCCGACTTGCAACTCACATTTCACAAGTAGCTCAGTCCGGATGTAGTGAATCGGCTCTCTCTGACCAGCTGGCATCGAGGGGAAACACCACCCGAACGTCAGTCTATCATTGACGCCCATATCAGGGCTAGGATATACGACGAGCTAGAACACCTGAAGAAGGGAGGAAGAAATCTTTTGACTAG
>Ga0307508_10005774_pt1 | contig 11702 bp, 9 predicted proteins | sample 9_EM_MG_FD_203089 | JGI IMG/M metagenome (GOLD analysis project Ga0307508, IMG submission 203089) | Populus trichocarpa ectomycorrhiza microbial communities from riparian zone in the Pacific Northwest, United States - 9_EM | ecosystem: Host-associated > Plants > Roots > Unclassified | place...
TTATAAGAAAATCCTAGCAAATTAGGCATAAAAGAAGTCATTAAAGGGAACCTACCTTGTTGGCTATTAAGATAATATCGTGAGTACACATTCATTGATAGATTTGGACTCTAATGAGGAGTTTAAAGAGGTCTAACAATAGCTTATATCAATCACAAGAATCAAATATGAAAGATTGTTTGAGTTTGTAATATTAAAAAAATCCTAAAGAGATTGTTAAACCTGACAGCAAAGATGTAAATGATACCAAAGTAGTTGAAGATAATGTAGCCCTTTAATATCAAAAGGGCAAAAGTGATATTTGACCAATTGTTGTATAAGGGGGGAAATAAGCTTTTTAGAAATCATATTATCCCTACTGCAAATAAAATTAAGGGTAAGAACTATTGTAATTGGAATGGCTCTCAGAAACATGAAACTAAAAGTTATGTGGTCTTCAAGAACCAAATTAAAAAGGCTCTATAATCTAGACATATCTATTTTTTAGACAAATAGATGAAAGTGGATGATGATTCATTCTTCAAAATCATTACAAAAATAGTAACCCTGAGCTTGATGTGCATCTTAGAAAGAGAGAGATGTAAAAGACAAGAGTTAATCGACCACGACAAAGACTAGAGTTGATCATGATTAGCGTATTTGAAAAAAATACATAGATTATAGGAAAGCTAAATGGATAGTTTGAACAACTAAGATATGCCTCATAATGAGGTATATAATTGCCAACCTGCCACACAATTCTTTCAAATAGTGAGGACATGAAGGGTAATGTTAAGTAAGTAGTAACTCGACAATAGCAATGATTGAAATAAGCAATAGTCACAACAAAAGTCATCAAAATCCAGTGATGTGGAGGATGATGATCTTCCCCAATATCATCAAATATCCTAGACATGGAAAGAAATGGAAACAAGGACAACTATTCAAAACCTAGTTTAGGAGAAAAAATGTTAAACATTTTGGTAAGGAGAGATGATGTCATCCACACACCTTGTCTAAGAAATAGGTTCTAAAAGTTGTACATACCAATAAAATGGTTTATAACAAACAACATCAAGCACTAATTAGTTTCCTTACAGGATAACGTTAGAATGATTAATATTAAACAAGATCTCACTTACTCATATATAAAATAATAGTGTTGATCATGGATTTATTGTTATCAAAGATAGGATTTCAACACAATCACAAACCTTAGTAGAAAGGGTGAAAAGGATTCATATATCGACATCATTCATATCACATAAGGTTGCAGTAGACCACAACCTATTAAGGGGACACATTACTGAAAAGGAATGTACAAAATGAGTGTTTGTTAATATTATAAAAAGATATTGTAATCTTATTTGAAAACAATTTAAAAATTGAATGGTATTTAATAAAAATAAGTCTTGAAAATATTTTTAATTATTTTATTTTAGTTAATTTTAATTAAAAGTTAAGAATTTTTTTTTTTAAAAAACCATAAAATCCTTTACAAAAAAAGACCACGTGTTTGAGCTTGGGTGGACTTAGCTTTCCTAGCCCAAAATGAATAATGCTAGACGCATCTGGGTCTACAAGGTTAGGCTTGCGCGCCCTAGACATCTCGACTTTCCAAAAAAAATAATTTAAAAAGTAGACGATGTGTCATTTACAATAAAAAAATGATGTGTCATCCACTAGTAAAACTCCAGCCACATCAAGTGGTTGGAAAGTCAAGACCCATCTTGATTTTAAAAACTTTTTTCAAGTATTTTCTCACTTGAAAACATTTAAAAAAATATATCCTATAAATCTCAATAAACCTATTTTCAACTCAAACCAACTTTAATCGATTAAAAACTTAAAAAATCATCCTAAAGAAAAAACATTTTTAAACATGATTTTTTTTTTATAACAAGATGAAAGATTAAAAACACTTAAATAACACTTCTCTTATCAAGTAGAACTTGTTAACATCAAGATTGATTTTTTTTGTTGCCAGAATATAGCTAGCTAGCTGACGACTCTCTCCTCCTCTATTTTTCAGTGAGTTCCTCTCTTTTTTTTCTTTTTCTTTTTTTTTCTGAAACTCACTTTTCTTTTTCTTTCAAACTTAGGGATTGAAACATTAATAAAGTAAAATTTTAAACCAAAACTTAAAATTCCAAAACTAAAAGGAACTAAAAGCAGTCAATGGGTAATATGTGGACTTGAATGTTTTTATTTTGTTTTTTGAGTAAATTTTAGTAAAGCCATGCTATTTTTTCTAGTTTTTAGTTCTTTTGCTAGAAATTTAGATTGTATCTCATTGAATTGACCTCCATTCAAATTCTAAAATGTGATCAAAACCTTAATTTCCAAGAATAAGCAAAGAGAAAAAACTATTAACTCATGGAAAATCTCAAATATCAATTTCAATGTGAAAATAAAAAAGTTAAGCAATCAAAACGGGAAAATAACACTATTGAAATCCACCATGGTTAGTAAGAGAAAGCACAGTGCAAAAGTGAACAACAAAACCTCTAATTAGTTTTTGTTAATAATATAATTATAGCAGTGGTGCTTAACATTTGAGTAACAAATCCTTGTTCTCTCATAATACTCATTTGTTTCTCCTTGACAACATATCTATAGTACAAATGAATGTTCTTCCCTCTCATGCTCTCTCTTTACATCCCTCTCCAAACTCTCCGTTCGGATGTGTTAGATAGAGGGAAGGCCATTGCGCATGCTTACATAACACAGAAAAAGATTCACAGGTTAATATTTTGACCCAGCATTGAAACAGCTGGTACCAATCTTATGACTAGTACCAACCATGGTCATTTCTTCTGGATGGCAATGGATACTGGTCATGTTTCTATTATATTCAGTATTATTTATTATTCAACATTAAACTATATAGAGTGGATGTGTTGAATAGTGGAATTATATATATATATATATATGTATATATATATCAAGTTCAAATCAAGTCTAATAATATATCCATATCTTTCCCAAGTCTCAACGGGGAAAAAAAATAATAATAAGGTTTTGAACTAAAACAAAACTAAATGGGTCCAAGCCCCATCCTAGCTGTGGTCACACAACCACAAAACCCTTTTTTAAAATTAAACTCTCCAAATAGTGTAACATTTCAAACATCGAAAATTTATTGTATTGAAACAGCACGACAGCTACTACACAACCTATATATACTCGGAACAAGCATCAATAAGAAGATGAACATTTACAACACAGGTGTGAATCGTGGGTATCATATAACGACAGGTTGCTACTTCAGGTCAAATAGAATCACCACTTGTGAATGACAAAAACAAAAGGAAGAAAATTATTCACATCACAGGCTGCTAAAGATACGCTTCAAACTCGGGCATGCTGCGCGTAATTGGCCCATGCTTATTGAGCATATCTAGGGAAAGCCAGAACACAGATGAATTCATTTAGTAACTTTATAACTCGAGTAACACAAGAAGCACGATAAATAGAAACAAATCCAAGACTGTATTTCAGCTAATAAGATAACAGACTTCTTTTTTTTATATATATATATATATATATATATTTAAGATACAATGTTGATCTCACCTTCGGACAAAAACGTACATCTAGAGTCTCCAGCATGCCACATTGAGATATGGCAGCCTCAACAGTTTCTTCATCAATATTGCAAGACTGCGACGTTTAAAACAGGAACCAAAAACAGTATTAATTGGGAGCAATTTCAGATGCGTTGTCCCTAAAAGCTAAAATGATAATTGGCCAAAAGATATGGCTAGGGCATGCTCTCCCCTGCAGGAGAGAAGGCGGGCAAAGAATCAAATTCTGAGGAAAATTGCACATCAAACCAGAAACAAGTGATCCTCACAATTGGTATTAAGGAGGCTCACTGGTTTTCTTATACATTAGTTCCCAAAGGAAAGCGATTCCCCCTACAAAATAGTTTAGTATATACATCTATAGTGCAAGCAGCACCACAATATTTTCCTAGCTAATAACGGTGGGCACCAGATTGAGGGCTTCCCCAAACCCATCAAACTAATTAAGGCAAAAGAAAGTCAATAGCCATGTTATTTGCGCAAGGTCAGTCCTACATTATCCAACTTAGTAGTGAAATGCTCTTTTTGTCCTTTTACCCTTGAATTATGATATGGGTAAGCCCAAACAATGACCAGATCCAAGAACTCATTAAAAGTCAGAATTGCGCATACCTGAAGAAAAAGACTAGTCAACCTTGGACACTCAAGCTTCAATATTTCCAAGGAGCAACAATTGCTGAACAACATACAAAAACAAAGATATTAGATATAAAAAAGCATAAAACTAATAAGAATGAACATTAAACACATCAACAGAGAGAAGTGTACCTCAAATTGAGATAGCACAAATTAAAACAAACAACATCAACTTCCTTCAAATTGGAGGACAGAGAAAGATTTAGAGAAGAAAGAAGCAAACAACGGGCCACTGGTGGAATGGCAACTTTCCTAATATTCGGACAACCAACACAGTTGAGGTTCTGCAATAAGCGATTTGGCTGCTCAGTTGACACAGGAAGATTCTCATCTGAAAACAGGGCAGCTGAGCTAAATTTGCTTGGGAACTCATAAATCTGACCACCACTGCATCCCCAATTCAGGTCATGCATGTTTGCACAGCCATTCAAGCTCAAATGAGTGAGGTGTCTACAACAAGCAAGAAGCTCTTCAATTGCAGATTGACATAGGGTGCCATAAGATAAGTCCAACTCCTGAAGTGCTGGAAGAGCACCATCCTTGTAGAGAGGCTCTAATGACGTGTCAGTAAGGTATTTGCATGCTTGTAATTTTAGAACCTTAGTGAACAGGTAAAAAATATTCAGTCAGCAAGGCCCACAATTTCACAAACCATTCATCAAACCATGCAACAAGAAAAAAAGAAAGCGAATCAGATGCTTAGGTCATCCAAGGACACGCATTCAGCTTAAAAAATGAAATATAACAATGCACAAATCAAGTTGATGACAAAATCATAACATTCTCCAGATGCTCATCTTTTGAATATTTTGACAGCATGAAATTGAATCACAAAGCAAATCAACATGTTTCAGCAAGAAAAGTTTAGCTCGTTCAAAATGAGCTTTGGAATGTTCAAATTACATAAGCAAGTTTGTTATGGAAAAGTAAAATAGATCTCGCTAATCCATTGAATGTGCAATTTTTTTATCTGTGTGATCCGATTTTATTAGAAATCAATTCAAAAAGGTGAGATGAACATCCGACCTCATCCCTCATAGTTATGCAAGAGTACCACTAACCTACAGGCTCATTGGTTATAGAGGTACAAATTTTACAAAATTGAAGTGAACTACATGTAATCTGTAAAAATATGCAAGCTGAATCACAAGTACCTTCAATTGCAAACAAGAGTCGAACACTGGCTCCAGATTCATCAAAAAAGTGTATGACAAATCAAGCACAGTCAAATGTGGAAGTCGCCCCAAAGAAAATAGTCCATCAGAGCCAACAGAAGGGCAAGACATCAAAATCAATGATCCAATCAGTGGGCAGGATGCAGTGGTTGCAGACAAGCAGCCATCCTTGAGTTGGCTGAATGTAAACACCACAGATGTCAGTCATAGGAGATGAAAGGGACAGCAAAAAAAAAACTACTAGAAAGCATCGTGACCTGCAAAATGAAGCGTCCAGAGATGTCAAGAGGGGACAATTAATAGTTGCTTCAGATAATACACCACATCCTTTTAACTCAAGGGACACCATGAATGGTGCTTCAATGCTAAGCATGTTCAGTTTGGGACATATTCCTAAATTGAGTAACCGTAGAGCAACCTGAAAAGGGGCAGAATATTTCAGATTACCATAAATTTTGTTTAGCATAGTACACACCTTGCTCATTATTTAGCAGAACAAAATTGACACCAATGATTCCCACTCACTGGACAAAATGATGCTTTCTCAAGATGATCACAGCCATCCAAACAAACAAGCTCAAGAGAAGGGCACGCCAGATCGAGAGCAGTAATAGCATGGCAACCAACTAGGGAAAGACTGACTAAAGAAGTGCTGCGGAATCGCACAGCAGTCAAACTCTGAAAAGTAAAATCATTCACTCAGTCAAAGGGAAAAAACAAATCACAAGAACTGCAGAAATAATTGCATAAGCTTCACTCAATAAACCAAAACCAGAATGGCACAAAACCATATGTCATGAAAATGTTCAACAGGAAGTAAGAGCTCAATTTACCTGGGCACAAACATCCAATGAACAGCCAACAGAGAAAAAAACATTATTTATCACAAAAACAGTTTAAGGTGAACTTATTGCATTACCACATGACCAATAATTCACTAAGAAGATGAATCTTTTAAATCAGAATTCAGCTGCCAAGCCCTTTCTCCCTGCCCAATCTTCAAAAGTCCACTTATCAACGTTTACTTGCTCTGAACATAATTAAAAGTCATTCCAAATTTTTGACAACCCAAATTTTCCCCACAAGTGATTTCAAATTGCACTCTTTGCATTACTTAAGTCCAATCCAAATTCTGTAAAGAGTGTCCTCAGCATCAGTGATGCATTGTTTAGAAGCATGTGACTAGCTCTAACTAATTCATAGTGGAGCTCCATCTTGAGCAAATGTCATTGGTGAAAATGACTACCCATCTAAAATAAGTCACAATCCAAACTAGTTAAGGTTGGTTACATGGACCATCTCCTGCACTCAATATGTCATGTTGAAATGATAGTTCTAAAGTATGATTCCACTTTTACAACCTGAGATATCCTATGACCTATATCATAACAGAACAGCGTCAATCCAGAAAATCTGTTCTGCAAAAAACACTTTATTGCAGGCATAAGAATTGGAATTCTAATACAGTAACACCACCATTATCATTCTTCCTTTATAAGAATAAAGGCTCCAAAAGAGAGCAAAACATGTGAAAGATTATAACAGTAATACAGCATTAAAATACCATGTTCCCTCTTCATGCACATGCCAAAGCATGGCAGATTTCACAAATGCATAAACAAAAAGGGCAAAAAGATCGCAATTCAAAAACCTCGCAATTATCAAGAACCAATGATTTCAGCTTTGGGCATCCACCACCATCACTAAAAACATCACAAATAGAATTAGTCAAAGATTCACAATCTGTGAGGTCCATTTCTTGCAAACTTTGGCACTGTAATGCTAATGTTGCTAGGTTCTCCTGCTTCTGCAATGCTAATTTCTGCAAGTCAAGAAACAAATTACAAGAGTTGCTAAACTGAAAAATGAAGGAAAGCAAAGTGAATATACAGGAGCCTTCTGGTTAAACATACTTGAAGTGAATTGGAAGTGATATTGATTCGATGAAGGGCTGGGCAATTAGACACCATTATAGATGATAGCATGATACTTCGTAAGTTCAGATCAGCAAATCTGCCCGCAGACCAAAAAGAACATAATATTACTTCAACAAAAAAGAGCAAGAACAAACCTCTTACCATCCAAAGGGTAAGAATGCTTCTCAAGATTTAAATGCTGAGATGGAGGAATGGAAGAGCATGCTTACTTTCGACAATGTACTAATCTTATGTTTTGCAAGCGAGGAAGATCCAAGGACACAGAAGTCAAAAGACTGCAATTGTCAAGCTCCAAAACCTATAAAAATTACAATAGCAATGCTCCAAAGTTATTTCTGAGGGGACACATCTAGGCAAGACCAACATGCAAAGCAAGAGAATCCATACCTCCAGCAAGGAACTATGTGCAATTGCAGACATTGAAGCTGAAGTGATGCCCTCACAACTATGAAGCTTGAGAATTGTCAACATTGGCAGCCTAACAGACTTCAAAGAGGGAAAAAAAAAAGGAATATTATCATGAAGTCAAACAGTGGCATATCCACATCTAACCAAATCAAAGAATGCACTAATTTAGAAACTAACCTCAAGTGATATGTTTGGACAATAAGAAGCATTAAGAGTGTGAAGATTAGCACAAGTGTGGGATATTTCACGTAGTGTCTCATCACTCACACAAGAACAATTCGACATGTCTAAAGATGCTAATTGAGGGCATGAAATTGCTGCCGAACGAATTGCTGCATCTGTAAGCTTGTGGCAAGAGCCTATGTCAAGGAGACGCAGGAGAGGACAATTCAGCACAGCCTGTGCCATGTTGCTGCGCTTCAAAGATAAAGTTTCAAGTTGTGGACACCTGTAAAAGAAGTATCTTAGCACAAAGTAAGAGAACTAACAAAATTTTGATTTAAGAGCTTAATAGTGTTTCACCTGACAGATATCCTCATCACACGGCATTTTGTTAGTTGAAGATGACACAGTCTATCATGGTTTATTGGTATCTCCTGAATACCATTACCCAGAGTAGCATCATTGACATTCAAATTCTTTAACATGCTACAATCTCCCAAGGCATGGAAAAAAGGATCCCCTAGCTGTCCTTTTCCCAAGGTTAAAGACTCAAGATTTCTGAGGAAAATATAAAGATATTAGTGGCAGCTTAGTGTGTCATTACTTGACCATAACAAGATGAACAAAATCAAAAACATCTACCTTAAAGAAGAGACTGCTTTCATAACAAGCAGTTGAATAGAAGGAGCACCATAAATATTCACTTCAGTGGCATTCGGGTATCGTCGAGACATGTCCTCAACTACAAATTCATATTAAATACATCAGTTTGATTCCTCAACCATTATTTTCCAATGAGAAGGGACATAGATGCTTCTATAATACAATACGGGTAATCGCTTTCATTTGTAGATCATAATATTTGATAGTTAGGTTGTGATCCATTTACACATACAAGCAGGCCAACATTGCATGCTCAACAAGGCTTTCAACAAATTTATAATTCAGGAATGCTATACGTGAATACTTTATTGTTTAAATGTATAGTTCATTCCACATATATGATGTCTGATTATTTAACTGATACATGTACTCTTATTTATCAAATGATGATTCAAAACTCACTTATAAGTGGACCAATATTGCATGCTAAACAAGGCTTTTTAAACAAATTCGTAATTTAGGAATGCTAAGCTTGTGTTCTTTATTCTTCAAACATCTAGCCCATTCCACATTTATGATTTCTGATTACTTAACTCGTACACCCATTCTTGTTTATCAAATGATGACAAGTAGTACAAACCCGACAAAGCCGCAATTCATATCTAGCCTCAAGGCATTTTCCAACATGAAGAGCATCATATCTATGCATTTTAAGAAACTTTTGCAACTACATCATCTGGATTTCACTACTTTTTGCTGCATACCATGTACTTCACACAAGGCTTTTCAATCATGGTTAGGTAAGAAATTACAGACCACATTTGCAGGGTTTCCATTTTCCAATATTCATTCATCCTTAAGCTATATAGAAAAGGAAGTTAACATTAAAGCCTTCTGGTGATAAGATCGAGAGGGATGGGGGAGGGAGAGCGGATGGTGACAAGCTCCTTTTGAGTTTTACAAAACCACATCTCTTCACACCTCTACAATACCCCGTCTCATATGCAGGAGGAAGATAAAGTAAAAAATTTAGCATAAGGAAAATAGCAGAACTCACATTGTTCTACCGATATGTTTCGGTTCTCAAAATCCAAACACCTCCAGAAGTCTTCATGAGCACTAGCAGCTTGCCACTGCCTACAAACCATTGCTGCCCGACATAGATTAATGTGGTCCAAGAAAGAGAAAACCTGGGTAGAAAAAGGAAAATATAAAATTAGATCAGATGAAAGCAAGCTGTGGTGCATGGATCTACTAAAAATGCAATTTACCATATGCAACAAGTCATCTGTAAGATCCATCCTAACATCTAAGTCTTCTGAATTGGAAATGACACTATCATCACCACCATCTCTCCCACCACTAGAATCAAAGGGATTCTCATCGCTGTTGTTATTCCACATGAAGTTATGATAACAAATCTCATTATTAGACGAAATTGAAGAGCTCTGAGTTAAACCAAGGTCTCTATCTGCCGATGAAGTAGAATCGCCAACATCTGAAGACATTACCGCAGCATAATGACTGTCACTGCAGAGAGACAATAGCCCATCATGCATGAACAACAACCACTAAAACCATGAAGCACGCATACACTCTGATAGCACTCATGTAACATAAACATCATCCAATCCTAATCAGGTATTGCAAACAATGTTGGTGACGAAAATGCAATTAAAATATGAAGGTAACAGTAACAAGTTACAATTGTGATGTCCAAATGAGACTATATGCTTGCAAGCTAAAGACCAAAGGAAGAAATGCACTTCCTTACAAGTTAACCAGCAATCCTCCTTACACTTCACAGTCAGAGAGAAAACTAAACGTAGAAATCCAAAATATCTGGAAAAATATAGCAGGGTTGAGCTCAAATTCTTTTAACATAATGACAGATTGTTAAACAGCATTATTTCAAAAACATGACCCAGAAGCACACACACCACAATTGGCAGAAAAACATTGAATTATCATCCAAAAATACTGAAAGTTCAAAACTTTCATTTAAAAAAACTATTTTAGAACGAAACATGCCAAAAAAAACCCACAAAACAATCAGAAACAGCAAGCCGTAGAGACTAAAATTCAACCCCAATTAAACACAAAACAAGTTGAAAACTCACTTAGAACAGGAGTAAACTTTAGCCCTTTTATTATGGGCATCGCGATCACACTTCTCTTTACCACTACCCTCCGCCTCTGCCACTGCAGAACTACTACCACTACTTTCTCCCCGTGCCAGCCATGAGGCGCGAAAAGCAGAGCTCCTCAAAGCAAGAGAAGGAGCCACAAATTGAGCCTCCACCTCGAAACCCGGCCCCACCTCTCCCCAAGTAGCCGCACCGCTGCCTCCGCCGCCACGTGTACGTTGCATCGCTCTAATCATTTCCTCAATCCACCTCAACGACTCCCGAGCATTACGGTCTCGGCGGATATCTGTCAATGCAACGGCCTCAGTATCCTCCTCTTCGTTATTTCCAAAATTACCCTCAGTGTTGCCTTCATTTTCTGAAATGCCCTCTCTCATGGGTTTATATTCTACTACTTCTTTTTTACCGAAAATGAAGCACGAGAAACACCAAATCTTCATGCAATTCAAGGTAAACGCAGTACCTTTACTCACACAAGAAACCCTAGGTCATACGGTCTTGTGCATTTCTAGAAAAAATAAGAAAAAAATCCCTAAATTGAAGAAATGAAGTGAAGAATCGCAAAATACCGGAGTAAAAACTGTAAAATCGAGCTTCGATTGAGGGTAATTAGAGGATGAAAGAAATGAACCGATCGGTGTTGATACATGTAAGGAGAAATGCTAGGAGTGTTTCAGAGAGAGTAATTGACTTTGAAGGGATCTGATCGGATCTTATAAGCTCTCCGCTTTCTTTGTTGAAGATTGTTTTCCTTTAGCGAGAGGGAGTGGGAGATCGGCTGCGTATATTTATGGCGATAAAAATCTCTTAACTTCTTGACTATATGGGTATCGAAAGTTTTCAGAGAACGACGACGTTTTGAGAAGGTTAAGCCGTGTCTTCAAATTACAATAATATAGCCAGTTTACTGTTATTCTTCTCGCAAATCACAAATAGTTAATTTTAGAAAAAATCTCAATTTAATACCAACTTCTGAATTCTTTTTTATCCCAAATCTAATTGTATTTTTTCAAGGAAAGGATGGGTTCAAGTCAGAAACAAAAGTGAAAATTACATTGGCTATAAATT
>Ga0307508_10005775_pt1 | contig 11702 bp, 9 predicted proteins | sample 9_EM_MG_FD_203089 | JGI IMG/M metagenome (GOLD analysis project Ga0307508, IMG submission 203089) | Populus trichocarpa ectomycorrhiza microbial communities from riparian zone in the Pacific Northwest, United States - 9_EM | ecosystem: Host-associated > Plants > Roots > Unclassified | place...
TCTTCATGATCTCGTCGGCGACGGTGCGGAGCGACTGGTCGGTGCAGCGCTCGCAGATCGTGCGCTCGGCGATCGCGTCGTGGCCCTTGTCGAACCAGTACGCGGTCAACGTCACGTCGCGCGCGCCGTTGGCCGAGTTGCTCCTGGTGTCGACCCGGGCATAGACCATGCTCGTCGACTTCGCGCGCTTCTCGATGATGCCGCGCGCGCAGCCCTGGTCCTCGATCACGAAGCAGTCGATCAGCGCGGTGATCGCCTCGGGCGGCAACGGCGACGGAACGAGCGTGTGGCCGTGGCGGCTCAACCACTGCTCGATCTGCGCGGCGAGCTGGGGCTGCATCGAGCCCTCGCCGGTCACGATGACCCCGACGTCACGGCCGGCGCGGGCCGGCGCCCCGAGCGCGACCAGGACGGCGAACGTGAGGATGACGCGCACCTCAGCGCGTGGCATGGCTGATGGTCATTTGGACATATCCCGGCGGGGATGGGGTGGTCATTTGGACATATCCCGGGGTCGATCTGAAGCAGAGCTCCCTGATGCTGCGCGTTCCGGGGCGCCCAGCGTCCCCGGAGGTGTCGGTTCGGGAAGGGAAGCAGACCCCTGGTTCGCACCGGGGCTCGCTGGTTGCACGGGGCTTGCATCCGGTTTCGGCACGTCGGCGAGCCCGGCGGCAACCGGGGCCGCGGCGGCCGCGCTGGGAGCGTCGGCTCGCCGGATGGCTCGTGGCTCGGGGTGGTCGGTGGGCGGATGGCCGGCGCTGCTGGCCGCCGAGCCCGGCCCGAGATCGCCGCGGGCGCCGGTCGCGGACGGCCGCCTCACGGCCGACACGATCAGGAAGGTGACCAGCGCGCTGGCGATCGCCACCGTGAGAAGGAGCAGCAGCCGGGCCAGCGACCGGCGCGCCGGCACGTCGAGCGTGGCGGTCGGGGCCGACATCACGGTGCTGAGACCCGGCGAGGTGGCGGCGGCCATCGCGACCTGACCGGTGGCGCTCGCGGTCAGCGTGTGCGGGGAGGAGGGCGGCAGCACGCCCGGCAGCGGGGTCGGCAGCAGCCCGACCGAGCGGGCCCGCGCGACGCTCTGTCGCACCGGCGCGGCGTTGGAGAACCGCTCGCCGAGCACGGCGATCAGCGCCTCGCGGCCGCCGCGCGGCGCGTCGGCGCAGGTCGTCAGGTCGGCGATCGCCTCCTCGGCGGTCGCGTAGCGCGCCGGTAGATCGCGCTCGAGCAGCCTCATGGTCACGCGCTCGAGATCCTTGGGCACGTCGCCGCGCACCGTGCGCGGCCGCGGGATCTGGCCGAACAGCACCGCGGCGAGCGTGGCGCGCGTGTCCTCGGCGAGGAACAGGCGCTGGCCGACCAGCATCTCCCACAGCATCACGCCGACCGCGAACAGATCGCTCCGGCCGTCGAGCGGCTCGCCGTTGGCCTGCTCCGGGCTCATGTAGGCGGGCTTGCCCTTGATGAACACCGACGCGCTGGCCGCGCTCGCCGCCCGCGCCTTGGCGATCCCGAAGTCGGACACCTTGACCGCGCCCTCCCACGACAGCAGCACGTTGTGGGGCGAGACGTCGCGATGGATGACGCCGCGCAGGTCGGTCCCCGATGGCAGGTCGTGCGCGAAGCCCAGTCCGCGCAGGATCTCGCCGATCACGAAGATCACCACGGGCCGGGGCAGCATCCCGGTGGCCAGCAAGGCGTCGAGGTCCTTGCCCTCGACCAGCTCCATGACCAGGAACAGCCGACCGTCGCCGTCGCGATCGAAGTCGAGCACCGACACGATGTTGGGGTGGACCAGCCGCGAGCTGATCTGGGCCTCCGCCACGAACATGTGCGCGAACCGGGTGTTGTCCGAGTAGCCCGGCAGCACTCGCTTGATCGCGACCTTGCGCGAGAAGCCCTCGGCACCGATCGTCGAACCGGCGAACACCTCGGCCATGCCTCCGCCCCCCAGTCGCCGATCCAGGCGGTATTTCCCCGAAACCCCAAAACTCATCGGGCGGCGCCAGTATAGGCGCCGGGGTGCCGGTGCGCCATTGGCTCGCACCGGCGCACGAAATTCGCGGGTGTGCGTCGGGTGCGCGCCGTCACCATCCAGCGCAGACGACGTGGGGGCCGGCGCGCCGCTCACGTGCGCGCAAGGATGGTCGTGCTCGAGGTCGACCGCGCACTCGACCGGGGGCCGGCGCTCGTTACCTTGCCGGCCGGCCACGGCGGCCGGCGGCGAGGCGAGCCGTGGCGCCGACCTTGTGGTCGTAGATCGCCTGGCGTTTGTCGTCGGTTGCGAGGGCGCCGGTGTCGTCGTCGAGGACCTCGCGGCGGGCGACCCGTGCGGCGGAGACGGCGTTCGCGAAGCCGGGGAGCACCTGGAGCTCGCCGTCGTGGCCCCAGGGCTGGTGCGCGCCGTGCGTGGCGAGCGGGTGATAGCCGCCCCAGTGGCCCTGGCAGCGATGCAGGCAATAGATGCCGAGAGCGTGGTCGCGGAGGCAGGCCGGCGGCGCGGTGAAGCACACGAAGCCAGCGCGTCGCGCCATACGCTCGCGGCTACGCAGGGCGTGCGGCAGATCGTCGCGCCATCGCCGGTCGTCGCGAGCGCGCTCGAGCGCGGCGGCCATGCCGAAGGTGTGCCAGCGGATCGTCGTCGGGGGGCCGGGCGCGCGGCGCAGCCGGAGCCGGAGCGCGCGCAGCGCGTCCTGGTCGACGGCGGTGACGCCGTCCGGGATGACGATGATCGGATCCGGCGGGTCGGCCTCGAACGGTGTCGGGACGAGGTGGAGAGGATCGATCAGCAGCAGCGTGCCGGGCTGGCGCTGGAACGCGAGGCCCCACAGCAGGCGGCCCAGCAGGGCCGCGCCGTCACGGCCGGCCAGGATGTGCCAGGTGTCGTGAAAGTAGTTCGTGCTGAACCGCACCGGCGTCTGCGGGCGCAGCGTGACGACACGCAGCGTCGCGCGCCGGATCTCGAGCACGCGGAGGTGGACCTTGAGCGCGGCCGCGGCGGTCATGACCGTTCGACCTCGACGAGCTGCCCATCGTCGCCGAGCCGGTAGCACCGGACCGCGCGGCCGCGCTCGAGCCGGTGATGCGCGAGCCCGAGTGCGCGACCACGGCCAGCGCGTCCCGTACCAGGCCGATCGCGCGGCCGGCGTCGCGGTCGACCACGCGGCCGATCCGCGCGACCTCGGCGAAGTGGTTGCCGCCGTCGATCGCGCGGGCGCGCAGCTCGACGTGCTGCTGTCGTCGGGCACGCCCCAGGCGCAGACCCTCTGGGTGATCTTCGTGCAGGCCCAGCTGCTGCGCGCGCGCATGCTCCAGGTCATCCCGGCGGCGTTCGTGCCCCGGCCGCACCCGCACGCCATCCGCGAGGTCAGGCTCGACATCGAAGGCTTCCCGGAGGTCCGCGTGCTGCGCGAGGAGCTGACGCGGCTGCGCGCCGAGGTCCGGGCGCGCGGCGCAAAGCTCGTCGCGGGCAGCGAGGCGATGCGCGCGGTCCTGGACCGGGTGGTCCGCGTCGCCCAGAGCGAGCTCCCGGTGCTCGTGCTCGGCGAGACCGGCTCGGGCAAGGAGCTGGTCGCGCGCGCGATCCACGACGGCAGCGCGCGGGCCGCCGGGCCGTTCATCGCCGAGAGTTGCGGCGCGATCGCCGACAGCTTGCTCGCGAGCGAGCTGTTCGGCCACGAGGCGGCGGCGTTCACCGGCGCGGCGGGGCGTCACCGCGGCGTGTTCGAGCAGGCCTCGGGCGGCACGATCTTCCTCGACGAGGTCGGTGAGCTGCCGCCGCAGGTCCAGGCGATGCTGCTGCGCGTGCTGCAGGAACACACGGTGCGCCGGGTCGGCGGCGAGGACGCCGTCAAGGTCGACGTCCGCGTCGTCGCGGCGACCCACCGCGACCTCGCGCAGATGGTGCGCGAAGGCCGGTTCCGCGAAGATCTGTACTACCGGCTGCGCGGCGCGACCGTCACCGTTCCGCCGCTGCGCGACCGCGTCGCCGACCTGCCGGCGATGATCGACGTGTTCCTGCGCGAGGCGGCGATCCGCGGCCGCGCGCGCAAGCTGCCGGTGACGCCCGAGGCCATGCGCCTGCTCGCCGCCTACGCGTGGCCGGGCAACGTCCGCGAGCTGCGCAGCGAGGTCCACCGCTGGGCGGTGTTCTGCGATGACGAGGTCACGCCCGCCGACCTCGCCCCCGAGATCCGCGATGCTGGCCCGGCCCGCGCCCCGCGCCGGCCCGCGCACCGTCCGTCGCAGGCCATGACGCTCGCCGCCGCGGTGGGCGACGCCGAGCGCGCCGCGATCAGCGCCGCGCTCGCGGCCCACGCCGGCAACCTGTCGCAGACCGCCCGGGCGCTCGGCATCGAACGCAACACGCTCAAGCGCAAGCTCGGCAAGCTCGGCCTGAGCCGGCGCTGACTCGCGCGACGGGCGCGCCCGAGCTCGCTGGCCTCTGGCGGCGCCGGCAAGAAGGAACGCCCGGGCCGCAGCAGCGACGAGCTGCGCCCGCTTCACGCGGGTTCCGGAGCGCGATGTGGGCAGACGACGCGGCCCAACGACGGCGGTGGAGTCGGCCTTCAGCCCGGTAACCGTCGAGTGGGTCGCGAGGCGCAGGTACGCGTTGTCGTCGCGCTGAGGTCACTCGAGGCCGCCTCGCTTGACATATGACGGACATAATATTATGTTCATCATGCAATGACGCAAGAACAGCAGACCCGCCGATCGATCCTCGCGTCGGCGGTTCGTGCCGGGCTGACCGTGGGCGGCCGCCACGCGCGCTTGACCTCGACGGACGCGCGGCTCGACGGTGAAGTCATCCGCGCCTGCCGAGCGTTCGTGCGCGCGTTCCGCGCCTGAGAAGGAGAAGCCATGTCGACCGAAGCTCCGCTTGCCGCGGTAGCGGCGCCGCCGAAGCGTCGCCGCACGCCTCGGCTGATCGCCATTCTTGTCGCTGTCGCCGCCGGGGGTTGGGGTGGCTGGGGCGTCCTGCATCGCGGACAGGAGTCGACGGACGACGCCGCCGTCGAAGGGCGGGTCACGCAGATCGCGGCACGCGAGCCCGGCCAGGTGACCCGAGTCGCGGTGTTCGACAACCAGGTCGTCGCGGCCGGCGATGTGCTCGTCGAGCTCGATCCCTCCGACTACCAGGCGCGGGCCGCCGCAGCCGCCGCGGACTTCGAAGCCGCGAGAGCAGCCGCGGACGCGGCTCGCGCCTCGCTCGCGATCACCGAGCACACCGCGCCGGCCGCGCTGGTGCAGGCCGAGGGCGGTGTGACTTCGGCGTTGTCGAGCCAGCGCTCCGCGCGGGCATCGATCGACCAGGCGCATGCCGACATCGACGCCGCCGAGGCGCATCGCGGGCTCGCCGCGATCACGTTGCGGCGCGCCAACGCGCTGGTCGCGCAGACCGCGATCCCTCAGGCCGAGCTGGATCAACGACAGGCCGAGTTCGACGCGGCCACCGCCCAGCTCGCCGAGGCGCGCGCGCGTGTTGCCGCCGCCGAGGCATCGGTGACCGGGTCATCCGGCGGCGTCGTGCTGGCAACGGGCCGGCTCGCCGCGGCAAAGACAACGGCCGAGCAAGTTGCGTCGGCGCGAGCCGCGGTCGCCCTCGCCGATGCGCGCGTCCTGCAAGCCGCGGCCGCGAAGCAGCTCGCCGATCTCGCGGTCGGTTACACCACGGTGCGGGCACCACACGCCGGCCTGGTGTCGAGGCGAGTCGTGGAAGCCGGGCAGATCGTGTCGCCGGATCGGCCGCTGATGGCGCTCGTCGCGAACGACGACCTGTGGATCGTCGCGAACTTCAAGGAAGACCAGATGGCGAACATGCGACCCGGGCAGCGCGCCGATCTTCGCTTCGACACGTTCGGTCGGCGCGACTTCTCAGGACACGTTGCAAGCATCGCCGGTGCGACGGGCGCGCGCTTCGCGCTGCTTCCGCCCGACAACGCCACCGGCAACTTCGTCAAGGTGGTGCAGCGGGTCCCGGTCCTGATCCGGCTCGACGGAACGTCGGGCGTGGCGCTCCGCCCGGGCGCCAGCGCCGACGTCACGGTGCACACGGACGAGCCATGACGGAGCCGGCCACGATCCTCCGTGGCAACAAGGCGCTCATCACCGTCGCCGCGATGATCGCCGGGCTGATGGCGTTCCTGGACATCTCGATCGTCAACGTCGCGCTCAGCGACATCCGCGCGAACTTCGGGACGCCGCTCGACCAGATCGCGTGGGTCTCGACGTCGTACGCGATGGCGAACATCACGATCATCCCGATGTCGGGCTGGTTGCTCAAGCGGTTCGGGTTTCGCCGCTATTACACGTTCTCGATCCTGCTGTTCACACTCGCCAGCGTCCTGTGCGGCTGCGCGTGGGACCTGCGTTCGCTCGTGATCTTTCGCGTGCTTCAGGGCCTCGGCGGCGGCGCGATCATCCCGACCTCGCAGAGCGTCCTGTTCTCGCGCTACCCGGAGCGACAACACGGAATGGCCGGCGCGCTGTTCGGGCTGGGTGCGATCACGGGACCGCTGCTCGGCCCCACGATCGGCGGCTACCTCGTGGACTGGGCGAGCTGGCACTGGATCTTCTTCGTCAACCTGCCGCTCGGCCTTGCCGCGGCGTATCTGGCGTGGTCGCGGATCGAACAGCCGGGCTTCGTTTCGGACCGTTCCCCGGTCGATCGGTTCGGGATCGCGTTGCTCGCCATCGGTATGGTCTCGCTCCAGTACGTCCTCGAGGACGGCAACCGCGACGGCTGGTTCGAAAGCACCACGATCACCGCGCTCGCGATCGTCGCGGCGATCGCCCTGGTCGCGTTCGTGAGCCACGAGCTCGAAGCGGAGCACCCGGTCGTCGAGCTACGCGTGTTCGCGAACCGAGCCTATTCGGCGGCGACCGGGCTGAACTTCCTCGTGGGCACGGCGGTCTTTGCCGGCTCGCTGTTGCTGGCGTTGTTCTGCGGCACCGTGATGCACTACCGCGCGCTCGCGATCGGACACGTCTTCCTGCTCGGCACGTGGATCCAGCTGTTCATCTTCCCGCTCGCCGGACGACTCGTGACGCGCATCGATCCGCGGCGGCTGCTGATCCTCGCGACCGCCTGCATCTTCACGAGCCTGTGGATGAACGCGCACCTGACCCCGGAGGCGGACCTGCACTCGATCGCACTTCCGCTGTTCATCCGGGCGATCGGGACGGGCTTCGGGTTCGTGCCGCTGACGTTGCTCGCGGTGGCCGCGCTACCGCCGGCACAACGGCCGGGCGGTACCGCGCTGTTCAACCTGACCCGCGAGCTCGGCGCCTCGATCGGTACGGCGTGGATGAGCACGCTCCTCGATCGCGAGACCAAGCATGCGTTCGCCGCGATCGCGGCGCACGTGGACGCCGGAAGCGCGCTGGTCCGAGACCAGCTCGCTCAGCTGGCGCACGGACCCGGTGCGTGGCTTCCGGACCCCGACAACGCGGCGCTGGCGGTGCTCAAGTCGCGCATGGACAAGCAGGCGCTGCTCGAGGCGTTCAATCACGGCTTCCTCGTGCTCGCCGGCGCGTTCCTGGTCGGAAGTCTCACGATCTTCTTCATGAAGCGTCCGGCGGCCGCGGTCGATACGAGCTCTGCCCACTGATCGAAGCCTCGGCGCCGCTCGCCGGCGCGTCGTCGTGGCGCCGACCTCGAGGAGCCCTTGCGGCGCTTGAGATGACGTGTAACATATTGCAGGCCATGCGCTACGAAGCAGATCACAAGGCGAAGACGCGCGAGCTCGTGCTCGGCGCCACCGCCAAGGAGATCCGTGCCCACGGCCCGCACCAGATCTCCGTCGCCAGCGTGATGAAGCAGGCCGGGCTGACCCATGGCGGCTTCTACGCTCACTTCCGATCGAAGGCCGCGCTCGTGACCGCCGCGATCGAGCACATGTTCGACGCGGCTCGCGATCGGTGGGTCCACGCGACGCTCGATCGAAGCGCCGAGGCAGGGCTCGACGCGTACGTCGATTGGTACCTGTCGGCCGCGCATCGGGACAGCGATGCGCACGGCTGCCCGATCGCAGCGCTGGCCGGCGATATGCCACGGCTTCCCGCCGCCTCACGCAACGCATTCGCAGCGGGCACCAGGCGAATGGTCGGGCTGTTATCGGCTCAGATGGCGCGCCTCGGGATCGAACCGGCGGATGAGTCCGCGACGGCGCTGGTCTGCGAGTTGATGGGCGCCCTGGCGATGGCTCGGTGTGAGCCCGACCGCAAACGCTCCGACGCGATGCTCGTGGCGGCACGCCGGAGGGTGAAACGCCGGTTCTCGCTGGCCGGACCACGCTCGTGAGCCTCGCGGGCTCCGTCGCCCCGGCGCCGACGGTCTCACCCAGATGAGGCGGTGCTCGGCAGGGCTAGCGCGGGATCAGCGAGCCCTGGCCGCGTTCGCGCATCCCGGCGCGCCAGGCCTCGACCAGCCGGACGAACGCGTCGGCGAGCTCGGGATCGAACTGGGTACCGGCGCAGCGCTCGATCTCGCCGATCGCGACCTCGTGCGGCAGCGCGCGGCGGTACGCGCGATCCGAGGTCATCGCGTCGTAGGCGTCCGCGACGGCGACCACCCGGCCGACCAGCGGGATGTCGTGGCCGCGCAGGCCGCGGGGGTAGCCGCCGCCGTCGAACCACTCGTGGTGGCACCAGCAGCCGTCGATCAGGCCGTGCAGGCACGGCACCGGCTCGAGGATCCGCTTGCCCTTCTCGGGGTGCTGGCGGAACACCGCGACCTCCTCGGGGGTGAGCTTGCCCGGCTTGTTGAGCATGTCGTAGCGCACGCCGATCTTGCCGACGTCGTGCATCACGCCGGCCTGGACGATGCGCCGGATCTCGGCGTCCGGCAGCGTGAGCCCGCGCGCCAGGATCTCGGAGTACACGGCGACGCGCTCGGAGTGGCCGCGGGTGTACATGTCGCTCTCCTCGAGCGCCTGCGCGAACCCGGCCACGGTCTGCTGGAACATCTCCTCGAGCGACAGGTTGGCGCGGGTCAGGCTCTCGTTCGACGCCACGAGCTCGCCCATCAGGCGCGCGTTGTCGATCGCGCTGGCGGCGCGCGACGCGAGCACCGACAACAGCTTGCGGTGGCCCTCGTCGAACTTCTTGCCCGCCGTGAACGAGAACACGTTGAGCACGCCGACCATCGTGCTGCGGACCTGCAGCGGGACCGAGGCGAACGACGCCAGCTCGGCCGGTGCGTGCTGCTCGGTGAAGAACCGCGCGGCCTTGCCGCCGTGCGCGAGGATCGGCGCGCCCTGCGTGAACTGCTCGGTCAGGATCGCAAACGCCGGCGACGGCACGCCGCGCGGGGCGTCGTCGGACGCGACCACCTTGATCCGCTCCTCGTAGCTGCCCGAGCGCGGGTCGCGCAGGTGCAGCGTCGCGACGTCGGCCTTGACCTCGTCGATCGCGGCGCGCAGGACGACGTCGAGCACGTGGTCGATGTCGCGCGACAGCGCGATCGCCTCGGAGACCTTGTAGATGGTCAGGGCCTCGCGCAGCCGGATGTTCTCGGTCTGCAAGCGCTGGCGGTACAGCGCGCGGCGCACGACGTGGATGACCTCCTCGACCTTGAACGGCTTGAGCAGGTAGTCGTACGCGCCCTTCTTCATCGCCTCGATCGCGGTCTCGACGGTACCGAACCCGGTCATGAGGACGGTGAGCACGCCGAGCCGCTCGGCCTCGATGCGCTCGAGCAGCTGGAGGCCCGAGACCCGCGGCATCTTGAGGTCGGTGATCAGCAGATCATAGGGCCGCAGCCGCAGCTCGGTCAGCGCCTTCTCGCCGTCCTCGACGGTGTGGACCGAGAAGCCCTCGAGGCTCAGGAACTCGGCGAGGATCTCGCGGATCACGCGCTCGTCGTCGACCACGAGGATGCGCGCGGCGTCGGTCGAGTCCGCGGTCATGCCTCGCCCGGCTCGAACGACGCGGTGGAGGGCAGGCGTGGCGGCCGCATCTCCTGCTGCTACTGCGACGCGGACGCCGACTTCGCCGCCATCGGATCCGGGAAGTTGCTGGGCCGGCCGGTGTCGCGATCGACCGAGTCCTGCGCCTTGCGCCAGGTGTCGCGGACGCTCTGCACGTGGCCCTTCTCGGACTCGACGTGCTGCTTGGCCGAGGCTTCCCGCCTGGCGCGCTCCTGCTCCTGCTTGGGGAACCCGTCGTACTCGACGCCCTTGGGGGCGATGTTGTTCTTCTGGCCGAGCTGGGCCTTGGCGAGCTCGTACTGGGCCTCGCGCCAGTACATGGCCTCCTCGGCGTGACGCACCACGACCCTCAGGTAGGCGCGGTAGGCCTCGACGTAGGCGACGCGCGCGTCGGCGGCCTTGACCAGGTTCTCGGCGTTGTGCAGGTCCCGGGTCGCCTGGTTCATCCGGTTGGTGTCGGCCGACGCCTCGGCGGACTTCTTGTTCGAGACCGCGGAGTCGACCGAGAGCCGGGCGGCCTGCTGATCGTTGTGCGCGATCGAGAGCTGGGTGGCCGAGTCGTTGTAGTTGGCCTCGGCCTCGGCCTTCGCCATCCTGGCACTCGACCAGTCCTGGTTGCTCTGCAACATCGCCTGCTTCTGGGCAAACGGGATCGAGGCGATGTACATGTCATCGAAGTGCCTGGCCAGCGGCCCGGGCGGCGAGTCCTTGGTGCCACCGCATGCCCCGCCAACCATGGCGGCGACGACGACGATCGCGAAGATCTTCGAGGGAAATCGCATAGGGTGGAGTGCAGCCTACTACGGTCGCCAACGGCGAGCTACCATTCCCGGCGATGACCGCGCTGCTCGCCGTCGATGTCGGGAATACGAATACCGTGCTCGGGGTATTCCGCGAGGGTGAGCTCGCGGCGCACTGGCGGATCCAGACCGTGGCGGAGCGAACGTCGGACGAGTACGCCGTGCTGCTCAAGACCCTGCTCGACATGGAAGGCTTCCCGTGGCGCTCGATCAACGCGGGGATCATCTCGTCCGTCGTGCCGCCCACGCTGTTCGGCCTGCAGCAGTTCTTCAAGCGCCACTGCGGCGGCCCGGCGCTCGTGGTCGGCTCCGGGATCAAGAGCGGCATGCCGATCCTGTACGAGAACCCGCGCGAGGTCGGCGCCGATCGGATCGTCAACGCGGTCGCCGCCTACGACGAGATCAAGGGCGGCTGCATCGTCGTCGACTTCGGCACCGCGACGACCTGGGACGTCGTCTCGCCGAAGGGCGAGTACCTGGGCGGCGTGATCGCGCCCGGGATCACGATCAGCAGCGAGGCGTTGTACGAGCACGCCGCCAAGCTGCCCCGGGTCGAGCTCGCCCGGCCCGGCAAGGTCGTTGCGCGCAACACGGTCGCCTCGATGCAGGCCGGTCTGGTCTATGGCTACGCCGGCATGGTCGACGCGCTGGTCGAGCGCATCCGCGGCGAGATCGACTTCCCGGCGCGCTGCATCGCGACCGGCGGGCTGGCCCCGCTGATCGCGACCGAGACCCGCACGATCGAAGCGACCGATGAGCTGCTCACCCTCAAGGGCCTCAAGATCTTGTATCAACGCAACGCATGATCCAGCGAACCCCACTCGAACCCAGCCAGCTCTCGGCTGCTGCCCAGCGGGCCCTCGGTCCGGGGCCCGGACGCACGATGGCGGCGCGCGGCCTCCTGCCCCTGGCCCCCGCGGATCAGGTCGCGGTGCTGTACCAGCTCGCGCTCGACACCGAGTCCAACCTTGCG
>Ga0307508_10005776_pt1 | contig 11701 bp, 13 predicted proteins | sample 9_EM_MG_FD_203089 | JGI IMG/M metagenome (GOLD analysis project Ga0307508, IMG submission 203089) | Populus trichocarpa ectomycorrhiza microbial communities from riparian zone in the Pacific Northwest, United States - 9_EM | ecosystem: Host-associated > Plants > Roots > Unclassified | place...
GTGTAGCACTGCTCGACTGCCGTAGCCGATACTCCGAGAATGGCGTTTGACTGTCCATCCCTCGAGAGCTCGCTCTCCCCGATCCATTCGAATACCGGTTCTGGCCACGGCCAGTCGATGCTTCCTGATGTCGACATTTTTCTTCAAGGTCAGCGTAATGTATGTGACCAGAAACAGCTCAGTGAGACGTAAGGTATGGGCCCCTAACGCTGGCCCCCGCGCTTACTGCTCGCTGCTCTCCTGGCAGCTACTTTTCACGCGAGGTGGTCCCTTTCCCTCTCTCTATCTTTCTCTCTTTTCTCTCTCTAGGGCGCTGGGCCTGTACTCCAGCCGCTGTCTTCGCTCTTTTCCGTGGTAGTTTCGATGCTTCGCACGTGCCCTCCTTTGCCTCTCTCTTGCGTGGGAGGTGGGGGGGAGAGGAGGTGGCTCGTCGCTCGTCTCGCGGGATGCCACAACACGAAAAGGAAAAAAAAGTGTTGCTACCAGTTGAGGTGTAGCAAGAAGCATGTCCATTCTAGAGAGGCGAGCGCCGGACACTATATACGAGTGTCCGTGCGCCGCCTGTGACTGTCTACTGTGACCGTCCTATGTAGCCCTAAGTCACACTCCCGTAGCACTGTCCATGTCACCCGAACTCTAGACACCTCGCTGGGCGTAGCGTCCGCAGCGCCCGCAGCGGCCGGAATCCTCCTCCTACAGCGTGGGTTCGGTGGTAGTGTTTTTTGTGCTGAGGATGAATCCTCTTTTTATTCTGAGAGCAATAGCGTGAGAAGTGGTGACTCGGGTTTGGATTCCCCCGAGGCGTATAGGCCCTGTGGGTGATCCATTGGTCATGGCCGGGGTGTAGATAAGGGAGATGAGCCTTTCATGCAGCTGAGCGGGGTGCTAGCCCCAGACCTCTCGTACGTGGCCTCTCCCCGTAGGGACCCAGACCTCTTTGTCGTACGTGGTTCCTCTCGTGGAGAGCCCAACCAGTGTCTGCCTAGTTTGTCCGTTCGTTCTTGCCCTTCGACCCCTCATCCCGGAGTTTACCCCTTACGACGGGTACGGCCGTAAGCTAAACTCCGTTCCCTTAACTCCCGCCTTGACTCTGGGATCATCATCTGTCACCCCCCAGCCCCGTTCCAACTCTACCGCTATGTTCTCTAGATACTCAGGTGTAACACTACCTCCCCTCCCCCTTAGCCTCGTCCCGAGCGCTAACACTTTGTTTAATTTGAGTAGCCCATCTCTTTCCGACCTTTGAGGTTCTTTCAACGCCGAAGTTCCTTCAGCGTCACGGACTGCAGTCCTCCTCCCCTGCAGCCCTCCCAGTCACCGGATCAGAGTTCTTCCCTCAGAACGTGCCTGTAATCCGTCGGTATGGCTGGGCCCTCAGAGCAAGCCGATGCGTGCTCTTACTGTCATGTCATATTGAGTCGTACTCGCCGCCGCGCTGCGTCAAGGCTTGGCCAGCTTGGTGAGGTTCTGGGGTCTCAGTTGGCACAGGGAATCGGGAGAGGCATGGTGTCCTTCGGGCTAGTAACCCGTTTACTTGGCAGTGACCGCACCCACGTCCTTCCGGCGGGAGACTAGTATGCTGGAGCAGTGACAGTGCTGTCGGGGACTCACTTCACCGCTAATGTGCCATCTGTGCCGGTTCTGCCGGTCCGAGTCAGTCGCCGAGAGGTCGATACATCTCTTCTGAATGGTTTTCCTGACTCTCAACAGTTTCGGTCGCATGCACTCTTCGTCGGGCGCCCGGTCGGTGGCTTTGTCGTTGTTGGGTACCCGAGAAGCGGGTCTTTTCTTCGTTCTTGCAACTCGTCGAGCTTTTCATTCCGTGTGTTTGTTGGATATAGTCCTCCACCCCTACATCCTACTACCACTCATGCTTCGCTGGGCCCTTTTATGGACATCCTGTCTAGGCGTCTATGAGCTGGTAGTCCCTTGGCGCATCTGGATTTCGTTGATGAAACTCTCGGAGTTTTTCCAGGCGCCTACCGAAAAGTTGTCAAATTCTTCTTCCATCCAGTTTTTGTGTTCCGGATAGTCGAGCCATTTTACGAGGTAGAGGATTCGTTTGTTATTTCCTCAGCCGTGTTTGACCGAGGACATTACTTCGTCGACGTCGTATTCCTACGACTGCTCAATGTCGTCAGCCTCTCGTAACACCTTCGATGGGTCCGGAGGTGCTCGGTGTTCGCTGGTCCAGTAAGGTTCGAGGAGCGAGACATGGAAGACGTTGTGGATCTTCCATTTCCAAGGTAGTGTGAGGCGGACGGCCAGCGCGGAAACGATCTTTTCTATCTGGAAAGGACCAGGATTTTTGTGGTCCAGTTTCTTCGAAGGGCGGCGCGTTTTGATATTGCGTCCTTTGAGCATTACCAGGTCTCCTACTTGGTAAGTCGGGGGTTCCGTTCGCTTGGGGTTTGTTTATCGCCGCATCCATTCCTGTGCTTTCTCCAGCCCTCTACGGGATTCGTCATGTACGGTGTGCATCCAATGGGCGTAGACTTGGCTGGCCGGGTTGAGGGGCTCCGTCGACGCGGGGTCCATGGCTACTGGGTGGAAGCCATAGTTAGCGTAGAAAGGAGACGTACCATTCCCCGAAGTAGTCGAGTTGTTGTAGGCGAATTCCGCCATTGGCAACAGTCGCACCCAATCATCCTGTTCCTTGCTGACAAACGCTCGGAGGTAGGCTTCTATCGTTTGGTTGAGCCGCTCTGTCGGTCCGTCGGTTTGTGGGTGGAACACCGTGGACATCCGGGGCCGAATCCCGGAGAGTCGTAGGAATTCTTTCCAAACTTCGGACGTGAATCTGGAGTCTCGGTCCGCCACAATGTCAGTGGGGAGACCGTGGTGTTTCCATACTTCTCTGGCGAATGTGACTGCTAGGTCGGCCACAGTTTTTTCTTGGAGGGGGATGAAATGCCCCATCTTGGTAAACGGATCGATAATCACCCAGAGTTGGTCGTATCCTTCCGACAGTGGGAGTTTCGTGATGAAGTCCATCGTGATGGACTGCCATGGTGCGTATGGTAGTTCCAGTGGGGATGACAGCCTGTAGGGTTGGTGACGGGAGACCTTATTTTGCTGGCATTCTGGGCAGCTTCTGACGAAATCGACAATTCGTTCCTTCATTTTTGGCCACCAGAAGTTTCGGCGGATGAGTTCGATCGTTTTGTCCTGTCCCATATGGCCCACTACTTTTCTGTCGTGTTCCGACTCCAGTATTCGTTGCACTATTCCTTGCGGTACCCAGAGTATAGTTTTCCGGTAAAGCAGGTCGTCCTTGAGTTCTAGGTTCATTTTGCCCTCCTTTCGTTCCATGGGTGTCAGTTCTTCTGTTGTCGCTTCCTTTCGCCCCTGCTGATAGGCTGGGTCGCTCCTTGCTGCCTTTCTGACTTCTTCCAGAAACTTGGGGTTCCATTTCCGGGCTGGGAGTGATGCCAGCCTGGCTGATGAGCAGACGAAGGAATGCGACAGACGTTCTTCAAAGTGGTTTTTCTTTAAAACCGACATCGTTGGTTGGTTTTCTATCCCCCCCTTCTCAGGGCGGTACTCCGGACGCCTCGACAGTGCATCTGGCTTCCCATTTTGAGTGCCTGGCCGGTAATGGATACTGAAGTCTATGCCGGCTAGTTCTTCCGCCCACCGTGCTTGCCAACGGTTGAGTACCTTCATTATTGTGAAGTACTCTAGATTGTGGTGATCCGTGAATACCTGTATTGGGTGTTCCGCTCCTTGACATTATCGTCGCCAGTGTTTGAAGGCGTCCACAATGGCTAAGAGTTCCTTGTTGTGGATGTCGTAGTTGATTTCCACGGGCTGGAACTTCCTTGAGAGGAACGCCACTGGGTGGAGTATGTTCTTGTTGTCTCGTTGTGATAGGACCGCTCCTATCGCTAAGTCCGATGCGTCTGCCTCGATGATGATGGGTCGGGACGCATCGAAGTGTGCTAGGATGGGTGCTGTAGTGAATCGCCTTTTTAGCTTTTTGAACGCTGCTTCTACTTCGGGGTTCCAGGCCCACTTTCCCGGGGTTTTCTTTGTTAGCTCCGTGAGTGGTCGCGTAACCCGGGGATAGTCTTTGATGAAGCGCCTGTAGAAGTTGGCGAACCCGAGGAATGACTGGACTTCCGTTAACGAATTCGGGGTTCGCCAGCTTAGTACCGCGTCTACCTTATCCTCAGCCATCCGAATTCCATTTTGTCCGATGATGTAGCCTAGGAATTCCACTTCGTGGACCTTCTATTCGCATTTGTCGGGTGAGACCGCTAGTCCGTTGGCGGTTAGCCGTTTCAAGACTTCTTCCACTAGCCTGTCGTGCTCTCCTTCTTCTTTTGCGTATATCAGGATATCGTCCATATAGGCTATAACGCCTAGGTCTAATAGGTCCGAAAAGACGTGATTCATCATATCTTGGAAGGTGGAGGGGGCATTGGTTAGTCCGAACGGCATGACCTGGAATTCGAAGAGCCCGTATCGCGTCCGGAAGGCTGTTTTCCATTCATTGCCTTCTCTCATTCGGATGAGGTGGAATCCGTTCTTAAGGTCCATCTTGGTGAACCATTGCGCACCTTGGACTCGGTCTTGTAGTTCCTGCATCAGAGGTAGGGGATAGGGGTTGGGAATCATTATCTTGTTTAGCGCTTGGTAGTCCACACATAGGCGCAGCCCTCGTCCATGTGGTTTCGGTACGAACAGGATCGGGGATTCCGCTGACGATGTGGAGCGTTTAATTTTCCCCGTCCGTTCCATTTCTTTTAGCCATTCCCTAAGTGTTTGGAGTTCTACCTCTGATAGCGGATAGATGGGTCCCCATGGCGCGTTTTCACCTAGCCGGAAGTCGATTTTGCAGTCGTAGGGTCGATGCGCCGGGAGGGCGTCGGCTGCCTCTTTTCCCATAATTCCCAAATATCGCTGAAACTTTGTTGGCACGTTTGCCAGCGGATCCTCGTTTCCCTTTATTGCCGCCACCTGTCCGAGAATCCCCGACTCCTTTTCGTATAGTATCATTTCGTCCCAGGTTAGAGAAAAAGGGTCTGTCTCGAACTTAGTGCATTTCTCCATGCAACTAGGGCTATTAAACCTTATTTCTTCCGGCGTCCAGGCTCCTTGCGGTGGGTGTTGCTCGATCCATTCGAATGGGAGGAATAGGTCGATGTCTTCTTCCATCGGTGCCACATTAAACGGTTCGTTGGTGAAATGGTTCCGATGTTGTAATCGTAGGGGTTTCGTGTAATATTGACCTGCGTTCTCAACCGTTTCTCCCATGAAGCTTTCAATGGTTCGAGGGTTTTTGTAAGTTTTGCGTTCGATCCCCAGCCTTTCGATGGTTCGTTGGTTGATGAGGGGTATCGAGCATCCTGTATTCAGGAGTGTTTTTACCTGGTGTTTCTTCCCGTTTAAGAGGAGTACCATGGGAATTATTGGGCGGGTCTGCCGTTTCCTTTTTGGTTCCACTGCTCCCATATCCGGGTCTTCTCGTTTTCTTTTGGAGACGCCGCATGCTTGGTTTGCGACTCTGTCTGGCGTCGGGACAGAGTCTCTTAAAAATCCGATTCCTCAGAGCTGGCCCAGAGCGGTAGGTCCGTGACTATTTCTTCGACTGCGGCCACTTTCTGGTGCTTGGGTGCTGGGATACTTTCGGCCACGTCTTCTCGTGTCCTTTTCCCGGAGGGTGCGGTTGTGGGAGCCGTGGTGGCCACAGCTGCTGCTTTCCATGGCGCCGGTGGCAGTGGCGTCCCTTGTACCGTCTGGAAGGAAAAGCAGTCGTAGGTTCTGTGACCGGGCCTTCCGCATCGCCAGCAGTCGTCTCGGTCTTTCTTGTGGTTATCCACTTCGTTCTGCGGTACTCCTTTTAGAGCAGCTCCCGTGGACCCCCAGTCTTTCTTGGGTGGCCGGGCTTCGTCTCACTTTGGTTCCCAAGCTTCTCCTTGCCTAGGCGGCCATTTTCCTTGGGCGTCCATGTGTCGGTCGTCCTTCCTTCCATCCTTGGTTGGGGCGGGTCCAGCGCACATCGCCTCTTTAGCCGTCTTTAGGGCTTTTTTCTTTTCCACCTGTAGTCCGGCCTGGTGGGTGGCTTGCAGGAAGCCTTCGTCGTCTGCAAAGTCCTCAAGGTAGTGGGCACATCGCATGTCCAGTACCGCGTCGGGTATGGCCAGGTCCACTTTTTCTCTTAGTGCTTCCCTGGTAGCTCGTGCGAAGTTATTGAGCGCTCGAAACTCCGTTAGGTAGGCACGGATAGACCCTTGGTACTTGAGCTGTCCTAGCTTAAGTTGGGCGTCCGCCGCTTCTCGTTCGTTTCGGTACTCCGTTCGGATAGCCGCGGAGTAGTTAACCCAGGTGTCGTTTTCTCCCAGTTCTCAGTACCGGTGGAGGTGCCAAACTAGGGCGGTGTCGGTTAGGAGGGTTCCGACCCAGGCAATCTTCTGGCGGTCAATCGTTTCTGGGTAGAATCCTAGGTACATTGTAACCGATTCCCACCATTGATTGAAGGTGGACAAGCTTTTCCGGCGAATTTTTCAGGATTCTCCATCTTGAGCCGCGAGGTGTGCACTCGGGTTCCTCTCTCCGGCAGTTCTACGGCTCGTGCTGCCGCGATTCCGGCTCCCACCAGCTGGGCTATTTCCCCCGGCGTGAGCATAGTTGCCAGTCAGTCTTGGGTGGGTTCCCTTGCCACTGGTGGGGGCCTTCCGGTTGGTAGGTTCCGTTCGTACAGGTCGTTGTCATCTTTGCCAGGGGGGGGCAAAGGCAAGGGCGGCGCCCTCCCTTGCGGAGGTCTCGGTGGGGGGCCACCTCTTCTGGCCCCTCCCGTACCTTGGGGTCTGTACGGCGGGCTCGCAGCTGGGACCGCCGGGGGCCTTTGTCGGCGTTGTTGGGTTCCTCCGAGCAAGGGGCTCCCCAGCATCAGTCAGGTTGGCGGTGCCCCTGGATTTGGAGTGGGCTGGGTCCGTTCCATCGGTGTTGCGGGCAGGGGAACTGCAGTTGTTACTCGCAATAGTTCGTATTGTGCTTGGGCCAGCCACTGCTCTAGGCCGGCCATTCGGTCTTGGTCCTCGTTTCGCTGTTGTTCGAGCATTTCTACCTTTCTTTGGTGGTCAGCCACCCATTTTTCCATGTTCCCTTGGAATTCCATTAGGTGGACGTTTCGAGCCAGGTTTCCTTCCGACAGGAAAGCTACTGCGTCGTGCATTCTGGCTACCTATGTTGCTTCGTGTACCCGATGCAAATCACTCGTCTTGGAGTGTTCGATGATAGCTTTCCAGACTTGTCTGGTAAATGCCTGGCATGCGTTAGCGGATACCATCAGCTCGTTCCTTACCCAATCTCCTGAGATTTGTACCTTGGCTTCCATCTGTTCGTAGACATATTGGGCTCCTTCTGCCAGTCGGTTGTAGGCAGCTTCGATTCGCCTGATGTGTCGGTCCGTATGATCCAACGTGTTGCCGCAGACGTCCATTAGCTGGCGTAGGTCTTGCTTGGCCTGTTGCTGGTGGTTAGCCATAGCCCGCATCCATCCGACCGGGTTGGCGATCTCCAGGGTTTCTTCTTCTGTTTCTTCGTCATTGGTAATTTGCAGCAGCCTGTGGGGCGCTTCCAGGCGAAGCATGTTGTAATCGGAGGTGGTGGACATCTTAATAGAGGTTGAGGAAGTGTCCTGTGTAGATTGTTTTGTCGTCGGTGAAATAATAGTCACAGAGATCTCGGAGCTCGTCTTCTGTGAACTTGGTGTTTTTCTGGCTGTGGGCGCAGTTGAACCAGTATTGCGTATACCAGTTCTAGGGTTCGTGGTCGCCTTCTTGGTAGGGCGTAGGGATGGGTCCGTCGCTGAATGTATCGAACTGTTCGTAGTTGGCTAGCTCGCTATCGATTGATTGGAATGTGTAGTCGAAGGAGTACTGAGACTTAGGTTCCAAGAAGGTAGATAGTTCGAGTAGGTAGAGGTGGTCTTCGAAGAAGGTGGTGTCGAGGCAGGCCATGAAAGTAGGGCGATGTTGAGATCAAGATTATAGTGTAACACTGGGGTTATATCGTAACCGGAGTGAGGAGAGAATCAAAGGTAATCAGGCTACTTTCGATAATTCACAACGGAATAATCTTAGATCTCATCACATCCATCGCCGCGATCATCACATGTAGAAATGCCGTTTTGACGTGGGTAGCATTGCTCTGGGTGTTGGAAACAAAGGAAAGTTGGCAAATACAACACGACGCAATGAGCACGACGACTATGAGGAGGATGGCAATGATAACGCCGGCGGTGGGGACGATAGTCGAGTAGTGCGTGGGGAGTATGAGAGCGAGTAAGACGCGGTGAGTATGAGACCGAGTAAGACTTGGTGAGTATGAGAGCGAGTAAGACGTGGCAAGTACGATGGCGAGCTTTGTGGCATGGTTAGCACAGCTCTCAGAGTGACAGAGACACTGGGAAGTTGTAGAATACACAGTGACAGTGACGAGTCGATGTCAATGAGGGTGCCGGCAGCGAGGACGATAGCTAGTAGGAGGCGGCGAGTATGACGGCCAGCTTTGTGGCATGGTTAGCACAGCTCTCAGAGTGACAGGAACAGCGGTGGGAATTGGTACAATACAATGTGATGAGTACGATGTCGTTGAGGTGGATGTCGATGTGTTTGATGGGAGTGGGGATGGCGGCGAGTAACGTAGCAAGAAAGGCGCGACGAGTAAGATGTTGATCAGGAAAATGTCGACGAATAAGGCAACATGAGTTTGATGGCGTTGAGTATGATGGCAACGCGAAGAACGACGACGAGTATCTAGGACGAGGTGAAAGGAAAAGGAAAATGGGGTCTAGGAGCGCAAGTGTTAGGAATGGCTTGGCGCTTTGCATTGACATCATACACGCCGCGTCCTACTCGCTATCTATTGTTCTCGCCGCCAGCAATCTCATTGACGTCGAACCCCTCACCTTGTATTGTACCACTTCCCGCCACTGTTCCTGTCACTCTGAGAGCTGTGCTAACCATGCCGCAAAGCTCGCCGTCATACTCGCCGCCTCCTACTAGCTATCGTCCTCCCTGCCGGCACCCTCATTGACATCGACTCATCACTGTCACTGTGTATTCTACAACTTCCCAGTGTCTCTGTCACTCTGAGAGCTGTGCTAACCATGCCACAAAGCTCGCCATCGTACTTGCCGCGTCTTACTCGCTCTCATACTCACCAAGTCTTACTCGGTCTCATACTCACCGCGTCTTACTCGCTCTCATACTCGCCGCGCCCTACTCGACTATCGTCCCCACCGCCGGCGTTATCATTGCCATCCTCCTCATAGTCGTCGTGCTCATCGCGTCGTGTTGTATTTGCCAACTTTCCTTTGTTTCCTACACCCAGAGCAATGCTACCCGCGTCAAAACGGCATTTCTACATGTGACGATCGCGGTGATGGATGTGATGCTGGGTGCTTGTGCTGGAGACGTGAAGTGTGGTAGTAGCATATATAGATGTACATTAGATATAGAGAATAGAACTGGACTGAGTCACTATGCCTGGAACCCGCTGCGTGTTTATGAATGCGACGCGAGTATTTGCTGCGATAATCCGTGCCTTGACAGGCAGTGTAACCACGGTGCCATGACATGCATCGTCCGGATGCTATTTGCCCTGACATGGCTGCATCCAGAAGGAAAATGCCCTGACACCGTGCGTCCAGAAGGAAAATGCCCTGCCACGCTCCGTCCGGTAAGCAAATACCGTGGCATTCTGCGGTCGGACGCACGGTGCCGTGGCGATCTGCCTCTGAGTTAAGCAGGTTGCATCTGCAACGTCCAGAGCGTCTAGTGCATCCGGACGCTAAGGACGCAATTTTTTTTTTCCTGATGAATCCTGTCAGTCACAAAGGTGCAATAGTGTTTTCTGAGAATGGCCGTCTTCCCTTATTGAATCCTTTTATTCTCATGCGAATGTTTGGCGTACAGGGTGGGTGTGCTGAAAATTCACTACCCACTACTGAAGCTCCTCGTGGTCAGGTTCCGAGGTATTTCAAGCCCAAGGCGGTAACAGCCCTTCCTCGAGAGTTCTCAGAGTACGAAGAAGTACACGCAAATTTGATGCACTGTTCCACGTCGTCTGTGTTGCGTAAATTATCGCAAAGACCATGTATCACCTCCATCAACCGATTACCAATTCGATCCGTGAAGAGTTCCTAAAGCTTGTGAATGATGAACATACCCTCCTATAGAAGATTTTTCTCAGCACCGAAAAATTGCGTAAGTGGGCAGGAGTTCCGAATATCCATCTTGCACACCACTACCGACAAGATCTACAGCTGTTCGGAACTGCAAAAAATGTCATGGTAACACTGGGGAAGCAGATGCATGGCCATCCAAAACGTCATGTTGGACACATAAATACCAACGAATGACTGTTGCAATTGGAGAAAGCTGTGAATCAGATGCAGACCATGAGACGTGTCGCTGACGGAGTCTATGCGGACCATCCATTTACTGCTCAGTTTATACGTCTGCTAGGGGCCTGCCAAAGTCTGAAGGAGAATTTTCTCAGTTCACCAAACCTTCGCATATTTGACGATAATCAATCGAAGACACAAAATGGTACCCAAACCTCGAAGCACCCGCTTAATGACAACGATAACCTTGAGATTCAGACCATTTCTGGGAGAAGTCACGGCCAGATAGACTCATGCAGAACAGTTTTTTCCAAACTAGCTGTCAGAGTACCGGTGTAAGTGGCTATCGCGGTATGTCATTACACTTTTGATAAACCGTTAATCCACGGTGCCTATAAGGAACAATATGGGTATACCCTATATGCAGATACATCATACAAGCTTCACTACTGGACTAGAGTAACAGCTCACTGTACTGCTGGTGGTCATGCACTATGTATGGGTCTAGAACCTGGTGGATTTGTTAGACGGTCAATCGATTCCGACGGTAGTACCATTCCGACCGAGTCTAGTACCGGACTGCTACATGCAGGCATTTTCTACCCGATAGATCGAATTTCGACCGCACTGATGGGCAGTCAGAGATGATGCTTCCTTGTCTGCTGGCCACTGGTTAGACATATAGAAGAAGAAGTATATCTTGCACCTTACGAAGTATATCGGCGTGACTGCAGCCCGCTTGCACAGAACATTGCCCTCGGATTACATGCAGTAGCACCTCAAAACATTCACTTTCTACCAAAGTCTCAGGGGAGTTGGTGGTGGAATTCCTTTGTGATTAACTTCAATTAGAGACTGTTCTCTAAACAAATTATCATTGCATATTGTGTCGTGTTGTATATATGTGTGTCGTGGACAGGTCCACTGTCACTCCAGATAGTGACTGCAGCGTAAATACCAGACAGGGATGAAAATGGCAGAACACTGATAGTATGTAGATGGTATTCACACTTGTATGTACCCTGTCGGCATACTCAATTAATTTAGCAATGTCGTATGGATGCTGGATCCTATTTGATACCTGTTACATCACTTGCAGGTACGGCAGTAACTCTAGATTCTATGGTTGGGGACAACTTTAATCGACACCTTTTCGACTACATTTTCAACCCCGGCTTTTCTCCTCCACCACAACATCTAAATTAAGAAGAAGATTTGGCGGCGATAGAGCAGCATCGATAGTAGGTCCGCCCAATGCCCAAAAAAAAATAAGGAGCGTGGTGAATTAAAATGTGGCGGTCAAAGATGAGCAGTTTGTATGGTGAGGGTCCTAAGATGTCGCCC
>Ga0307508_10005777_pt1 | contig 11701 bp, 10 predicted proteins | sample 9_EM_MG_FD_203089 | JGI IMG/M metagenome (GOLD analysis project Ga0307508, IMG submission 203089) | Populus trichocarpa ectomycorrhiza microbial communities from riparian zone in the Pacific Northwest, United States - 9_EM | ecosystem: Host-associated > Plants > Roots > Unclassified | place...
TGCCGCCCGGCGCAGCGGCTCGTCGAAGGCCAGCGGCAGCGCCACACAGGCGACGAAGCCTTCTGCGCGCTGCTCGAGCATGACCTCGCCGCCGTGTGCACGAGCGATCGAACGGCACACCGCCAGGCCAAGACCGCTGCCCGGTTTGCCCGATTGCTGGGCCTGCTCACCGCGATAGAACGGTTCAAACACGCGCTCGTGCTCAGCCGTCGGTATGCCGGGGCCATCATCGACGATCTCGGCCAGCGCCATGTCTTCGTGCAGCCGCACCCGCACCCTTGCGCACGTGCCGTATTTCACCGCGTTCTCAAGCAGGTTGCTGAGCAGCCTGCGGATGCCGATCGGATCGACCTCGACCGGCGACAGCGCCAGTGCCTCGACCACGACATTGGCGCCAATCAGGCGGGTGTCCTCGACCGCGCGCTGTAACATCTCGGACAGATCGACGCATTCGCGCGCGCCCGGCGTCGAGGCATCGCGGATGAAGGCGATCACCTGCGTGATCAATTGCTCCATCTCCTCCACTTCGTGGAGAAGTCCCGGCTGTTGGTCGTCGGGAACGTCCTCGATACGAAAGCGCAGCCGGGTAAGCGGCGTGCGCAGATCGTGACTGATCGCCCCGACCATCGCGGTGCGATCGTCGACGAAGGCGCGCAGGCGACTGCGCATCTTGTTGAAGGCGTGCGCAGCGCGCCCGATTTCGGCCGGGCCATCGAGCGGCAACATCGTTGCGGCAGGGTCGCGCCCGAGGATTTCCGCGGCACGGGCAAATCCCTCAAGCGGACGAACGATCCGCCGTGCGAACAGCCAGATCGCCGGGCCGACAATCATGAGCGACAGCAGGAACCACAGCGCCACGCGTTTCTGCCATCGATTGGGAAATGGCTCGGCCTTGGGAGCAACCGCGATCCAGTGCCCGTCGGGCTCGCGCATGGCGGCGATGAAGTCGCCTTCGATGAACGGCGGCGTGGCAAACGAAAGGATCCCGGTCGGCTGGCGGAACGGGATAGGCTGCGGCATTCCGGGTGCAGCGCTGGTAACCACCCGCGAGAAAGTAGGTGCGGCGACGGCGCCAACCGCAGCCGGGGCGGGGTCGCCTCGCGGCGCTGCAACCGCTGCCGATGCTGCCGGTCTGCCCAACGCGCCGGGCTCCTCCCCGCGCGGCGCGGCTACGTTGCGAGCGGCAGGCAAGCTTGCGCGCGGTGGCGGCACGGCGGCGGCCGGGATCCGCAGCGGCGGCGGCGTAGCACCCATGCCCGGACCTGCTCCCGCGCCCGCAGGCGGGAGCGCTGCAGCGGAGGGCGGCTGTCCGCCCTGCGGAGGCTGGCCGCCCTGCGGAGGCTGGCCGGTCGGACCTAATTGCGCCGAGGGTCCAGCGGGCGGAGGGCCACCACGCGGGCCGGTGGCCGGTGGCTGCGATGGCGCGCCCGGCGCGGGCATCGTCCCGCCGGGCATGCCAGCGCCGGGCGGACCGCCGGGGAAGCCGCCGCCGGGAAACCCTCCGCCCGGCAGCCCGCCCGGGGGAGGACCGCCGGGAACCGCTTGCGCGTTCGCAGTGCCGACCAATCCGCCCAGCATTACGCTCGCCGCGGACCCCGTCAGGCCGACCTGGCCGGATCCGTTCGCCGGAACTGCGATCCCGCCGACCGGGAGCTGGGTATAGAAAGCCAGCACGACCTCGCTCTCGGGCCTGCCGACTGCTTTGGCGAGCGCCGCGCGCGAACTTTCCGAGATCAGCCAGCCCGGCGCGCTGACGTCCGGCGGACCGCCGATATGGCGCCGCTCGAGCGCACTGCTACCGCCTTCGCCGCGCAGACTCTGCGCGACCAGATCGAGGTTCCAGCGTTGGATCGGCTCGGGCGGCATCAGCACGGTCAGAGCCAGGGTAACCAGCTGGGCCGCGACCAGCGCGGCGATGAGCAGCCCGAGCAGCTGGATTCCCAGCGGCAGGCTGAAGCGGCGATGACGGGCTTTGGTCAACATGGCGGCCGTTGTGTCATGGGGTTCGGGCCTGGTCGATACCTAGATCGCGTTCCAGTTCGCGGGCCTCGCGGATGTCGAGGATGTGGCGCTGGCCATCGCGACGGCCAAGCTGAACCACAACATCGATCAAGGTCAGCGCATAGGCAATGGTATCGGCCCGGCTCAGCCCGAGATCGGCTTGCATGACCATCAGCGCCAGCTGTTCGAGCGCCCCGGCACAGGAATTTGCATGGATTGTCGATAGCGAGCCGGGATGCCCGGTGTTGATCGCGCGCAGAAACGTCACCGCTTCGCGTCCGCGCAGTTCACCCAGCACGATCCGGTCGGGGCGCAGCCTGAGGCTGGCGCGCAGCAAGTCATCGGTATCGACCCTGGCCTCGCCAAGCTCACCGCTGACCGCCACCAGCCCGAGCGAATTTGGCGCGGGAATGCGCACTTCTGGCGTGTCCTCGACCACGACAACGCGCTCAGCAGGATCGATCTCTCGCAGCAGGGCGTTGAGGAATGTGGTCTTGCCGCTCGATGTACCCCCCGAAATCAGGACGGTGCGGCGCGAGCGGACTTGTTCGGTTAGCCAGGCGAGCGGCGCATCAACGCGAAGTACCGGGTCGCAGGCGACGGGCGGCACGCCGATCGCGTCGGTCGACCAGGCCGAGAGCGGGACATCGGCAAGGCTGTGGCGCCGGATTGCCAGAGCCCATCCGGCGCGGGTTGCCGGGGGGGCGACGAATTGCAGGCGTGCGCCATCGGGCAGGGTCGCGGCGAGCAGCGGCTGCTCGCGGCTGATCCCCTGGCTGGTCATTCGCGCAACCTGTTCGGCGAGGCGGCGCAACAGGCGATCATCGACCAGCGGCGCGTCAACCCTGACCATCCCGGTACTTCCAGCCTCCTCGATCCAGACCTCGCCCGGGCGGTTGATGAGAATTTCCGAAACCCCCGGGCGGTCGAGGAATGGCCTGAATGGCGCGAGATAAGCGCCGAGGAAGACATCGTCTCCCGATGTATCGACCGGCGCGTCGATTTGGGCAACGCTCATTTGGTGACGCCGGAGAAATCGAGATCGCGGGCGGTGAACAGCCGGACCGGCTGTCCCGGAGCAACGCGGATGGTTGGCCTGATCTGCGCGTCGGTGCTCGCCGCGACCGATGCGGCGCTCTGGCTGCCGCTACCAATGACCAGCCCGAGCGCCCCGCCGCTGGCGATCGCGCCCAGTCCGCCGATCACCGAAAGCAGCGATGCGGCGCCGAAGCGCTTGAGGAAATGCGAATTCACCTCGCCCGACAGGCCCGAGCTTCCCGAAAACTCGATCGCGGGTGAGGCCAAGGCAACCGAAGCGCCATCGGGCCGGATCAGCCGGGTCCAGATCACGTAGATCCGGGTCTGGCCCGCTGCCAGGCCGCTTTTGTACTGGCCGATAATCCGCGACGATCGCGGGACGAGCACGCGCTTGCCGTCGAACGAGAGGACATCCTGACTGACCACGGCGCGGACATAGCCGGGCAGGTCGCTGTCGATCGCAGTTTCGAGGATCGCGGGAATGAGGGTCCCCTGGGTCAGCGTGGTCCCGGGATTGGCCAGCGGCACCGCAACTGCGGTTTCCGCCCCGGCATTGCCCACGCGCGAACCGAAGGTCTCGTTATCGCTCAATCCTGCCGGAGCCGCAGCGCCGCCCGTGACCGAACCTGCCGGCGCGCCCGGCGCGGGCGTCAGGCTGGCCGAATTGTCGAACACCATCACCGGCGCGCTCGCGGGTGCGCCAATTCCCATGCCCGCCGGCGCCTTGGCCAGAACCGGCGAGGGAGCCGGCTGCGCGAGTTGCGGTGCCCCGCCCGCCACGGTGAGAGCTTCAGCGGGAACTTTGGGGCCATCTTCGAGCGGCGCGGCCAGCGTGCTTGCGCTCGATTTTGGCACGGCTTCGGAAGGACTTGCGGGCTTGGCAACCGGTTTTTCGGAACGCGACAAGCTGACGAAGGTCACGGTGCCCAGCATCAGCGCTACGGCAGCCCCGAGCATGAGCCCGGCCCGATCGCGGCCCCGGCGATCCGCTGCAACGACCGGAAAGGCGTTCCTGCTCGCCGCATCGAGCTCTGCATCGGACAGCTGCGCGCGCGGATCGCTGTCGAAGAGGGGAAAACGTTCGTGGCTGAGATCACCCATGGTGGTTCACTTCTTGAGCAAGTTGGCGGGGGCGGGAGAGGCCGGTGAAGGCCTGGCCCGGGAACTGGCCACGATGACCGCACGATCCTTGCCCGCACGCAGGATCAGTTGCGGGAACAGGCCATCGACCACGAGATAATCGCCGCTCGCGGTGAAATTGACCGGGCCTTCGGTCTTACCATCGGGGGCGAGCATGAAGATCGCAGGGACTGTGCGCCCCTGCCGCCACGCGAGATAGACCTGGCGGCCGTCGTCGAACACGCGATCGGGCAGCAGCGCCTCGGCCCCCTTCAGCGTCCAGGCAAAATTGAGCGTCGCGGCAATCGGGAGTGCCGCAGCTGCAGACGGGGAGGCCGCCGCTGGCGGAGCGCTTGCGGGCGTGGCAGGCTCGGCGGGATAGGTGAAGCGCAGCAGGTAGACGGGCACTGCGCCCAAACCCAGCCGCAGTTCGAACAGGTAGGTGTGGCGATCGGTCACCACGGTCATATTGGTTGTCGCCGCAGAACTGCTGGCAGGCTTGATGAACAGCAGGTTGCTGCGCCGGTTGGGGGTGACCTGCCAGCTTGCGCTGTCACCGATCGCGACGTTCTCGATCCGCTCGCCCTCGCCGAACTGGATCGTCGCCTGATAGCCGGGGCGTGCAGCAAAGGCGATCACCTGGTCTTCGACGAAGCGGCGCGACTGGGTGCGCGCGTCCTGCGCAATCGCGGCAGCAGGTGCGGCAATCAGCAATGCGGTGAGCAATGGCCTGATCATTTGAAGGTCTCCAGCTGGACCGGTGCGGATGCAGCCGGACGCAATCCCCGCGCGGTCTGATTGGCACGTCCGGCGGGCGATGCGGGAGGCGTCGCCGCCAGCGCAGTGACGGGCGCATGGGCAACCGATTGGACCAGCCGGATAGCCTCACGCCCTGGCGGTGGCGGCGCTTCGCCCACTGGGCCGCGCATGGCCATCACCACCCCGCGCACGCGGTCATCGTCACCGGTGACGGCATCGCCGCGTTCGCTGGCATGCCCGCCACTTGACAGAGCTGGCAGCACGTATGGGGATTCGGCGCGGAGTTCTGCGGACGGCCTGTCGGCGGACGAGCCTGGCAGGCGCCAGCCGGAGGTCAGCGCGCTGACCAGCTTGAGCGCGATCGCCATCAGCGCGCAGTGAATCGCTGCCGCCACGAAAACCATTGCAGCCTGCTGCAAACCGACTTCACCCGTGCCCAGGCTTTCGACCACCGGGTCCAGCATGGTCACCGAACCGATCCCGATCAGCACCGCGAACAGCGGCGCCAGCGCGAACATCGTCGTGGTCTTCAGCCAGCCCTCGAACAGGCCGCGCGTGCCCGAGAACAGCGACAGCAGGATGAACACCGGCCCCACTGCGAGCAGCGCGGCGAGCGCGATCCGGCTGGTCACCAGTACGCCCACGGTGCCCAGCAGCAGCAACAGCGCGGCATAGGCCAGCAGATCGGCGGGGGTGGTCCCCTTGGCTGGTCCGCCGGCGTTGCGCGCCAGTTCGGCGGCCTCGGCAACGGCCTGGAACAGTGTATCGAGACGCAGTGCAAATGCCTGGCTGGCCGAACCCTTGATGTCCAACAGCACCGAGGCGAGCCAGTCCGGTCCCGCTGACAGCAGCGTCCAAACCACCTGGCTATAGGCAACCCACGAGGTCGCGAAAGTCAGCACCAGTCCCAGGCCCATCATCCGCGGCGAGAGCGAGCCCAGCCCGAGCGAGGTGCGCCCGGTGAGCAAGCCCACCGCAAACAGCGCGACGTACAGCGTCAAGGCGAGCGTCAGCACCTGAGTCAGTGCACCATCGCTGCCAAACAGGCGCGAAAAGGCGGCGGCGGTGGTCTGGGCGGACAGGCAATCGACCGCGCTCAGCGCGTCGGCAATCACCGACGGACCCGAGCCGCTGAACCCGGGACAAGTCATTCGGCGGCCTCGAGAAAGTAGGGATGTTCATCATCGGCTTCGAAAGCGGGCCAGGCGGTGCCGGTGAGCAGTGGCAGCCAGCGCGCGGGATCGTCGCCGGTGGCTTCGCGCAACAGGTCGAGCCGGCGGACACTCGATTCGCGCCCCGAAAGCACCGCGAGCATCTCCGGGCTGCCCGACAAATCGAGACGTAGCACCATCGAATCGTTGGCATGGCGCACCAGGAAACAGTGGCTGTTGGCCGGAAGTGCGCGGATCAGGGCGAGTTCGTGCGAGGTAAGCCCGAACCCGTCGCAGTAATCCTCGGCGCGGGCGCGCGAATTGGGGGTAAAGATCATCGTCGCGGTCTGTTCGACGATGGCCGAAGCGATCCGGCTATCGAGCGCATCGCGCGCCGACTGGGTGGCAAAGCCGACGATCGCGTTGCGCTTGCGCAGGGTCTTGAGCCAGTCACGAATTCGTGCCGCAAAAACCTCGTCGTCAAGCGCCTTCCAGCCCTCATCGATCAGGATCATGGTCGGCTGTCCATCGAGCCGCTCGTCGATCCGGTGGAACAGGTACATCAGTGCAGGGGTGCGCAGCACCGGGTTTTCAAGCAGCGCGGTCATGTCGCAGCCGATGATCCGGTTGCCAAGGTCGAGCCGGTCCTCGGCGCAGTCGAACAGCCAGGCGTGCGGACCATCGAGAATCCACGGGGCCAGCCGCGCAGCGAGGTCACCGGGTTCGGGGCGGCGTCCACCGGCGACCAACTCGCGCAGATAGCGCAGGCGGCGAAATGCGGGCTCATGATCGTAGAGCGCGTCGACTGCGGCGGCGATCGACGCTTCCTCAGCAGGACTGGCGGGTACCAGCAACCGCGCGAGGAACTGGCGCAGGAAATCACGCGCGATCGGCGAATCGGGCATGGCGAAGGGGTTGAGCCCGGACGCTTCGCCCGGAATCAGGCGGGTATAGTGCCCGCCCATCGCGCGCAGGAAGATCTCGGCGCCGCGATCCTTGTCGAACAGCACGGTGCGAGGACCGAACTTCTGCGCCTGGGCGGTCAGAAAGTTGAGCACCACCGTCTTGCCCGAACCGGACGGGCCGATCACGGTGAAATTGCCGAGATCGCCTTGATGGAAGTTGAAGAAATAGGGGGTCGCGCTGGTCGTTTCGAACAGACTGGCCGCCTCGCCCCAGTGATTGCCGCGCGCGCGGCCAAGCGGAAACCCGTGCAGCGAAATCAGGCCGGCGGCGTTCTGGGTGGAAATCAGCGAACGGCGGACGGCGTACCTCTCGTTGCCGGGGAACTGCGCCCAGAACGCGGGCTCCATGTTGACGTCCTCGCGCACCGCGACAACGCCAAGGTCGGCCAGCGCGCCCGCAGTCAGCGCCACTGCGCCCTCAAGCTCGGCGAGCCGCGCCGCGCGCACCATCACGGTCAGATGGTGATCGCCAAACCCGGCCTGACCTGCGCCCAGCGCATCGCGCGCGCCGATCATCTGCGCTCGCTCGGCCAGCGCCTCGGCATCGGCGGACCTGAGCCGGCGGACCGCCAGGTCGATCCGTTCGCGCGCAACCTGGCGGTCGGCAGGGGCAAAGGTTTCGGTCAGCACAAGCTCGTGCGGCAGGCGCAGCAGCGCATCAAGCATTCCCGCGCGGGTCGCGTCGGGATAGTCCTTGAGGCTGACCAGCGCGGCGAAATCGCGGCCGCTGGCACGGTGCGTTTCGATCGCCTCGAGCCCGAACGACACCCGGGCATAGGGCAAGTGATGCCCCAGATCGTCCTCGTGGCCCGAAAGCGCAACCGGCCCCCATTCGCCGTTGTAGATCGCCGACAACATCTCCAGAGGCTCCGAGCGGCCCTGGTGCCAGCCCAGTTGCCGGGCACCGTATGGCTCGAGCGCCACGCACAGCGCGGTCGCGGCGGCTTCAAGTTCGCGCAGGTGGCGCGGATCGGGCCAATTCCGACTTCGGCCTCCGCCACGCCGGGAAAACCGTTCGAACAGCCCGGCCTTGCCGCGCGGCGGACGGCGCACGAGCGTGAGGAACTGCTCGTTGACGAACAACGGGGTCTGCGCAAGCTGCGCCCTGCGGACCGTATCGAGGCTGGCAGAAAACGGCTCCGGAAACTCGCCATCAAGACCGACCGCAACCCGGCGGCGGACGACATGGTGATAAAGCACGAAGCGGGCGTCAAACACGCTGCGCAGCAGGGTCTCGCGAACCGTCAGCATGTGGTTGAGCTGGGCCGAATCCTCGGTTTCGAATGGCAAGCCGGCGATCCACAGGACTCGCATCGCCGAACCATCGCGCAGGCCAATGGTCTCGGCATCGATGTGCCGGGCATAGGGCAGACGGTCGCCCGCGCGGGCTTCGCGGCGCGCCCAGGCCGCCGGTCCCTTCCAGCGCGCTTGCTTCCAGCTGGTCATGCCCGGGTCTCCTTCATGGCGCGTAGCTGTTGCAGCCCCAGTGCTTCCAGTTGCCGACGCGCGGACAGCGGCTGACTTTGGTCAGCCACAGGTCGAACACGCGCGGTTCGCGCAGGCAGGCGACATAACCGGCCGCATGAACCGCGAGCGCGACCGGCAGGGCGAGAAAGCTGCGCGTCACCAGAAACACTTCGGTGGTCACCGCAATATTGATGACGAAGAAGCTGAAAGTGACCCCGCCGAACATCTGCGGCCGGGTCAGCGCGCGGAACAGCGGTGCCTGGGCGAGCGCGCTCATTGCTCAGCTCGTTGCCGCAGCGGACTGGATGCCCGCAACGATTGCCGCCGATCCGAACAGGATGAAGCAGCCCATGATCACCGTCGCCCCGAACCGCCAGTTGAGGCGCCCGGTAAGCATCATGAAGCCGACCATGGCGACCGCGATCACCGCAACGGTCGTCGCGACCTGACCCAGCAGCGTCTGTTGCAACCAGGTCAGCGCTGAAACGATCGGACCGGACCCCGCAGGGCCGCCAGCGCCTTGTGCATGGGCCGGGGTTGCCGGCAGCAGCCCGGCGGCAAGCGAGAGGAAGGTGAGCGGGTGTTTCATCGGGTGATCCTTTGGTGAATGTCACACCGGTCCGGCTTGCGCCGCCAACCGGCCGAGTATTGCGGTTACATAGGCGCGGGTTTCGGAGATATCGGGAATCCCGCGCGCGCGTTCGACCCGGCCGGGCCCGGCGTTATAGGCTGCAAGGGCGCGCTCGAGATCGTTGCCGAAGCGGTCGAGCTGCTGGCGGAGATAGACCGCCGCGCCGAGCAGGTTTGCATCCGGATCGCGCGGGTTAACCCCCAGTGCGCGGGCGGTTCCCGGCATCAGCTGTCCCAGACCCATTGCGCCGGCCGGAGATAGCGCCTGTGGCCGCCAGCGGCTTTCCTGCCAGATCACGGCCTCCAGCAGGACCGGGCTGATTCCGGCAAATTCCGCCGCCCTGACCAGGGACTGAGCATAGGCCTGGGGGGCCAAAGCAGCTGTGAGAGCGGTCAGGGCGGCGGGCGGAGTTGCGAGCGGTTCGGAAGAGAAGGGGGCTGACTCCCCCGAACCACCCGCGCCCGCACCGGTGAGGACGGTAGTGTTACCCTCCCCATCGATTTCGAGAACCTGAGCCCGTGCCGCAGCCGGCAGCATTGCCGTCGCCGCGAGGGCGAAAGCCATGCCGTACCGGAGAAGATGGGACGCTTCGAACATGCCCACCATTAGGGCGGCGCTCGATTGCCAGCGGATTTCACGATTGTTGCAGGCCGGTTGCCAAATCCCGTCGCCAGACGGTTCTGCGAAAAAATCGCGCAATTGCGGCGGAACTAAACGTTGGCAACTGGCTTCGATGCACGCATCAATACACCCGATGGATTACACCTCACGCATTCTCATCGTCGATGACGATGACGGTATCCGCACGCTGATATCGGAGTTTCTGGGCAAGCACGGGTTTGAAACCGCGACCGCCTCGAACCCGCCCGCGATGCGCGCGCTGCTGGCCGAAAGCCGGTTCGACCTGATCGTCCTCGACGTGATGATGCCCGGCGAGGATGGACTTTCGGCGCTCAGGTCCCTGGGCGCCGCCGCGCCTCCGGTGATCATGCTCAGCGCCGTTGGCGGCGATATCGACCGGATTGTCGGCCTCGAACTTGGCGCCGACGACTATCTGGCCAAGCCGTGCAATCCGCGCGAACTGCTTGCCCGGATCCGGACAGTGCTGCGCCGGAGACAGGCCGTCGCCGTGCCTCAGCCAGTGCAACCTGATGCTGGCAGCGATCCAACCGGGGAATGTCTGCGGTTCGACGGCTGGCGAATGGAATTGGACATGCGCCTGTTGTTCGACCCGCAAAACCGGCCGGTTTCGCTGACCGACGGCGAATACCGGTTGCTGCGCGCTTTCGCCGAGCATCCGCGCCGGGTGGTCACCCGCAACCAGCTGCTCGACTGGTCGCGCGGCGAAGATGGCGATCAGTTCGACCGGGCGATCGACGTCCAGCTCTCGCGCCTGCGCCGCAAGCTGTCCGACGCGGCGGGCGATAGGAGTCAGGAAATGATTCGGACGCTGCGCAACGAAGGATACCTGTTCGCGCCCACAGTCAGCCGTGGTTAGCGCAACAAACCCGAAATCTCGCTGAAATCACAAGGCAACCAGATGGCTCCAGACCGGCGATGCAGGATACGGCAGGGGCCGAATCTGCCGGAATCGCAAAGCGGAGTAGCCGATGTCCCACGACCATCACGATGAAGACCACGATCGCGGCCTGTTCCACGATCTGGAGACAATCAACCAGCGCGTTGTCGCGCGCCGCCGGGCCCTGGCGTTCCTGGCCAGCGCGGGCACGGCGGGCTTCGTCGCAGCTTGCGGCGATGGCGGGAGTTCAAGCAGCGGCGGTACCAGCTCGTCGAGCTCGTCCACCAGCAGCTCGTCCACGTCGTCGTCCTCGAGTTCATCTTCGTCGAGTAGTTCGTCCTCGGGCAGCTGCGTGGCCGATCCGACCGAGACCAACGGCCCCTATCCGGCCGATGGCACCAATACCTCTTCGGGCGCTACCTCCAATGTCCTGACGACCAGCGGCGTGGTCCGCAGCGACATCCGCTCGAGCTTCATCTCTTCGACCACGACCGCTGTCGGCGTCCTGCTCACGCTCAAGCTCAAGCTGGTAAACACCAATGCCTCTTGCGCAGCGATCTCGGGCGCGGCGATCTACATCTGGCACTGCGATGCCTATGGCCGGTATTCGCTCTATTCGAGCGGGGTGACTACCGAAAGCTATCTGCGCGGAGTCCAGGTCACCGATTCGAACGGCGAAGTCACCTTCACCACGATCTATCCCGCGTGCTACTCGGGGCGCTGGCCGCACATCCATTTCGAAGTGTTTACTGGCGGCTTGGTCTCAGCCAGCACCGGACGCACCGCTACGCTGATCTCGCAGATGGCGATGCCGGCGGCGACCAATGTCGCGGTGTTCAATGGCGATTCGCGCTACAGCGCCAGCATTTCGAACTATTCGGCGATCTCACTGAGCTCGGACAACGTCTTCTCCGACAACACCTCGGCGCAGCTTGCCCAGCAGACCCCGTCGCTCAGCGGCAGCGTCAGCGCAGGCTATTCGGGCACCAACACGATCGGCATCGCGGTATGACGATAGCGGGCGCGGCGGCGGTTCCGGGGCTCGCCCGGA
>Ga0307508_10005778_pt1 | contig 11700 bp, 4 predicted proteins | sample 9_EM_MG_FD_203089 | JGI IMG/M metagenome (GOLD analysis project Ga0307508, IMG submission 203089) | Populus trichocarpa ectomycorrhiza microbial communities from riparian zone in the Pacific Northwest, United States - 9_EM | ecosystem: Host-associated > Plants > Roots > Unclassified | place...
TAGAGTATACTATTTTAGAAAACTCAATTTTAGTATTTTAATGTTAAGGAAGATTTTCAGTCCATTTGACACTATTATACGTCTCAGCAGCTTAATGTTTGTCGCAGTAGATTTAATATTTTTAGAAAAAGATTGTAATAATGCAGCGACAGAGAACGAGCCCACTCAGAAAAAAACATGATGCAACTGTCCAATAACTACATAAACTACAATACTTCCAAGCAAAAACTGTGGAAGCTCACCATCTAGGTGGTGGCCCAATAATAAGAGCTTGAAATCAAGAGGTTTGCTCTTTCTGTGGTCTTAGGTTCGAGCCCTGTAGTTGCTCATATGATGGCCACTGGAGACTTACATGGTCGTTAACTTCAGGGTCCGTGGAATTAGTCGAGGTGCGCGCAAGCTGGCTCAGATACCCACGTTAAACTAAAAAAAAAAAAAAAACTAAAACTGTGGAAGCTCCTTCAGAAAACCAGCATCGTCAAGGACAGCCATGGAGGATTCTCCACACCACACATATTATGAGCCTTTCGATTTCCATAGCTACCCCTTCCCCAAACACCAGATTTCAGTGTACCAAAGTGTTCGAGGACAGTTTGGTGGCAAACACATTCAAACCTAAAATTCCTATGATGCCTCCAAAACCTGTTAGCCTCACATTATTAAAATATCCACTCCTTTCTTTCTTTCCTTTTCCCGCGTTGTTACCGGCTACCGCCTCCTCTCTTCCGATCTTCTCCTTTAAAGATCGCCGATTATTACAACCCAACGTTTCTTTCATGACAGTCTGGGAAATTACTTTTTAGTCCATGCCACTTTAAAATATTCAAAACAAATTTGATTATCCTTGAACCTCTTATCATCCCTCCTCCTTGTATATTTATTTAAGGTGAGAGTGTTTATATTTTATAAAACCATTGAAATAAACGCCAAAATAAAAAAACATTAACGGTGTCTTTTCATTAGGGAGATTTCTGAACTATTTGAAATTGTAATATAAGAAATGTTTTTTTTTAAATATATTAAAATAATATTTTTTAAAAAAATATTATTTTGACATCGGTATAACAAAACAATCTACAAACATAAAAAAAATTAAATTAATGCTAAAAAGAAATTAAATCGACCATAATTCCAAACATGATCTTTATATTTTATTTATTTATTTCGAGGCATGGAGTGGATTTTATTTTTTTTGAGTGGGTTTTTATTTATTTATAAAGATGATATGAATTAAATTTATTTATGTTATATCCGGTGATTTTAATTCCACGACTAGTTAGTGTTAAAATGACTGAAAATTCTTTTTTAGATTGTGGTTGTGGTTGTTTTTCAAAGTGTTTTTCACTCTGAAAAGTATGCTAATAATATTTTTTTATTTTTTTAAAATTATTTTTAAGATTAGCACATCAAAATGATTTGAAAACATCAAAAATATATTAATTTAAAACAAATTTTTTTTAATTTTTTAAAAATATTTTTCAAACGCAGTGCGAAACACCTAAAAATATCTATCCTTGCAAATAAAACCACTCAATGCAAAAAAAGAAAAAAAGTTAAGCTGTCCTTCCAAATAATTAGGACCAAGAAGATACTGCTAGCTACACAATCCTACCCTTCCTTTTTCAAAAATTTGGAATGAGAATAATAATGCAGTGTCCAATTTTGTCATTTCCTTCCTTCTCTCTCACTCTGTGTGTTTATTTTCATTTTGATTTCACTTTCACTTTCTATGAGAAACAGTCGCAGAAAAATAAAATAAACCCAAAAACATTCTTCAAAATCTCTCTTCATTTTCATGGAAAACCTCACACATTCTCAACACCCAAACATGCTCTCCAAGAAGCCCTTCACCAACCCCAGCAAAACTGTCTACGACGACGTATTTTCTGCCCCACCTCGTTTTGGAGCGGCCCCAACATTGTCTCCTCGAGTGGAAGACTACGGCGAGATATTCGGCGCGTTTCACGCGCCACGTGGAGCTTCCTCCTCGATTCCAGTGCTTGATCTCCCATTGGTAGATAATGAAGCAGCTGAAGATGTTTTCTTTGATGTTAGAAGTTGTTCTGGTTTTGATTATAATGAGGTTTTTGGTGGGTTTAATGCCTCTGATTTTGATGTTTCCTTCGAAGAGTTGATGATGGAGCATTCTAACGGCCGTGATTTTTCCTCTGATGAAGCTTGGTATGGTCATTTTGTGCTTTTCAAGTTTTTCTGTGGGTTTTCTTCGAGCTAAAATGTAAAAAATAATGTCTGTGTTTGTGTGAGTTTATGTTTTTTTTTTTTTGTCTTGTTTGTGGATTTTTCTTTTGGGGTGGGAGGGTGAAGGGGCTGGTTACAGTGTGTGAATAATGTGTCTAGTCGTTGTCTTCTTTTCCTTCTTTTTTTAGTTGTCTTGTTCGTAGTGTAATTTCTGTTGTTTTAGCTTTTTCAAAGCTAAGTTTAATATGTGGGTCTTTTCTATTTCTTTTTCATTGGTGGTGTGTTTGTCGATTTAAAGTGTAATATTGTACATTATGGTATATGATAAGTTACCATGAGGTAAAATATACGAGGTATAATTTTGAAATTTTAGCTTCACTGATCATAGATTGTGGTGTGATCACGCATACATTGGTGCTCTGTGAAGCTTAAGGCTGGATGATCATAGATTGTGAAATTTTAGCTCCAGTGATCATAGATTGTGGTGTGATCACGAATACATTGGTGCTCTGCGAAGCTTAAGGCTGGATGATCTGATGTTCCGAGGAGAAATTTGGGTTATTTCTAAAAGTATAAAGTTAATTTTTTATTTTTTGAATTGAGTATGACTTTTCAAGTAGACCCGAAGGCCTTTAGTGTATGCTGGTGCAAGGAGGTTGTGCCCATTGAAAAATTAGGTGTATGGCATGTGTATATAAAAGGGTTTATCTCTTATGTTTATTTTGCAAGTGATTAGTTAGTCATAAAAATATTGATGCTTTGCTTGCATGCTGATGTGGTTGTCCCTATGGGGAACTGCTGGCCGTTTATTTTATTTAATTTCTTGTATTGTTTTGTGTGTTCTGTCTGTTTGTGTTCATTGAGTAAAAATCAATAGCACCTTAATTGGTAACACCCAGCAAGATAGAATCTGACAGTGGAATGCGTTTTTTCTTTTTACTCATTCATAGGACACCGGAAGATCCTGAATATCTATCAGAAGAGTCAGATAATTCTGCAAAGAACCAATGCTTGTCGAATGGTGACTCTCATGAGTCCATTGATGGGAGTATGGAATTTAACATATCATATCATAAAGCTAGTCAAAGCAGCAATAAAGATATGACAAATGGGATCACACATGTGACTAAGCTATTTGATGTTCCTGGATATGCTTTTATGGTTGATAAATCCATGTCTTTGCCAAAGACAGATAATGAGTACCCACCTCTGCATGTGAGTGATGATGGCCATCTCAATATTGATTTTATGGGGGAAATGATGGGGGAAAAGAAGCTTAGGAAGACCATGTCACATCCGGCTAATGGCAGTGCTGATGGGCTAGTTTTTGGAAATGAAGTTAGACCTCATAAGGAATATGTCAGAAATGTCTCTCTTCCTAACGAGACATTTGTTACTATTTCTGATGTCAACCTTAAAACTCACCCCTCTCATTTGCCACCACCCTCTAGACCACCTCCTGCATTTGATTTCAAAAAGAGAGATTTTAGTAAATCAACTCCAAACTGTCAAGGTGTTGCTTCCTCAGGGAGTGCTGGTGATAGTTCTCCACCTTACTTTGATGTAGAGGTAGATGCAAGTTCCTCTGCTGCAGCCTCTGCCGCTGCTATAGAAGAAGCTATGGAGAAAGCTCAAGCCAAGCTTAAAAGTGCAAAAGAATTGATGGAGAGGAAGAGGGATGGCTTTCAAAGCCGTACAAAATCAGGTTCAAAGAATGATAGGAAGGATAGAGAAGGTAGGGTGAGTAAGAATGATGATGTGTCTGGTAGTAAAAAATATGAAGAGGGCACTTGTGAAAGAGAAAATAAAATTGAGTTTTCTGTCATGGAGGAAAGGAAAAAGATTAGAATTCCAGATTCAGTGGAAGGGAAAAGGCATCTAAATGCAGCAGAAAAATCTTCTGATGAGAAGCATGGAAGGGAATCCTTGTCATCTCAAGGATCTGATAGAATTGATGAAGCTGGAGAATGGAAAGAAGCTACTCAATTTTTTGAACTGGTAAGAACAAATGTGCCCAGAAAAGTCACTGAGTCGGAAAATAATGATAACATTTTGCTGCAGAACACAAACATTCATGAACGAGGGCAGAAGGTGAAAAAGGCAGCCACGGAAGCAATGCAGCAGCAGCAAGAAAATGGGAAGAAAGTACAAGCATTTACAGCAGATCATGAACTAGAGGAATATGCAAAGAACCCTAAAGTATCAAAACCAGCTTGTGACCATGGGGGAAGCAATGGGAGATCAGAAGCTGCTAAAGTGTCACATGGAGAGAAAGGGCTTGCGATGAAGGTACAAGTGGCTCAAGAGGTTTTCAGAGTGGAGGATGAGGAGAGATTTAGAATGAACTTGCAGTCTATAGGAACTGAAAAGAGACAAACTAGAGCTAATGGGTCACAAAAACATGAGAACGTGGTAGAGGTTCCACGAGAACAAAGTAAAATTGAAGTTAGGCAGACTGCAGAGGACAAGGAGAAAGGGCCTTTGCCAAAAGAGGCTATTAGAAGTGTGGAGAACGAGAAACAACTCATTCGTAAAAAGGATGGTGGTGAAAGGAGAGGAAGGAGCACTTTTGAGCAGGAAGAAAATGAAAAGATGCTCAAAGCACCTCTTGAACAAATGGAAAATGAGAGAAGGCTGAAGGAGGCACTGAAGCAGGGAGAAAAGGAGAAGAGGATAAACGAGGCTTGCGTGAGGGAAGAAACTGAGAAGAAGCAGAGAGAGGCTTATGAAAAAGAAGAAAAGGAGAAGAGATTAAGAGCAGCTCTTGAATGGGAAGAAAATGAGAGGAAACTCAAAGAAGCCTTTGTGAAGGAGGAGAATGAGAGGAGACTGAAAGAGATTTGTGAGGAGTATGAGAGGAGACTAGGAGAGGCTACTGATAGGGAGGAGAATGAAAGGAGACAAAGAGAGGTTCGTGAAAGAGAAGAAAATGAGAAGAGACTCAAAGAAGCTCTTGAGAAGGAAGAGAATGAGGGGAGGCTGAGAGAGTTTTGCCAAAGTGAAGAGAATGAGAAAAGACCAAAAGAAGCTCTTGAGCATGAAAATAAGAAAAAACAGAAAGAGGCTAATGAAAGAGAAGGAACTGAGAAGAAATCTAAAGAGGTTTTTGAAAATGAAGGGATTGAAGAGACACTAGAACAAGAAGCAAATGAAAAGCGACTAGAAGAGACAAATGAGCTTGTTGAAAGTGGCAAGTTAAGAGAGGCTCTGGAGGGAGAAGCAAGTGAACTAGGAACATGTGAGCCAGAAGAAATTGGGGATGCATCCCAAGAGATTCGCAACTTGGGAAACATTGAGGTGACGCTTAAGGATGTCTCTGAGAATGATGAGCTAGGGGTGCTAAATGAGATGGGTGGGAACTGCAGGGTAGCGAAGCAGGCATGTGAGACAGATGAAAATAGGAACCTTGGGTCAACTAGATTAGTTGGAAAACATGAGGGGAAGAACGGGAAACAAGAAGTGACTGGGGAGAATGCTCATGAAGAAATTAGCAAGGTACCTCCAGGGCTGAAAATTGGCAACAAGGAAGCAACAGTTGAAACTGTGAATGTGCAGGTTGATGGACAAACAAAAGTGTCTGGTGTGGATCAAGGCAACTTAGAACATGAAAAGAATCAATCTATAGTGGAAGATGATGCAGCAGCTTCGGTTTATGGTGATGAAAGGATGAGAAAAGCAGGGGAAGCTGGAAATGGAACTGGACAAATGAACATAGAGAAAACTAAGAAAGCCTTCCAAATAGAATCTGATACTGCAAATCAAGGCAAGGAATTTGCTCAGGATAGGGGTGAGAGAAGAAAGAATATGCCTCAGGCAGTTGTTATGAATCAGGAAGACAAAAAGGACAATTTCATGTCAACCGGGGCAGTGAAAAAGTCGGTTGTGACAGGAAGGAAAATAGAAGCTGCTCAGCCAGCTGATTTAGAAGCAAAGGGAAGCACCCTGGGATCAACTCAGCAGTTTAATGTGAGTGAAAGGAAAATGAAGAATCTCAACAAGACCCTTTCACCTGAAGAAAAAGAAGCTGAAAGGATGAGAAGAGAAAAAGAGTTGGAAATGGAACGTCTTAGAAAGATGGAAGAAGAGAGGGAGAGGGAGAGGGAAAGAGAAAAGGATAGAATGGCTGTTGACAGAGCAGCGCTTGAAGCTCGTGAAAGGGTACATACTGAAGCCCGTGATAGGGCAGAACGGGCTGCTGTGGAAAGAGCAATAACTGAGGCCCGTGAAAGGCTAGAGAAGGCCTGTGTGGAGGCTAGGGAGAAGTCATTGGCTGATAATAAAACATATTTAGAGGCCAGGCTCAGGGAACGTGCTGCAGTAGAGAGAGCTACTGCAGAGGTCCGAGAGCGTGCTTTTGGAAAAGTAATGTCTGAAAGGACTGCTTTTGAGACAAGAGAACGAGTAGAAAGATCTGTCTCAGATAAATTCTCTGCTTCTTCCAGGAATGGTGGAATGGGACCTAGCTCTTCATCCTCTGTATATAATGGTATTTATTCTGCACAAACTGGAATTTCTATAAAATTTCTTACACCTTTGCACATATTTGTTCTCCTTTATTGCTTCTGAATCATGCATCCCTGTACAAAAAGGTTCCTACTATATGGAGAGATCTGAAGGGGTGGAAGGTGAGTCACCTCAGAGGTGTAAAGCAAGGTTAGAGAGACATAGGCGAACAGCTGAACGTGCGGTATGATTTTCTTCCTTCATAGTAAACAGCAATCAATTTGTTTATATAAAGGAGTTCATCTGTAATGTTTTGGCTTTATGGCAGGCAAAAGCTCTAGCAGAGAAAAATATGCGAGATCTTCTTGCTCAGAGGGAACAAGCAGAGAGAAATGTAATAATTTTTTGGGAAGCTATTCCTCAAACTTTTATCTTGCTTTGCATATTCTATGTATTTAACTCAATTAAATTTTTCTTGCAGAGATTAGCAGAAACTCTGGATGCTGATGTCAAGAGATGGTCAAGCGGGAAAGAAGGAAACTTGCGTGCATTGCTTTCAACTTTGCAATATGTATGGTTCATTCTCCTCGCATCATTTTAAGAATGAAGTTGTCTTCTGGTTTCCTTTAATGCTGCTAAAATGTAAATAAACGGAAGTTATTCTGCTAAGGCCTTTTTCTTGGATAAGATATGAAGACAAATTTTGAATGAATATTTAATATGGCCAAATTAAAAGCAGAAAGTGTCTAGCTCCTTTGTGTTGTTAAGGTGTCATGGTAGAGTTTCACTTGTTTAAATACTCTCCATCAACTAGTTTACTTCATTTCCTTTTTTAGGTTTTTCTAATGGTGATAAATGTTTAGATTTCCGGCCTCCTTTCTGCAGTTTTCACTAAATTTAGCCTGTACAATGGTACTTGAACTATTTCTTTGTGGCAGATCCTTGGACCTGATAGTGGCTGGCAGCCAATTCCGTTGACTGAAGTTATAACTTCAGCAGCTGTAAAGAAAGTTTACAGGAAAGCCACTCTTTGTGTTCATCCTGACAAATTACAACAACGGGGTGCAAGTCTTCAGCAGAAGTACATATGCGAGAAGGTCTTTGATCTTCTGAAGGTACTGGCTTGCAAGTTACTTTCAACAGCTTCAAGTGATGATTGAAACTCTAGTAAATATGGTAGACTAGTTCTTAAATTCATTTATAAGACCAGTTCTTCTGTTGTTGGAAAACAGCCTTCATACATTTATTGGTTGGGATCACCAAATGTGGCAGGGGGGAAACCCTTCACAGAAAGATCTCTTGTTTGTTGTGAATCCCTATGTTGGCTTTCTATGCCTAGATTCTTCTCATTAGGTTAGAATTACTCTGCCTCACTAATCCCCATCGGTTGAGGCAGCATCTTCTCAAGGGCAGCGTTTAACTCTTGCTCACCAAATGGTCATCAGTATCCAGTAGCCTGTAGTGCTTATAAAAGCATCTAGTTTTTTTATTTTTATGTTTGACGAGTAAAAAAAATACAGCATGCATTCTATCCGAGCATAGTTTTGTTGTTCCATGAGGCCGAGGCATCAAACACCTAAACCGTGGACATTCTTGCTAGTTTCTGTATTCTTATTGATTTATTGGTGGTTTGTTCCCAGGAAGCTTGGAACAAGTTCAACTCAGAAGAGCGGTAGCCCGAGCTTGTTATATCTGTGCTGATTGCTTATTTACAGCAAGCTACTCATTCTGTAAATACATTCGTCCCATGGCTAAAATATCTTTAAGTCCATCTGATATTTCATTGCCTGTTGGAGTTTCAGGATGTAATTTATGCTCAAAGGAAAATAGGTAAGAAACAAGTATTATTCAATGAAAAGTGGCCATTTCTGTTCCTAATCTGCTATCCAATTAAGTTTCTATGTAAGAATTTGCATACAAAGAAGAAAGCCTTAAAGTCCTGGCCCCATTTAATTGTAGGGAAAAAGGCGGAAGAATTGGGTAACGAGTCAACAAAGCTGGACAAATTTTTATAGAGGTTTGTCATGGTTGTTTTCTGGCCAGATCAGGGAGTTCTTTGAACCCTAATTATTTGTATTAATCTCTTCAATCTTATTAATATGTCTAGGAAAGACATTTAGGTTCTTATAAAGTTCAATTTCATCTTGAGTGAGCCTTTATCATCAACTACAAGATTTAGTAAAAGCCCCAAAGCTAAATCTCACAGGCTTCAAGATGTTCATCTCAGGCACTCCATGAGTTTTATTTCATGCAATCACCAAGGTAGATGGAGACATGAAGGATGGAAACTCAATTGGCTGTGAAGATGTAGATAAAAGTAGGTTTTTGTCTTGGTATTAGGGCCAATTTTTGGTTTTTCTAAAAAGGAGGGATAGAGGTAACAAGATATATAAAATGAAGTCAATTTTTTTTCTTTTCACAAATCCCTTTAAACTTGTTGTCTCAATTAGAAGTAATGGTTTTTGTCCTAATTATTTTTATATTTTAGATCATAAGAAAATAATCAAAATTATTATTGAATGATAAAGCTGAAGAAGGATTGATGACAGAAAAAGAGACGCATGCCTATCCTTACAAGCAAAATGATTCTTCTTTCAAGGGGAAAATGATGATTGATAGCTGAGGGTTTTGTGGAAAACTATTTTAGCGATCAGTATTAAAGGTGTAATTGTAGGAGTGATCAACATTTGTTAACATGTCATGATGAATGGGCCTGTTATCAATATTATCAATTATTGAAGTTGATAATATCAATTTCTTCGTATATGACATCAATGTAAATCATTAAGACATGAAATACATATATTACAAAACAAGTCAAAACTAAAAAATTAATGCCCAAATAAAAAAAAATAAAATACATTATTAAAAACCATACTTGGTGACCTGTTATGCGTCTAACTCATCCTGATAGATTGCCTGTGATGCCTATGTAGTTCTTTGATAATAAGTTAGCACCAAAGTGAACTTTGTACTAGAGGAATTTTCTCGCCTAAGTCTACTATTCAAGTAAATATCTAGAATATTCATCCCATTAATGTTGGCAAAATCAAACATTGAATTTACACTTTTTTCACTACAAATAGGTACACTGACATAACGAGTTGAACTAACCTCGATTTGCATCATCCTTCAAGTAATTTCAATCTCATACATATTTCATCCAAGTCGATCATATAACATTTTAGACAACCTATTAAGAGACATATCTAATATAGAAGTTAGGAACACATTACTTCTTCCATTATAAGCGATACCATTATCAGTATTGACAATGACACCATCATAGAAGCATAATATTTTAATATTACAAAATATCATGTCAAACAACACAAAAAAAACCCAAGTCTAATTTATCAATAATATGAAGTTAATCAAGCTACATGATTTATCAACAAAACCCCAGCGATATCATAATCTGAAACCTAAATTCATTATGTATCTTTTTGGGGTGTCAAAAAGGGGTGAAAGGTTTCAATCTCTGGGATATGAAATCAAACAAGGTGGTGATCAATAAATATATATTTTTTTTAATGAAAAAGCTATGTTACAACCTACTCAAGAAGAAAAGAAACAAGTGTCAAAAAATTACAGTAACAATGACCATAAGGTGTAGATGGAGCTAGATACTTATATGAAATAAAAAAACCATTAAGGATTCAGGGAGTTTTAGTTCAGAAGATCAACAATATAACAATATAGCTTTAAGTAGACCCAAACACACTATTAGGCCACCCATCCGATATGGTTTTGAATATTTGGTATCATTTAACATTTTAACATGACAATGTTTAACAATAGCCTCCTTGAATTCGATGTTGATTTACTGCAACTTTTGCCTCACATAAGCTTGTATAACTTGTGTATTTGTTGTCATGTCTCTCGGTAGTAATACAAAGAACCTTTTAAACTAGTACATGATATAGTACATACCTAAGACACTATATATACAAAATCTTGAATGGTGATTTATTTGTGGCACTATATTTAACACTATTATATGTAAATTTTGCTTGTATAAGTGCTCAATTCCACTACTTTAGTTTGTCTTCACAAATGTTTCAAATTAATTAATTTTCAAGTGTTCGATTCGACGACTTTTTTTATGGATGTGTTGTGCTACTAAATTATAAAGATGAATCATACACCTCCATCGAGTTCGCCAAAATGACCAAGAAACTTGTTGTCTCAATTAGAAGTAATGGTTTTTGGTACCTTATGCAAACACACTATTTTTTGAAAAAACATAGTCGAGCAATTACTAAAGCATCATTCATCTTATTGCAAGGAATAAAATGTAGCATCTTTAAAAATTTATCAACTATAAAAATTATACAATCCATTCCCTTTTATGTATGGGGTAACTTAAGTACAAATTCCATAGACAAGTCTTCCTACATATTTTTAGGAATAGTAAAGGCACATATAAAAATGTATTATATGTTTTTCTTTTGGCAATTTGACAATTATAACATCTTTACATAAACTTACTAATATCTCATTTCAAATGAGGCTAATAATATCTCTCAATAACAATGTCATTAGTTTTCATTCATCCAAAATGACTAGTGTTGAAGGGACATCTCGGTGTCCTGATTAAGATTGATGAGGTAAGAAAAATAAAAAAATCACCACCTAATTTTATGATAATTAGAAACCATAACTGGTCTTCAGAGGTTTTAGGTAAGGGGTTAATTATGTAATATGAAAGATAAAATCAACCTATACATCTTATCTAAAGTAAGTTACTTCATAATTTTATTTTTTTATATATATAAAGGTATGTATTGTATATATATGCTAAGAATTTGCCAAAATTGGTATACGTGAGTTTATTGTTAAAGGTAAAAGACTTGTAAGACTTGTAACAATGATTTGGGATCCAAGTCGACTATAGGGCCTAATCTTTACTTTAAATTATAAGTATTAAATCTTAGAGGATGATAATAGTTGATTGGGCTTTAGCCTTTTCTCTTTACTTATATTAAAAATTGGTTTGAAGAAAGTCACTAACATTGTTTTTTGGGTCTTGTTGACTCAACCGGAGTTCATTCACTA
>Ga0307508_10005780_pt1 | contig 11696 bp, 8 predicted proteins | sample 9_EM_MG_FD_203089 | JGI IMG/M metagenome (GOLD analysis project Ga0307508, IMG submission 203089) | Populus trichocarpa ectomycorrhiza microbial communities from riparian zone in the Pacific Northwest, United States - 9_EM | ecosystem: Host-associated > Plants > Roots > Unclassified | place...
GCGGGTGGGGGGGGGGTGCGGCTCGGGTGGTGTGTTCGGCGTGGTGCCGGGGCGAGCGCTTCTGTGAGGGGTTGGGGGGGGGGTGCTGGTCGGGTGGTGCGTTCGGCGTCGTCGGGGGTGTGGTGGCGGGCCTCGTCGGCGAGGGGTCTGGGTTTGTAGTCCGGCTCTCGTTCGTTCGAGCGTGCGGTGACGCGCGCGGGCAGTCGGGGTCAGAGGCGGCGGGCTCGGAGGGTTTCGGCTACTGACCAGGCCTGGAAGGGGCAGCCGGTGGCCTCGTGGGGTGCGTCGCCGTCGGCGGTCTCGGAGACGGAGCCGAGGCCGTACTCGCCTAGGTGGTCGTCGGCGTCCGAGAGGGTCTGCTCGGCGGAGACGCCGAGTCGGCGCCAGGACGCCACGAACGGGCCGATCAGCCAGGGCCAGACCGTGCCGGTGTGGTACGCCTTGTCGCGCTCGGCCGGGCCGCCGCGGTGCGCGCCGCGGTAACCGGGCTCGTTCGGGGCCAGGCTTCGCAGGCCAAGGGGCGTCATCAGCTTGGCGCCGATCGCCTGCAGGGCGGGTGTCTCCGGGCGCAGCGGGGCGTACGGCAGGGACCAGGCGAGCAACTGGTTGGGCCGTAACGCCGGGTCGTCGCCGTCCGGGCCGTCCACGACGTCGTAAAGCCAGCCGGCCGGCGCCGGGAACCGCTTCGCGAAGCTCGTCAGCGCCTCCGGGTGGGCTCGCACCGCCGGACCCGCGCCGGTGTGGGCCTGCCAGGCCAGCTTGATCATCATGGCCAGGCCGTTGACCCACAGCGCGTTGACGTCGACCGGCTTGCCCGTGCGCGGGGTGACCGGCTCGCCCTCGACGCGGGCGTCCATCCAGGTCAGCGCCTCGCCGCGGACGCCCTGCCGCAGCAGCCCGTCGGCCGGGTCGGCGCCGATGCCGTAGCGGGTGCCCTTCAGGTGGTGGTCAACCACCTCGCGCAGCGCGGGCAGCAGTTCGGCGGCCAGGTCCACGTCGCCGGTCGTCGCCACGTGACGGCCCACCGCGTGCAGGAACCACAGCGTCCCGTCGGCGGTGTTGTACTCGACGCTGCCCGTGTCCGCCGTGTTGGCCAGCATGCCCTCGGAGAGCGTGGCGGCGTAACAGCGCAGCAGCTCGCGGCCCTCGGCGGCCCGGCGGGTGGCCAGGAACAGCCCCTCGTAGCTGAGCATCGTGTCGCGCGACCAGGAGCCGAACCACGGGTAGCCGGCCACCACGTCCGGCCCCGACCTGGTCCGTACCACGAACGCGTCGGCGGCCAGCGCGAGCGTCGCCTGCGCGTCGTCGGCGGGTTCGGCCGCCGCGACCACGGCTCGGTTGCGCAGCCGGGCGGCGGCGACCACCTCGGCGGGTTTCGGCGGTGGGTCGTCCAGACCCTCGGCCCACGCCGACACCTCGGCCGTCGTTCCCGGATGGCGTAGTTCGGCGTGGAAGCGTCCCGCGTACCAGAGGTCCTCGTCGGGGGAAAGGCCGCGCGCCGCCTCGGCGCGGTGCCGCACCCCGCGCCACCACGCGCCTGCCGGGCGGAAGTCGGGGCCACGCAAGCGGTACGCCCCCTCGACCACGCACCCGCCCTCGACCGCCCGCACGTCCGGCGGCGGGCCGGCGGCCGTGCGCTCGCCGTGCACGTCCCGCCAGGTCGTGAGCGCCTCCAGGGAGAGGCTGACCGGGCCGCCGGTGAGCAGCCGGTGCACGACGGCGACCGCCGGCCGGCCGTGCACCATGGCGATCTCCCGTTCGAGCACGACGTCGCCGATCCGCCAGCGCCAGCGGGGGAGGCCGTCGACCAGCTCGAAACCGGCGAGAAGTTCGTGCCCGCGTGGGGCGATCGTCCCGTCCGACCACTCGTGCGTGCCGAGCCGCACCGACGTGCCGGACGGCAGCGTGACGATCGCATCGAGCGCGGCCAGGCCCAGGTGGCGGGTGGCCGGCGTTTCCCCGGCGACGATGAGTAGACCGTGGTAGCGGCGGGTGCGCAGGCCGCTGACCGTGCCCATCGCGTAGCCGCCGCGGCCGTCGGGAACGAGCCACTCGCGGGCGCCGCCCTCGGCGATGCGCCCGCAGACCTGGGAGCCGAAGGCTAGACGGCGGACCGTAGCCATCAGGTGACCTCCAGTTGTCGGGCAGAATCTGTCAGTGTCAACGCACGTAACACCGTTCGATGACAATCTCAGTGTCGTGGTTCGTGGGCCGAACATCGAGTTGTGGGGGTGAGACGCGGCGTGGCGGAGCGCTTACGCCTTGCGCAGGCTGACTCCGGCGAGCAGCCGTGGCGCGCATGGGGCCCTTACCTGGCCGAGCGCGCGTGGGGAACGGTCCGGGAGGACTACAGCGAGCACGGCACGGCGTGGGACTACTTTCCCCACGATCACGCGCGGTCCCGAGCGTACCGGTGGAACGACGACGGGATGGGCGGCATCTGCGACGACCGGCAGACGTTCTGCTTCGCGCTGGCGCTGTGGAACGGCCGGGACCCGATCCTCAAGGAGCGGATGTTCGGCCTGGGCGGCGACGGCGGCAACCACGGCGAGGACGCCAAGGAGTACTGGTGGTACCAGGACTCGACGCCGACCCACTCGTGGATGCGCTGGCGCTACCACTACCCGCAGGCGGCGTTCCCCTACGACAAGCTGGTCCGGGAGAACGGGCACCGCTCGCGTGAGGAGCCCGAGTTCGAGCTGATCGACACCGGCGTCTTCGACGAGGACCGGTTCTGGGCAGTGACCGTCGACTACGCCAAGGCGGACCCGAGGGACGTGTGCATCGCCATCACGGTGTCCAACCGCGGCCCCGACGAGGCGACCCTGGACGTGCTGCCGACGCTCTGGTTCCGCAACACCTGGTCGTGGGGGCTGCCGAACCGTCCGGTGCCCACCCTGGTGGGCCGGGCGGGCCGGCTCGCCGGCCGGCACCGCTCGCTCGGCCACCTCGTGCTCGAGGCCGAGGGCTCGCCGTCCGCGCTGGTCTGCGACAACGAGACCAACTCACAGCGCCTGTGGGGCCTGCCGGGCACGAGCATGTACCCGAAGGACGGCATCAACGACCACCTGGTCCGCGGCGCGCCGACGGTCAACCCGTCCGGCGTCGGCACCAAGGGCTCGCTGCACTACCGGCTCACGCTCGGCCCGGGCGAGACGCGTACGCTGCGCCTGCGTCTCACCCAGGGTGACGAGGAGCCGGCCGCCCTGGACCTCGGTGAGGGCTGGGCCGCGGTGATGCGTGACCGGCTGGCCGAGGCCGACGACTTCTTCGCCGAGCTGGTTCCCGACGGCGCCTCGGCCGAGGAGGCCGCCGTGGCCCGAGCGGGCATCGCCGGGCTGATGTGGGGCAAGCAGTTCTACCACTTCGACGTCAAGCAGTGGCTGACCGGCGACCCGGGCTCCGCGCCGCCGCCGCCCGGCCGCCGGTACGGGCGCAACAACGCCTGGTGGCACATGAACAGCTTCGACGTCATCTCCATGCCCGACCCGTGGGAGTACCCGTGGTACGCGGCCTGGGACCTGGGGTTCCACTGCGTCTCCATCGCGCGCGTCGACCCGGGTTTCGCCAAGTCGCAGCTGCTGTTGCTGCTCCGCGAGTGGTACATGCATCCCAACGGCCAGATCCCGGCGTACGAGTGGGCGTTCGGTGACGTGAACCCGCCGGTGCACGCCTGGGCCGCGCTGCGGGTCTTCGAGATCGACGGCGGCCGCGACTACGACTTCCTCGCCCGGGTCATGCACAAGCTGCTGCTCAACTTCACCTGGTGGGTCAACCGCAAGGACGTCGGCGGCAACAACGTCTTCGAGGGCGGCTTCCTCGGCCTGGACAACGTCGGCCCGTTCGACCGTTCGGCCGCGCTACCGGTCGCCGGCGTGCTGGAGCAGTCCGACGGCACGGGCTGGATGGCGATGTACGCGCTGAACATGCTCGACATGGCGATCCGGCTGGCCCTGTACGACCGGGCCTACGAGGACATGGCGACGAAGTTCTTCGAGCACTTCGCCTACATCGCCGAGGCCGCGTACCGGCAGGGGCTGTGGGACGACGAGGACTGCTTCTTCTACGACGTGCTGCGCTTGCCGGACGGGCACCGGCTGCCGTTGAAGACCCGCTCGATCGTCGGCCTGCTGCCGCTCGCCGCGACCACCCGGCTCACCGCGGCCACGCTCAACCGGCTTCCGGAGTTGAACGCCCGGTTGCGCTGGCTTCGCACGGCGCAGGGCGAGTACGCGGACGTGATCAGCGCCCGCCGCCTGTCGGCCGAGGGCCGCCAGCACCGGCTGCTCTCGATGGTCGGCCAGGACCAACTGCTGCGCATCCTGGCACGGATGCTCGACCCGGAGGAGTTCCTCTCGCCGTACGGGCTGCGCACGCTCTCCCGGGCGCACCTGGAGAAGCCGTTCACGGTGTCGCTCGGCGGGTCGGACTTCACCGTCGGGTACGAGCCGGCGGAGAGCACGAGCGGCCTGTTCGGCGGCAACTCGAACTGGCGCGGCCCGGTCTGGATGCCGGTCAACTACCTGCTGGTCGAGGCGCTGCGCGAGTTCGCGTCGTTCTTCGGCGACGACCTGCTCGTGGAGTACCCGACCGGCGCGCAGCACAAGGCGCCGCTGGCCGAGGTCGCCGACGACCTGTCCCGCCGGCTGATCTCGTTGTTCGTCCCCGACTCGTGGGGCCGGCGCCCGATCTACGGCGCCAACGAGATCCTGCAGACCCACCCCGACTGGAAGGACCTGATCGCCTTCCCGGAGTACTTTCACGGCGACAACGGCGCCGGCCTCGGCGCCTGGCACCAGACCGGCTGGACCGCTCTGGTCGTCGACCTGATCCTGACCCTGCATCGCCGACCCTGAGGACGGGCCGGTCCCCGGTGGGCATGCCCGGTCACGGTCGTTGGGCGGCGGGTTGGTTCCCGCCGCCCAACGATCACGTCCGCCGGTCTCGTCAGCGGCTGCCGTGTGGCATTTCGGCGCGTTCGGTGCGCGTGGGGCTGGTGGCCGCGCCGGTCTGCCGCTCGGGCAGGCTGTGGAAGGCGCTGGTGAGCGCTTCGACGCTGCTGGTGACCTTGGCGAGCTGTGCTTCAACCTCTGGCGTGTCGACCGCGGGCTCGGCGACGTCGCCGGGGTTGAGCGCCCGGAACACGAGCCCGGCCGCGCTGCCGGCGGCGAGCTGGGCGAGCAGGTAGAGCGGCAGCATGGCCCAGTTCAGCATGCCGGCCGCGGCCACACCCACGACGACCGCCGGGTTGAAGGCGCCGCCCGAGACGCCGCCGACGGTCAGCGCGCCGGCCAGCACAGTGCCGCCGATGGCGAGGCCGTAGAACGAGTTGCCCGACGTGTTCTTGCTGGTGGCGACGTTGAGCACGACGTAGGCGAGCGCGAAGGTGATCAGGAGCTCCGCCACGACGGCGGCGGCGAGCCCCCTGCCGCTCGCCGTGAAGGCCGACGCCGCGGCGTGGTCGACGACCAGGTACCGGGCGACCATGGCGCCGCCGAGCGCGCCGACGACCTGGGCGGCCCAGTAGGCCGGAACGTCCCGCCAGGCGAACCGGTTGCGCACGGCCAGCGCGATGGTGACCGCCGGGTTGTAGTGCGCCCCGGAGATGTGTCCGCCCGCGAAGACCATGACCATCAGCACGGCGGCGATGGCGAACGGCGCGGGCCCGGCGCCGAGCAGGCCCGTGGTCGTGATGACGAACACGAGAAAGAACGTGCCGATAGTTTCGACTGCATAGCGACGCATATGCGCTCCTGGAGTGGTTTGTACGCGATAGACTCAGGTCGGCAGCAACTCGAGCAGCGCGGCCGGGCGGAATCCGGCCACGTGCTTGTCGCCGACGAAGACGGTCGGCACCTGGCGGATTCCCTTGGCGGCGAGTTCGTTGAGCAGCGCAGGCTTGGCGGTCGTGTCCCGCTCCTCGAACTTCACGCCCTTGGACGACAGCAGCGTCTTGTACTTCGCGCACAGCGGGCAGCCGGTAGCGCTGTAGAGGATGACCGGCTGGTTGATAGCCATGATTCGTGGTTCTCCTTCGCTGGGTACGGGTGGTCGAAAAGGATCAGGCGGCTTCGAGGTCGCAGACCGCGAAGGTCCGGCCGGGGTTCTGCAGGGCGGTGAGAACGCGCAGGATCTCGCGCGGGGACCGGCCGACCTGGTCGGCGTGGTTGACCTCGTAACGGACGATCCCCTCCGGGTCGACGATGACCACGGCCCGGCCGGCGATGCCCTCCTGCTCGTCGAGCACGTTGTAGGCCCGGGAGGTCTCCCAGTTGCGGTCGCTGGCGAGGGGGAAGCTCAGGTAGCCGACCATGGAGTCCATCCAGGCGACGTGGACGTAGACACCGTCCGTGCTGACCCCGAGGAGCTCGGCGTTGTGCTCGGCCAACGCCGGAACCGCCGCGTCGAAGGCGAGCATCTCGGACGGGCAGACGAAGGTGAAGTCGGCGGGGTAGAAGAACAGGACCAGCCACCGACCCTGGTAGTCCTTCAGCGTCACGGTTTCACTGAGCGTGTCCAGGTTCTTGGTCGACAGCATGGCGAAGTCGGGAGCGGGCTTGCCAACGAGCATCGGTTCTCCTTCTTGGGCGGTGGCGAGACGGGTCGTACGGTGCGGGTTTGGGTGGGTTTCCGGTCAGGGCCGTGTCGATGGCCGGGTCAGGGCCGCGCCCTTGGCCGGCGACGGCTCGAACTTGCGGCCGAGCAGGTAGCGCTCGGCGTCCAACGCGGCCTGGCAGCCGGAGGCGGCGGCCGTGATGGCCTGGCGGTAACGCGGGTCGGCGACGTCGCCGGCGGCGAACACTCCGGGGACGTTGGTAGCCGTCGTGCCGGGTTCGGTGACGATGAAGCCGAAGTCGTCCAGCTTGAGCCAGGGCTGGACCAGCTGGTTGGCCGGTTCGTGGCCGATCGCGACGAAGACGCCCTCGGCGGCCAGGTCGCGCACCGACCCGTCGTCGGCCATGCGGACCCGGGCGCCGGTGACGCGGCCTTCGTCCGCGCCGAGGATCTCCTCGACCACGGCCGGGGTGATGACCTCGATGTCGGTCGCGGCGGCCAGCGCCTCCCGGACCACGCCGCTGGCGCGGAACTCGCGCCTGCGGTGCACGAGAGTGACCTTGCTGGCGATGTGCCGCAGCGCCAACGCCTCGCCGACCGCGGCGTCTCCGCCGCCGATGATGATGACGGGCTGGCCGGCGAACATCGGCCCGTCGCAGGCGACGCAGTAGGCCATGCCGCGGCCTTGGAGCGCCTCCTCGGACGGCAGGTCGAGCTTGCGGGCCGCCGCGCCGGTGGCCACGATGACCGCGTCGGCGGTGCGCGACCCGTCGAGACCGGTGACCCGGAACGGCGGGTTCGCGAGGTCGACCTCGACGACGTCGCCGAACTCGAACACGGCGCCGAACGTCTCGGCCTGTTCCCGGATCTTGGCGCCGAGGTCGGCGCCCGTCGTTGCGGGCAGGCCGGGATAGTTGTCGACCCTCTCGGAGCGGGAGATCTGGCCGCCGGGGTCGTAGCCTTCGAGGCACACCGGGGAGAGCCCGGCGCGGGACGCGTAGAGCGCAGCCGTGTAGGCAGCGGGCCCTCCGCCGATGATGATCACTTTGTGGTGCTGGGTCATGCGAGTCGTCCTCCTGCGATGGCGGGTGCGGTCAACTGGGCGACATAGGTGTCCAGTTCCTCCTCGGCCACGACCAGACGCTGATCGGTATCGCGCAAGAGGTCCTCGACGGTGGTGAACGCGGTGCGGGCGGACTCGACGGCGTCTCCGGCCGCGTTGGTGACCTCCGAGGTCGCCTCTGTCATGTCACGCATCTCCGCGACGATGGCGTCGATGCCCTCGGTCGCCCCGGCCGCGTCCTGCGCCAGCTTGCGGACCTCCTGCGCGACGACCGCGAAGCCCAGGCCGAGCTCGCCCGCCCTGGCCGCCTCGATCGTCGCGTTGAGAGCAAGCAGGTTGGTCTGCTTGGAGATGCTTCGAATGGTGTTGACGGTGCCGGAGATGCGATCGGACATGTCGACCAGCTGGTCGATCTGCCCGAAAATCTGGAAGGTCATCGCGCGCATCGTCTCGAGCTCGTCGGCGGCCGCCGTGGCGTGCCGCGTCAAGTCGCTGATGCCGGCGCGGACCTCGGTGAGCGCGGACTGCGCGCCGTCCGGGGTGGGCAGCGCCGCCGGGACGGGCGGGGCGGGAGGGACGGGCGGCGCGGATACGGCGGCGATGGGTGCGGCGGCCGCGGTGGGGGCAGCGACGGCCACGGTGTCCGACCGGCCGCGGTCGCCGTCCCGGGGCGCAGCGGCCCGTCCGAGGACCGCGCCGCCGAGCAGGCCGATCACGGCAACCCCGATGCCGAGGCCCGCGTGGCCGGTCACTGCCAGCAGCACCGCGACGATCGCCGAGGCCGCCAGCGCGGCGCGTAGGCCCGCGCCGCCGCCGAGCGGCCGGGTAGCCGAGATTTCGTTGGACACGATTTGCTATTCGGCATAGCTTCGGCTCACCTAAGGAGCCTGTGGCAACATCATCTCGGCGGGCCGCCCGCGCCCAGGAGCCCTGCGCTCACCTCCCCGTCGAGCGGGGACACGGCGTGCGCAGCGTCAGTCGAGGGTCAGGTCGCGGCGGATCGACAGGCCGGCCGCGATCACGGCGGCGGCCGTCCAGGCGGCGAAGAGCAGCAGGTGGAACGAGTTGCCGGTGGACGCGGTCAGGTAGGTGGAGAAGGGCAGCGGGTACGCCAGCTTGCCGACCAGACCCTCGCGGTAACGGCGACCGTTGATCAGCGCCTCGCCGGCCGTCGCGAGTCCACCGGTCAGTTGCCCACCATGCTGTACTTGTCGGTGGTCACCTGCCCGACGCTGTCGAGCGTCAGCCCGAAGGTCACCGCGTGGGTGCCCGCCGGGACCGCGGGCGACGTCCAGGTCGCGGTCGCATAGGCGGCCGAGGCCGGGAAGGTCGGGCTCTGCGTCCAGTACGACCACGTCCCCGTGGCGTCCTGGCGATAAAGCGTGAAGAACGTGGTCGCGTTCGACTTGTACGCGGCGCTCAGCGTGTAGGTGCTGCCGACCGTGACCAGCGGCGCGCAGTTCCCGCTGTCCCAGGACGGGATCAACTTCGCGTCGCCGTCGGTGCGGCTGGTGATCTCGAGCTTCTCGGCGTAGGCGCCGTCGGCCGCGTCGGTCACCCTGGTCCAGACCGGGGTGTTGGTGCCGTAGCCCGCCCCGATCCAGCACTGTGGGAACCCGTCGGCGCCCGGCGTCTCCAGCGAGGGGTTCGGCAGCGCGTTGACGCCCGGGGGCGCGGGCGCCGCCGTGGTGTCGGCGAAGCCGTAGTCGTCGGTGGTGAGCGTGCCCACGCTGTCGATGGTCAAGCCGAAGCTGGCGGCCACCGCGTCGGCGGGCGGAACCGGGGACAGCCAGGTGGCGCGGGTCCAGGTGCTCGACGCGGCCAGGCGCGGGCTCTGCGTCCAATAGGCCCACTGGCCGACGGCGTTGCGCTTGTAGAGCGTGAAGAAGACCGGGACGTCCGACTTGTACCAGGCGCTGACCTGATAGGTGCGTCCCTGCGCGACCTGCGACGAGCATTGACCCAGGTCGAAGGAAGGCACGAGCTTCGCGTCGCCGTCGGTCCGGCTGCTCATCACGATCCGCGACGCCCAACTGCCGCTGTGCGCGTCGTTGACCCGCGACACCGTCACGGTGTTGGCGCCGTACCCGGTGGAGGTGAAGCAGGCGGGCACGTTCGGGTTCGTCGCGCTCACGGTCTCCAGCGAGGCGTCCTGCACGGTGTTGACGCCGGGCGCGCCCGGCGGCGGCGCCGGCGTGGGGGCCACGGCGGGCTTCACCGCGCCGCCGACGACCTGCTGGACCGTACGCACGGTGGTGCGGATGCTCGACGCGGAGCGCGGCTTGAGCCACGCGAGGAACTGGCCGAACAGGGTCGGCGTGATGGACTCGGCCGGGCAGTTCGTGGCGCAGATGTGGTGCAGGTTGAACGGGACCCAGCCGCCGGTCTGCTCGGCGCGCTGTACGACGCTCTGCAGGTTGGCCAGCGTCCAATTGCTCTCGACGTCGTCGGGCGTGCGGACCGCGTACGCGTCGGCGGGGGGCACGGTCTCGGCGGCCGGGCAGGTGCCGCAGCTGAACGGGGTCCGCAGGTCGCCCGCGGAACGGGCCGAGTTGTACCCGCAATGCTGCACGATCGACTTTGTGGTGGAATCGAATTCCACAAATGGATACGCGAACGAGCTCACCGCATAACCCCAGGACAACAGCGTGCTGCGATCCTGGCAGATCTGACGATTCTGTTCGTCCGCCGACAGGGTCAATAGATTCTGGTGACTGACCGTGTGGCCGCCGATCTCGTGGCCGCCCGCCTTCAGGGCGTCGAGATCGGCCCGGGTCATGAATCCAGGCATGCCGATATTTGCGGAGTTGACGTAGAAGGTGCCGACCATGCCGTACTTCTCGAGCAGCGTCTTCGCCTGCATCTGGTCGGTGACGCCATCGTCGAAAGTGAACGTGACCTGCAGTGGGTGGGCCACGGACGCATCGGCCCGGTCCGGTCCTAACGCGACGAACAGCAGGGTCAACACCGCTGCCACGGCCGCGAGAGTCCGCCGTCCGATCGTTTGCTGCCTCATGGCGGCCGCCCTTCGCCGTTTACGCATTCGTCCTTTCCGGACTATGCCATCGGCCGCCGAAATCTCCTAGCAACAAAATCTCCGGGCCTCGAGCGTCCCGCGAAAGCGACATCCCCCGTCAACTCCGATGGGTCCGGGCCATCGGCGCAACACCGTCGCTAACCGCAAAAACAAGAGGTCCCGGACGCGGTACCGAAAGAATTGTCCACCGAGAAGTGATCGGAAACGACCGAAGTCGGCGCCGGACCGGCCGAAGGGGCGACGCCGGCGAACGGAACAGCGTCCCGCCGGCTCCGAACGGGGACCGGAGACGAGCGGTCCGGACCCACCGGTCCGTGTGACCGCTGCGCAAATCCGGGAACCGTTCGGCCCGCGGCGACGTCCAAGACCGCACTCGACTCGGCGGAGGTACGGCGATGGCCCGTTTCGGCGCGGCATTGGTGATCGGGCTGGCGCTCGCCATGGCCGGCGCGGGCTGTGCGGGCCATGGCGTCGGCCCGGAACCCGGGATGCGCTCCGGCGCGGGGCCGGCGTCGGCCTCGCCGCGGATCGAGCCGGCCTGGACGTCCTGCGCGGCCGCCGGCGGCTCGACGGCCGACCTCGGCGGCGACTCGGTGCCGCTGCCGCGCCTCGACCCCGTGTTCCACGCGGTGGCCGCGGTCCTCTGCCGGTCGACGCCGCGGCGCCGGCCGGACGGCGGCACCGACCTGGTCGCGACCGAGAGCCGCGCCCGGGACGTGACCGCGCTGGTCGCCGCGCTGCGGCTGCCGGACCTGCCGGCGGCCACCGTGGCGTGCACCCTGGAGGGCTATGTGGCGCCGTTCCTGGCGCTGCTCGACGAGAAGGGCCGGTGGGTGCGTCCCGGCTATCCCGTCGACGGATGCGGGCACCCGCGCACCGAGTACGTCGCCGCCCTGCAGAGACTCCAATTCACCCAGGTCTCGTCCCGGCCCATCCGGCAGATCGAGTCGGCCGGGGCGGTAGCGGCCGGGTGCGAGCAGCAATGGGCGGACATGGTCTGGGTGACCGGCGCGGACGGCGTGCCGAGCAGGCCGGCCGCGT
>Ga0307508_10005781_pt1 | contig 11695 bp, 15 predicted proteins | sample 9_EM_MG_FD_203089 | JGI IMG/M metagenome (GOLD analysis project Ga0307508, IMG submission 203089) | Populus trichocarpa ectomycorrhiza microbial communities from riparian zone in the Pacific Northwest, United States - 9_EM | ecosystem: Host-associated > Plants > Roots > Unclassified | place...
TTTGGGGGGGAAACCCCCAACCCCCCCCCCCCCCCCCCCCCGTTGTCTATCTATTGCACATACCAAAACAAAACTTTCAAACATGCGAATGAAACAACCCGCCGCTGACTCCCGTTCTTTGTACTTATCTAGTCTATCCTTCGAGTTCCCCCTCATAGCAGATCGGTCAGCAGCCAAAGCGTGTGTATACAATCGAAAGCTCTCTGGAAGGGATCGCGCTTTGACTATCCGCCGAGTGCGGTTCCCGGTAACTACATACATACTACTCCCAGACCTACGCCGCATCCGGCAGTGACTCCAGAGCGTCACGGAGCGCCGCCAAACCGTGTATATGTATGTACAGTCGGGAGCGGACGTCTTCGAGTAGATACAGCGATCGATTTCCTCGTTACAGTTCTGGGGCGGGCGGTAGCGGAGATGGCACGGGTCCGGTGGCTGGCTTTCCTCCTCCGTCCCGGGGGGAGGGGAGCTGCTCTTTGGTGCTTCTCGGATAACGAATTGATTCTTGAGCAAGGCATTCAAGCGCTGCCGGAGGGCCCTGGATCGACGTCCCATTCCGAAGGTCCGATGAGCTGGGGGCGAGAATGCTCTAGAGAATGTATGTACATACGCCGACATTCTGTGATCCTGAACATTGGGATTCGGGCTGGGATAGCAGTCACCGGTGCTTCGGCGTCCGAGCAATAGCCAGTCCTGACCAGATATCTCTGAGCTTGGCTCGAACATCTATCTAGCTTCTGGATACAGGCCGGCGGACGATGTACTAGTACAAGTGCAATGCAATAACAGTATGCTTAGATGGATGGATGACGGACCGCATATTTGTCGACCGCTTGCGGCAGGAACGACTCAACCACTAACTACTCCTGGCCGACGGCACGAACCGGCACGAATTTGTTATAGAGAAGGGCCAAACTGGGGCCCTGTGGCGTTCACAGTCGTACAGAGATCTTGCCAGAGTATGATGTATGTACATATTGAACAAATCATGGCGGCCGAATTCCATCTTGGGCTTCCGTTGTCCGACATAAATAAATACAAGGGTCCGTCGCGGGGTAGGCTGGGTACCTGCCCCTTGGCCAGTATAGATGGGCTGGATGCGTGTGCGTTCTTACAGTAGACAGACATCGTTTCGATCTCTGCATTGCTGTAACAGTAGAGCGTCTTGCGGTAGAGCGCTTCTCTTCAATTAATTAAATCGTGCCGCGCATGTTTGTAGCATTGTTTCGCCCTGGATGCTAGATACATATCCCGCCGAGCGACCTTGTCTCGTGCAAACCACATAACTACCTGACCCCCATTGGGCAATATCCTCCACGAGGGGAAGTGAGTAGACTTGGTCGGCGCTGGGTGCTGCGTGTCGATCATGTTTGAGGAAGCCGTCGAGACACATATAGCAGTGCCCTTTGCTGGTGGTAACTCACCGTCTCGTGTTCGGGACAGATCGACACCCGGTGCGTTCTCAAGCCTCCAGTCGTTGCCGTTCAGCTTCCCTCCGCCTGCGAGGCTTATAGGCAGACATGCAGCTGCTGGCCGTTCGAAGCGGTGACGCAGACCTGCCACATGCCGCCTTCCATTAGTTACCGCGCTGCGCGGTATGCATGGTCACGTGGGACCAGCAATCAGTATCTAGTTATGTATGTATGTGTCAGCGTTTTTCTAGCTTCTGCTCTGTCCACTTCACTACGGAACTCACACCCCGTGTAAACATCGCACGCAAACCCTAGTAGCAGAAAATATTCATTGGAGACCGCCAGCATGTTGATGATTAATGATCGGCTTGGCGAAGGGTCGAGCGAGACTACGCAAACCCCCCACTTTTTTTCCTTTTTTCTTTTTTGTGAATTAGAATTTGCACGCTTTTGGGTCCCCCCCACCACATCCCATCGACAATTTCACCATCAGCATCGATCAATGCTTCTCCGCTGCCGATATCCTAGCTGGTGATCCCGTGCCACCGGCACCAGACCCCCTGCTCTCGCAATACCCAGCCCGACCTTCGCAGAGTTCACTCCCCTCGACGGCAACACCGTCTCCCGTTTCAACGATTACATCGCCAGGATGAGACGTGCTGTCGACTTCACTGGCTAGATATTCTAGTAGCCAACCAGCCCCTGCCAGTGTGGGTGCCAGTTTCGGCCATGGCATGAACAACAAAGCCAACGTGCGGACGTTTACCAGCGCAATGATGGTCGACGCAGTGCGACCTGTGATCCTGGATCTCGACCTTTCGACCTGGGTTATTACAGTCGAGAGGCCCCATTGATGGCACCCTGGCCGGGCATCGTGGGATCCCAGACATGTCGTTTTGCCGGCGTTACGACAGCCCAGCGGGCACGACGGATACATATCCCAGACGTGCTGGTGGAGTTCGAGGGTCCCAGTGTGGTGTGGGGAGCTCGGGAGTCAGCACGCCCCGCTCAGGACCAGTGTGCCAACTGGATCCGCACAACGAAGCAGCTGGGGAAGTACGGCTATCTGCTCTGGCTGCCCGCGAACTGTCTTGATGGATGAGCGCTGCGCATTCTTCTTTTCTCTTACGGGGGACTACGAGAACGAGGCCGAGGAGATCAGATATACCGCTGCATCGGCGCCTGCTGCGAACACGGCAACCCCCGCCGAACACTCAACGTCGGCAATGGCCGCCCCCACGATCGCACAGCCTGCAGACAGTGGATCCACTTCCCGGACATCGACAGCTGTCGACACCCTGCCTTCCCCGATCGAGCGAACCCAAGAATGGACGATCCGACGCCACCTGGTACCCGCAACTAGGCGTGCACCTAAAAATGACCTCCGCCATATCCTCCTCTCGGCCATCCGGTAGCCGTCTGGAAATTCTCCTACACTCGGGCATTTGGTGGTGATCTCAAAGCTACTGCAACTCGTTCGGGCAGACACACGCGGTCGTACAAGATGTCAGTAGAGTTTTCCGGCGGTGAATCAGTCTGCTGCTCACATTGCTCCTCAAGACGGGTTTCATCTCTCTTTCCAGCGCGCCACACGGCCCAATACTTGCTGTTCCGGGGCTTCTTTTGATGAGGTGATTGTTGATGGGGCGCCCCACCAACGAGGGAGATCTCATGATCCACTAGCGTCTTACCATATTTTGGGCGGGGAGTAGGTTCCAGGCCATTACTGGGAGCTTTCGGCCGCCACCACAGCAACAGACAGAAAATCATACATGCCCGGAAGCGCACCGGAAAGATAAGGCGAACAAGATTATCTAAAAAAATTCTGTTAATCGGAGAAGAGACGGTGGGCATTTCTTCGGTTGTGAGGGTAGTGGCCAAGCGGAGGTGAGATGGTCACAGATCCCAATCCTGGCTGACGAAGTGGCGAGAGAAGGAGATGTCTGATTGGATTCTCCGTTAAGCAGACTCCGAAGGTGAGTACTGTACGGATATTCGGACCCGCGTCACAGTTCACCAGCTTCCACACATCAACACCAGATACGAGAGACTTACGTCTCTTACATCGCCACCTGATTCTACAACCTCCGTGTATACCATTAATCGGATGCCACCCAAAGCTCCTTCTATTGCGGCTTGAAGCTGAAGCTGCCGAGTCCCCGAACGAGGGTTCCACTACGGGTGTCACACCAGTCAGTTGGCTGCTTTCACCTGAAACATTCACCTCTAGCTCGGGGAGGGAGGCAGCTGTTGGAAGGCAGAATGATTTGGGTAAAGTGTAATGCAGCCAGGGGGGCTCGGTGGTACGTAGGGAGCATAGCTGGTATCGCTGTCTGGCGTCGTGGAAACATAGTGACTGCTGGCGGTGATGGCTGCTTGGCGACTGTCTGTTCCCGGGGCAGCTGGCGGACCGGCCGGACTATCCAGACCCCTGGACCCACGATGCCCCGGGTAAGCTGTCCGAGGTAGCAGCGGCATCCATCAACTAGGCAGAGAGCAATGGTATGTCCTTCGACCACGGGAGAACGGAGGCGGCAATCTTCTCGCAGGAAGAAGACCCCTTCCCACGGCGGCGGTGAAGGCCGGCGCCAACACTATCCCATTCAACACGGAGACGACGCGTTGGCTTGGGGTCCGGCTGGACTCCGAGCTCGCTCAAGGACCATCACGCCATTCGGCTGAAGGACAGGAAGAACGCGATGGCACTGCTCCACCGGCACGCAGGACAGATGGGCCTCTCGCCAGCCGATTGCAGGAGGGTCATGACAGCTTGCATCCAGTCCGTCGCCATGTCCGGATCGGAGCTGCGACGCGACCAAGGCCGCCACTGCTTCGCCCCACGATTGCTGAGTGCGGTTCATCGGGACAGCCACTGCATCCACAGTGTTTTCCATAGTCCAGTCCGTCCGTCCTGGGCCCTCTGACGGGACTGGACTGCCTATCTCCAGTCTGTTTATAGCTAGGATGGGACTAACTACAATTTACACCGTCCGTCCAACCTCTGGACTGGGACCGAGAGCGGTCGACTGCCAAGACGCCTCAAAAATGGTGATATTTCCGGAACTCAGCGAGATCTGAGTTATCTCATCAACGAGGCCCCCATTTCTAGCGGGAGTTTGGCAGAAGCTGCATTACCTGGTTGTGGTCGGGGTGCAAGCCTTCGCCGAGTAAGATTTAGAGAAATTTTCATTCACCAAGTGCAATCGCTCGCCACATCACATAACAATACTACTGCCGTCTGTCGCATAGCGTGGATGAGGACGGACCCCGTCCTCCCCACATCATGGACTGGACGGAATACCTCAGTAACGTCCTCCATGCATCATGGACTGGACGAACTATCCCAGTGCAGTCCGCCCAACGCTTGGACAAGACTGCCACAATCCCGTCCGGCCCCGGACTACGGAGAACACTGCGTAAGACCTCCTCTCTCGGCATCCAAATTGGCCATTGGGTAGGCCTCTTCCTTTCATTCGCTCTAGGTGATCGGCGATCAGGTGGGCGGCCGTGCGCTCGACCAGCTTGCTGATGACGTCCGCAAGGGATATCACATGGTAGGCTCGGACCTTGGAGTAGCCGGGCTTCCCCGGTGTGGCAATGACCACTCCTTTTGCCATTTTCCATAGCTCTGGGTGGTGGCCGAGCCGAATGCACGCCCGTACAAGTTGCGTGATCTGCAGTTCGTACCACTGCCAGAAGACCCTTACGATGTCGGCAGAAATTCTGTCGTCGCCTGGTGCCGAGGTGTTGGCAGCCTTCCCCAGAAGCACGCCGACTAACCGGTTGTTGACGCGCTCGAAGGCGCTCCCTCCTTCTCGAGGGTCACAGCTCCCTGGTGGGCCCTTCGGGACGTGTGCTGCTAGGATCGCCTGCTCCCGTTCCCGGTGGCCCTCTGCTATGGCGCCGTCCGCTGTTACAAGAGCTTGTCCTGCCTTGTCGATTCTCGGGGGGTGTGTATCCCGCTGCAGTCCATAAATCATTCCCCTTCGCCTCCTGTAGGAACAGATTCCAGCAATCCCCCCGCCTGCCGGATTGCCCTGCGCAGGTTCCACCTTGCCTCCTGGGCGCGTCCGATGCCACCTCTTGAGGTCGGTCACCCTCCAGCGCTTCGACCTGGAGCACCATCTCTTCTTGGCACGCTCGCATCTTGGGCGTGGAGTGGGTTTACTACAACGGCCATTACTGGGAGGTTTTGGCCACCACTACAACACAACAACAGACAGAAAAGCGTACACGCAAGGATGAACATGGCAAGAGAAGTAGAGTAAGGTTGCCTAAAATTCTGTTAATCGGAGCAGAGATGGTGGAGCTGTAAGCGCAATCCTGTTGGCATTTCTTGGGTTGTGGGTGGGTTTCCGTGTTTTAGGCTACATCTATTCCTTTACTAGCAGCGTTCGGGCACCACCACAACAGTAGACAGAAAATCGTACACTCATGGAAGAGCGTAGGAAAGGGAAGGCGGATACGGTTACCTAGAAATTCTATCGATTAGGGAAGAGATGGTGGAGCTGTACGCGAAATCCGGTAGGCATTTATTGGGTTTCAGTTTTGAGGGTAAGCGGAATTGGGTACGCATCCCCAGGGCTCAGTTTGCCGTGCTATAGCTTCCATCCTTGCTGTCGGCCTGTTTTAGCAGTGCAACCGGCATCTTATCCGTCGTGCCCACCTGGGACTTATTGGTGAAAACGAGATCCTCACTGGACCGAATGCCGTCGTCGGTTCTCCTCGATTCATGTACGGGCGTCCAAAACGTTACCGTCGTCTCAGTTCGCACTTAACCAGGATACTTGGAGTGAGATGTTGGCTGTCTGAGCTCCCACCATGTTTCTGTGCACCTCTGAGCGCTCACGAAACGCCCGCCCCTACTGCGCTCAAAAGGAACCGCTATAAAAGCTCGATTTGAATTTTGCGTTTATTTTGACTGTATTTGATGGGGATAGGCCCTTTGAATTGAGCATTATTTTCTGCAAGGCATTTTTTCTACTTTACTCTGACGTCTTCTTTGTTGAGCTTCTTTTATGGAGATGTGGGTGCTTAGATGGTCACCGCCTGTTCGTAGTCCGGTGCTACGCAGGTCGTTATTTGGCTTGCCACAATCCATCACTCGCTCTGTATACAAGCCAAGAAATGCCAAAGAATTCCTTGGCAGTATTAAGGAAACCCATTGTTGTTTCCGATGATCGTGACCAACACGTAGTGCTCGGCGGGCAATTGCAGCACACTCTGCATCGTATGTCTCCTGGTCCTTTCCATATGCATGCTCCTCCATTCTTTCTCCGCACGACAAGCATAGCCACATGCACCGCCTCCAGTACGTGATCCATCGGTCCATAGAGTAAGCCGGTTTCTTTGATCTCTGTAGCTCCAGTATCTGTAATGGATAGAGAGCCGCACAAGCGCCAATTGCGGATGGTGCCACTGCGCATGCAAAATTGGGGACCACCACTTCAAGTGCTGCCCCGAGTGGAAGCTGCAGCAGAGGATGCTGTGGGGAGAAGTGAAAGAATGAGACAGGCAGGTGGGAGAGCCGGTCCAAGCTCCGGGACCGATTGGTGGACACACCCGCTGTGTCAATCCTTATATAGAAACATCGCCACACTTTTTCTTCTTTTCTTCTATACACCACAACTCGTCTATCTTGCCAGGCAGTATCATGCCACTCTCTTGTCACGTCCTGTTGCCGTGTCCTCCGGTCGTGTCCAACTTATTCGCCACTCGTCGTCCAGAACTTCGACGGCATCCCTGGCGGGCGGGATCCTGGTCTGGCTCGTGTTGACAACCCGTCGTCGCTCGGCGCTCGCTGCTAGGGAGACCGCGATCCCGCGGTCTATTCGCTCATCACTCGCTAGTCACTTGCAACGCTCGAGAAGTTGTCACCTAACTACTCGTCTGCCTCCCACTCCATCTATCCGCGCTAATTGGAACCTGCCGACCCCACACTGGTACAACTTTGCTCACACCACGCCTCTGACCATGTCTCTGCCCGGGTGCCTGGTGGTATGCACCCCCGCGCCCCAACTCACCAGCCCCCATGCGGCCCAGGTCTTCAAATGTACCTCTCACAGCAAACCGAGGGCTTCCAAACAGACAGTTAGAAATGAGTTTACGCAATAGAAAAGGGGGGAAATAGAATATCTGTGGGGCTTGACTGGGCGGTATTCATTCTCTACCATTCTCTATGGTTCTCTCCCTCTTCATTACGCTGCAAGGCTGCAGAGGCCAATTGGGCATTGCGGGCAATAGAATTTCGCCTGGCCGCCCGTATTGAGAACCCTAACACTATCCTCTTGCTGCTGGTACGTCTTTGTCGATGGATTGTCAGGTGATGAAAGGAACCAAAAGCAGTATTGATGGGATTGATGTTCTCGAGTTGGCGATAGTAAGAAACCAATCCATCCTGCAAGTCCCGACAATCCCTCCCTGATACATCGCTAAATGCGCCGGTGCCAAGACTGTAATTCGCATGCCCAGCAGACAGACAAACCTGTCATGCCCCCACCTTTTCACAACCCCCTCGACAACCACCTTCATAAAAACACCTACAACCACATCTGCAACGGCACCACCATTACCGCCACCAGCTTTTGCACAACGTCCGTCACCTCTACGTTCCCTGCTACTGATCCCGCATATCCCACTCTCGCCTACCGGATAGCCACATTATGGCAACAGATGTCCCGTTGGTAGCCGCCGCAGCAGCTGCGGCAGACGGAGAACGCCAACCTCCATCCGTCGTCCAACGGTGGACAGTTGAGGAGTTGTTCAGCTTCTCGCCGATACGAAACATCTTGTGGAGCGAAAGGAGTCGGACGTCATCCCGGAATGCCGTGATCGACAGCGACACATTCTGAAGGATGGTGACGTCCGAGACTACTGGTTGTGTGATTGCCAACTACTGCTCGGACCTAGCTGTCAGCTTGCACGGTTGGCGCAAAGCATCGAGAATATAGGCAAGGAAGAATCGCGAGGTAATGATTTTCATTTAGGTTCACTCGGGCCGGCTAACACCTGCGCAGCTGATTCACCTTCGCCGCCGCTTGAAGAGTGGAACTCGCTGCTTGGGAGGCTTATGTCTCTCCGCGGACTATTATGGGTGAAGGAGGTTAGCCTACGTGTCACCTTTTTTTCCGCCTTTCAGCATCCGTCGTGGAACTCCGATACGAACCCACACATAAATGGTGATATGCGGTCCGCGGTTAAACTGTGGCTACTTAGTGACACTAGTAGCGGGGCTCAACTGCAGGGTGATCGTTTTCTGCCATGCGGCGCGAATAAGCTAGAGCTACTCGTCCGTGGGGCCTATGAGGAAATGTACAATATTCTTCTTCGAGTTCAGGAAGACTGGCTGGAGCACATTCGAAAATCGGCGCCTACACCCCATTGGAAGACGATATGCCTGATGCTTGGCCAGACGGGTATCGGAAAGACTTGGTTCCTCTCGTATATTCTTGTGTGGAGACTTTTGGAGGGGAAGCCCACTATTTTCCAGTTCGCCAAACGATTCAATGGCACCGCCGACACCGAGACCATTCACTACCTCACCAATGGGAATGGCGCCTGCCTGGTGAGCTCGCTATCCGCCTCCTTATTTCGTGACCCGGGTGTGTGGGTTTTGGCAGACCAGAAGCCGGTCGGAGCCCCATGACAGGCGGGAGCTCACTGTTGGCAGGCTGTGGTGACGTCTTCACCTCGAGAAAGAAATTGTCATTACTTAGTCAAGAAATTCTCGCTCGAGAAGTTCTACCTCCCTAGCTGGGGCTGGGAAGAAGTTGTGGCAGCCGCATAAGTCTTGCCTCCTGTTTGCGCACAAGTTGCGCGTTGGCAGCTGAGCCAGCTTGTTCAACAATTGAATGTATACAATAATATTCTACTTAGGGCTCTCAAGAGCGTCTCACAGGGAAAGTGGGACACACTGTTCAGACTCTTCGGTAAATACGGTCCAATTCTGCGATTGTTTTTCGACTAACTACTTCCTCCGACTCGACGAAAATCACACTAAAGTGGTCCCTAGGTCACTACAGGAGCGAATCTCAGAGTATGACTGCATTTTGGAGGGGAAAATCCTGGAGCTGTTGGAAATGGACGGTAGCAGTCATTAACTACCAAAGTCCAAATAGAAAAATCGGCAACCCGCATTTCGCTCCCGTCCCCCTGTTGCAATTTGCATACCACGCTAATATCAGGCGCCTTCCCATATAGTTATGACATAACTATATAGAGAGGGCGTTGGTAAGTCGGGTACGTCGGTAAGTCGGGCACTAGCGCGCTAAGTGGGCGCTAGTGCATTAGTGTATACTTGGCGTGAGTGATATTTAGGTATAACGTTATATTATGGATTTTTTCTTTTCTCTCCGGGTGTAAAATTGGCACGGAATGGGCTGGCAGGAAGTCCCTACGGCACATCGCCATGTCAAACACCAACGAGGAGACTCTTCCGGAATGCGTTCGATTTCAAGAAGCACTCGATTTGTACAATTCGGGAGTCATTTCAACCCAGACCGATGCTGCAACAGCTGCGGAAATGCCACGGCCAACCTTCTTCCACAGAGTCCATGGGCGACGGTCGGCAGAAGAATACAACAAGGGGCACCAGTTGTTGAACAGCGCAGAGGAGGGAGTCCTAGTATGGTACTGTGATATTCTGCAAAGGACTGGATTTCCTCTGAGCGTGAAGGATTTCACTGTCCTAGCCGCAAAGATACTGCGAAAGCGAGAACAACAATTTTTGTTTCTGTTGGGTGCTGCGATGCTGAGCTTCGGGTGTCGCGACGACGATGCGTGTCCGGTTTTCGACCTCGCCACCTTGTACATCGGTAATCGGATTGGTGAGGCAACGGCCTACGCTACCCTGAAAGGTGCCCAGCAGCTGTACGACCTCCTTATGCATCAGACCGAGACTGAAACGTCTGCCGGTCGGATTTTTAAACGTTGCCACGTTTTCTCCAAGGTGCCGGAACTCAGTCGCCTGCTTCGAAAACAGCCAGGATCCCAAGGTATCGGTCCGGATATCATCAGCGATTATTTCCCGCCCCAGCCACACAATCTCTGCTCGGTGGGCTCGTTTGGCATCACCAGATCTACCGTAAGTCATGAACTGTTGTTGGTGTTATTTCTAATGACCGTGAGCACATCGCACCCTGTCAACGTGCGTGGGCTTGCGAGTGTTTGGGCGGAAATACCCGCGTTTCTTCGGAAAACTTCACACATACTCGTTTTCGTCGATTCGGTTGACCCCGCCAAAATGGTTTCCAGGCAAACCGTAACACTCGCAGTCAGCAATCCCTCGGTCACCGCTACCATCACCCCCAAATTCGCCGAGTGGGACTGGTACGTTCTTGCAGTCAGCGCTGAAAGTGTTTGAAAAAATACCACGCCTGATTGCGAGGGGCTTGTGATTTCTGATCTCATGGCTAGCTAGATGGATATATGGATCAACATGATCTGGGGTTTCTGTTGGGTCGGATAATTGTTGGCCAACGATGGATGAACCGTAAATGGTGGGACTGTCTGGGAACCTTTTTTTAGCCGTCGAATGAATGAAATTGGTAGCAGTGCCGGTGCAGAGCAGAAGTCTGGTAAAAGACGGTTTGCTAGTACTATTATGGTTTGTTTTTTTGTTGAATCGTTTTTCGCATGCGACCTAGATATGTAGCTCATGGCGAAGATATGTACAGTCCGTTCCCTGTCCGCAGTCCGCGCACGCCGGCTCGTTGCAAGCTCCCCTTCGCACCACCCCCCCACGTTTTCCGCAAAGAAGAATCTCCTCCGACCATCGATCTCGCCAAAAACCTTCTCAAAACGTTCCCTGAGCTTCGGCCTTCGGCCTCATTAGCTGAAGAGTTGATACGCCCGAGTTCAGTTTTCGACCACCACCTCCCTCGACCCCCACCACCTCTGTGATCGCGGAACCTGCATATCCGCCCATCGCCACCGCGGCCGCCTCTCATGGCTGCCACCAGCCGTGGCCAGGCATCTCTTGATGCTTTTATGCACCCTGCTCCTACCATTATCCCAGATACCCGTCCCCGATCGCCGCTGAAGCACCCTCGCAAAGATAGCCCTCCAGGATCCGAATCCGATGAGATGGAGCGGAACGCCGACAGAATGGACATTCAGCCCACGGAACATATCACCTCGACCCAGGCGATTGGTGATGAGATTGAAGATACCGAATACGACCTCTCGCAACTACCTCCCCCCCTCAGTGCGGAACATGCAGCCCTCCGTGCTGACTTCGAAATCATCACGGCAGCAGCCATGGAACGTGTCTACAACAGGATCAC
>Ga0307508_10005782_pt1 | contig 11692 bp, 12 predicted proteins | sample 9_EM_MG_FD_203089 | JGI IMG/M metagenome (GOLD analysis project Ga0307508, IMG submission 203089) | Populus trichocarpa ectomycorrhiza microbial communities from riparian zone in the Pacific Northwest, United States - 9_EM | ecosystem: Host-associated > Plants > Roots > Unclassified | place...
ACATCGCCGAAGCGACCCGCTGGGCCACCCGCAACATGGAACGGCCCTTCACCATCCTCGGACTCACACCATGATCCACGATCTCAGAACAGCCGTGGGTGCGGCAGTGCCCCTCACCTTGCGGGGCTCGTAAACACTGTTCAGCCGTCTGACGTGCGACTATGTGCGAGGGAACCGTTCCGGCGGCTGTCAGGCTGAGCGTTACGAGCGCGTCGTTGATCTACCTGCTGCTGCGTCAGGTACTGCAGATGTTGACCCAACTCGCCCGCGACGACGGCGCCAAAGACGTCGAAATCCTGATCCTGCGCTATCAGGTCGCGGCACCATGCCGACAGGTACACCGCCCGAAGCTCGAGCCCGCCGACCGGTCGTGCTGGCCGCCTTGTCGCGGCTGCTACCCCCCGCTGGCCGATCTTCTTCGTCACCCCGGCGACGCTGTTGCGCTGGCACCGCCAGCTGATCGCCCGGCACTGGACCCACCCGCACGCCCGACCCGGCAGGCCACCGGTCGCTGCGCAGATCCCGCGCCCTGGTGTTGCGACTGGCCGCGGAGAACTCGACCTGGGGGCACCGCCGGATCCACGGTGAGCTGGTCAGCCTCGGCTACCCGGTCGCCGCAAGCACCGGGTGGAAAATCCCGCACCAGGCCGGCATCGACCCGGCGCCACGACGGGCGGGACCGACCTGGCAGCAGTTCCTGACCGCCCAGGCCCACGGCATCCTGGCGTGCGACTTCTTCAACGTCGACACGGTGTTCCTCAAACGGATCTACGTGCTGTTCTTCCTGGAACTGGCGACGCGCCGAGTCCACGTCGTCGGGGTGACAGCTCACCCCACCGGTGCATGGGTCGCGCAGCAGGCACGGAACCTGCTGATCGACCTCGACCAGCGAGCAGACACGTTGCGGTTCCTGCTACGTGACCGCGACACCAAGTTCACCGCCGCCTTCGACACCGCCTTCACCGCGGCGGGCATCGAGGTCATCAAGACGCCGCCGCAGGCACCCCGAGTAAACGCCTTCGCCGAACGCTGGGTCGGCACCGCCCGCCGGGAGTGCACCGACCGGATGCTGATCATCGGCCAACGACCACCCGAGCCGCGCCCGCAAGTCGCGTCCTCAACGACCGCCAAGGTTCAACGACGCCAGATCCGGGCGGATTGATCAACGAATACTCCCAGGCAGCGTAGCCGAACCCACTTTGCGAGCTCCACAGGCCGACGTCGGCCAGATGTGCAGGACGTGGCCGTCCTTCGCCCATCGATTGACATATGACTGAGTCACACATATGTTGCCCTTGTGACAGTAACTACGGAAACGAAGCTCAAGATCGATTCCTGGAACGAGCAGTCCTACAGGGAGCTCGGCGACGGCCGGAAATTTACCCGGGCAGAGGTTGCGCTTTCGGGCATTAGCGACGATCTCGTGTCCGCCTCGTTCGAGGCATTGATGTACTACCGGGCCGACGGCACCAGCACGTACGTGACGCTCATGCACATCGTCGGCAAGCTCGGCGGTCGCTCCGGCAGCTTCGTGCTGCAAGGCCGCGGAACCTTCGACGGGCAGACCGCGCGAGTCGAGTCCCACGTGGTGCCGGGCTCCGGCACCGGCGAGTTGGCGGGACTCACCGGTACCGGTGAGTCCGTATCCACCCACGCCGACTATCCGTTCATGCCCTTGACACTGACGTACGTCACCGGATGACCGGATCCGACCACGACGCCAACGTCCTGGGCGCTCTTGCACTATCCATCACGGATCGGGCCACAGCGGCGATCGCCGCAGCCGCCGGGCAATCTGCCTCGGCAGCCGCGTCACTGTCCGCGCTCCACCACTTCCTCGACCGGCCGACCATCGACCAACTGCGCAAGGTGCTCGGGCTGACGCCCTCCGGTGCGGTACGGCTCGTCGATCGGCTCAGCGACATGGGCCTGGTCACACGCGAGCCGGGCGAGGACGGCCGCTCACGAGCGGTTGCCCTCACCCCTGAGGGCCGAGAGACAGCCGAGCAGATATCGACGGCTCGCGCGACAGCGCTCAACGACACATTGCAGGTCCTCTCGCCCACCGAACGGGAAACCCTGCGCTCGCTCATGGACCGCCTCATGGCCGGCATCGTGCACACCAAGGACGGGGGCGCGTGGATCTGCCGACTCTGCGACGTCGACGCCTGCGGCCGTTCCGCCGGCCGCTGCCCAGCGGCGAACGCCGCCGCAGCCATGTACGGCACCCCTCGTCAGCCGGGCTGACGCAGCGGCCGCACGCCGGCGACCTCCAGAACCACGGCGATCACTGCGACGCAACCGGCGACCCACCGCCACACGGCGCAGGGGCACCGAATCGATCGGCTACGGCGTCGATCCGAGTACAACTTGAAAGCATTTCAGCCGGGCAGCCGGGTCGTCGCAGGAGCCAATGCGGCAATTCCGCTCGCTGGGATCTGTGCAGGGACCGCCCGCAAGGGCGGTCCCTGCACAGATCCGACTGCTAACCTAAATCGGTATGGACGCAAATACCCTCGAACCACAGCCGTAGGTTAGAACTAGGCCGCCCTTCTCGGGGCACGCGTAGAACTTGATTACGGCGCCGGAAGGCAAGTTCAGATAAAGGTAGGTAGTGGTGCCGTTGCCTTCGCGGTTCCACCCATAGTAGGGCCCCGTGTGGGCCAGGTCATAGCGATAGTATATGACCGCTACTCCGTAGCCGTCCGCGTGCGAATCGTGAATGCTCAGTATTTGGACGTCTCCGTTGAAATAGCCATAACCAACCGAGGCCGTCGCTAGGGCGGTGGTGGGATAGGTGGCGAACGATGGGCTGGCAGCCACGACCGTGGCCGTGGCTATCGCGGCCACCATGACGGCAAGCCAGGTTGTGGTGCGCTTCACGATCGACATAGCCGGTTGGCGCCTACGTTGCATGAACATGAATATGCCTCTCCTTGGACCCGAGGTGTGCAGGTTCGGTTTGGGGAATCGGTGGATCTTGGGTGCGGGGGCGCGCTCGGTGTCATGGCCTCGGGGGCTGGGGCCCGATAGGCAGGCGCAGGTTCCGGGGACGCAGGCATCGCCCTTGCCGGCCCGAGCCAGTTCCCGGGTCATGTCGGTAGGCCGTGCTGGAGTTGGGCCAGGGCATGGTCGATCGAGGCGAACAGGTCCAGTTCCGGGTGGTCGGCCCAGTACAGTTGCTCGGCGATGAGTACCCCGATTACGGCACCGGACAATGCCCGTACCGGTAGGTCCTCGACGTTGCGCCCGGTGCGTTCGGCTATCGCTTCGGCGATGAGCCGCATGGTCTGAGCGAGGTTGTTGAACGCGGCCGCGCGCAGTGCCGGTACCGACATGGCCAGCGTCTGCCGGTCGCGGAACTCGGCTAGCTCAGCTGGCGAGATGGCCCCGAACACCGTGCGCAGGGCGGCGCGCAGGGCTGGCAGCGGGCCCAACTCGGGTGGCTGGGCCCGCAACGCCTCGACGATCATCGGGTCGTAGTCGTCGCTGAGCACGACGTCTTCCTTGGTGGGGAAGTACCGGAAGAACGTCGTATGGGACACCTCCGCCGCCTCGGAGATCTGCTCCACGGTGGTGGCGTCGTACCCCTGATCTTTGAACAGCCGCAGCGCGTGCCGCTGGATCGCGGCACGCGTGCGGGCCTTCTTCCGTTCGCGCAGGCCGCCGCGCTCACCCGACATGTTCCCGCTCCTGTCCGGCCGGCTGCCCGTCAGCCGTCGCCGGCGCGTGGTTAGGCAGGAACACCAGTGCCAGGACAATGCCCGCCACCGCCATGCCGCAGCACACCCACAGCATGACGTCCATGCCGTGCAGGAAGGCGGTCCGTACCGAGTCGAGCAGTGTCGCCGACTTCAGTTGGCGGGCGAGCGCGACGGCGGCGAAGACGGAGCTGCGTGCTGCGTCAGCCGCCGAGGCCGGCAGGCCGGCCAGGTCCAGGTGGCCCTGGTACCCGGAGTTGAGCACGCTTCCCAAGATCGCCGCGCCGAGCGGGGCACCGACCTTCTGTACCGTCTGCATGACCGCCGACCCGACGCCGGCGCGGTCGGCGGACAGCTGGCCCAGGGCTGCGGAGGCGGCGGTCGCCAGCGCCATCCCCATGCCGACGCCGACCAGGGCGGTCCACGCCGCGACGAAGCCGAACCCGGTGTGTATCCCCGTGGTGGCCCCCACCCCGAGCGCGGCGGCGAGTACCGTGAACCCGCCCGCCACGGTGAGTTTCGGGCCGGCCTTCGCGGCGATCCGGTCGGCGCCACCGGCGCCGAGGACCACCCCGCCGATCAACGGCAGCAGCCGCACGCCGCTGCCCATCGCGTCGGCGCCGAGGATCGCCTGGAAGTACTGCGGCGCGGTGAACAGCACACCGATCATCGCGAAGATGCCGGCGCCGCCGAGGATCGTGCCCCAGGTGAAGCTCGCCGACCGGAACAAGTCGAGGTCGACCAGCGGCTCCCCGCCCGGACTGCGGCGCAACCGCGCCTCCCACCACACGAAAGCCACCAGTACCAGTACGCCGCCGACCATCGTCGCCACCGCACTCGGTGCACCCCAGCCGTTCTGCCCAGCCTGGATGATGCCGTACATCAGCGTGGCCAGGCCTGCGCTGGAGCACAGCATGCCGAGCAGATCGAGTCGAGGCCGGCGGGCGCTGCGCGACTCCGGCATCAGAACGGCCACGGCCACGATGCCGAGCGCCACGACCGGTACGTTGATCAGGAACACCCAGCCCCACCAGAAGTGGGTCAGCAGCCAACCGCCGAGGATCGGCCCGATCGGCATCGCCAGGAAGTTGGCGGCTGCCCAGATGCCGACCGCCCGCGGGCGTTCCTCCTCGGAGAACAGCACGGTCAACACCGCCAGCGACAGCGGAACGGCGAACGCGGCGCCGAGCCCAGCGACCACCCGTGCCGCGATGAACTCCTCAGCCGACCCGGCGTAGGCACATGCCACCGAGCCGATCCCGAAGATGACCAGAGAGACGAGCAGCATCCGCTTGCGGCCGTACCGGTCACCGAGCAGCCCGCCCGGCAACAGCGCCGCCGCCAGCACCAGCGCGTACGCCGCGACGAACCACTGCAACTGCAGCGTCGACGCATGCAACGCACCCGCGAGGGTCGGCAGCGCCACGCTCAACACCGTCACGTCCAGACCTATCGCCAGCATGGCCAGAACGATCGCGCCAAGTACCCACCAGCGCCGAACATCCACGCCATTCATGTTAGCTACCTCCTAAAGTTATCTACTAACTTTTGATAGTAGCTCGCAGAAGGTTGCCGCGGCACTGCTGTCCGGTGAGGAGCGACGTACCCTCCGACAGCTGGCGCTGGACATTGCGCCGCCGGTGGACGCCGCGACCGGTGCCGACGTGGGCCTCAGCCGACTCGCCGGCCGGCCGCCATTCCTGCGGGCGCTCGTCAGGCGTTCGTGATCGAAGTGGATCTCCCGGTGCGATGACGCCGTGAGGCCCACTTCGATTACGGCCACCGTCAGAGGGTGATCAGCCGCGCGCCCCCGTCCGTTTCGAGCACCGTGCCGGTGAGGTTGCGGTTGGTGGCCGCGAGCACCACCACCTCGGCGAGTTCCTCGGCCGTGGCGACGTGCCGCACCGGCAGCGCCTGCGCGGCCTGGTCGAAGTACGCCTGCCGCGCGTCGGCGGGCAGCCCGTCCCACCACGGAGTGTCGACCAGCCCGGGGAGACCGCGTTGACCCGTCGCGGCGCGAGTTCCACCGCCAGGGGCTGCACGAGGGACTCGATGGCCCCGTTGATGGCAGCTAGCCCCGCCGTGCCGGCGAGCCCGGTGCGCGCACTGATGGCGCTCACGAGGGTGACCGAAGCGGACTCGGCCAGGTGCGGCAGGCAGGCCCGCAGGGTCGTCAGGTGCGCCCAGAACTTTGCGTCGAACGCCCGGCGCAGCGTATCGAGGTCGAGGCCGGCGATCGGGCCTGCGCCCTCGCCGCCGCCGAGGGTGAGGATGAGGGCGCCGATCGTGCCGATCGAGGCGGCGACGGCGGCGACGCTGTCGAACTCCCCGCCGTCGGCCCGATGGCCGATCAGGCCCGGGTCGCTGACGGCCAGCGCGCCCAGGCGCTCGGCGTTGCGCCCGGCGATGCGCGTGTGCGTGCCGCGGGCGGCCAGCTGCCGGGCGGTGCCGGAGGTGCCGCCGACCACGAGCGCGCGCAGAGTCCGTCGTCAGTGAGTGACGGTCAGGACGATCTTGCCGGTGGTGCGGCCGGTCTCGCCCTGTTCGTGCGCCTTGGCCGCCTGTTCCAGGGGCAGGACATTATCGATCTCGGCGCGTAGTCTCCCAGCCTCCACGAGCCCGGCGATGGCTTTCATGCCGGCATAGTCCGGTTCAACGAGCGTGAACCCGCAGCGGATGCCGCGCTCTTCGGCTTCCTCAACAGGCGGAACCTCGGTCGGTGAGGAGAGCGAGATGAGGACGCCGCCCTTGCGCAGCACCCGCAGCGAGCGCGGCCCGTAGTCGCCGCCGATGGTGTCGATGACGACGTCGATGTCGCGGGCCGCCTCGGCGAAGTCCACCCGGGTGTAGTCGATCAGTTCGTCGGCGCCCAGGCGCCGCAGGAACGGGTGCTTGGCCCCACGGGCGGTGCCGATCACGTACGCGCCGCGCGCCTTGGCGATCTGCACAGCCAGGTGACCAACACCACCGGCGGCGGCGTGGATCAGCACGCGCTGCCCGGCGCGCAGGTTCGCGGTCTCGGTCAGACTCTGCCAGGCGGTCAGCGCGGCCAGCGGCAGCGCGGCCGCCTGCACATGGTCGATCATTGCCGGCTTGCGGGCGAAGTGCCGGGCGGGGGCGGTCACGTACTGGGCGTAGGCGCCCGCCTGGTGCGGGAAGCGAGGCATGCCGAACACCTCGTCACCGGGCCGGAACAGCGTCACTCCGAGCCCTACGGCCTCGACCACGCCGGACACGTCGTAGCCCAAAATGACCGGCTCGCCCCACAGGTCCAGGCCCCCGTGGGCCCGAGATTTCCAGTCGGTTGGGTTGACCCCGGCCGCGTGCACCCGGACCAGGATCTCCGTCGCACCGGGCTCGGGCCGGTCCATTTCAATCTCGGTGAGGACCTCTGGGCCGCCCCAGGATCGCAGGCTCATCGCTCGCATCCGTGCGGCGGCGGGTGTGCTGTTGTCCATCAGGTGTCCTGTTCTCGTTCGTGGCCGCACCGTGTCGTGTGGTCCGGACCCAGATTGCGCGGAGGGCCGACCGACCGACACTGGCCTGATAGTCATCATGTGACAGAATCTGGCCATGCATCGCGTGGTTGTCCTCGCCCTACAGGGCGTTATCCCGTTTGAGCTGGGCATCCCGGCGCGGATCTTCGGCAGCGCCCTGGGACCGAACGGCGCTCCGCTCTACGAGGTGATCGCCTGCACTCTGGACGGTCGGCCGGTGGACAGCGACGCCGGCTTCGCCATCGCCGTCGAGCACGACGTGAAGGCGCTGACCACCGCGGACACGCTGGTCATTCCGCCGTCCAACGCGCTCGGGGCGATCCGCGACCACGGCCGCCTGCCTGAGACTCTGGCTGACGCTTTCGCGCTCATCCGGCCAGGCACCCGCATCGTGTCGATCTGCACGGCGTCGTACGTGCTGGCCGCCGCGGGCCTGCTCGACGGCCAGCCGGCCACCACCCACTGGGGTGAGGCCGAGCACTTCCAGCGAACCTTCCCCCAAGTGAAAATGAACCCGAACGTCCTGTTCGTGGACAGCGGCGACGTCCTCACCTCGGCAGGCGCCGCCGCAGGGGTGGACCTGTGCCTGCACTTGGTACGCCGCGATCACGGCAGCGCCGTGGCCAACCAGGTGGCACGGCGCTGTGTGGTTCCGCCGTGGCGTGACGGCGGCCAGGCCCAGTACATCGAACGGCCCGTACCCGGGCCGTCGTCGGCCACTACCGCTCCCACCCGCGCTTGGGCGCTACGGCACCTGCATCAGCCGCTGTCACTATCCGAACTCGCTGCCCACGCACGAATGAGCGTCCGCACCTTCACCCGGCGCTTCCGCGCGGAAGCGGGCCTGACCCCGGGCCAGTGGCTGACCAACCAACGCGTGGCGCTGGCCCGGCAGCTGCTCGAGAACAGTGATCTATCGATCGATCACGTCGCCCATCGGGCTGGGTTCGGCAGCGCCAACTCGCTCCGACAGCACCTGCGCGCCGCCATCGGCACCTCGCCTGCGGCCTACCGCCGCACCTTCCACACCTGAAGCACGCCCATCCACACGTTTTGACAATTGCTCTCCAGCCGGGCCGCGCGGCACCTGGGCATCGAACCGATCCGCGAGACGCCGGAAGCAGACAGACAGAACCCGGTTGGCGACGAATAGCGCACAGTGAGGCATTCCGGTGCGCCCAGCAGAGCGGAGGTTGACCATGTAGGTGGTTGATCGTCGTTCGTAAGCTCGTCGTCGCTTGCCGGTGGAAGTCCGGTCCGGGTAGCTGCCAGGAGGCCCGGTAGCAGACTGGCGGCTTCGTCTGGAAACGGGCGGGGTCGAAGCCCAGTGTCGAAGGCCCTTTGAGGGGGAGCGACTGAGCGGTCCATAGCGGTATGCGAAACCTGCGGCGTCGTTACTCAGCTGCTTGTGAGGGTGGCACAGGGGAGAGCCGAGCCCTTCCGGATCGGGGGTGAGGGCCATGGAAGCGGTGTAGCTCCTGGATTGCAGCCGTGAGGAACTCCCCGGCGTATGAGGGTGCGGAACGTTCAGAAACGGTCTACACCGCGTCCGTAAGGCCTGCAATACCGCCCTCAACCGGGTCCGGGCCGCGGTCGAACGCGCCATCGCCCACCTGAAATCGTGGAAAGTTCTCAAAACGGGCTTCCGGCGGTCACTCGAAAAGTTTCCTGCAATGTTACGTACCGTAGCGAGGCTCGAGGTTTTCCGGGTGCACGGCCCACTGGTCTAAACAATTCAAATACTTTTGGGAAGTCCTCCTGGGCTCCGCACCCGGCCATTACTGACCACGCACGCCAGAGGCGGGGACCGGTCCAGGACACTGACCGGAGTCACGCCTTCGACATCGAGTCGAACCTCCCATCGACGAAACTACTCAAAACGTGCGACATCGTGTCGCACCGGTATGCGGCAGATCCGGATACCGTCGCCTCACCTTGGCAGCGAGCCTGGTGAAGGATGAATGCGACGTCCGACCGCGCCAGGCGGTTCTGCCATGATCGAGCAGGCTGCACTCGATGAACAGTGCTCTTGACGGCAAGGTCGCCCTCGTGACCGGTGGCGGACGCCGGATCGGCTGACCGCTTGAGGGCCTCACGAGAAGCGGAGGTGGGCGTTGCATGAGTGACTACGACGTGTTTCTCGCTGACTGCCCCGCCCGTACGACGCTGGAGCTGGTAGCTGACACCTGGTCGGTCGTCGTGGTGTTCGGGCTGGGACGCGGTCCGCACCGCTACAGCGATCTTCGCGATCGAATCGGCGGGATCAGCAAGAAGATGCTTACTCAGACACTTCGCAAGCTGGAGCGCAACAACCTCGTGGAGCGACGAGTCCTGGCTACCGCGCCTGCGGGCGTGGAGTACCGATTGACCCACCTCGGGCAGAGCCTGCTTGGGCCGGTGTCGGTGCTCGCTCGGTGGGCTGAGGAGCATGCCGACGATCTTGCTGGCGACGACAGCATCTGATCAGATGGGGAACCGGATGGTGCCCCATGGCTGCCTAACGTCGCCGTCATGAAGATTGGTGTTCTTGGTGCCGGGGTGATGGCCGACGCGCTCGGTACCCGGTGGGCCGCCGCAGGCCACGAGTTGATGGTCGCGGGTCGGACGGTGAGCAAGGCCGAGGCATTGGCCCGGAAGTGGGGCGGCCGCGCCGGGAGCTTCAGGGACGTGGCCGAGTTCGGCGACATCGCTCTGATCGCGGTTCTCTACCAAGGGATGCCGGCCACCCTGGCCGAGATCGGTGACAGGTTGCGCGGCAAACCGATCGTCGACTGCAACAACCCGGTCGAGACCGAACACTTTACGCTGGTGACCGAACCCGGTCGGTCGATGGCACAGGAGATCGAGTTGGCGACCGGCGGCCACGTCGTCAAGGCGTTCAACCTCTGCGAGGCGCACGTGTGGCAGATGGAGCCGCCGGTATTCGACAACCGCCGTCTGGTGGTTCCCTACTGTGGTGATCATTCCGCCGCACTGGACATGACCCGGCAGCTCGTCGCCGACCTCGGCGGCGAACCGCTGCCGATCGGCGACCTCCGGCATGCTCACCACCTTGAGGCGATGGCAGCAATCGTAATCTCGTTGCTGTTCGGCGGACGTGATCCGTACACGGTCTTCAACCTCGTTGACCGGGCCACCCTCAACATCGATGCGTAGCTGAATCGCCGGGACATCGTTGGCCGACAGCCGAAGATCTGTCGGCCAACCCGTAGAGATGTGTCTCCTCAGACGCACTGTCGTCGGCCTCGTAAACCGTCGAGGAACTGGCGCCCGTCGTCAGTTGCACAGCGTGATGCCGGGGGTTGTCGGTCGGCGTTGGCAGGAGGCTGAGGCATGACCGGCGTTGTCGCCGCCGGCGACCGTGGCGACATGGCACGCCCACGCCGCTGGCGTCCCGTTAGCTTCCCTGTACGTGGTGCTGCCGCCGCCGGTCCTGATCGCCGTGCTGGTGCCGGTCGCCGGCGTCGCGGTCGTGCTCGCGCTGGGCCGCCGCGACGGGCGCAGCCTCGACGCATGGCTGCTCTCGGCGATCCAGCAGTCCCGCGCGCCGAAGCAGCACGCCGCCGTCGCGGCGAACCCGGTTCCCGGGTGGGCGCCCGGCCCGGGCATGGCGGTGCCGCAGCTGCGGCTACCCGCCCGGGCGATCTCCGAAGCCGGCGTCATCGACACCGGCGACAAGGCGGTCGCTTTGGTGGCCGCGACGACCGTCAACATCGGTCTGCGCTCCGGCGACGAGCAGCTCGCGCTGGTCGACGCGTATGGCCGCTGGCTCAACAGTCTCACCGGGCCGGTCCAGCTGGTCATCTCGGCCCAGCGGGTGGTCCTGTCCAGCCACGCCCAACGGGTCGCCGACACCGCGGCGAGCATCGCCAACCTGGCGCTCGCGGACGCCGCGTACGACTATGCGGAGTTCCTCGACCAGCTGGCCGAGCACCGCGACCCGCTGTGGCGCACCGTCACGATCGCGGTCACCGCCGACGCGGACAAGGGCCGCGACACCGAGGTCCTGCGCCGTGCGGATCACGCCGCGTCCGCATTGGCTGCGCTCGGCGCGCAGACTGTCGTGCTCGACGGCTCGACCGCGACCGCGGTGCTGACCTGCGCCACCGACCCGTACGCGCCGGTCGATATCACCTGGCCACGGGCCCGTCCCGGCGCGCCGGTGACCGGGCAAGGAGGCGACACGTGAAACTCCTCGAACGCAAACGACACATACAGACAGGTACCGACGAGAGCCCGGCCGAATCGGCCGGGCTCTCATCCGTATTTGGGCCCGGCCGGGATCGTTAACCTGCCCCGCCATGTGCAGGTCGGCGACGGCTACGCGGCGATCCTGATCGTCACCGGCTACCCGGCCGAGGTCGGCGCGGCCTGGCTCGACCCACTGCTGGCCTGGCCCGGCCGCCTCGACGTCGTCGTCTACATCGACCCGCTCACCCCGCAGGCAGCGGCCGGCCGGCTGTGCCGGCAGCGGGCCCGGCTGGAATCCAACCG
>Ga0307508_10005783_pt1 | contig 11692 bp, 12 predicted proteins | sample 9_EM_MG_FD_203089 | JGI IMG/M metagenome (GOLD analysis project Ga0307508, IMG submission 203089) | Populus trichocarpa ectomycorrhiza microbial communities from riparian zone in the Pacific Northwest, United States - 9_EM | ecosystem: Host-associated > Plants > Roots > Unclassified | place...
AAAAAAACACTTATATGATGGACTTCTTTTCAGGAGTCAAGATCTTGTCAAAGTACCTCTGTAGAACTTGAATGAATCCATGCTACGACGTTTTGGCAGTTGTTACTAAGGGTCTGTTCGGTACCAACTATCTATTCCCACCCTCAGACACATCGTCTGGACCCCACCCTTTCGTCTACTCTGCCAAGAAATGTGACTGGACAAAAGGTGAATGTGCAATATATGTCATACAAAGACCAGCGTATCATGGGAAAAAGACCTGATCAGGGAACAAAAAGTCGTCAATTCAGGCAAGCATTAATTTGATGCTTTTGCGAGTCTTGCACACCATGTTTCGGTTAATTTAGATAGTGGATACGATGGTGTAAACGGTATGGCAGCACATATCGCCATCATGTTCAATTTGCGCCTTTTTCAGCCCTTATCCAAAGCGAACGCCAACCCGTGACACAGGATTCCAAAAGATCCGATTTTATGTTATAACCACCATTGGGCAGCCGCCCTGGCCCCTGTATCAGGCGCGGGCCAGAGTTTGAAGCTCTCACCGCTTGCGCTCCTGCCATCTGTAACTACCAAAGGTAATAATGCGTCTATGGTAATAGACGTTCAAAAGTCGCACTCGATGAGTTCGGCGCGTCCTGGACTTGTAACGGAACTCAAGTCTTAATACTCTCTTACATATGAGGAAACTGCAAAGAAATCAAAATCTACAAGTTGAAGGGACCCCAACGTCAATGTTAACGTTCAAACTAGCGTTCCTATTCGTAAAGGTATTCAGTAATACCGGTAGTCACCAGTCAAAAACCTATGTGGCTAATCCCCTAGTGAATTATCAAACCGTCCCACACTAGCGCCAGATATACAGCTCCACTCAGGTTATTCCCTGAATAGTACTCGCCGCAGGTCACCAATAAGGGTGGTTACCTACAAATCAAATCGCCGAAAAATCTTATAAGATAATCCGTTTTGCACGAGGAAAACTCCCCACGAACATGAACTTCCTGCAAAGGTTATTCGCCATCTTTGCTCGTCGAAAATCACGTCGATCAACGCAATCGTCGACCTCTGAAACCACTCCATCGCCATCAGAGGCAGTCTCGCCTAGTACCAGCATGTTCCATGACGTCGGGACCGTTACTATCAATGGAGGAAATTTCAACATCGTGATCGGTAAGAGATTCTTTGCTGCCCGTTCTGTTCCTTGAGCTAAAACATTGGGTAATGACCTAGTAGCGACTGCAAACCCAACTCATGAAGGTGTGGACACTATTACGGCTGGGGCCGGCCCTTAGATCACCGACGAAAGAATGGGCGTGGCGATATGAGGAAGGGAATGGATCGTAAATTGTGCTAGTATGCTCCTTTTGTAAGTCCTTCGTCCAACTTCACGACTCAAACCTTTGCGAACTGACTGGTCAGATGTATACCCTCATTGAATGTTGTAAATTAGGGATAATTCCTTGACAGGTTTCCAGGTTACTTATCACGGTTGTTCTGGATACTTTGGAAGAAAGGTCCTGATCAATATCTGATACCCAGCGGTCTTGCAATTGTGACTCGAACACTCACTGATTTCTGCCCAGTCGCTGGCGATGACCAGTTTGATGATGCCTTCGTATCCTCCTGGCGACCGATTCTAAAGAGGTTAGCACCGTTGTGTATATGCACGGGCAAATGTCTTCTGTAGAAAACCGGGTTTTGATGGACGCTGAAGAGGAATCATGAATTTGAGCACTTTTACATCAAGCAAGTCCCAAGCCCAGGTCTAGCCACCGCAGAACACTCAAAAAGATGCATAGAACTCGTCCATATGGCCAGTGACCAGTGATTTTGTTCCCGTTAATTTGAACTTGGAGCGCTCCAAGTCGATGCTGTGAATTAAGAAAATGGCTACATCTGGAGAACGATCGAGACCGAGGCCATAAGATACGCAAGACCGGAAGGTACTTTATGTAGCCTGACTGGTATCAAGGGAAAATGACGATTGGGCAGAAGAATTCTTAGAAGATCATATACAAAAGTGCGTCCAAGTCCAATGTCAGTTGTATGGATGTACTGACGGGTCGGACGATGACTTGGGGAGAAGTCAGATGGTGGCATTGAATTCTGGTGTGTACCAGATTTGACAGTGTGGAGACAGAAGACAAGGTGGCTGCTCCCTCGGGCACTCCTCGGGCCTACGGCCTGACTCGGAACCGAAAATCCGGCTTCCCACGCAGCCTTATATTTAAGTAACGCCCCATGTGTCGTTGTTTGCCAACGAAATGGGTCGTCAACAACACTCTCTCCTCCCAACCGTGCTCTCCCTCTCACAGCGGCGTATTCCACCCACGCCCATTCTCCTCTTCTGCGCCCTCGTCACTACCGTCTTCTTCACCGACCCCGCTAGACGGCACAGTCGCATCGTCTCTCGCGTAAGTGGCAGCACCATAGTCCTGTCTTGGCTAATGAACGCTGTTAGTTCCTGTCGTCCTCTTCGTAGGCGAGCTCCTTTTCGGATCGGATTCTTCATCACAGGCACGCGAGGCATCATCATGCCCATCGCTTCCTTGCTCTACGTGGAGACGAATCAAGCAAATTGTGGACATGAAGGGGGGACTCCGACGGGATGATGAGCCAAAAGAGGTCTATTTTGAATCCGTACTCGACCGCGGAGCGTCGATTCAGTGGTCGAAATACTTTTACTGGTGATGAATAGCGGACAAGCGCTCAAGCGCTCAACCACAAGCCTGATCTTGGATATGACATGGAGGAGAGGCAGAGACCCGAACAGGAAGAATACAGGCCAGCTGAGCGCCAGCCGACGTCACCGAATCTTTCATTCTCTAGACCACCTGAAACTCCCACATCAGCAGAAGACAATGACTCCTTCCGCCACGCCCGAACCCTTGTCTACAGTGGTACAGCTACACAGGTTACCAGCAACCTTGACCCGAGAAGGCCATGATTCTGCTCCTTCCGCTGCACTCGAACCATCGTCGATTAATGGTAACCACTATCCAGATTGCATCTCGACCAACGTGTAACGCCTCGTCGTACCCCCCTAGAAGTTCCATTATCGGGATAGAGTGAACTGGAATCATGTTTTTACATGGAGGCAGGCCGAGGAGGCATGGACCGTCGAAATTGCTTACCAAGAGGCGAGGAAGGTAGAAGTCGCTGAGCAGTGTCAATGTGAGGGCACGCGAATAGCTGCGTGTTACCATATCCAGAGTCAGGAGCAGAAGCACCCCCGCTGGTCCTCGAAGATCTAATCAGAAGACGACGAATTCGCTGCTTCCACTGGTCCTGAGCCATCGTCAAATAACGGTGCCACTATTCAGTTTAGCTGCATCATCGTCAGGAGATGACGACGTTGCCGAGGGTAGACTCCTCGCTCCCGGATTCATGATGACTACCTAGGATGGAACGGTTTATGCATATGCGTTTCTTGGACTACAATATGAAACGTGGGTAGTATGCCTGGTTTCGATGATACAAACAGGTTTGACTTCGAAGGTGGTTATGTATACTGCAATGCTACGGAATGCATACCCCTCCTCCTTGCCTTCCTTCCCGTCACCCAACTTTTCGGCTTTCGAACTCGGATATAGTTGGAGATTTCGAGCTTCACTACCCTACCCAACACAGACTTTTCTTCCCTTTCCCGTCCCTCGGCGTATCGGAGAGGTATCGTTGATGTTGCTTGTTGTCTGCACTGGCATGCAGCACGTTCGATTTTTTCATAGAGAAGTGTAGACACATGTGTATATATGTGATTCGGATAAGTACCGAAATCAAACATAAGGCCTAAGGACTCGGGGGTGAATATATGGTTATGTCAATTTGGTTTCAGTGTACTTAGTGTGAGGGCTGAGAGTATATAGCATGACGGGTGTGTATCTCAACCCCTCCATTGAAGGGGGGGAGAAGACGTGGATGCAGATATAATGGACCATTGTTCATAACTTGAAGGGGTCAAAGCGGAGCTCACTCATGCTGGGACAGTGGCTTCGGGAGCAGCGCACTGTTCGATCTCTCCCGATCTTGCAGAAGGGCTCGCTTAGCTTAACTAATGCAGGAAGATTTAAAGTATTTAACACAGTGCTATGCCGATTTCACAAATCCACCCCAAAAAACAACCCGCTCAGCCTAGGCTCGGCTTTCAAAGTCCACCCCCATAGTCGTTCAGCGTCAAGCTTGAGTCGAGCCTAAGCCCTGCTCATCAAACTGCCATATTGAGATGTCCTCCAAAGAATCTCTAACTCAAGTGCCTAAGAAAAGTGAAACCCAACATAGGCAAAACATAGGCCGCTGAAAGCCATAACATTGGCTTGGGCTCGGCTCCGCTTTCCAGGGACGGCTTTTGCCGGCCCACCACTTCTTCTCCCAAAACGATGGGCTTCCCTTTTAACGTTTTTAACCGTTAACGTTAACACTTGAGGATCCGACAATTCATTATGATTCGGATGTGAGTCGCTCGTCCGCTATTATGCACAAACTTGGAGTTCTGACGGAAGGTGTTGACGTTACTAGACGTTACTACATAGCATATTATTATTTTCATCACCCCGGGTGAGAGCCCAGGTGCCGCCAAGTTCCAACTGCATTAGGCTTATCATATCTGTGCCTGGCGGCAGGTGAATGCATGGAGCGGCCGAAAAGAGGATAAACATGTTTGCCGTTTCTGCTGTTCAATGACTAACTGGGTGTATTCCAGGATATGTTTCCTCATTCAACTCGGGTTCGGTGTGTACCTTTGCTATCTCTATTCTATTATGGCATGACGAATGATCGATTCGGGTTCGGAGTTTCCATGACCCATGCATATCATCGACATGGCCATGCTGTGCGACACTCCTGTGGAATATCAACAGGCATTGAGCATTTGCCATTTTCTTGAGGTATTGAAGGAGCAGTGTTTCCCATGGATGGGACAAGACTTGCGGAAGATTTTTGGATACCTTTGCCACACCGTTAGAGCATTCTCTCGAACGTGGTGTAGATATTTGTCAGCTCCAATAACAATGTCAAGCTTTCCCGTCTCATCTTTCATCCCAATCTCTCAAATGCATTGCATCTACGATCTTTATGGTATCTCAACATAAAACATCCATGAGAACCATATATTGAAGAAAAAACCAAAATAATTGACCTGAAATTAACCAAATCACACATTTTACCCATTGCTAAGTCTCCCAAATTTTTTCCTACCATGTACACATGTTCATTGTGTTCAAATGTATATACCCAATCGTCTCATGTCCACTTGACGTGCACGTGTCTCTTACAGTTTCCGAAAACCTGCGCTTTTTTTTATTTTTGAGTCCTGACATGACGTGAACTTTCCCATGCCTCAAAATCGGCTTCTGCCGCAAGTTGGCATGTTCGGCTGACCGCGGCCGTTCATCAGCATCTGGTGGACAACGTGTCAATTGTTGTCCAACATTAAACAATCTGATTATATTGGACCTATACGAGTAGGTACTAAATAGAAGCATATATAAACCTCAAATAAACCGCCCATGCCCTCCCAACAAAATGAGTTTCCTCCCAGGATTATTTGCATTCTTTACACGCCGCCAACCACAACCACAGCCATCGACTCCTGAACCAAATCAGCCACAAATTCCCTTGCCCATTACTAGTACATTGTTCAATGGGATTTGCACCGTAATAATCAATGGCGGGAGTTTCACGACGATTCAGAATGTGATCGGTAAATATCCTTGCTCTTTTATATGAATACTGGACAGTGCCCTCCATTGACCGAGGGACTCCGGGTTCCACTAAAGAAGGCGTGAGCAGCACGGATGGGACTCGAGCTGGTGAAGAGAGAAGGCATGGTGTCGCGACCTGATGAAGAGCAGGGTAGTGCTTATCAGATCATGATCATGCACTATGTGCTCAGGAATGAATTGATTGGGATTCGAATGTTCTCTGTACATTATGGACAATACAACGGTTGTAAGATGTATCACCACCACCGAAGCCACAGTTGTTCTACTTGAAGTAGAATGATCAACGACATGGGTCTGGTAAGCTGAACTATCACCAGTAATGTCTGTCCACGTTGGGGACGACCAAGGCGACCTAATTAAGAAGATAGATCCCCTCGTTTTATTCACAATCGGATACGTGCCAGCGCCGTCTAATGAAATCCCTCAAAACATTGTATTGCCAAGTGTTGTATGCGAAAAACTAGGTAAAGAGGTATCGGGATCGAACAATACCGTCACGAATTTGTCCGCCAGATGTTTTGATTTCAAATTAAAAAAGGTAAACCAAACAATTTCAGCATGTTAAATAAGAACATACGGTCTCAACTTAGATCGTCTTGCAGTAGTTGCTCTCTTCATGCATCGTTCTGTGTATGATATAATATCCAACTGTCTCGTTGTCGTAGAGATGCTGAGCACCGCCTCAACATTGACAACTCACGCGTTCCCAAGAGCCAAGGAGGTGTTATTTGGCGTCAATTAGGTTCAAGATGAGGAAAGGTACCTCACTGTTAACTTCAGCGTTTGGAAAGACATGAGGGAGGGCGGAAGCTGAGCGCTGAGCACAAAGGGTGATATCTCTCTTAACAACTGCGGAGCGTCCCGACTTTCGATACCCTGCGTCGGCAAGGAAGATGGGCGGACGAATTAACACAAGAAAGAGTGCCGTTCCTGATCTCAATCATGATGCATGATCTTTTAAATTTTGTTCAGCGTTTGCCAGTACAGTATTACAGGTGTGTTTGTGTCTGCAGAATAGTCGCTTCGGTGAAAAAAACTAATAATGTACCGTTGGCAAGTGAATATTTGATTCTGGACAGATCAATGGTGTAGTTTTGGTTGCCAATCGTCTATCCGTACTCAAGACCCCTCGCGACTTGGTAGAAGAACAGGTCGAAGTGGTTATCATGGGCATCGCTCTGGTCGGTTTAGGTGGGTAACGTCCAGATCTGGAACTTGCAATTGCAGCTAGCTCGTGATCAATCCTGAATATACTTGGTTCTTCAATTCACTGTCGTGTGGACGTGTATTTGTATGTATTTCCGTTCAAATTCACCAAGAGCAGTGTTGTGACGGGTCAGCCCCCTCTTGGCTGTGCAACACGTGCAGAAGGTGAGAAGCGTGAGCGCTTAATATGGTATAACGTAAACCCCATCTGGATTCTGAGCAAAGGATACAATGATGCAAGTCTGGCGTGTGTCGCAATTGTGTAGGACCCCGATCACCCTTTCCTCTGTTATCCCGTCTATCGTCCGCCATGGGTAAAGAAAGAAACCAATTAAGTGATCAATTTACAGCCTTTTCCAGCTGGACCAACTCCTGCGATTTCTCCACAAAAAATTGCCTACACCAGCACTCCGCTTTTCCCGACGGCATTTCGGCACCGATGTGGCACCATCACACGATTGAATTAACTCCCGAATGTTTTTTTCACTATATCTAATGATCCACCGTTGAGCCCGGTTATCGGGAACAGCTATCAGAATGTTTGTGCTCCGTCCGTCGCAAGTCATATGTTTCTTAAACTGCTATCATATTCTCATTATCAGAACTGACCAAGGCAGACATGTCCCAGAAAACCCCACCAGTACCAAGCATACAGCATAAAAGTTTTCCTTGTTTACAGCGAAGGACCTTTTCAGACCACGAAGTACCGCCTGTCAAAAGAAATACAAACATCATTCATTCTACCAAAACAGTTTACGCTCCCTTTCCGTCATTGGGGATCGTAAACGGAGATTACCAACTCACGAGCATATAAAGGACGATACGGGGGTCAAATTTAATCCCTTCCTTGTTCCTACTTGTATTCTTCTAGACCCCGCCCCCTCCTTTGTCACATAGCTAGAGTACTTGTCCTCCAAAGGCCTCGAGACCCCATTTGATTTCGTTCGTGACAACCGTATTTCAAGATCTGGTAACCTACAATTTAAACTGTGTCAGTCTCAACACAACTGAGTACTAGTCAATAGAGTCACGACAACAACCAAGCACTCACCACGAAGATGAGTTGCTTACGAAGATTCTTTGCTCGCCGCCGATTACAGCAACAAGTCGGCGAGCCTACCTCGCAAACACATCCCATCTCGACCAACATGTTCCATGGCACTCGAACTATAACAATCAATGGGGGGATTTTCAATATGTTTAATGTTGTGATTAGTAAGTTTAGTTGTTCCTCACCACATTTCTATCACGGTACATATTAAACAGTACCGTCAATCGACGCAGGAAATCCAACTCCAAATCCACCCCAAGAAAGTTCGAGTGCCACTCCTGGTGCTACTGGTTCTCGGACCAGCGATAACGATGAGGAGAGTCCTGGCGTCGCAACTTGAGGAAGACAACCACATCATTCGACGAATAAGTGTTGCCTCTGTGTAAGTTGTTTGTCAGTAATACGGTTTGACCTGTTGACGTTCCCCATAGGATTCACCGATATTTAATGCCTACTCATTGGCTAAAGCAATACTAGAACGGGATGGAATTGACTGACGGTTCGAATGTTGGAAGCTGTTCGGCTGTTCGGTGGCGACGAAGGAAAGGTGTAAGAGATAAGAGTGGGACAAGAATGGAACGGACATATGATGCCTCAGAGAGGGTGGATCTTAAACAAGAGTATCCTTCTTGTATTGCTACCGCGATCCTAATTGTACAACCCGACATGATTTATAATGTTGCGAGCTTTGATGGGTCAAACATATCGGGCACCGAAACATAGCACAACTTTGGACATTCCAATGGATCCTACTTCATAACGTGCAGGAGATACGAAGAGAATTAGTAACCCAGTCGCTCAGCTTGAAGAAACGTACCGACTCGATGTCCAAGATCGTCTCTCTGCTTTTCCTGCAACATTCAACAGTGGAAGTTGAGCATGTCGGAATGCATAATGCATAATGCAGGCAACTTTTAAGGCAGTTCAGGGTCATAAGACGTTCGTGCACCTCTGTTCTTCTCCTCCTCCTTCACTCTTCCTCGCCAGAGCATATTCGGATTACAGTTATTGATGATGCACGACTGCTGTGAAGAAAGAGAGAAGCATTGGGTTAGGTAGAGAGCGAGAGAGAGAGAAGAAAGCTGCACGTAATAATGACATCGTCAAACAACCAGACACCAAGAGACTCTGTGCCACATCGTGTACTGCGGAGGAAACCTGTGCGTTATCGGTGAGGTGACCTTGATGAGCAAGGAAGCGATGGAAGCTCGACGACGTCGTTCCCCTCGCCTACGAAGAGAAAAGAGCTGACGGCTTTCATGTGCCACGACAGGACTATGCGCTGCAATTTACGCCCTGGATATTGAGAGACTTTTTCATGACGATAGAGGGCGGTGATGAGGGAGGAGAGGGCACCGCAGACGATGCTGAGAGTGCTGAGGGTTGTACTGTCTAGAAAGATTCAGGTGAAGAAGCTGGTGGTGACGAGGGAGCAGGAGAGCGGGATTGGTATGGCGTCAAGGCTTTTGAGCGTGGAATTCGTCAGCCAGAGGCCGATGATGTTCAGCAGGATCATGGGCACCTTCGTCTTTGATGATAAGGTTAAAGGACCAGACTTTGATTTTGTGAGGATGGAGAACGTGCGAGCGAGGATGAGCTTTGTGAGGAGGAAGAACAAGGGGACAGAGGTACCGCTGAGGCCTGAGTCGACAAAGATGAGAGAGAAGGCGGTGAAGATGTAGAAGGCGACGGCGTCCAGCAGGTCGTTAATGAGGAGTTTATGGCGTTGAGCAGGATCGTGGGGATCAGGGCTCTTGTCGTCTTCGGTGAGAAGGCAGACGAGACATTGATTTTGGGAGCGTCCCGACTTTCGATACCCTGCGTCGGCAAGGAAGATGGGCGGACGAATTAACATATGAAAGAGTGCCGTTCCTGATCTCGATCATGATGCATGATGCATGATCTTTTAAATTTTGTTCAGCGTTTGCCAGTACAGTACTACAGGTGTGTTTGTGTCTGCAGAATAGTCGCTTCGGTGAAAAAAACTAATAATGTACCGTTGACAGCAAGAACATGAGGGCCGGCAAAGCTCTGCACGCAACCTCCTGGAAACGCAAATCGGCTCCGAGTCCCTGTCACAATTCCACCATGATCCATCGTTGGGTCTTGATTGGTGGTGGGCTGGAGCCATACATCGAAGTCTGCACACAAAGGACAATGTCTACATTGTACCAAACTGCCTATGTATCCAGCCCTACACTAAACATAACTTTGTGGGACCGAGTAGTAGCGGAAAGACGAATGTGAGGATGTCTTTCCAATCCCCATGCCTGGGATGTTCTCTGACAACAGGAAATTCCCAGTTCATTGAAAAGGAACCGGCTTGGGTGGTCTAGACAAGGCAATCCATGCAAAAGAAGTTTCGGAGTTGAGCGTTTCTCTTCCCGAATCCCCTTATTCAGAAATCTGTTTCATCGAAACACCGGGATTTGACGACTTGGAGAAGATAGACATTTCCAAGATGATTTCTGAATGGTTGAGGCAATTGTACGTTCTCAGTTATTTTGTGTCCATTTTTCCCGTTTCACCCTTACGATTATTCTTTATTTCAGGTACAATGAAGGTCATCCGTACACGACCGCGGAGTGTCGAGTCAGCGGTCGAAATCCTTTCACAGGTGATGAATAGCGGACAAGGGCTTAGCTGCAGGCTTGGATGACGTGGAGGAGAGGGGACCCGAACGGGAAGAATACAGGCCGGCTGAGCGCCAACCGACGCCATCGAACCTTCCATTTTCTAGACCACCTGAAATTCCCACATCAGTAGAAAACAACGACTTCATTCCTTCCGCCAAGCTCGAATACCCAGATTGCGTCTTGACCAACGCGTGATGCCTCGTCGTACTTTGGTCGTACTCCCTAGCAGTCCCATTATCGGGATAGAGTGCACTGGAAGGCAGATAAATCGTGTTTCCCTACATGAAGGCAGGCCGAGGAGGCATGGACCGTCGTGATTACCAAGAGGCTAGGAATGTAGAAGTCGCTGAGGGGTGTCAACGTGAGGGCACTCGAGTAGGTGCATGTTAGGACCATATCCAGAGTCAGGAGCCGGGGCACCCCCGCTGGTCCTTGAAGATTTACATCACCAGAAGACGACGATTTCGCTCCTTCCACTGGTCCTGAAACGTCGTCAAATAACAGTACCACTATTCAGATTAACTGCAGCATCGTCAGAAGCTGACGACGATCTCGTTTCGATGTCGACGTTGCGGATTCATGATGACTCCCTAGGATGGAATAGTCCATGCATATGTCTCCCTCGGACTACGACATGGAACGTGCATGGTACACCTGGTTTCGATGATACAAATGGGTCTGACCTCGACGGTTGTTATGTCCCGTAATGCTACGGAATGCATACCGTTCTGAAGGTCCACACAGCCGTGCCAGTTTCGCCGTAAAATACCAACCTCGATTCAAATCCGATTCTCCTCTCTCCTTTCCTCAGCTCTTTTTCATTTACACACCTTCCATTGTGCCTCTCTAACTTGTAATTCCTCCGCATCACACCGGCGCTCCTTCTCCATCATATCCGTCCAGGGTTGCGAGACAGAATTTCTTCGATAACGCAAAGGTTCAGTGCTTGGTGCTTCAGCCTCGACGTGGAAAGAACTCCCCTTGGGGTCGATCTTTTCTCCGCTTCCATGTACGGCCTGCCAGATTGGCCTGAAGACAACCTAAAGAGGGCGGAGATAAATATATTACTCGAGGATGAT
>Ga0307508_10005786_pt1 | contig 11690 bp, 12 predicted proteins | sample 9_EM_MG_FD_203089 | JGI IMG/M metagenome (GOLD analysis project Ga0307508, IMG submission 203089) | Populus trichocarpa ectomycorrhiza microbial communities from riparian zone in the Pacific Northwest, United States - 9_EM | ecosystem: Host-associated > Plants > Roots > Unclassified | place...
CCCCCTCCTCGAACCTCCCGCTCCGGTATTAAGGAACAAGCTTAAAATAGGGACCCTAACTATACATGTATACCAAATTACAGTTACAGTGCCACTTTGTGAGTGCACCTGTCCACTTCCGTGCGTGCGTGTTGGTCCCCAGGCAGTATTTCTGGCCAGGCATTAGACTTCTCGCGAGCGGCGGGGAGGCTAGAACGATGGATCACAGACACATTTTGCACCGTCATCGGCCGAATGCCGCGCCCTGGTTGGCGGGTGCTAGCAAAAAAATTATAATAATTAATTAATACAGTTCTTCATGGGAGTGGGGGATTAATGTAATCCTATGCGATTCGAATGTGTACAAAAACAAAAAATAAAAAGGAAATGGCAATACGAGCGGGATTTCTGTGCGAAGGCGAAAGTATGAGGTGGGACGAGTAGTAGTAACAGAGAGCAGAGGCGGTAGAGCAAGCACGCATGAGGGAGATGATATGAGAGGGCCTAGTTGGAAATACGGGAGAGGAGAAAGGAAGGTCAATTGGGACTCGGCGTGTGGTATAACGCTTAGCCGTCGAACTATGTAAAGTTTGAGGGATAAAAACGATGAAGGGAATAAATACCAGAAGGTTAGCTGTGTGGACGGTTTGCGTAAAGAAAAAAGGCTTACGTTGAGAGTAAGTCCAGTTGCCCAGCCAGTGAGCCTGTTGCTGTCTTCTGGGTTAAGGTATGCCCATTTCCACGCAACGTCGCCCTTTGCCGTCTTCCACTTATACTTCTTCACCGTGACGTCCTCGCCGTATGGACCTTTTCCAGGCACCTCATCATAATCCATCTCATCGGGGGGCGCGATGACAACATCTTTAAAGCGCCGAAGCGTGCCCGCGGGGCCCTTCGTACGACGGACGTTTTTGAGGCCAAAGACGGCTCGGAGAACTTGCGTTGCTACGGCGTAAACAAATTCCTCGCCAAGTACTTTGAAGACACCGTCACCATGTAGGAAGGAGTACAAGCTGGCAGGCCTGTTCGGATTCACTTCCAGTGGGTACTCAAAGACTTGAGGATCGCCGCCTGCAGCATGGAAATTGAACCATAATCGAGTACCTGCCGCGAAATCAACAGGGCCGATAGAATTGTCCTGTGTAGCATGGCGGAAGACACCGTCAATGACGGGGTCGAGACCTAAACAAGTCGTCATATACAAAGGCTCAGCGACCGCTTTCCACGAACAGTTAAACAAGCTACAAGAATACATACGAAGTGCTTCGCGGACGTATCCCTGAAGAAGAGCTTCGGAATCGGCAGACGGGCCGGCGGCAACAGCGATAATTTTGTTCTGGAGCTCGAGCTTAGCGACGTACTCCGCTTGTCGCCTCTCATAGTTTTCTTCGAGCTCATGCGGGGGATAAGGCGCAAGGTAGAAGTTGATAACATGAGTGAAGACTGTATTGCGCATTCGACTCCTCAGTCTTTAAACAGAGTAATGCAGTGATCGTTTGACGTACTTTGTGAAAGCTCAATCGAGGCGGTGCAAATGACGCCAAGGATGTCGTTTGCCGTCTCGTCGATGGTTGAACCAAGCGAGAGCAGGCGTGTGAGAACCTCATTGACGCCAGGTCGGTGATCGCCGAGGAAGAGGCTGGCAACAGAGCCAAGGACCGAGGCAGAAACCTTGGACCCCGTACGTCAGTACGTGATATCGAGGGAAAGCGGGAAGGTTTTACAGAATTGAGACTTACGCCACCTCTGGCCTCGTGCAGACTAAGCTTAACGAAGCGCAGGAGACGCTCGACATTCTCGCGGGCCTCCCTGCGATTCGGGATCTTGAGCGTAGCATCAACTTCGCAATAGAGGTACCTAAAAAGGTCATGGGAACCCCGAGCGGCGTGTCAAAAACCATAGTGTCTCAGCAGACAGGGAAAAAAGCGCTGCAGAAAGCATATAACACACTCACGTATAGATTTCCTTTAGCATTTGGTACATCTGCTGCTCGTAGTAAATACCACGGGGCTCAGAGGACGTCTTGAGCGGAAGGCCTGCAATCTTCGTCGACGACCAATGCACAGGAACAAGGCGGAAGACATCCTTGACAATATCCACAGTATGTGTCGACGCATCGATGTTCACCAGCGTTAGACTCTTCTCCCTGATGAGCTCCAACGTAGAATCATGGAACCAACTCTTGCTTTGCGCCAGAGAGTCCCAGGGCACGAACACGCTCTGCACGAGTTGCGTGACGCGCGCATATTTGGATGGCTCGTCAATGACGGTCAAGAAACTAGGACTGAGACAGATGTCTCGAATGTTCTGTCCATAAGGCGTTACGAGACGTGTATCCGACTCCTCGCTCAAGGCAGCGTACATCACATTCGGGTCTGTAACGATCTTGATCTCGCCCAGCTTCTGGGGCACCCCATGCTCATAATCGTCATACTGACCAAGTTTACGCAGGGTATTGTCCATCGAGTGATGTTGGCCAGTTGGCGTGACGAGGGGGAAGTGCATATACACCGAACATGGCGGGAAATGTCTCGGTAGGCCTCTCTGTATGATTCGGCCCAGCATACCACCCCAAGCCCCATTAGAAGTATTTCGAGAGCCTTCCGTGAAGCCCCAGGCGGTAAGGTTGAACGGCGTGCAGTCATATGTGAGATGACGGTCACCACGGACAAGGGCGACTGCATCGGCGAGAATGGCACGGGACATAGTGAAGGATGGGCACAAGCCTGCACCATCGCCCACAGGTTTCGACTCTTCAGAAACGAGGCCGACATAGAGCTCGAGGTTCTCCGTCGTCCGGTAGAGCTTGCGGGCGGCATCTGCAATGGTGGGGTTCGGGTTCCACTCCTCAAAGGTCGCATAAGGTTTGAGACCGAGGAAGCGACGGAACTCGTTCAAGCTGCAGCAGCCCCAGTTGCGCGCTTGTTGAATACCCTGCGAATTACCATTCCAGTTGAAATTGATATTTGTGTTTACGTTGAGACAGCGATAAAAAAAAATGACGCACAAGAATTTCGATGACACGCATGACATGCGGGACACCCCGGGCTTTGAACGATGCAGCCGGGGCAGCGATTGCCTTAATGAGCGCGTCCGCCAGCTGGTCGTCATCCACCCGGCCCGTCTTCCAGTCTCGCGGAAATGGCCCAAGCCTATTGGCTTTCCTGTCGCCTTTAGTCCGATTACTCAAGTTCAAGTAGTCGCGAGGCTTCGAGTCGTCCTTGAGCCTAAGCCTATCTTCCTCTGACATATTCTTGAATGTCACAGGATCGATAGGACGACCGAGGGAGAGGCCAGCCACTTTGAGCTCGAACAACTCTGGGGTAATGTCGTCAAAGTTGGCATTCGGTCCGAATAGAAGCGGAGAGCGGAACAATGCCTCTGGGAAAGAACAAATGGCTATTCAGTATTTCCCTTGATAACAGAAAATAGATGATAGATGATACTTACCTGTGTACGCGGCATCCTCGGCACTCATAGCCGGATGAAGACGATAAAGGACGTTGAACTCGACCGAGCACGAATTCCCGGCGCCTCGCTCCAACAATGTATGATCAGACTCGCGACGCTCCGCAGTTATGTCGAGGGTCCACGAGGAGCCATCACTAATTTCGAGAAGCCATGTTACAATGTCACGCGTGAGCATTCAATCAAGGCCAATGAAAAACTAACCGAACTGTCCCGAGAATGGCAGCCAGGTAATCGCCCAAGACGACATTGGCATAGGTGAGGGAGTTGATGAGCCGCGTAGTGTTGAAGATCTCATGATCTTGTTGGATGATCTTGGCTAGAGATAATGCGTCGAGGTCAGTCGTCCACCTGTCACGCTCGTTTATCTGCAGAAGCATGTCTGCGATATAATTATGGTTACGATTAAACATGACGAGAAGCTGAGCGGTTTCATTAGAGGATGCCTCCAAAATGGGAAAATAAACTCACAGCGATGACGCCTCTCGGCAAGCTTAGAATCCGAGTCTCCGCAAAGGAATCCGGAACAATCTTTCCACGGCCATCAATAATCCTCATCTTATCTGGTAGTCATTTCAGTTCTAGCTTCCGCTACAAACACCAGAGAATGTACCTTGATGTGCTTGGGTATTCCCGTAAAGGATGCTCATATCAACATAGGACGAAGTCTCGTTGGTGTTCCAATCGGTTCGAGACGTGCGGAAGACGCTGTGGATGACGGTGGCGGCATAGTTGAAGAATAAGCCGGAAAGCCCGGCAGGATGCGGGACAAACTATATCAGCATCAAAATGTGATCGAAGAGATTGAAATGGCAGATTAGACAATGTTCCCAAATGAATTGGCACTCCCCGCCTTCCATAGCGAGTTATATTGGACGCACCTTGTCACGGCGAATCAGCATATCATAGACGAGTCCAGGGTCAGGTAGTTCTTTCACTGGTAAAGGATGGACACCGGTGCAACTCCGACTGTACGCTGTACCGCTCTTGCCCATGTCTGGGTCAAGGCGAGAGTTGCCCGATCCGTCAGTCGAACGGAACTGCCATTGAGGACCCATGTTGGTGGAAGGAGGATGAGGCAAATCTCTATAAAGTAACGAGATAGCTTTGTGCTCCAGCTCTTTGGAGAATGCGTTCACTGGCGAACGCGACAGTAAAACAAGAACGAGCTCGAGCGTCATCTTGCGATCGTCGAGACCTGACGTGTACTTGTGTTCAGAAAAGAAACCATCGAGTATGCCAGACTGGGAGGGATGTTCTCGGTAAGAAAAACACTTTCCAAGTGGGGGAAGAGGGCGAATCCCCCCAAAGTTGAAATGGCACTCACGATGGCTTCTAGTGGTGGCGCAGTGACTGGGAGGCCACGCTGGACCTGAGCGCGAATGGCCTCGACGGCCGAAGCGACCATCGAGTGATTTTCACGCTCGTTGAAGTCGGAAGTGACGGGAGGGAGAGCAGAGAAAGACCTATTAACGGCCTCAGCGGCAAGGCTGACATTTCCCAATCCACCGTCCACGGCACGAAGGGCGCCTTGGACAAGGCTGGCAGGAGCATAGAAGATTTGAGACATATCCCTCAAAAGAGGGGAAGTAGGGGGAGAGAGGGAGGAGGGTGAAGAGGGGGGGGGGGAATAGTCACGCCATTGAAGCACATTCCGACTGGGCCCTTTATGCTGGTCCTCTATTTGAACTGGGGATCTAGCTGTCAACTTGAGTCGGCTGGCCGGAGCGTCACATCCGGATCATTGACGACGATATCCGATCCCATGAAAGCTTTTTCGGTTCATCCATTAGCACATTATGCCCGACAGAGCTCTTCAAACACATCGCGGGTGGTTTACGGCCCTTGATCAATATTGTCGAAACGGGAATAAAGACACGCACCGCATGCCGTGGCCACAAGGAATCCTTTTTGAATTTATGCCTGTGGCTCCGAAACCGAAATTGTCTTATTAGGATAAGGTTTTGAACCCTTAATGGCGGCTGTCTATGCGCGGCCCGTGTCCTTTTCAAACCACTAAATCGCGTCCCCTTGGGCGACCTACCATAAATTCACGGGGTTCCAAGTCTTCCAGACGTTGTCATTTGATTTTTCTGTTCATCCTTCAACGCTGGCATGAGCTGTCGTGCGTGGCGTGTTTGTGTGAGAAAGCACCGGGGCATGCCGATACCAGCCCCTGAACCACCCGATAACTATATACGCCGCTGGCTGATTCTTCGACATAACTTTCTCTCTATCCAAGTATGGCAATCTGCTCGGCTACAGCTGCGCGCTCTGCAGCACGACCTGTGTACTCTGACGATATGAGGAGGTTGAGATCCCTTATCGCGGCGGCCTGGGCGCTGGGCGCGGGGCTCAGACTCAAGACTGGAAATACCTAACGATGCTGGTGTCTTATTCAATGGCTCGCTCCGTACGGTGAGCGGGCATCGTTCGCCATCCATTCCCAACAATTGCGTTCTGGTCACGCAATCATGTAGAAATTAACAGACGAACTTCTAGATAGCTTGTGCACGTTTCTAACGGGGCGCATTAATATGCGTCGCCGTGGTCATGGATGGTCGTGGTCGCCGATCGAAAGGTAAATTTCATGGCCTCACGTGCTGGGGTTTGATACGGCTGCCATTCACCATCCACGTTGAAGAGCCGCCTCAACGCTCCTTGCAACGCTAGGCTTTGTTAGCCTATGAATCTCGAAAACCCCCCAGCATACTTACCACGTTCGTTCGTGAACTGCTCAAGCAGGTGATGCTTCTATTCAATAAGGCATGGTGATATCCTGCAATCCCTGAACGTTCCAGGATCAAATAAATATCAATTCACAAGCAAAAAGAGGCGGAGTACCCACAAGTCGGAACTGATATTTACAATACCTCTTGGATAACAGGACTGGAACTATCTTGCCCTTGGGGCCCCTCTCATGACTGGACTATGGCTCTTCCTCTACACCAGTGATAAGATACCAGAAAGTCCGAAAATCCGAAAATCCGAAAACTGTTTAACTCGAGCACCCCTGTTGGACAATTATCGAATATCGCGACGCACGTTTGCCACCGTATGCCCTACCGACAATATCCAGCGTCTTCATGCGACGCGACAAATGCTACCCCCATCTCGCTGGAAAGCGTTGCGTGACGTAACACGTTACAGGGTCCCCCTTAATTATTGGCAAAACCTTTTTTCCCTGCACCACGCCTCGATCGAACGTGTTTGCCATGCATAACCCCGCTTACTCCTGTTTCATGGTCTGTCTAAAGCTTGCAGCGTGTTGTTCTTTGGTTCTCGGTTCTCAACGGCAGCTCGCACGAACCCTGGAACCTATTCACCAGACAGCTATAACTAGCTGAATTGTCCTATTCTGCCACGCCTTTCTTCCTTCTCCCGCCCTTATCACGCGCTCCATGTGATCTGTTCCATGTTCAATGGAAAAAAAAAAACTATTCCTGCAACATTGATTCGAATGCCGTATCTAATTCAAACCCTGGGGTAGGGGCGATCGGTCTCACGATAACAACTGGATGCATATCCTGATTCGGCCTTGTTCATTGATCCCCACTTGTCAATGTCAGTTGTCGTGGCCTGACGGGACCCTGAATTTTCGAGTTAGATCTCATGAATCCAAGTTCATATCTCCCTGCTTCCGCGCGCGTGTGTGGTAGATTTTATTAATGAAGAATTCAATGCTAGGATAGTTTCAGCTGTTGGCGTCTTTGTGACAATCCCCAAAGACGGAAATCATCATCGATGCATCCCAAACCATCATCCACAATCATATCTGAGTATCAATGCATTGGACTGCATGATGTGATAACGCAGAGTGAGTGTGAAAAGCGATCAAGACATCAAAAAGTTTTTTCTTGAAATTTCAGTGCATTTCGATGGCGTGTATCGGTGTTCTTCTATAGCTCGCCATTTCTGGGACTTTGGGGCGGCCATTAGTTGCAATTTGCACAAATTCTCCCGCCGGCACCGGGAATCGCCGTCAGTTGCCACGCCAAAGTCGTTCATGTACTCTGGCTCTTCTCTGCGTTGCTGCAGCGCTCCTTCGAAGGAGAAAACACGTCACTGGGAACGACCGATTTGCTTGGGCTGGCGACGAGGACCAAGCTGCCTGCATTAGGGAGGTGCAGATCTTTCTGATTGGCACTTACGGCAACGTACATGAAAAGCGAAAGGAAAGCACAAATGGCAATGGATGTATTCGTCAACTGGCGTTCAACGAGATTAGAACCGCGGAGATTGGCTCACCCCGCATCTCTGCACACTCGAACATATTCGACCGAATTAGTATGTGCAACTGGACAGGATGTTGACCGACTCTTCTTGCGTTGTATATGCCAAATTGGGTGACAGCTGATGGCTTCTTGGCCTCTGAGCGTGTCAAACAAGTCCTCGGCGCGTAACGCATGGTCTTCACGGGGAGCAAGGTAGACACAGAATGAATGGCTGCAGGATACCACAAAAAGTCAAGTGCTGTTGTCAGATTTGACATTGTCAACGGCGGCGTGGCTCCCGGCAGCGAGCGAAACATTTCCTTGGGCGCCGCCCCCTTCAACTGCAGAGTCAGAGCCATTGATTTCTCCGGCGTCAAAACAGGGTGTGGTTATATCAATTATCATTGGCGGTGCACGCAGCTTATCAATTCCTCCCTGAGGCCTGTGCCCTGCGCTTGACTGTAAATGGACTAGCTATCATTGAAAAGCTTGGTGCTGCATGTTGGAGTCAGCGGAGGATCCGCAAAATTGAAGAGGTGCATCGTCCTCATCAAACATGGAGACGTATTGGGCGACGCTTGACGACGGAAGAAATGACTTGTTGCTGTTGATGCCAAATCTCCGTGATCTCGACGTCGAAACATCGTCGAAACATGCGCGACCAACTAGGATATGCTTCGCTTGATAGAATGGCGAGATAAGAGGATGGGTGATGAGGCGAGAGCTGTTTGGTTGGTTGGTTGGGAGGGAGGGCACGAGTGATTTCTACATATGAATCCGCGATTCGTCAGCGCTTTCGAACAAACGTCAGCTAAAGAGAGTGAGTTTCCTGGTGAACAGCGAGGGGTAGAAACTTACTTTTCACGCGTAGGATCACAGTGGCGTTTGTGCAGGCCCACGTTCGAAAGACAGAGTCAGTAGGTGGGTAGACACTCGAGTGAAGGAAGCAGTGGAGGATTCAAGTGTACTGGGGCACGAGTCTGACAAGGGATCGGGGAATCTGGGGAAGAAACATGTCAGGACTGACGTGGATGACAGTGTGGGGAGATTAGAATGGATGAAAACGCACCTCCAAGTCGTGCCTGATCAACACTCCCAAGCGAACGAACACCTCATGATGGAGCGCGAGAAAATTAAAGATCTCGGATATTGTTTGAAGGCGCCAAACGACGACAACCGAGGAACGTCTTCCTTACCTATCGAAAATGCCAATAATGTGTTTCTCATGGCGACTGCAATGTGTGCGACTATGGCAATGTGAGGTTGACACGATCATTGTACTAGATGAATTCGAACCTGTGCAAGAAGCAAGGAGCATAGCCCAAGCGCGAGCTCTGGCTTGGTGGCTGACTCTGCTTGAGCGCGCGGCGTGTCCCTGACGGGCAACTTTGGAACGCACAGCTGTTTCTAACGAAAAATCCGGGACGTTCCACGGTTCGCGTCCTGTACTGTATTCTTCTGGAAATATTCGCTCAGTTCTCAATAATTTAGGCACGGATAACTTATGTCCAACACATTTTTTATACGATCATCGACAAAAAGCAAAGGGAAGATACATCATGAAAAATTGCGTTTGGATCGCGGCGCGTCGCATATTAAGCAGTGTGAACGCGTACCTGCCAGAACCCCGCGCAACGCGGTGCTTCCGGTAGCGAGGGCGGAGGGACACGATATAGTGTTACAAGGACGCGACCGAGCTGAGAGAGAAAGAGGGAGAACATCTCCCTTGTTTGCAGCTGTGTACGTAGGCTAGGGGAACGAGGTTCAGCTCAAGCGTAAGCAAGAATTTACATCCTATCAGCTTACGCGGTGCTTGCCTCTAATCTTGCGCGCCGCCCCGCTCTTTCCGGAGTCGGGCCTCCCGATCCGCTCGTTCCGCTGCGCGCGATGGGCGAGGGCCACTCGCCGAAACAGTCTGGCCCCCTCCGACTAATGGAATTAGATGCAAGATGCGTTAGTCTAGTGCTCTGCCACCTAGGTAAGTGGCGAAATTGGACTTACGATCAACCTTCGCTAAAAACTTGGCGCCCTCCTTTTTGATGGCGATCTATACAAAGGTGTCAGCTCTTCATGCATTTGCCGACGAGGGGACGCTGGAAAGCGCATTACTTACCCCTTCATTCGTCGACGTGGGCGCAGAGCCTGGCGTCGTGGCTGCAAGAGAAAACGTCAGCGGTGTGCGGTTCCGCGGGCCGAGAAAAGGAAAGCGGCGGGCACGCGACGTGTTTCTGGATTTTCTCGAGGCTAAATACTTACGGGAGTTGTTCGATTGCATTTTTACTACGGGCTAATCGAGCTTCGAAGGGACAGAAGACGGGGGAATATCCTGTTGCGGTGCAGGGAAGTTCTCACGATTGCCGTAGTCCCTGTCCCACGCTGGGTGGGCCAAAAATCGGCGCAAAATGTGTCTTCTGTCTGCAGTAAGATCCCGAACATAGTACATGGACCGGCGGCGTCGCGCAGGAATGTGCCCCGCATCTTGACTGCCTTCGCAACCATCCGTCTCGTTTGGCTTGTCTTGCTCAATTCCGCATGAGGGAGAACCATTCAACTGGTCGCCGGGAAACTGGAGATATGGTGGAGTGATACGAACTGATTCGTTCGTTTGGGGCATCTGGCACATTTTGCAAGGGCTATCCGTTGAGCGCAGGTATGTGCCACACCGATCTCTTGCGATGTGCGTGAGGCCAAGTTGACGACGATCGCAAAGGAAGGAATGTGTGGCAGCGCAGATGCTCCCATTTCCGGATAGCGCGCCAAGCCAATTCAGCAACAATGACTGGGGAATGTGTCGGAGAGGCAGTCGAGTGGACTTTTCGACGCTATGGCACCTTCATTTGTAAGACAATCTCTTTCAACATCGACTTTCTTCCTGAGCGTCACTTTGTTGTCAACAGCAGATTCCTTATTTGGGAAGCGTGAGACGTAGTTGGAGCTGGTGCACGGACTGGGCTGCCAAGACAAGCTGCCGTATGGCCCGTTACCGGGGGGTGGGGGTCAGGCGAAGACGCTTAATGGCACCGCGATCTCGTGAGCTCAATGTTTTGTCAAGCTTCGAGCGCCAGCTAATCGATGCCTGTCATGTCCACACCAAACATGACTGGTACGGCAGTTCAGCCTAGGGAAGCCTCATAAGCATGCATGTTGCTGTCCCACCTCTCCCAGGCGAGGTACCGTCCAGAAACGGGGGAGGAATATGATCCTGCCGGCACGTACCAAAGTCACCCAAATCTCTCCCCGAGGCGCGCTGTCGTCTTCTTTTCCCTCGGTGCCCCCCATACAACGTGGCACTGGTTCAAATAGAGCCGCTTTAAACGCGTGTGCTTAAGAATGAGCGCCCTTCGCTTGTCATAGGTCTCTGGGTCTTGCGAGATTAGAGAACGTGGGTGTTTTACTGTGAAGCGGGCTGTCATTATGTAAAGCCTTCGGCTTCAGGGTACTGCAGCAATGCTTGTGTTGACATTCATCAGTGCGTGCATTTTAGGGCATCGAAGGGGTTGTTGGAAACGCGCGTAATCAAGAGCGTCAAAATTCATTTGCACAACAAGTCACGGGGCAATCAAGTCCCAGCGCATACTAGTACTAGTACTATGACATCTGGACCGTACTGAACTAGCACCTGCTGCTCCATTGGTGAAACGTCCCAACCATGCCTCAACACGGCGGGCCATCCCACGTTGATTCCCCCACGTGTGCATTGTCTATTGGAAGTGTCGGCAGAAGCTAAGTTCCCGGATACCCGTCAAACAATGAGGAGAGGGCCTCGCTCTAGCCCACTCCAGCCCACCCCTCAGTATCCGAGTGTTCAGCCTTGACGGACTGACGAACAATCGATTTTGTTGTTGCACCTGTGATGCAGCAGATGTAGATCGCCCATCGGGCGCGATTACTAAGTCTCAAACCAATAGTAAAAATACCGGGAACTATTTGAGAGGCGACCGGAACGAGAATTCAAATAGGCCCTCTGGTGACGGGAAGGGTGATGGCAACCAGGCAAACCTGATCCATTGTGAGGACCCAAGATCGATA
>Ga0307508_10005787_pt1 | contig 11685 bp, 10 predicted proteins | sample 9_EM_MG_FD_203089 | JGI IMG/M metagenome (GOLD analysis project Ga0307508, IMG submission 203089) | Populus trichocarpa ectomycorrhiza microbial communities from riparian zone in the Pacific Northwest, United States - 9_EM | ecosystem: Host-associated > Plants > Roots > Unclassified | place...
GACCGCTATATTCCCTTGCCCGTCACGAGTTGGAAGCCTGCAAGAAATGGATCGAGGAAAATTTGGATAAGGGATTTATCCGGGCCTCTTCATCCCCGGCCGGAGCCCCGATCCTGTTTGTCAAGACGGGTGACGGATCGTTGCGATTGGTGGTGGATTACCGAGGCATCAACGAAGGAACCGTCAAAAATCGTTACCCCCTTCCGCTGATTCCTGAAACACTGATGCGAATATCGAAGGCTCGGTTTTTCACGAAATTGGATGTTCGTGGAGCATACAATCTCATTCGAATGGCAGAGGGAGAAGAATGGAAAACCGCCTTCCGAACTTGTTACGGCCTATTCGAATCATTGGTAATGCCGTTTGGCCTGACCAACGCGCCAGCAGATTTCCAACGATTCATCAATGAAACCTTGGCTCCTTTCCTCGATCACTTTACGTCAGCCTACCTTGATGATATATCGATTTATTCGGATACGATGGAAGAACATACTCGGCATGTCCACCGAGTATTGGAACGACTGACCGATGCTGGCCTCCACCTCAAACCGGAAAAATGCGAATTCCACAAAACGGAAGTTAAGTATCTGGGACTAATCATTGGTGCGGATGGCATCAAGATGGATCCGCCCAAGGTTGAAACAGTGAAGGCGTGGCCCCCTCCCGAAAATCTACGAGATGTGCGAGTGTTCTTGGGATTTGCAAATTTCTACCGCCGATTCGTCAACGGATACTCAAAGGTAGTTGAGCCACTGACACAGCTGACAAGAAAAGGCCAGCCGTTCAAGTGGGAGACAAAGCAACAGTAATCATTCGACGGACTGAAAACCTCCTTTACAACGGCACCCATTCTGCGTCGGTTTGATCACGACCGCGACATTGTGGTGGAAACCGACGCCTCTGACTTCGTCTCCACCGCAGTCTTGTTGCAATACGACGACAAGGGAACCCTACACCCTGTGGCCTTCTTTTCAAAGAAACATTCCCCCGCTGAGTGCAACTATGAAATTTATGACAAGGAACTGATGGCAATTGTCCGGGCATTTGAGGAGTGGCGCACAGAGTTGCAATCAGTGGAAAACCCGATATTGGTCTTAATGGATCACAAGAACTTAAAATATTTCACGACGACCAAACTGCTCAACCGCCGGCAAGCGAGTAGGGCGCAGTTTCTCTCCCAATTCAACATCAAAATCGTCTACCGACCGGGGAAAGCGGGAGCCAAACCGGACTCCTTGACTCGAAGATCCGGAGATCTTCCTAAGGAGGGGGATAAACGACTGAACGAAAACTTCCATGCCATCATAAAACCACCCCAAATCCTACGACTCGAAGCCGGACTCGGACTCGGATTTGGACTCGAGGAACGCGGCGCCGGACTCGCAGGACTCTAGGAACGCGGCGCCGGACTCGGACTCGGACTCGTCAACGCCAAGATCACGGAACTATTCTCTGAAGCCTACAACTGGGATCCGTTTCTGTGACACTGGGGTTGTCTCGTGACCGGAGTGTAGAGAGAATCAAAGGTAATCAGGCTACTTTCGATAATTCACAACGGAATAATCTTAGATCTTGTGTGTGGAGTTCGGTGGTAGTGTTGGTGAGGATGTTCGTGCTGGTTTTCCTTCCGTCGGGGCAGAAAACCTCAGTCTTTTTATCCGAGTGACGCCCGTGTGAGAAGTGGTGACTCGGACTTGGATTCCCCCGAGGTGCATGGACCCCGTGGGTGACTCATTGGTCCTGGCAGGGTGTAGATAAGGGGAGATGAGGTTTCATGCAAGCGGGCGGGGTGCTTCCCCACCGGACTCTCTTTCGTACGCCATCAGCAGGCGACGTGGCATCCCCTCGGGAGGGGTCCTAGCCCAAGTCCGGTGGTCCGTACGCCATCAGCAGGCGACATGGCATCCCCTCGGGAGGGGTTCTAGCCTAAGCATTCTCGTTGTTTGCAATCTTCCCCTCATCTCTGGAGATATGTGTCTTAGGTCCGTCTCGGCCGTAAGCTCATCTCCGGACCTTATCTCCCTTCCTAGACTCTCTGAGTGCGCTCCGTCATCCTTACGTACTCTGCTCTAGCGTAGCTATGTACTCGAGATAATTCAGGTGTAACACTACCTCCTCCCCCTCTTAGCCTCGTCACGAGCGCTAACACTCTTCTCTTTCTATCTAGGTAGCCCGTCTCTTTCTGGATGCGTGTCTTTTTGTCTTGGGGCAACGTTTGGGTATCATAGTTACCGTGACTGTAGTCCTCCTCCCCTACAGCCCTCCCAGGCACCGGATCAGGGCATCATTCTCTGTAATCCGTCGGAATGCCTGGGCCCTCAGAGTAAGCCGGTGCGTACTCTTACTGTCGATGATTACCACTGGGCAGCCGCGTTCATGGAGACGAAAGCATCAGTTTACCCAGTGTGCATCCTGTCGACCCTCGGCTTTATTGGGCACATGGAAGGAGTGACCAAGCCCGAACAAGCCAGACGGGCCAATGGAGTGCACACAGAGGTGTTCCGTTCGTCGCCAGGATCCGCCGCCTGTTGATGGTTCTGTTTTCCCCGGCAATTACCCAGCGCGGAATCACTCCGGTCGTCTCCGGGTAGCTCGGTCGTTTCGCGGACGAGAGCATAAGATGTTTTTCGGGGTGTGGGACACGTGGAAAGAGTGACCTTCTCGACTGAGGGTTCGTGCCTGGGGCTTGCCCGTCATAGGTGTACCTACAGAGGTGCGCCTTACCGAACACCTACGGCTTCGGTCCGATCGAGTCTCGAGGTATCCGTTGACGAGTTCTTGTACCTGAGAAGCAGGGTTTTCCGTTTGCGTGAGATGAAGTCCTCCAACCCCTTCATCCCTACCACCGCTCGTGCTTCGGCGGGCCGTTTTATGGACATCCCGTCTAGGCGTCGATGAGTCGGTAGTCCCTCGGCGCGTCTGGATTACGTTGGTGAAACTCTCGGAGCTTCTCCAGGCCGCCTACTGAAAAGTTGTCGAATGGTTCTTCCGTCCAGTCCTTGCGTTCTGGATAGTCGAGCCACTTGACGAGGTAGAGGATTCGTTTGTTATTTCCTCGGCCGCGTTCGACCGAGGACATAACTTCTTCGACGTCGTATTCCTGCGATTGTTCGATATCGTCGGCCTCCTGGAGTACTTTCGAAGGGTCCAGCGGGGCTTGGTGTTCGCTGGTTCGGTAGGATTCGAGTAGCGAAACGTGGAAGACGTTATGGATCTTCCATTTCCGAGGCAGCATGAGGCGGACGGCTAGCGGGGAAACGATTTTCTCAATCTGGAAGGGACCATGATTCTTGTGGTCCAGTTTCTTCGATGGGTGGCGCGTTTTAATGTTGCGGCCGTTGAGCATTACCAAGTCTCCTACCTGGTATGCTGGGGGTTCCTTTCGTGCCGGGTCGGTGTATCGGCGCATCCGCTCCTGTGTGTCTTTCAACCCTTTTCGGGACTCGTCGTTCACCGTATGCATCCAGTGGGTGTAGACCTGGCTTGCTGGGTTGAGGGGTTCCGTTGACGCGGGGTCCATGGCGGCCGGGTGGAAGCCATAGTTAGCGTAGAATGGAGACATACCATTTCCTGTGGTGGTCGAGTTGTTGTGGGCGAACTCGGCCATCGGCAACAGGCGTACCCAGTCGTCTTGTTCCTTGCCGACGAACGCTCGGAGGTAGGCTTCGATCGTCTGGTTGAGCCTCTCTGTTTGGCCGTCGGTCTGCGGATGGAACGCGGTTGACATCCGGGGCCGGATCCCCGAGAGTCATAGGAACTCCTTCCAGGTTTCCGAGGTATACCTGGTGTCACGGTCTGACACAATATTAGTGGGGAGGCCGTGATATTTCCATACTTCCCGGGCAAAGATGATGGCTAGGTCCGCCGCGGTTTTTTCCTTTGTTTTTAAAGGGAGGAAGTGTGCCATTTTGGTGAACCGGTCGATTATCACCCATAGTTGGTCACATTCGTCCGAGATGGGGAGTTCCGTAATGAAGTCCATTGCTATGGATTGCCATGGGGCGTAGGGCAGTTCTAGCGGGGAGGACAGCCCATACGGTTGGTGTCGGGACGCCTTGTTCTGTTGGCATTCGGGGCAGCTTCTGACGAAGTCGAAGATCCGGTCATTCATATTCGCCCACCAGAAGTTTCGCCGAATCAGTTCAATGGTTTTATCCTGCCCCATGTGTCCTGCCACCTTCGTGTCGTGTTCTGATTCCATAACTCTTTACACCAATCCCCTTGGGACCCAGAGCAGGTTCCATCGGTACAGTAGGTCGTTTTCGCAGCGTTGTTCCTTGACCTTTCGGTCATTCGGTGACAGTTCCTCCGTCACTGCTTCCTTTTCCTTTGTCTGTTCGTAGGCTTCGTCCTTTTTTACTTCTTCCCTAACTTTCGCCAGGAATTCTTCGGTCCATTTTCTTCCTGGGAGTGATGCCAGCCTTGCCGAAGAGCCGATGAATGATCTCATTAGTCGATCTTTGAAGTGATTTTTTCCCAAAACCGAGGTTATTGGCTGTTTTTCTATCCCCCCTTTCTCAGGGCGGTACTCCGAACGCCTTGATAGTGCGTCTGGCTTTCCGTTCTGTGTGCCTGGTCGGTAATAGATTCTGAAGTTGATGCTGGCCAGTTCCTGCGCCCATCTTGCTTGTCGTCGGTTTAATACTTTAGTTGTCGTAAAGTATTCCAGGTTCTGATGGTCCGAATAGACCTGGACTTGGTGGGTTGCGCCTTCACAGTACCGTTGCCAGTGTTTGAAGGCGTCCACTATCGCCAGGAGTTCCTTGTCGTGGATCTCGTAGTTGATCTCTGCGGGTTGGAATTTCCTGGAGTGGAATGCCACCGGGTGTAGGCATCTTTCTTCGTCCCGCTGCAACAGTATGGCTCCTATCGTTAAGTCCGATGCGTCGGTTTCAAAGATTACTTCTTTTGCGGGGTCGAAGTGGGCCAAAATCGGGGCCATAGTGAATCATTGCTTCAGTTCCGAGAAGGCTGTCTCTGCTTCTGCATTCCAAGACCACTCCTTGTCCTTTTTGGTTAGTTTAGTAAGTGGTCTCGCCACTCGGGAGTAGTCGTGAATGAAGCGCCTGTAGAAGTTGGCGAAACCCAAAAACGATTGTGTTTCTGTCAGGGATTCTGGCGTTTTCCAGCTAAGTATTGCCTCTGCTTTTTCTTCCGACATTCTTATTCCGTTCCTTCCGATAATGTAGCCTAGAAATTCCACTTCCTGGGCTTTCCATATGCATTTTTCGGGCGAGATGGCCAGACCGTTGTTCTGCAGGCGCTTCAGGGCTTCCCTGACTGTGTCCTCATGTTTCTTTTCCGTGTCGGCGTAGACCAATATGTCGTCCATGTATGCCAGCGTTCCTGTGTCAAGCATGTCGGAAAAGATATGGTTCATCATATCTTGGAAGGTGGATGGGGCGTTGGTAAGCCCCAACGGCATTACCTGCAACTCGAAAAGCCCGTACCGGGTTCTGAACGCGGTTTTCCACTCGTCTTCTTCTCAGATTCGGATCAGGTGAAACCCATTTTTAAGGTCCATCTTTGTGAACCATTACGCCCCTTGGACTCGATCTTGTAGTTCCTGCATTAGGGGCAATGGGTACCGGTTCGGGATCGTGATCCGGTTCAGGGCTCGGTAGTCCACACATAGGCGTAATCCCCGTCCATGTGGTTTAGGTACGAAGAGGATTGGCGAGCCGGCCGGGGATGTGGACCGCTTGATTTTCCCCATTTTTTCCATTTCCGCCAGCCATTCTCTCAGCGTCCGAAGTTCTTCTTCTGAGAGGGGGTAGATAGGTCTCCATGGTGCCGTACTACCTTCCTGGAGGTCGATCTTGCAGTCATAGGGGCGGTGCTCAGGAAGGGCGTCCGCTGCCTCTTTTCCCCTGATTCCGAGGTATTGGCGGAATTCCATCGGAACAGCTTTGAGCGGGTCTTCTTCTGCTGCTGCCGATACGTACCCGATGACTTGGGCGCTGGGATTGGTGGCGATTGATTCGTCCCATGTTAGGGAGAAGGAGTTTGTCTCGTACCGGGTGCATTTTCGTATGCATTCCGCACTGTTGAACCGTACTTCTTCGTTCGTCCAGGCTTCTTGTGGTGGGTGCGCCGTTATCCATTCGAACGGGAGAAAGGCGTCGATTCCCGTCTCCATCGGGGAGATCTCGAACGTCCCTTTCGAGTAGTGCCTCCGGTGTTGGAGGAGTATTGGGTCTGTATAATATTGGCCTGCTCCTTTGACGCTTTCCCCTATGTAGCTTTCTATGGTATGGGCTCGTCTGTGTTCTTTTTTCGTGATGCCCAGTTTTTCCACGGTATGGTTGTTGAGGAGTGCTACCGAACATCCGGTATCCAGTAGCACTTGGATTTGGTGTTTCCTCCCGTCCAGGTGTAATAACATGGTGATGACGGGGCGGGTGCCGCGTGTTCCTTCCCTTGGTCTTTTTGGCCGAGTTTCAGCACTTGGTTCTGGGCCTTTTCGTTTTCGGGATAGACCGCATATTACGGTAGAGGCCCTGGGTTGTGGCGTGTCCTGGCCTCTTAAAAATCCGAGTCGGAATCCTCGAATAGTGGGGTGTCGGTGTCCATGGTCTCGACGGCGGCTACTTTTTGTTGCTTAGTTGCCGGGAGCTCCTCTTTGTCTTCTCCTCGGTCTCTCTTTTTGCTCGATACTGTTGTGGCGTTGGCTTTCCACGGGGCCTTTGGTAACGAGGTTCCTTGTAGGGTGCTAAACGAGAAGCATTCGTAGGTTCAGTGGCCGGCTCGGCCCCATCGCCAGCAGTCGTCCCGGTTCTTGAAGTATGCTTCTTGTTCCTTCTGTGGAACTCCCTTCAAGGCTTCCTCCTTCGAAGCCCAGTGGTCCTTGGCTCCCCACCACATCGGTTTTCCTGATGGGGTTCCGGTTTGGGCCTGGTGGGGCCGGTTCGTCGCGGCCTGGTTGGATTCCGCCCTGGTCTTTTTCCCTTCGGATTTTTTCCGGTCGTCGTTTCGTGCGTTGGTTCCTGAGGGAGTGGTACCTTTCATCTGTCCTCGGGCTTGCTTCAGCGCCTTCTTTTTTTCCACCTGTAGACCTGCCTGGTGCGTGGCTTGTAAGAACCCCTCGTCGTCCGCGAAATCCGCTAGGTAGTGGGCGAACCGCATGTCGAGTACCGCATCTGGCATGGCTAGGTTGATTTTCTCTCGCAGCGCCTCTCCTGTTGCCCGGGCAAAGTTGTTTAGTGCTCGGAACTCCGTGAGGTATGCTCGGATGGACCCTTGGTAGCGGAGCTGACCAAGTTTTAGCTGGGCGTCGGCCGCTTCGCGCTCGTTGTGGTACTCTGTGCGAATAGCTGCCTAATAGTTGGCCCATGTGTCGTTTTCCCGCAGCTCCCGTACCGGTGCAGGTGGCATACCAAGGCGGTGTCCGTCAGGAGGGTTCCGACCCAGGCAATTTTTTGTCGGTCAGTTGTCTCGGGGTAGAATCCCAGATACATGGTGACCGATTCCCACCATTGGTTGAAAGTGGTTGAGCTTTTCCTGTCGAATTTTTCCGGGTTTTCCATCTTCAGTCTTGAGGTGTGTACTCTGGCTCCACCTGCAGGTTGCTCGACTTGTCGGGCTCTTTCTACCCCTTCCGCTACCAACCGTACAAGGTTCTGCGTGGTAATTGTAGGCGCGGAATTTCTGGGTGGAGGCGGAGAGGGGTGGCGCCGGAACGGCGGATGTGGCGGTTCGGATGACGGACCTGAAGGTGGCCCTGCAGACGATCCAGGTGGTGTTGAGTGAGGGTTTCCTCCTCGTTCTGCCGCGGGGTCGAGTGCTGGTGGCCTCAGAGATACGCGAAGTCTGAGTTCCTCCAGGCGCTGCCGCATTTCCGATGTCGTGGGTCGAGGCGGCGTTGGCGGGCCGGCTGCTGGGATCGCTGGTCGTCGCAGCCTTCTGGTGGGAGGAGCAGGGGTGAGCCGGAGGGGGCTTCGCAGAGCCGGGAGTGGTGGAGGTGCAGTTGCTATGCTGGTGCTGGGTTGCCTAACGGGGCTACGCCAGTCGTGTGGGGGTTCCGGGGACGGGAGCCTCGTGGTTGGAGACCCTGGAAGAGGTATCCGGATAGCTATCTGTCGGATTTCGTCCCTGGCTTGTCGCAGCTCCCTTTCCATTCGGTTGACCTTTCTTTGGTGGTCCGCAGCCCATAGCTCTACGCTCCCTTGGAAGGTGACCAGATGCTGGCTTCGGGCCGTGTTGGCTTCCGCTAGGAACGCCAGAGCGTCATTCACGCGGGTGAGCTGTGTGGCCTGGCATATCTGCCGCTGGTTATCTTCTTGGGTCCGATCTAAGATGGCCTGCCAAACCTTCTGCGCGAGGGTCTGGTAGGCGTTCGCGGCGTTCGCTAGCTCGCTGCGGACCCATGCCTCAGCTATTTCCTCGTTAGCATTGACTCGGTCATATACGTACTGGGTTCCTTGTAGCAGTGTTTGGTAGGCTTCTTCGATTTGAAGCATTCGTTGATCGGTTCGGTCGATCGTGTTGCCGCATAGCTGAGTGAGCTGTCGTATGTCATTTTCGGCCTGTCGTTGTTGTCGAACCAGGCTTCGGAGCCAGATGGCCGGGTTGGCCACCTTTATCGCTTAATCAGGAGCGGGGGTTCCATCGGTGATCTGGAGCAGATCTCGGGGCGCTTCCAGCCGCAGCATGTTGAAGTCGGTAGACGCCATTTCGTAGGTTCAGTAGAGGTCAAGAAAGTGTGCTGTGTAAATGGTTTCGTCATCTTCAAACTCGTAGTCGCAGATTTCTCGGAATTCGAGTCCGTTGAGATTGGCGCTTTGTCGAAGCAGGGCGCAAGTGGACCAGTATTGGGTATACCAGTGCCAGGGCGTAATGTCGTTGAGTTCGACAGGGGCTCGTCCGTTGACGTACTCGTTCCACTCGTTTTCTTCTATTGCGGCGGTTGCTATTTCCTCGTCGATTGAGCCGAAGGTATAGTCAAATTGGTAGCTTGACTGGGGCTGGAGAATCGTGCTTAAGTCGAGCAGAAAGAAGTGATCTTGTTCGAATGAGGGCATGAAAGTAGGGTGATTTTGAGATCAAGATTATAGAGTGACACTGGGGTTGTCTCGTGACCGGAGTGTAGAGAGAATCAAAGGTAATCAGGCTACTTTCGATAATTCACAACGGAATAATCTTAGCTCTTGTGTGTGGAGTTCGGTGGTAGTGTTGGTGAGGATGTTCGTGCTGGTTTTCCTTCCATCGGGGCAGATAACCTCAGTCTTTTTATCTGAGTGACGCCTGTGGGAGATGTGGTGACTCAGAGTTGGATTCTCCCGAGGTGCATGGACCCCGTGGGTGACTCATTAGTCCTGGCAGGGTGTAGATAAGGGGAGATGAGGTTTCATGCAAGCGGGCGGGTGCTTCGCCACCGGACTCTCTTTCATACGCCATCAGCAGGCGACGTGGCATCCCCTCGGGAGTGGTCCTAGCCCAAGTCCGGTGGTCCGTACGCCATCAGCAGGCGACGTGGCATCCCCTCAGGAGGGGTTCTAGTCTAAGCATTCTCGTTGTTTGCAATCTTCCCCTCATCTCCGTAGATATGTGTCTTAGGTCCGTCTCGGTCGTAAGCTCATCTCCGGACCTTATCTCCCTTCCTAGACTCTCTGAGTGCGCTCCGTCATCCTTACGTACTCTTCTCTAGCGTAGCTATGTACTCGAGATAATTCAGGTGTAACAGTTTCCCATGAAGGTACTGGCTATGCTAGAGAAGAAGGTCTGCTATTGTAAGGATATTCCTCTAGCGGAGTGCTCCCGGAGCCCAACGGGCAGATTACTGTATCGAGGAAAGTTTTATGTCCCTGCCTACGGCCCTCTGAGATTATATCTGATCCAAACGCATCACGAAGTACCGGTAGCGGGTCACCCCAGACGATCAAAAACACTCGAATTGCTCTGAAGGAACTACCACTGGCCGAAAATGCGCCAAGATGTGGAAAGGTTTGTAAGGAACTGTCACACTTGCCGGCGATCGAAAACCAGTCGACACGCACCCTTTGGCGTCCTCCGCCCATTGGCAATTCCCCAGCAGCCATGGCAGGACATTTCGATCGACTTTGTCATGGGCCTACCGTGATCGAAGGATCACGATGCTATCTGGGTGGTAGCGGATCGGCTCACGAAACAACGGCATCTTGTCCCGCGCAGCACTACCATCGATGCCCCTGATCTGGCTAACCTGTTACTCCAACACGTCTTCCGATTACATGGACTTCCGCGAACAACAACTTCGCACCGAGGGCCGCAATTTGCCTCTGCATTCCGGCATCGTCTCTGTGCACGTCTGGGAATCGAACCGCAGCTGTCTACTGCTTTTCATCCGCAGACCGATAGTCAGACCGAACGAATGAACGCCGTAATGAAACAATACTTACGGTCGTTCATGAACTACCTGCAAGATGATTGGGCTGACTGGTTGCCGATCGCGGAATTCGCATCGAACAACTATACCTCGGAAACGACGGCTGTATTTCCGTTCTTTGCGAACCTCGGCTACGACCCTCGCTGGCAATTTGACCTTTCGACAACCCTACCCAACCAAGCAGAAGATCAACAAGCCCGTTCTGCGGCGAAAGCATTGTCCGAAATTCATGACCACCTGAGGACGGAAATGCATCGCGCCCAACTCCGCTACCAGGAAACCGCAGACACCCATCGCCTCCCCGCTCAGGACTATCAGGTGGGGGATCTTGTGTGGCTCGACGCTCGAAATTGGAAGACTCGACGACCATCAGCAAAGTTGGATTATCGACGGCACGGCCCCTTCAAGATCGCACGCAAGATTTCCTCTCACGCCTTCCGGTTGGAACTTGACAGCTCGATGCAGGTACATCCCATTTTTCAAGTGTCCTTACTTGAGCCGGCAGCACAGAATCCGCTTCCGGGAAAACAACAACCACCGCCTCCTCCGGTGGAAATCGACGGCGAGCAAGAATGGTTTGTGGATTCCATTCTTGATTCTCGAATGTATCAAAGACGACTACAGTACCTTGTTAAATGGACCGGATTTGATCACCCGAATTGGGAGCCGGCGGGAAACGTCAACAAGCTAGAAGCGGTTACTCGATTCCACGAACAATACCCCCACAAGCCAGGCCCTCTCGAATAAAGCTTCGCGGGAGCTCAGCAATAGGAGGGGGATACTGTCACAGGGCAGGTCCCGGCGCTCGATTTGGGTTTGGTTGTTCGATTTCGTTGTTGATGCCGGCACCTCGCTCCGGATGTCTCGATCTGGGAAAGAGTGTCGTCACCTTGCTCCGGATGTCTCGATCTTGGAAAGGGTGTCGGTTACGGGCCCCGGTTGCATAAGAGAAGGTTGTGTGAGTTGCGTGCTTATGAGCACATATGTGAGTATGAGTACATATGTGAGTTGCGCGGGTATGAGTAGGAGGACGTATGGGAGTTGCGAGAACTGTGTATATAAGGAGGGCTGTCTCCCGTGTTTTGTCTTCTTCTTCTCTTCATGCAACCTCTTGTATTCTATTCGGAATATCAACCTCGTCTCCGTTTCCTCCGTTTCCTCCGTTCCCGTATCTCCGTATCGGCGACGCTCGTCTAGTGTCAGAATATGGTGGCGTCCGGAGATGCGGAGGCGTCCGGACATGAGAGACCAGAGGTGGCGTCCGGAGATGAGGAGGCGTCCGGACATGACCGAGTCTCCGAGCGCCAGCTCGGGAGACAGTC